>Ga0126343_10000116_pt1 | contig 23063 bp, 21 predicted proteins | sample Cyp2metagenome_FD_92531 | JGI IMG/M metagenome (GOLD analysis project Ga0126343, IMG submission 92531) | Coral microbial communities from Lord Howe Island, Old Settlement Bay, Australia - Cyphastrea 2 metagenome | ecosystem: Host-associated > Invertebrates > Cnidaria > Coral ...
TTAGTCTTCAGTTAGACAAGTTTTACCTTCAGTGTTTCTTTGATTTCTTTATTGGTTCTTGGCACAGGAACAGTGATGTCTCCCCCGACCATCTGGTTAAGTCTACGCCTTGGAAGGGGCTTACTTCTTCGCAGCTGCTGGAAATGCTTTAGGTCCACTCCTTGGTTTTCAAGGTACTCTTCTACTACCATATTTCCTAGCCTTGGATCTGCCACACCATACCTTCTTGCAAGATCTGAATAATTGATCTATGGAAACAATTTACAATATGATAGTAAGCAAACTTAGATTTGTTTTGTTTTTGGAAGAATCAGTCAGGGTAGTGAAATACCAGGCTTCTATTTTGTTTGCAGGGACCTTGCCTTGTCAACGCATTTCTGAAAGCTAATTGGTTGAACCTCACCATGGTAACTGTTTTGGGTGACTCCTCGTGTGACAATATGGCAGCCTCTCAAGGCCACAAGCAGTTTAAGAGTTTCTTAATTTCCCACTACTATTTAAGCTTATTTAGGTGCCTTGCTATTTATTTTAGGTTCCACTGTTATCACTTTCTTTATTTCTAATCGGAACCTACTGTCAGAGTTCTTGTATTTCATATTAATTTGAGTCAAATTAAAGCGAATGCGATCAATTACGTGATAGACATTCTAAGAATATTGCACTCATTCTGAGTGGCTTCATCGAGTAAATAACCAAACAAATGTGAATGGAGGATTTTTTTGTGATTATTTTGTGAGCAAGTGGTGGGAATTTGCTCTTAAAAGCAAACTGCTTTTTTGGCGCCAAAAGTACCATTTTTTGCAAGTATCAAATTTCACCACGTTCCTTGGACATCATGCTCCCATCTGCTTGATCAAGGCACACCGTTTGGCAAAGTTTCAGAGGATTTGGCCATGTTTTAAAGAAATTATAGTTTAATTTCTAAATACCCTGAAAATGGACATGGGAACCAGGCCTTAATCTACTTGAGCAGGGGGTACAGCTTTATTTTCTTTTATTCTACAGTCCGACCTCTATTAAGTGGCCACCCTCGGGACTTTGAAAAGTGACCGCTCAATAGAGGTTGGCCGCTTAACAGAGGTACTATTCAAATTGGATGGGAAAGGCAGTAAACATGATTTTATTGCCTCAATATAGCAAAATGCTTTAAAAAGTGAACACATACGAAGATTCATTGCAACTAAAACAACAAGTGCATTTGCAGCCCATGCAGCATAGTTCTGGTTGATAATGTACAGAAAAAGTGTAAAACATCGTTGACAAGTTTCTTAGGCCTTTGGTATCAAGTTAGCATGTGAAAAAAATTAGCTCAAGATATTTCATGAGCAATTTATTTAAAACAATCTGCCAAATGCTTGGAAAGATAATCTTACGACACCAAAAAGGTGGCCGCAGCCGCTAAATAGAGGTGGCCTTGAATAGAGGTATCAAGTACAGCAGTTAAGTGACAGATATATCGGGACTTTAAAAAGTGGCCGCTTAATGGAGGGTGGCCGCTTAATAGAGGTCGGACTGTAGATGTGTTAAAGAGTGTTTTGTAGCACAGTAAATGGGATTCAACCTTATGTTTTCTTTTATCTTTCGAACAGAGTTTGTGTAATATAATTTCATATCTGGCCATTATTGAAGGACATAGGTGGAAGTGTGTTTTTGAGAAAGGTGTGCCGGAAGCGTTAAAACTAGAAAATGATTTTACTTGAATAAACACAATCTGTTGAAGAAAATACATTATGCAAGGTCCAAATTAAAACACAACACTTTAGTAGTATTCATATTTGTTACAAGCTACCACACTTCGTGCTCCTCCTCATATAGATAGTTTGACAGGTTCACTCTTTCCCATTGAGACATGAGGCATTCTCCAAATTGTATGTCTTCATTCTCTCTCATCAACTTTATCCAAACAGTTGGGGGACCCCATGTTGTAATCGCAGCAAACTTATTTAGCTTGTTTGTTTCTAACATAACCCTGGCCATTTGAGGCGTAATCTTACAGATACATTCAGCTTCAAACACTTTAAGACATTTGAGGATTTTACACACCTCAACTAAACCTAGCCTGCAGTGCAGGCTGTTTTGGTGGTTTTCATCTTTTGAGTGTTTAGCCGCCATTTTTGATTCGCTGCAGACTGGGAGAATTGGGGCAAGAATGCGATGGGAAAATGTCGGAGGGGGTGGAGGGTGGAAAGGAAAAATAAGCCCCCTGCATGCAGAGGCTGTTAAATTCACAAACGCCACTAATTAGTGTCGCTTGATCGCTTTTTCCGGAAGAGAATTGCCAGCCAATGAAAATGAAGTAATTCCTGACTGGAGGATAAAATCCACTTTCAACAAACAAAAATATATAATACACGTGTTGTCAACTCAGCAAGCTTTCAAAGCTACGATGTTGAGATGTCGGAAAAAAGTCCTAGTGACAACTGCAGGATTTGCAACATTTCTTTTACAGTTAAATTCGGAAATGTTACTGGCAAACAAAGCCATTCGTTGTCAGAAAATCTTTCGTAAAGGTTGCATCGTTCTTGCCAATACTTGTGGGCAAGTAGGATTGGAGTTCATACAAGACTCGCAAGTATTTTCAGATCAAGTTTGCAATCCTTGTGGTAGCAAAAGTCAAAACATACGCCAGTTGTACCATTGTGAAAAGCTGGAACTTCTAAAACGGCAAGCACTCCCAGTAAAAGCAGTGGTAAAGGCGATCTGAATACTTAAGAGAAAGCAAGTCCATTGTGCAGGAAATCAAAAGTATTTAAGACTCCACTGAGAGAAGCAGACTCGTTGAGGAAATCTCTCATGTTTGGAACGAAAAATATGGTTTCTGCGTGTACATCTGCAGTGGAGGACAAAATGTTAAGAAAACTTAACGTGGATGATTTGCCCCAAACAGGACTTCAGGTGAAAGTAGTTCGAGACAAGTAATTGCAAGAATTCCATAAAGTGAAGAATCTAAAGCAGTAGTGAGAAATATCACTCGCGCAAAGTGGCATGAGGCGTCAAATGTCGTTCTGAAATACAAAGAAATTGCTGCTGAAGTGGATAAACATTCAAACACCTCAGAGAAACACTATATACAATGAAATGTGTTTGCCTGAGCAAACCCTATCTTGAAATGTTTCTATGTTTGTTTAACATGTTCCAGACTTGTGAAAAAAGAATTATGTACAGATCTGTTAATATTTTCACATACTCCTGATACCTCAATGCGTTAGTCTAAAACAGACTGTTAAAACAGAAGCAACAAATTAGCAAAAGTAAATAAAGAACACCGTTGAACACATATCAAAAAGACAGGATGTTAGTGTTCTTTTCTGGCCAAGCCTTTTACCAGCAAACATTTCCTTTCCAATTACTAGCTCTAAATGTTCTTGAAAAAAAAAGATGCTGAAATTTGCAGTGTAAATACTCATTATGAAAAATATATTTTTTGATTAGGGGCAGACCATTTGACCTCTGAGGTAGGGGGTGATTTGGTACAGGTGCAAGTTTTTTTCAAATCATTTCATGCACAGGCAATTTTGTCGCAGGCAAGTGTGTATATATATTTTTCCTCCAAGCACCAGGAATTTTTTTTCAGGACTTGCCATGTGCATAACATTTTCTTCTCTTTAAGTGCAGTTGCGGGACATTTAAGTTCAAAATCACCCACCCTCTTAGAAGCTGAATGGTCTGTCCCTTACGCATACATACGGTTCAAAGTAATATAATAGTTTTTGTCATGAGGTTTTAAATATGATCACCGCCAACTTCTACACCATTTACTTTCTGCTTTGGATTTCACAGAACACTACTGGGGAATTTTGCATCAGTTTGTGCTTGAATGTTTTGCAGGAGTAACAAATTTATAGTCTATGGATTCTCACAACCAAAGAATGGCAACCTAGTGTGGATACTTATGCAAAATAAGTAAGGAAAATTAAAGATGATGAGCCTGAACCCTACCCAGTCTGCTGTCTGCACTCTGTTTTATCTCTATACCCTAAGTGGGACCTTGCTTACAAGTTACAGTTCCTTGATGGTACACAATTTCCCCATTTAAAGTTCTAAAAGTTCAGACTCACTGTCATTTTCAAGTCTACTCTAGTATTCACACTTGCGACTTCATGAATTGAGTGCAAATTCAGAAAACTTCAAGTTTCCTCTAAGTGCATTCATCACTGTAGCTGTCGTCTTGCATGGTCTCCTCAAAAGGCAACACAGGTTCATCAATTTGAACATAAACACACTTACAAATTTGTGACCAAAATGAACAACAGTCATGCAGAGGTTTAAGAGGTTCAATTGCAGCATCCAAGGTGTTATAGGCAGCAACAGGATAACAGCCTTTAGCAAGCGCAAAGTCCTTCACTTCTTGCTCACAATGTCCAGCTTGCTGGTCATGATAGATGATGATGACATGGGATTTCTTGCCATCTTGACCTGCCCTTCCAGCCTCCTGATGCTGGTCAAGATTGGACCATGCTGGTCCCCAATTAACAATGTATCTGACATCAGGGAAATTCACTCCCATGCACAGGGTAGCTGTTGAAACTAGAGCACACTTCACAGCTTACTGTACTTTGCGAAACCAAACCAAACCAAACGATAGTATTGATTGATGATACTATTTCTTCCTTGGCAGACATGTAACCTAGATAATCTTGCAGAGAGCTTACTCGACCTTCCAGGCTGAAAGGTGCAAAATCAAAAAACACATACTCTAGCATCATGGCGAGAGGATTTTCACAAACACCTTTCATTTCCATGATATTTTTGTAGCGCAGCGATTTCAGGAGTCAAGCTTCCTTTACGAATAATAGTGTCTCATGCTCGTGTTGCCGGAGAAGTTTCTTCAAAAGGACTGTCTCTCCATCACATTTTTTCACTGTGGTGAGCACACACTTAAAACTTCCTCTGCTGATCTCCTCCTTGTCAGTAGGATCGCTCCACGAATACTGAGGGAAATCATTAAATGCCAAACTTCTCTTCGGACACTCAAGCAATCCAAACGATGGCAACTTGAACGCTATGCTGCCTTGACTTGGCAGTGCGTACAAGTTTCCCACCAAAAGTGGAACATGTGACTGGATATCGAAAGCGTCAGGCGTTCTCCCTCAGCAAGAAAGTGTTACTGCCTCTTGTGTAGTACCCACAATCTCATGGCATTTTCTTTTTTACAGTAGAAAACTTCGATGATTGGATGAGATCGGAAGAGAGGTTTCTTCAGAGATTGAGTGGTGTAATATTGATTTCTTAACATATTTTTGTTCGGTTCGGTTTGGTTTCGCAAAGTACAGTAAGCCATGCTTCACTACCACAGTCTTAAACTGGGAGAGAACTCCATCCTTAGTGCTTTGCCAGGAATTAGATTGATAAATCCTAGCAGGCAGTTATCTTGCTCAGGAGAATACTCTGGGTAAAACACTGACTCTCCTAGCTCTGAAGTTAAATTATTTACTACAAGAGCAATCTCATTCATCATGTTGCAAAAAATTATGGTTTTGGACAATTGATTGTCTCTTCTTTGGTTAAGTTCACAAGCCACTTAGGTCTTTTGAGTGAGCACCCTTTGTTACCTTTTTAATAGAAAATTGCAATTTCAGACTGATTGAGACTGACATATATGGTTCTGCAACTGGTTTTCATGCACAGAGCTTCCTTTTTTATTGCCTGTGTTGTTTCATCAGCAGTCCCAGTAAGGGCACCCGCAGGAGTACCTTGGAAATAAATTGGAAGAAAATAAAAAACTGTAAAATGCAAAATACATTTTCACCTTTTTAACTAACCAGAAGTTAAACTGTTTCATGTAATTATACATAATTTACACAAAACATTTCTTTAAAAACACAACATAGAAGAATTATTCTCAAAAAAGAAACATAAGCATATTCTCCAGATGAAAACACGAGCAAATTTTTGATTATAGGGAAACCAACCAATTGGCACACACCTAAAACTGATTCAAATTAAAATTATGTGAATAGGCATTATCATACTTTTATAAAATAAATTCGGTCTAGTTTCTTAATAATTCCTGGACATAAAGAGATGACATTTTTACATACCTTGCTTACAGAAGCAACATAGTTCTCCAAGTTTTCCAAACGATTCACAAAAAGGACTGGATTTCTTGCCTTTCTTTGCTGGTCTGTACAACAATGAGCAAATGCAATATGTAAGCGAGTGACGATTAAAAATAATTTATCCCCAGGTTGTTATAACAGCTAGCTTACATACAATGTACGCAAGTGTAAGCTTAATTTCAGTAGTAAAATAAGCTTAAATGTTGCACAAGAACAAACCTTTGTCCTGTCCAAGTTTCCACAGTATGTGACTCGTCAACAATTATGGCGGCAAGGTTTTGGTGCAACGGTGAGCTGCTCTTGTTGAGAGAAGAGAGGAAGGGCTTTGTTAATATTTCCTCTGTGCACGCAAAGATCAGCTGGTATTTTCTGTTGTTTACATCACTTATTCTTGCACTTGCAAGTGATGTTGCTGGGAATCCCATCGAAGAAGCTTCTATTAACTGGTGGTCTTGAACGATGCTTTTCAGTGGACAAACAACAATCATGCACACCGCTTTGGACGACTATACTTCTTGGAGACGAATCAACAACTGAAAGATGAGGCTTTTTCCAAAGCCTGTCGGAAGAACTGCCAATAAATTACTCCCATGCAGAAGCATTGAGACTGCTTCACACTGAATTGATAATGAGATCTACTAGCCATCACTTTCTTTCAGTGGAACTAGATGTGAACTGTATTTTGCCCTTAACTTTCTCGACAGTGCATGACAATGTATTTAAATTACATGTCCTTCGTGGTTAGAAAAACAAAGATCATCATAAAATAAATTTGCAGTCATTACCAAAACAACATCACATGAAAGAGCAGACACTTCAGCTATGTTATTGAATTTTATCAGAAGATCTAACTTTCCCGACAGTGCATGAAAATGTATGTAAATTATACGTCCTTTGTCGTTAGAAAAACAAAGATTACAAAAAAAGACGCTCACCTTCTTGCGTTTGGCACCTGCAGCTTTTCTCTTTGGCGTTTCTTTGTTTCCCTCGTTGAACAACTAGTGAACAATCAGTGGTGACTTTGATGAGTATAAAGTCAACTATAACTGCATTTCCAGTCTTTGTCAAATTCCGTTTATACAATATATATGCGTAAAAACAACACTTACACTGTAATAATGCAACAATTTTCGGCTTACATTTTGCAACTCTGGCAAGTTCATGAAAATTTTCATTTTACTGTAAACGACAAGAATGTGGCGAAGCGAAAGTTTTTTATTTCTTTGGCGCTTCTTTGTTTCCCTTGTTCAACAACTAGTAAACAATAAGTGGTGACTTCAATGAGTATAAAGTCAATTATAACTGCATTTCCAGTCTTTGTCAAACTCCATTTATACAATATACATGCGTAAAAACAAAACTCACACTAATAATGCAACAATTTTCGGCTTACATTTTGCGACTTGATCTGGAAAGTTCACATAAATTGTCGTTTTACCTCGAACGACAAGAATGTGGCAAAGCGAAAGTTTTTGATTTCAGTATGATCATGAAAATCGAAAAACTAAAAACTAGTTGGGAAGCATACATATACCAGCAAGTAAAACAACAACAACAACCTCAGACACCTACCCTTCGGTTTACAGTTGTTTTCTCTATGTTCTCAGCAGCTGCGGTTTCTTCAATTTCTTCATCTTCGATTTTTTTACACAACTCTGCGTCCTTTTCGGCCAACTTAGTTTCGTCATCTGAAAACCATTGGAAACTATTCAGGTAAGTGTGACTAATTTTTATTGTAAGTAACTAAAACTCAAAACCTCGGCTTTTAAGTGATTTCCAATCAAGCTAGAGGTGTAATCACACCTATTATTTAAACTTCAACAATCAGTTTACTCGCGTGCTGTATGTGAGAGTAAGTTAATGCAATTTAAACAACTGGCTTACAAACAGAAAACAACAAACAAAGAACCAATAAAGAGAGTGTGAATGGAATTAACCGACTAGCAACAAAGGGCGAGAAAATATGAATGCGAGTCAGTTCGATCGAAGGTTGTTTCGATCGAAGGTCTTTCCATCAGTCAGTCAGTATATCAAGTCTGTTTAAAAATTTTTAGCTTGGCAGTGGTTAAAAGAACGACGAATAATCTATATATGCATCAAGTCTCAGTTTTTATCATCACTTACTCTTCTATCAAAACCTTTGCTTTGAACTGACCTTTGGTTTCGATCGAATGAACTCTCGATCGAGACAACCTTCAATTGAACTGACTCTAGAAAACGAGGAAAACTTACCGACTAGCGACAAAAAAAAATTACTGAGATTAACCAACAACCGATAAGGTGATGAAATTTTACCCGACAACCGACATGTGGACCCCCATTCAGACCTTCAATAAAGCTAACAAAGCGTTAACAACTTACCATTGACACCTAAAATCTTTTATGGTGCTTTTTTCTCTCCCAGTTATCAGGGACTAGTTGTCCTTCGCAAATGTCTACATCTTTTTCCACAATTAATTTAGTAGGCGCAACGCCAGTTGTTCTTTCTGCAGGGAAGTAAAACAAGGCTTTTCGCAGAGGTATAGCAGTTTCCTTGCACAACTAACTGATAGTCGACATTTTTTAGGGGACTGATCTCGTGAATTAAGCTGTTGTTTAAAGCTCGATGACTGACTGAAGTCTAAAACCATGTTAAATGTTTTGTCCTTTTATATGATCGGGTGGATCGAAATCCCATGTTTTTGATTGGACAAGTAATCTTTTTTTGTTTCAAAATTTAGCATTTGAATACCCGATGATAAGTTTTAGGTTTGTATCTATAATTAGCGGATCAAAATATCCGCCTTTTAATTGGTCATGTTTATTGTCTTTGTTGCGGAAATTTTTCTTCTTTGTGCTACCCTTAGCAACACATTTTCTAGCGACGCTAACTCTTAGCAACGCAAATACTTGCACACGCTTTTCATGTATCTGTATACTGTGGCTACACTTTAACCTGTCATTACAGAACAGCTGTACATGCAATATGGGTTTTCTAACACATGAGCAAAAAACTAAAATCCTCAGACTTGAGTCAAATGGAAAAGGTCCTTCGGAAATTGTAAGAATCCTTGCCGAAGATGACGTGAAGATAAGCCGTTAGAGCGTTATAAGATTTTTAAGAAGATTCCAAGAAACAAAATCACTCGAGAATACAGCCAAATCCAGACGTCCACCTCTTGGCATTACGATCGGGCTGAAGAATTTTATCGACGCTGAAATGGACAGCAACGATGAACTGACTTCACCCAAACTCGCCAAAAGGATCCTGCTACACTTTGGAGTGCAATTTTCGCCGCAAAAAGTAAGACGCCTGCGATGAAAGCTTGGATGGGTGCCAACCGGCACAAAGTACTGTCAGTTGATTCGCGAGCCAAACCGAGTAAAGCCCCTAAGTTCAGTGAGAATTGTGTCTGGGAAAATGAACAGTTTGATGACTAATATTCACGAACGAGTGTTCAGTTCTGCTTGAAAACCACAGTAAACTGAGCTTTCATGGGAAGTGGAGTGGGAGCAACCAAAGCTTAAAGGCAAACCGAAACTCCCTGTCAAAGTACATGTGTGGGCTGGAATCTCCAAGAGGGGACCAACAGAACTGATCGTGTTTGAGGGAATCATGAATGCACAGTTTTACGTTTCCGAGATTCTCACCAACGGACTGCTTCCGTTCATCCGTTCATCCGTCTGGCAAGCAGCTTCACGGAAGAGCAAGGAATTAATTGGTGGAAGACTCCACCGGAATCGCCCGATCTCAACCCGATCGAACTTCTTTGGCACGAGTTAAAGCATTTTCTGCGCACAAAAGTTAAAGTGCATATGAAGTAAAAAAGAATTGCTGCTTATTTGAAAGGCTTTTTAAATTAAAGCAGAATGGCGTTTTCCTTTTTGGAATATCTTTTCTTGTTTCAGAGAGATTCACGTTTTTGTATTAAAAGTGATGACGTCATAGGTGGTTCCACTCAAACAGCACAACACTCAATCTAAAATAACTCTAGAAATATTAAAGCAGTGTTCTTCAAACTTGGCACCAGCAATGTACATCACAAAAGAAACATAATGACACCCATCGTGTTGTTGCCATGACAACAGTTATGCCACTGATTCTGTTTTAATTAAGGTTAAAATTCCCAGATTTTACCTTAAACAAGTATCATTCACTTCCACCAATCTAATGGGGAGAGTTAAGACAATATGGGAACATGTGTGTTTCGAGCAAGATCCTCTGGCACACTTTAAAAGGTTGCAAATGGGGATATTTGGTTTTTCACAGAAAGAGACTGGAGCCAAGGTGTTGCCATGGCAACAGCATTGTAGGTATCATTCTGTTTCTTTTGATATGTACATTGCTGGTGCCAAGTTTGAAGGACAGTGCTTAAATATTTCTAGAGTTATTCCCGATTGAATGTCGTGCTGTTTTGCTGGAACCACCTCTGATGTCATCATTTTCCTCATTTGCATATTACAAAAAGCTGAATATCTCCAAAACGAAAAAAGATATGCCAAAAAGAAAAATGCCATTCTTCTTTACTCTGAAAAGCCTTTCAAACAGGCAGCAATTAATTTTTACTTCATAGGCACTTTAAGCCAAAGACAAAAGAAGAGCTTCTTGATGGCATCAGGAGGTTCTGGAGCGAGAGGGTTGATGCAAAGAAGTGCTCGACATACATTCGGCACCTGCAAAAGGTCTTGCCAATTGTTGTTGAGCAGCAAGGAAAGGCAAGCGGACACTAGCTTGGCTGCTTCAATAAAAAAAACGGCTCCTTAAAAAAGGAGCCACCAAGGGCATGTTTACATGGGGGAAGGGGGGGAATGGGGGTCGGGATTTCAATTGATAAGTGCATTATTTTCTTTTGAAATCTTACTTAATAGCTCATTGGTCATTGTTAAAAATTCATCAACATTTTGATTTGGCAGCCTGTAAATCACACCAGTAACAATGTTCTTTCCCTGGGGCTTAACAATTTCAAAAAACAAAGATTCTGCAACATTTGGCTCCGAAAAATCAAGATCGCTTCGTAATTTAAAATTCAAATTGCTAGAAACATACAAACCAACTCCACCACCACATCTATTTTCCCTACTTTTATGAACGAAATTGTAACCGTCGATGTCGACTGACGGCGACAAGTCATTTAACCAAGTTTCGGAAATACCAGTCAAAGAGAATTTTAAATTTACGTTAAATAAACGATCGGTTATTTTACTAGTATTACATTGTAGGCTACAAACGTTTAGGTGCAGTAGAGAAAAGCTGTCCCTAATACGTGAATCTTCACTAGTTAGCATGTCATTAAATTGATCTTCGATAAAATACTCGCAGACATCGCTAATTAAATCAAGATTGGTGTCAGGGTCAAGGTCAAATGTGCAAGCCAGATATGTTCTGATATTGTGAAGTAAAGGATTGAAACTTAAACCAGCCAATCTATCAGCATCATAACGAACAGGACCATTTTGCATTTCATAAATTGCTAGGTTGAAGTCGGCGTCATCAAGGCCGTTAAAGTGAAGTGAAAATTCCGGAAAGACAGACATTTTCATTTTGGGGGAAAACAAAACTAAAATTAAGAAATAGAGGAAAAACAAGGGAGAAAATAGCAATAACAAATAAATACCTTAACTGTTCTCGACATTAGGTATGTCTCTTTTAACCAGTTTATCTAACACAAAATAAGCAATCTTCCCTGCTCTCTTGGCGGCTTCCATCTTTGCACGTTGACTTTCTCCTTTCTCAAGAGTTACTGGAGATAGGTCTTCTTTCACGAATATAATTATTGTCGGGTTTAATTCTTCGGGCACTTTTCAGGATCGTTTCCCTCTCTTTCCATTCACAAAGGCGACAAACAATGGTTCGAGGGTGACTTACAGAACTCTGGGCCGAAGCTGGCCTACATGAACTTTAACCCACGCGATGTGCTCTTTCAACATCAGGAGCACTGGTGAGATTCAACTCATCTTTCAAAACTTGCTTTACTTTAGCTTCAGCTATTTCCCATGTTTCGTTATCCTCTTCGCGAATGCCATTGATTCTGACATTATTTTGCCGACTCTGATTTTCTAAATACTCCATTTGTTCTTCTTGATGGTTCAAGTCGTCTTGAATTTCTTCAATGACAGAGTCCAGATCTTGCAATTTAAGCAATGAAGGCTTCAAGTCGTCAATGTCCTTTTGAGAAAACTTGAGGCTGTTTTTCAGATCACCTGTTTCCTTTTCAAAACTAGAAATTCTTGCTTTTAACTCGGCTACTGAATGAGTTTAAGAGTCAAGGCGAGTGTTTACATTAGTTACAATAAAATCAAAGAAGCTCTTGAACATTCTTTCCTGCATCTGTAACATCTCACGAAGCGTTGCCAGTGTTACAAACTTTCCTTGAACATTTCGTTCTGACGCTAAAGAACTAACCAAAGCTTTCGAATCTTTAAAAATAAATGTATGTTTAAGAGTAGTTATTATTTACCAGGCGCAGGGATAAGGGTTGGTGAAAGGTAGAATTCAAGATCAACAACTTTTTTGTTCCCCCTTCTCCCACTGATAAACCCTAGTAGACTTTTGTAGCCCCTTCACCCCTGTGATGTCGTCAGGATATTTTTTTGCTCCCTGTCCCGTGTAACCATCACACAATTCTTAAAGGGACACTATTGTGATGTAGTGCACACACACTACATCATCATGCCGACGTGACAAAGTGACAGATAAGTGCTATTTATCTCCCATCAGCCACTCGTGTTGATCTCTCAATTACAGGAAGAAAGGTCAACTAGTCAGGGAAAGCGACTTGTTTTTTTGTGTTAAACGGCAAATAAAAACTGTATTGACCAATGTAGTGGCAGAACACGTGAAAAGCCGCATGAGTAATGCAAAATGAGGCAACGGTGAGTCAGTGGTTCATAACACCTGAATATGTTAATGTGCAATGTTTTGATGTTTTACTGATTTTATACACGAGTCTATCCTGATGGCTCAGTAACAAATATATCGGAATCATTCTCACAGAGTATACCTGAGTGAAGAGAACCTGATAGAATACCTGAATATCAAGAAAGAAAACCAACAAGTAAATAGATCTGCTTGCTTGTGTGAAATGTAACAAAGAAACGCTCGCACAAGCGTTATCCTTTCAGTCTTTCTTACGCCCTGTGAATCGGTTTCTTTACAAAAATCCTGCTATGTTGCTGGTTCCATTACTTTTCAGTCCTTTCCCAATTTTCTAAACCTTTCTGAAAGCTATCGGGAGAAAGCTGTCTTCATCCAGGGCCATAACACTTCCCTCCACTTGAAGTACCATCAAACGGCATTGAAATTAACACCGAAAGGTCTCTATTACACACAAATTGGCACTTTTCAAGAACCATGTTCACTGATCTTTGATTGTGAGAAGTTATAGGGCAAAGCCAAAGTTTATTGAGGACAATGCAAACAGATTTCTGACGCTCTATATCACCATTCCAGCATCTTTGAATTCTTGACCGCCTGTCCAAAAATCAAAATCTTGCGCATGCACAAAAATGTGATTGTGTTCCTTTAAGAATGCATATTTGCAGCAGCCCATCACCCAGAACCTTCACCTCCCATATGTATAGTAGACATAAGGTAGCTGTTAACCAAAACGTTATTGAATGTTTTTGCCATCCCTGCACAAACAGGGACCAGACGTATTTAGCCCCCACCCCCTCCAAATACCATTCAACAATCCCAATCTCCATGCATAATTAATGACAAATATCATGAAAAACTCTGAATTTCTTCTGTTTTGAAATGATAAAATATTCAATTTTCTACTATACCTTCCGAATTGCATTTCTGCTTCCTAGGTCCTGTGAAATTAGAAATAAGCTAATAAATTATCAAATCTTATCAATACACTTGTCAAATATTCAACTTATTGATTTTGATTTTTATAGCCTTTTGGGACGTAGGAACGTACCTTGAATACTAGAGCATCCTGGAACCGGAAATATTTCACTGATAGAACAAATGAGAAGGATATCAATGCTATGTTTGAGCAAGTCGTAGGAACTAAATGTGAGTGTAAATGATCGACATAAGACCGAGCTGGTAAAATGCAGGCTACAGAATGGGAGCAAAATGACACTCGGGATCCATCAGCATAGTGACAGAAGCATGTTTCACATTACTTGTTGACCGCTGTTTCTCCATTTTCAACTTTTCAGCTATGAGAACGCTCAAGGTCTATAGTAAGCTAGGGCTGCCTTGATGTTGAGTGTGAAACACACAGGCAATCATTTGTGTCCTCCGCATCCACCCAAGAATCGTACTTCCTCCCATAAGCACGCCAGCGAACAAGAAACTCGACACGATCATGGGCATCTGTGTGCTTGTTGAGTACTTTGGATACTTCGTAGAACTTACTCATACTTCTTTGCGTTACGCTCAGTCTCAAACTGTAGAAAGCGATTTAAGACTCAGGCTCAGGTTTGCGAGCCTTTATATGCTATGTTGAACTTAAGAACAGTACCCCCAATTAGTCTGCCCCCTTGTTGCTTCCCTTTATTTGTTAACATTGATTGAGTGTGAGTATAGGCAGAGAAAAACGCTCTCTTTTTAACTTTTATAATCACATGACAGGTTACAAATGGCGTTAAAGAAAACAAGGGAAAGGGAAAAAAACAGAGAGATAGAGCCTTGCTTCACTGTTATAGTTCTAAGCTTTGCACGTGAGATGAAGGATAAATAATAATGTTCTTTAAAACTTTCTGTGTCCTGTCCAGAAAGAGTAACTCAAATGTAAAAAGGTGTGAAATCACACTTTCTTTGTTCCCTTCAGCTTGCAGATAACATGTTTTCTTTTATATTCCTTGTGCCAATGGTTGAATAATCTAAAAGCATGCAAGCAGTTAATTAAAAAAGAGTTACTAATTTTCAGTTTTCACTCTCCAATCTCCATGTATTTTAAGATGGTGTGAAATTTTATAATCACATTGCGCGTTGTTAAACTCATGGGTGTCATGGTCTACTGGGCAGAGTAGTATCATGGCCAAAACATTCTCATTCTTATAGCGCTTTTCACTTCTCTCAGCCGTTGGGGCCAAAACAGGAGAATTTAATCGCCAAGGCACAGATTTAGAAATCCGTGGCACATTCCGCCATTTCATTTTTCGCTTGATTAGCTTGCTTTGTAAAACTGAATATCCCTCCTTTATATAATTATTTTTTTCTTTTAAACAGCTCAATCTATCTTCGATTATTCCAATATCGTGTGCATATATTTCCTTTTTTTCCTTTTTCTTTTCCCATTTTTTGTCAAATCCTTTTCCTTTTTTTCGCCTTTTCTTTTTACTTTGGTCTTTTTTCGCTTTTGCTTTTTCCTTGATTCTTTTTTCGCTTTTACTTTTTACTTTATTCTTTTTTCTGTTTTCGTTTTTCCTTTTCTGTTATTTATTTTCCTTTCCACCGCATACCCCATAATCCTTTGCTGGCATATTTTGTGCCATTTTTACCCATTTCCATGTGAGCTTTTTATTTGTTCAGTCATGGAGTACATACAAGTACAATCAGAAACTGTGGGAAAAACACTTAAGGTAAAGTTAAACAACAGTACCATCACAGTCCTTTCGAAAACTTTCAACTTGCAGCCGGAGACGATCTATCTTATCGGAGAAGACAATGTTGTCATGCCCGATCCTGAAACGATGCTTATTAACGAGGAGGGCATTCTTTCATACGTTATTTATCAAGTGCACGGGGAGCAACTAAGGAGAAAAACAGAGGCTATGGAAAAGGCACCAATTGGAAATCGCTTCTCATATCAATCCCCGTTCGTAGGAGCTGGACCAAGTGGCACAAGCCTTGAAAAGAACAAGAAACATTCACTTCCCTCACGTCTGGTATTTACATTCAACAAAGCAAGGAAGGAACCTCAGAACATTCAGAAAGGGCGTAAGAATATTATTTTTTCTGAAGTTTTAGATGGCAAACCTTTGCCAATCTATCAAATTTACCTAACGCTGATGCCACAAACCGCATCCGTGGACCAAGTTGCACAAATGGTCGAAGAGGAGGTGGGAACATGCGTTATGCTTCTAGACAATAAAGGCTCGAGGATTATGCCATCTGAATCAATGACAGGTAAGAGTAATTAAGGCTATCATTTGATTTTTTTTGTGTGTGTGTGAAATGGGTCAGGATCTATTTTAATGAGGTATACAAGTTGCGACTTTGGCTGGAATAAACATTTATATAATCAAAGTTTTAGATTTTTGGTAAAATGTTGAAGCAGAAATTTCCCACGGAATAACTGATATGAAATGAACATACATGCTTCAGTCTGGAATGGTATGAGCAATAAACACACGTTATTAGACAAAGATGTGGAAGGTAGCGCATAATGTCAAAGAAATCAGCTGTATTTTTACGTTTTCTTGAGGTAGAGAGCACAAGTTTGGAAAAGTAAATTAAATTGAATCCGAGAAATGATACACAAAATGGTTACGTAGAATTATTATTTGTTGTGCATATCTTTTGGTTCAGTCTTGATAGGTAGGGTGAGGAATTTACTGTAGCTGAATATCGATGATTACGGGTAGAAATTATGTCGGCTAGTTGCCAGACAGTCTTGTTTGTTTTGTGTGCTATCAGATTTGTTTTCATTATCAAGTGCACGGCATCGAATCCGGCATCGAATCTTGCTGCAAGCCTTGCGCCCGCAGCAAGATTAGAAGCAAGAAGGCTTCCTACATCTCCCTCGTTGACACAGCTCTCAATGTACCGCAGTACATTAGGACTACAACCTTTGTAGTTTTTTCTGCTCTTAGGCGGCATATTTTGACCTTGTCCACTCTATGAGCGACTGAATGAGCATCAAAGCGATTTTGTCTGAAATATAACGTATGAACAGTATGGAAATTTGATTGGTTTATTCTTGCAGGATTCCTACTACCCCCCGCTTGCTTTCCTACACATTTCTACGAAAGGTATAATCGTTCATTATTATTATTGTTAAAATGAATTCATCGTCCTAGAAAGGAAGAGATCCCGGCTAACTTTTCATGATGACAACTTCTGTAAATTCCATGTGCTGTACAATTGCACAGGTGATCCATGCGTGTTAAAGACCAGACAACTTGTGACTGAGAAAGAAAGCTGAAATTTAAACCCATGCAGGCCTCAATGCCCAGGTAATAGCCCTGTTTCTCTGTCTGTAGTACATATCTGAGAAGAGAAACCTGTCACATACTGGGCTGCCAGCTCCTTGGCTGCTTGCACCTTTGTTTCTTGATCCCTGGCGGCTGGTTCCCTGGCTGCTTGTTCCTTGCCAGCTCATTGCTTGCCTACTGCTCCAGAGACTGCCACTCCCTTGAGTGCTGTGATGGCTGCTTCCTCCACTACTCTCCCCAGGGTATGTATCAAAGTTTTCTTTAACGTTCTGCACTCTGCAGTTCACACACAGTCTTGACCTCATCAGATCTTTCCAGGTCAAGTTTACTTTGCATAGGCTTGATGGAAATTGCTGCTGTGCCTGAGACCACATCTTTTACGTATAGAATGCTGTATCCATCATTTTATTCCATTGGAATTAGTGCAAGCAGCCTTAATGATCCATCTCTATCTGCACGAAGGAGCTCAAATGCTCCTTGCTGGGATGTCATTTTAGGATACTCTTTTTCCAATGTAGCACAAAGGGCATCATTGTACTAAGGCAAGACATGAAAGCACCTCATCTGAAAACTCTGACACATTTTCAGGCTCAATTTTTTCTAAAGCAAATTTCGGAATAAGAGACTCAAGTTTAAGGTCCTTTAGATTACTTTATAGTGGTTATTTTCCTTCCATGAACTAATAGGAATTATCTGTTCCTGCCATTTTGTTGTCTTTAACACCGGGGAAGAGAACTGGCATCCATCTAAGCACCAATTTAACCAGTTCATGATAGCAAGTAAAGCCTGGGTACTACAGCTTGGTATCGGAAGTGAGGTCAAGAAGACATAGAGTCAGACCACATCATGTAACGATAGAACCACATACCGGTAATGAAGATAACAGACCACATAACAGCTTAACTACATTACATCATCAAAAGAGCTCAAAAAAGAACTTAACAACCTCAACACATCACAATAAAACCACACCACATGATGAAGTACCTACAACAACACATAATAACGAAAGCACACAGCATAATGATAAAAAACCACATAAGACAGTTATGGCTTTCCATAAGCTGCTTTGTAAATTGAAAGTTGCCCACTCAGTACACTTTGAATGGCAGCAAGCATGTCTTTGTCCCTCCATTACAGCAGTGCAGTACTTGGTGCATGTCCACAAAATGTAGACTTCAATTTTTCTCTGCGAACAAAGGAAGTAACAAAGATGGACTCTCTTGCTCACAAGTGAGACATCTGGTATCTTCACGGTCACTACGGTTTGTTCATGGTAAGATTATGCTAGCTTACTTAAATCAAAGGCTCCTGTGAGCAGCTCATGGATAAATGTTTCCTTTCGCTTCTGTTTCAAAATGAGTCTTCATGCAAAACATTTCACAATTAAATGAGTCAAATGTGATGGATAGGTTTTGATGTTCACAATATAATTGTTATTGACTCCCTTTAGAGGGTGAATTCCTTTTCTGGTAAAACGTTTTATAATAAATAATTATCTATTACATATTTGAAATAGTTTTCAAGAGCTTGAGCACAACAAAAATCAAGTTGAACACTGTTTTTATCAGGAACATTTTCTTTCTCTTTAAGTCCACTAAAATACTGACTACCATAATGTAACACATAAAAGCCAAGAGGAGAAATTGTAGCCAACAGTCTCCTATACAAGCAAATCAGATAATACATTTTTTTTTTTTTAGAATCACTTATTTTCACTTTTAAATCTCCCAGGCACCACCATCTTGATTAATTGTGACGTGTAGTGGTTGTCCTATTATTGACAATAATAGGGCAAAAACAACATGTCACAATTAATCAAATTAGCGACGCCTGGGAAACTTGAAAAACAAAATGAGCGTTCTTGAAATTTATTTCTTTCAGATACAAAAGCCTTCCTTTGGAAAAATGGTGAACAAAGTTTATTTTGAAAATTAATTGTGTTTTGTGGTTTTAAATTTTTTTCTTGTTTTAGTGGAGGTTCCCTTTCAGAAAAGCCCTACTGAATAAAATATAATAACTAAGTTTCCTGTTTTCCCCAACAAGGAAGGGAAAAAAGCTCTTTGTTTGAAGCTGGCCATTTTTAGCACCTTGCAGCTTTAAAAAGTAATCTGCCTTCAGTTACAAGGTGTCTCCAACAGATGGTCACTGTAACAGCTTCCTGAAGGTCTTCGAAACGAAATCCAGCAAATACCCTTCTTGTTTGAACTCTAGGAAGTAGAGATACAAAGTGGATTGTGTCTTCATGATTAGTCAGCGTCCAAGCATCTTGCCTTCTTGTTTCTTGATACCACTGTACCTTAAGTGTGTGATTTGGAATGTCTAACTGGCATACTTTGCCATACCAGGTCTCATTATATGAACCCATTACCTTGACTGTATCTCCGTTTTCTGGAAATAGAGGAACAGTAACTTCTTTGTTGACCTCAGCATTGTTAAGATCAATGGCAAGATATCAGGATATATGACAACCTTTCTCTTGAACTTGGAAAGTGGCAGGACACTGGCTCTCCTGTATGTACGAAGAAGCTATGGTGTCAGCGTCCATGTGTGTTGGGAAACATGATCATGACGGAATCCAGGGACATAAAACTTCCCATCAAGGAAGGTAAAAAAATGCCCACCAAAGTGTCCTACTTGAATCAAGTGGGTAGTTTCCATGATCCATTCTTCCTCATCATTGTCTTCACCACTGATAATGCAGCTGCCACCTTTGGTAAGTTTGACAACCATTCCGAACTGATCTTGGATAGTGTCAGATGTGAGAAATTAAAGAAAAGTAGGCATTTCAATGTTCGTTGTGGGATTTTCATGCTTTAGACATCTCTCTATGTCTGCTAATTGATAATCTTGAAACAATTTGCACTTTATTTTACCAACAGCAACACCATTTTGATTGCATGACATAGTTTGGGAGACTCAAGTTTGCTGGAATGGTAAATTAATGAAGAAGCTGCGCCAATCGAATTTTCATATAAATAAAAAGGATCGTTTTTTCCAAGTATCCCTTCATCAAATTTAAAAGTGTCCCTCCCATCATCATATCTACAGAGGTCCATTCATCTGTTGGTATACTTGCAGAAAATGGCAGCATATGTTTTTTCTAATCCCTTTGCATTGTTTTTCTGTTGCTTGTGGGATCTAATGGCCCTCTCATACAATTCACATGAATTGTTATCAGGGCTAGAGTGACACTGGATTTCTTCAGCAATGTGCTGAATACTCTAGATTCTCGGAGCACAAGTCTGGAACATAATATTCTTTTGCTTGAATAGCATGATTCCATGTTAATCCTCTTAACCTTGAAATATTCTTTCCATTCCACCCAAAGTTCCTTAGACTTGTACTGTAAAGCATCTGGGATATGGCACAGGTAGTCATAGGCTTTGCCAGGGATTTTCTCAGCCAATACTTCCCTTGCCACAGAGGCAAACCTGTTTTTGAAAAACAAGAAAGAAATCTGTGATTGTCATCATTGTTATTGTTACATTTTGGCCTACAGCACTTTAAGACTAGCCTTATCAATATTTTTTTTTAAATGTAAAGTTCTATAAATATAAAGTAGCACTTCAACGTTAAAATTGGCTATTAGTCATTCAGCTTTTTTTGTTATTTTCTTGGTGAAATTAATATTGTTTGGTAATTTAACTTGTAAACAAACAAAGCATCCTTATTCAACAAATTTGCACAAAAAAAGGTTGGTTGCTGGTAATTACAGGGCTAATCTAGGCAGGCCAGACTTTTAACTAAAGGTGCATATGTATGCATGTATTTTTGCTCAGACAAACACATAATAAAGACATAAAGACTACAAAAGTGTATAAGTGACTGTCTTTTGAATAGTGTACTTCTTAACAGTAGTTGCATGTAAATGTTTAATACTTTCTGACCAGTGTTTCATCACGTGTAATGTGCATGAATATTGAGGTTATCATTCAACAACTGCTAAGAAGTAAAACAAAATTATTACTGGATTTTGACGGTACAAGGTCTTCTGTTTTCAATGTATATGCACACACAGTTATTGTGCTGTGGCAAAGTCCAGGAGTATATTAATTTGAGACAGTGTTGAAGTAAAACACTTACTTGACAAATTCATCAGATTTCCAACTGCCGAATTTGTCAATGAGACTCTTTAACCTTGCAACACCTCTAGCTTTTTCTTCTCTTGTCCATTGCACAGCAGTAAGAGCCTTTCCAAATGCTCCTCACTCTACTAGTCCACCAGCAGCTGGTGTTCTATCAGTCACTGAAACATTAGCATTTCCTCCAATATCAGGCCAAATTTGATCAGTGAATTCCTTTCTTCAAAGGTTGGAACATAAGTGCACTCTGTCAATGACCATGTCACCGACTGGGTCAAAGCCATACAGTTTATGGAGTGCATAAAGAATACTAACCCAACTCACACCACTTTCCTTCTGAAGTCTTTGTCTCAGCTTGGGTAGTAGCATTGTCTGTTGCTCTACCATGCTCCAGTTGATATTCTGCAGTTCTCAGGGCTGCTGGATGTCGATGTCACTGGCAAAAGTTTACATAGTAGTAACGTTTCCTTTCAGGGATATAGACACCAATGTTAAGACACTTTCTGCAGCCCACTTTAGCACCTTCGGGAAAATATAAAAAGATAAATACTATTGTACAAATTGTTACTGTATTTTTACTCCAAGCATCGTCAAAAGTATATGTACATCTGACTTAGAATTCACGAATTGCAAATAATCTTGAGGCTAAGTTGATATGAGAGGCACATGCACACTATTCTGCATGTCCCCATTAATATTTGCAGATCTGTATCTCAGGGAGAGTTTCAAAATGTGACACACACACTTCCTGAAATAATCACAGCAAAAAGTGATTTGCGAGGAGCCATACTTGGGGACAAAGCCTGCAAGTCTTGGGATCCACACACACTCATGATATGGGACAATTCTTCTATTTTTAGAACAAATGGCTGTGTTATGGAAAAGCCTTTAATCCTCAACAAAGGTGAAACTTGGAGTGTGGTAATGTCGAGCTCTCGTAAAAGAAGTAGAGGAACACAACTTGGTCAGCGATATAAGCGGGACATAACTAAATTTGAAACAGTCTTATTTCACTTCAACTGGAGCAGCTTTCGATGAAAATACTGAAGTAAAATTCCAACAGACACGAACATATTGAGTTGTGTGGCCTGTAGTGGCCCATAAACATCAAACATTTTGGACTTGATTTCTTAGCACGAAATATGCAAAAATCCTTGCAGCATATATGCGGGTGTGCCGCAAGCAATGGAGCAATTTGGTCTAAAAATAGAAAAATGTCCCTAACTGTTATTGCCAACCACTTCATAAATGCAAAGCTCCCTCCATTAATAACCTCCTTCAAAATTAAGCCTTTAATTAGCTCAGGGCTTATTATGTAAATTTAACCCGTTACCGACAGAAGACGTCAGGGACTTACTGAACCTTTGCCTTACATCGACTTACTGTCAGTACAACGGTAAGCACTACAAGCAGTTGCATGGAACAGCCATGGGGTCGCCTGTCTCTGTTGTTGTCGCATGTAGAGGAAAGCGCCCTTGCAACTTGCCGACAAACGATACCGCTTTGGTTATGCTACATTGATGACACCTTTATCGCCGTTAGCAAAGACGAAATTGACGATTTTCACGACCACCTAAACGAACAGAACGCCGACATCCAGTTTACTAAAGAGATTGAAGAGAATGGAAAACTTCCTTTTCTAGACTGTTTGGTAAGCCATGACAAGAACAAACTGCGAACGACAGTGAACAGAAAACCCACACATACCGACAGATTACTTGACGAATCATTCTACCACCCAACCTCACACAAAGCCACAACTATAAAGGCTTTAACGAGATGAGCGCAACTAGTTTGTGACACACCGGACAGCTTACGTAATGAA
>Ga0126343_10000117_pt1 | contig 23054 bp, 18 predicted proteins | sample Cyp2metagenome_FD_92531 | JGI IMG/M metagenome (GOLD analysis project Ga0126343, IMG submission 92531) | Coral microbial communities from Lord Howe Island, Old Settlement Bay, Australia - Cyphastrea 2 metagenome | ecosystem: Host-associated > Invertebrates > Cnidaria > Coral ...
AAATATACCACATGAGAAACTCCGGTTATCAATTGCTTTCTGTATTCTGTCTATTATACAAAGAATTGCATGATCTGTACTATGTTTTGATCTGAAACCAAACTGCTTAGTGTAAAATATATCGTTCTTTTCCAGAAATTTAATCTTGCAAGACTATTAAGAATGTAGCAAAACAGTTACGAGATAGTTCCAGGCAGTTGTATATTTTGTTACAATATATTAATTATGACACTTAACTTTTTTTGTCTATCAGGAATGCAATGTTCCTGCGGAAAATGGGTGACTCCAGCATTTCAAATTCACAAGAACAGGGTTGATGAGTCATGGAATGTACCTCTACCAAATAAAAGCCAGCCTGAACCCAGCTGATGCAGAGTAACATTAGCAACTCTGTCTTCTGTCCACACGAATAACAGTGCCTGTCGCTTACAGCAGAGATGTCAACAATTTATTGAGAAAGTGCATATCTATATGGATATGAAAATATACGTAAGGATACTCCCAAAAAATTTTTTTTCTCTAATTGGGTATGACAATTATTGTTTCCAGCCCTGTGACGTGCTTCACAGCCTTAAAGTACAAGAACACTCTTTACAAAACTGATACAATGGAGGAAATGGTGAAAAGAAGTTATAACTAACCAATTATCCCCTTTGTGCCTCATGGCACATGGGGCCGCAAGAAGTTACAGTAGGTACTCATGGCCCTCTGACAACTGATCAACGAAGTGTAAGACTCTTGTTTTACATTTTTATTGCATTTTAGAAAATACTGTCTATATATACATCCAGACTGACATACAACCTAGTTAACATGATTTTGAGCTAATATCTCATTCAAAAGAAAACCAGCTTAAGTATTATTGATCCTTAATTGCGTCTGTATAGGCACTACTTCATGTACCCTTTTCAAGAAAGACACTTTGCAGAATATTTTAACAGCCACTGGTGCTGTTTAACTGATGATGTTTGTGTAGGATTGGTGCAATCACATTGTGACTACAGTATCTCAATACAAAATGCCTGTTTCTTCTTAGTCAAGAAGTTCTTACTTCAGCACATTCTCTTTCAATGAGAAAAATAATTAATATAACAATTAGCCGAAGACAAATACAGAGAATATGATCAGTTTCACCTTGCAAGTACAAGAAGGGTCAGCAAAACTCCAGACGGCCTTGCAGGCTAACAATCTGTAACATTGAAATAAACTTAAGTACTATCAAAATTATTGGCCAATGCAGAAAATCACAGCTCAGAACATAAATGCTTCCCACTTAGCAGCTCATTGTTAAGTTAATTTTACAGATTCCGAAAAGGCTAATCAGAGCAAACAGCAGTATGCAATATTCAGAGTGCTGCATTAACTTCCCTCCCATGACCCCTCACAGTTGAGTGACAGTACTATTTCCGGTAATAACACCTATTAGCGCTGTCCTATTTTTGCAAACAATATGCTGACATCATGTATGCAAGTCAATCTTTTTGGGTAGACCTCCAATTACCATGTTTGAGAAACATTAAGTAGTCTTATATACAGTGGATTCTCCACTTCTGGTTGCTGCTACTGTATGCAGGGATTCCACTTTCGGATTGAATAAAAAAAAATCATCAAATGCACCCAAGCCAATCAATTCTTTTGGCCAATGAGGTTTAAAACCAAAACCATCCATGTGTTAACTTATGTCACGCCTTATGTGTGCTTTCCTCCAGTTCCATGTTTTGATTGGTTTCATATCCTTGTTCTGCCATAGTGATTGGCTTAGGTAATAACTTGGTTTTACTTTCTACAGAAATTATTTTAAGAGCATCATTCTAACAAGCAAGGGCTTCAGAGTCAGTTGTTGCAGGTTGAATTTCTTTATCTGTGCTCCTGCACTCAAAACATGCTCCAAACGATTCACAATGCCTTGGATTGAGAATGTTGATCAATGGCAAGAAGACAACCATCCATAATGGACTTTCCTTTTCCTTGGATGGTGACGGCATCACCTACAGCGGAAACAGAAATAAAACAACTGATAACTCTCAAGTTCAAGCTCTTATCCAGAAACATTAACGTAATGCTAATATCATAGGTCTGCAATGCATGCAGAGGTGCGTTACAGCAGAGGGACGTATCAAACTACAGATTTAAAACAACACAAATGCACAGTCTTTTTTTCAGTGTTGTAGAGCCTGTGAAAACGCAGGTGAATTGGTAGTTTTTTATAGAAATTTTCTTTTTGCACCAGTATATGCAATCTTTCCTTCACCATAAACAAGGACTGATTGAACCATCTCAAGCCCAAAATCTCCATATCAGGCTGTGTGCAGATACCTCAATTATTTCCTTTTCTTCATGGAGGACCGTGAGGAGACAATGGGTGCTTCCTGCTTGACCAAAAATTGTGGTTTGAAATTCGAAACATTTCAATAGTATATGAAACAGCATTTTCTGAAATTCCTGAAAAATCCCAAGAGCTAATAAAAATTTTGTTCCATGTGATTTTGCTCACAGAATTTTCGGTTGAGTGGAAACATTTCAGAAATGCAACAATTCTTGGATCTTGTCGAAACTTTCCCAAGAATTTCAATTCCTTTTGCCCAAGATGTGAGAGTTCTGTAATTTTTGGTCTAACGAAAAGCAACCAATGTTGTTTTGGAACTCTAAAATGTTGCTATGGGGTGGGTGGTGGGGGGGGGGGGAGATCAAAATTGTTCCTTAGTAATGTTTGATGCAAGGAAATAATGTAGTTATATGCAAAATGTTTCAAAGACAACAAGTTACTGGTTGTTAGACAACAAAATATGTAATATCACATAATTTGTTTAATGCACCTTATGAAGTCTGTGACAATGAATAAGACCATCACTTCCAACTTCAAATACAGAAAAACCATCCAAATATCTGTACAAAAGAAATTGGCAAGTTGATTTTAATTATTTACAACGTACACTGACTAGAGGTATTGATTTGATCCGTTTGGCTGTACACTGACCGGAGAGGAAAAATCATTGGTCTGCACATAAAATCATGCTCACAGTTAAAGGGGCCTTAGGGATGGTGGAGCCGAGATATGAGCCTCAAGCAGGCATGCAGGTATCCACGGCGACCCTGAGAGCAGCAACCACTAGGCACCGTCACAATGACAGAGTCAGTGGAGATACTAATACCATCCCATATACTTACCATCACCAGCAACAGTGAGGGAGGTGAGTGAGACACAGTACACTGCAAGCATGAATGTTACTCAAGACAAAATGTGCAGTCACACACAGCCTATAAGTCCTGAAAAACTCTGTATCAACATGAGACCCCACAGAGCATGGTCGCCCTGACAGACTGCTGGCCAGCGCTGGCTCAACTCAAACTTTGCAGAAATTAAATTTAGCCGAAGGTACCTATAACCATCTGCATCAACCTTGATCCTTCTTCCAATGTATGGAACTGCTTTTCTGATCAACGGTATTCCTTTTATTCTCCAACGAACTTTAATTGCTGCTTCATTGGGATGTTTAGTGATCTTCAGGACCTCAACAGACAACTCAGACATACAGCTCAACATAAGCAATCTTAGACCACTTATCTGACTTCTGTACGGGTAGATTCCACTGAATACAAAGGATGCAAAAATGTTATGAATAAAGTCAGATCACCAAAAATAAAGCTTGCAGTGAGAGAAGTTAGAGAAATAACACATACGTGACCACAAGGCCTGTAAATGTCATTTTCATCACATCATCTAAACAAAATAGGGACTAAATATAAACCAACAATGCACCTTCAATGTATTGCACACCTATAAGTAAAATCCAAAAATATCAGACAGACCCATAGTAAGACAGACACATGTCTCAGATACATGATTTATCTAGGCGTAACTACGATCTAGGTTCCAATTAATACAAGACCAAAAAAACAGACTGAACTTTTATGAAACTGTGAACCACACTGAACTGAAAATTACAATCATGCAACAAACAGTCTCTCTTACAATTTGTTTTGGTCAATGCACAAGTTTTGTGCATGTTAGATGCAAGGAACATGCAAAATACAAGCAACAATAACAAGAAGCATGAGGTAAACTAGCTAGTTCAGCAACGTCCATAAACTGACTATATACCGGTATATATTTAACTTACTGTGTTGTGATTCCAGTGATGTTGTTCACAAATTTGACTTTCCTATGATATATATCATAATTAGGCTTCTTCAGAAAAAAATCTGGAATCTAAAATATATTGAAACAACTATCAGTTAGTAACAAATCTGCCAACAGCGTGTTGTTACTAACTACTTTTTAACCAAGAGTGAGGTCATCTAAGACCGAGGTTTGAGATTTTCTGGTAAAGAATGAACATTTGAGGTTAATAAGTACATGTATTTTCTTATAAATATTGACCCTTTGCTTGGTTTTTGCAGGCCCGTAATCAGTCCACTAGCATTAACGGAGGATAATACCCTATTATTACATGACTCAGGCAGTCAGAGGGCCAATAACTAAAATCAACCAATCAAAATGCTCTATTGCCAGTCCAATATTCTCTAAGTATTGGACTGGGCATTGTCCCGAATGATCCCGCACTTGTGTCGTTGCAGTCTTTGCTTTCTTCAGTCATGTAATAAATCTCTTATTAACCAAGCTTGCTCGGCACAGTGCTGGGAGAATATTGACTCTTGGTCTTTTTTGTACAGACCTCGCTGCGCTCGGTTCGTACCGTCAAGACCTCGGGCTGATATTCTCCCGGTACGGCCCTCACGCTTGGTTAATAAGATATATGTATTAGCCATATAGAACGCATGTTATATTGGCTACAAATACAAGTGATATAATAAAATATAATAATCAATTATTATTATGTTCAGGCTGTTAATTTTAACCTCTACTGGAAACTGTCCGGTTCCTGATCGCAAAAATTCATTGCAAATTTTGGAACCAGTGGACATATTTTCCCTTTTGAAACGCCATAATAAGATAGGTTTGGGCAAAACTAGAACTCACTGCCAGATTTGGACCTTCCCAAGTTGGAATTCTTTTCAAACACTGCCACAGGATAATTTACAGGCTAAATTACCTGAACAGGGCCACAATCAAATTCATGAGTATAAACAACAAACAAGTGACATCCCAGTATCTGACCAAACTTTTTGAAATTCATGAGTGAATGGTAGTGAATTTGACAATTTAACACCTCTACTCTCAACTTTTCCTTTGTTTTGAGCCCGTGAAAAGTTGAGAAAAAGATATCACAATTTAGTCGAAAACATTCTGAGATGGCAACAGTACAATGCATAGCACTGTAATATGCCTGCCCAGACTTGTAAAAAGACTAACAGCTTCTGATAGAGCAAATAATGTAAGATATGTACATATCACAAGCTTACTAAAATTTATGACGTTTAGACTACAAACTGTAAGAATTTAAGATTTGCAAGAATAGAAAGCAGCCACAGAATAGCGCTTCATTATGTGAAATATAGAATGATTTAATTTGTGAATAGACCTCTTTACAGTTAGCTTGGGCGGTTTGTTTTCCCATTTCAGACCATGTGATGATACTCTTGAGAACTCTTGCTTTCAAATTTTCAAATAGTCACGTGTACATGAATGAATAATTTTCAGATGGATAAAAGAACAATTCTCTAGCGAATATCGTGTGTTATAAAATGGAAAACAAACCGCCTAAGCTAAAGAGGTCTATTACCAGTCTATAAATCACTTATCACAGATTACATTTGTAATGGTTGGCTATAAAGCCCAAATGCACAGATCTGCATCTCACCTCCTCCCTGAGTACAAGCAATATCGATGACAGCTGGGTAGGGTCTGGTCCACTCCTGGAATCTTTTTTGACATCTGTCTTTTTGACATCTTTCCCAGTACTGCAAAAGTCTGTGAACAATACTGTTGCTTTTGAAGTAGACTCGTTTATTGATTGATTTGAGTGGAAAGATTGAGAAACTTGTTCCTGTGGTTCTGGCAGACTAGGGTCTTGTTCTTTCCAAGATCTGTGAACACTGATTGAGCATGTTTGCCTGCTTTTCTGTTTACCTGCTGGAGACTTGAATGGTTTCTTTTCTTGCAGAGTGCAGTTGAACAGATTTTCTCTATAATCAAGCAAAGGTCTCCCAGTGAAAGCATCTTCTTTAAAAATCATTAATACCATCTGCTTGTGATCCATCAGCGGGTCATGATTCAATCTTTCCATAAGTGGTGACAAGTCCTTTATATTTTTATATGTCTCATTATTTCGTCCCCAAGATTTAACTGGCTGAGGTTTGTTCTTCTGAAGGGAAACTTTTCCTTTTCCATTAAAAGAGAACAATCCCTGATGGGGTTTGGCCTCATTTCCTTGGACTCCTCTTTTCTCAGTTTTCATGCTCTTATTTAATAAAAAGATACATGGTCGTTGAACCTAACACAACAAAAACAGAACAGATCATGGATACAAATTTCAAGACTTCCATCGAGCATTGAACAAATAAATTTTTAGGGGGCGGAGGGGGGATACAATTGGTCCTTTGCTATTTTTACCCATGTCTAAAAATAATGTGCTCTTCACGGAATAAGCCATGTGTAAAAAAATGTAAGTTCTTGAGCTAAGAAAGAACAATTATAACAGCAAAACTAAACATTTACCAGTAGCATAGAAATGCAAGACTCCAAGAGAAAGTAACATTACAGCTCGCCCTTAATCTTCAACAAATTGTCTGCGATTACTTGCACAGATTAATAATCTCAAGATCACTACTTGAACAAGCATATATGGCCATGTATGAAGCTGACACACAGCTGACCTGCGCATTCTACATTAATTAGTTACTAATTGTTCCTTCTAATTTGGTCTGATCTAGAACGTTACTACACATTGCATGTAGTCTACTGCTAATAACACAGAGGCAAAAGAAACTTTAAGCGGTACATGTACATTGTACACATGTTTGACAAAAGTAAATAAACAACACCATGCACATACGTACATCGTAAGGTTGTACTGCAAGTTGCGAATGCACGTAACATACGACCGTCGATGGCGGCGAAATTCGCACGTATTTACACAAGAACTTTGGAGACTTAAAAAGACCTGAAGACGTTAAGGCCATGCTTCTTTACAAGGATGTAATCCCTGCCCCATGCAATTGAAACGCGTTCGTGCAGAACATGGCGGAACAGGAGGAATATATTACGACCGTGTGACGACCGCGGAAACCCTGGGAATAATCTGATACCGCGTTTGTAACTTACCAGCGGTGTAATTCACCACACATGCGTAGCACAGAGAGGCTATTGATGGTTCAATATGGCTGCCGGACCACTGAATGATGAACTAGAGTATGTAAAATTGTATAGAATAAGGCCACTTTTACTTCATTTTTACCTAGGACCATTTATACCGATATATTTAACATGGCTGTACTTCTGGACGGTGGTTTACGGGGTCACAGATTACTTTGAAGCCGGTCTGATCGCGTTGGCCGTGGTCGGAATATTGCAAGTTCTTTCTTGTCTGTTTTGTCACTGGTCTGTTCACGTGCGATGTCTTTTCACTTGTTCAGCGGTGAGAATACCTTAGATTAATTATTATTATTTGTGGTTTTGTGTCTGTGCTGTGTGGGAAGTAGCTATAAAAAATTATTTACGTAGCATAGCAAGCTAGACAGTCACTTAGTAAGTAGACACACATGCTTAAAATACGGCAAAACTGATCTTTACACCCAACTTTTAAAGCTTTATGAATAGTTTTATAAATTCTACGATTAGCCTTAAATTATTGCTATTTTTGTATTTTTGTTTTTATCAGCTAATTTATAGCTGTGATGACACATTTGTTAGTAACTCAAAATGAGGTTTATGTGTAGTTCAAAATTGATTAAGTTTAGTTTGTAATTGTACTTTTCTCTGTTCTACAGGAAAATATTCCCTCCCTTGCCACAGTAATAAAAGTTGTTCCAACAGCAAATAATGGTTCACCCGAGTTACTTAACCTTCACCATGAACAGGTGAGCGCATGGGAAAATCTTGAACTCTTGCTTTTACATGTGAATAACCAGCTGTTCTGTCATGACAACACTGAGATTAGCAGAGGGTTGGGAGCCACCATGAGACTGTGTTCATTTGACATGTCTTGCCGGAAAACAAAAAAACGGCAATCTTAAGTCAACTTGTCACTGCCTGTACTTAAGAGTGGACACCTACCCTGAGCCATGCTACTGATTTTCTCTGTGCAGGGAAAGATAAATTCTTTTTTTATCAGAAAGACTTAGTGGCCAAAAAATCTTTCCTACCCTCTATACCACATTTTGGAATAAGAAAGCTCCACTCTTAGTCAAGCTCCCTGTTCTCAAGCAAGAATTGACCTGTTGTAGCGTCCCACTTTTTCCTACCTGTTTTGAAAACCTTTGGATGTCCCATGCCTTGATGTTATGTTCTTCAAGCTAGTGTCTTGTTTTTACTTTATAGGAAAAAGAAGCACAAAAACAGGTCATTTGGTTCAATTTTCAAAAAACCAAGTATGTCTATGATAGTGAAGAAAAGAAACAATTCTGCCAGGTGGCATTTCCTATCAATGAATCCATGGAACATTACAACAGTTGTAAAGGTTATCAGGAAGAAGTAGAGGTTGAAAAAGCCAAGAAAAGATATGGATTGAATGAGTAAGCTGGTTAAATTGTCTCTATCTGTCTGTCTGTTATTAAAGTTTTAAGGACTTCACATTAGTTAATGTTGTGTTGTTGTCAGATAATAAATTAAATTTTAGAGTTACATTGATATTGTATTTTATTATTGATATGTTTGATGATCTGGACCCTCAATTATGTAGACCATTTCGTGTAGTCCCAATGAGTCCATATTGATTGTTTTGTACATTTAAAACCTATATCATGAAGCAAATGAAGAAGCCTAAGCCCTGTATTTCACTGTGATAAAACACTCTAAATATTTGAGAACACTCCAGAAATGTAGAAAACACTCACCTGTGACCTTGTGTTTGCTACATTTCCCTTGTGTTCTCAAATTTTGGTTATGTTTTATCACAGTGTAATGCACGGCTTAGGCTTCTTTGGCATCCAGTTTGGTTGGCTATCAACACACTTGTCTCTCATCACCCCCAACAGGGTTAGTGTTTGCAAAAGAAAGTTCTTTTTCATAAGTGCCAAACCAGTCAGTAGTGATAGAAGGCAGCTGTATAATTATATAATAAGGTGCCCATAGTTAATCATGCAAACCTGTTTCCTTCTTGTAGGCTTCAGATGGATGTTCCCGAATTTGGTCAGTTATTTAAAGAAAGGGCCACTGCTCCTTTCTTTGTGTTCCAAGTGTTTTGTGTTGGATTATGGTGTCTTGACGAGTACTGGTACTACAGCGTCTTCACTCTTTTTATGTTGGTTGCTTTTGAAGCCACCCTTGTGCAGCAGGTACATAAACCGTGGGCATTTTTGGACTTTGATTAGAAGATGAGAGACAGTTACATCATACACTGTAGCTAGTGTATTGAACTCCAGATTAAGTGTCCAGGCTCAAGCACTAGACACCTTGCCCTCATTGTGCCTCTCTCCACAGAGGTATATAAATTTGTACTGGTGAGTTTAATGCAGGGGGGTAACCTGGACTAGTGTCTAGCTCAGAGGGGAATGAAATTGTTTCATGCCCCTGCAACTGAAGATGAGCACTGGCCTGATAATTCATTATGCTTGAACACAGACTTAACCTGAGTGTCTATTAGCAAATGAAGCAAGGGTCTTCTGGCTACTCCAGCAGCTAGCACAAATCAACTCTGAATAACTAGTCCACAGGGTCAGGTGGAAGGTTCAGTTTCTTTATGCGGGGCTGAATTCTTGTAGATATATTACATCCTGTAAATGAAATGCCTGACTGCTTTCTTTCAGCAATTGAAAAATATGAAAGAAATAAGAAATATGGGAAGCAAGCCATACTTGATACAGGTGAGATGACTTGAAATAGTAAACCCTCTGAATATAAAAACTGGTTAGCTAGTCCTCCTGACTTTGGAGACATTTGCTGACCCATGACAGGTACAGCTTTTATGTTATAAAAGTCAGGCGTCCAACAAACTAAGTGTTTTGATGCACAGGATGCCTTAGTTGTATCTTAGTTAGAAATGAACATTTCATGAACTGGATGTGTGCTTTTCAAAGTTTTAAGGGAAAATGCTGTCATTGTATGTAACTTGAAGGGAACCTGGATGCAAAGGCTAAAAACTGATCCATTTTTTTAATACCCAGTAGCACTAAACACCCTTTTCTGTGAATAACTTCCAGGTATGAAACATGTACATTGGTAATAAATTACACATAATTTTTTTCATGTGCTCAAACAACAGGTTTACAGACATAGAAAATGGAGACCCACCTTGAGCTCTGAACTGCTTCCTGGAGATATTTGTTCCATTGGTGAGCTAAGTATTTTATCTTTACTGTTAGTAACGACATGAAAGCATCTGTCATGCCCATTTGTCCGTATGTATTCATGTAGCTATACTGTTTCTGTACAATAGCGGCAACATAGTAAGGAATGATTATCACATAAGAATATTTATTACCCCATTAGAATTAACCCCAGTATCATTGCAATTTATGTTGTGGGGAAGGAAAAACCAAAGGAAGGTTTTTTTTTTTAATTTGAGCATTATGTTAAAAAAAAGAGGTAGAGAATGTTTGTGTTGTACATGTATGATAATGTCATTTTTAATCTCTTTGTAGGAAGATCTAAAAACTCTGATGTATTGATTCCATGTGATATGGTATTACTGAGAGGCTCATGTATTGTAGATGAAGCCATGCTGACTGGAGAGTCTGTGCCTCAAATGAAGGTAGACGTCAGTTTTAAACACACTGAATTCCAAACAGAATGCTTCACTTCAGTTTGATTTCACATCCACATGTACTACACAAAATCAACTATGCAAATTGTTAATTAACTCAATTGAAAATTTATTATGTTTCAAATAGGAGCCAATTGAGGATTTGCCAGATGATGAAATATTGGACGTGGAGCAGCATAGTAAATTGCATGTGCTGTCAGGCGGAACAAAAGTTGTGCAACATTCTCCTCCACTCAAGACTTCTGCCGGATTGAAAGGTAACTCAATAAGTATAAAAAGACTCTTAAATGACTGTGTGACTAGCAATGTACTTTGTGATGATTTGGCCGTAGGTTTATGTAGCTCCCTGTGTAGATTATGGTTACGTTATTTTAGTTTCTTGAATTGAGATTCATGTGGTTTGTAACTTAGTTTTTGCTTTTTTTCTTTGTAGCACCTGATAATGGAACTGTAGCATATGTCCTAAGGACTGGATTCAATACTTCGCAGGTCAGATACTCTTCCATCACCAAAAAGCCCATTTTATTTATCTTTGAATATCTAAGTAATGTATTGTACATGACCCCACAAGCTTCCAGCTTTTATAGATATTGTGTATAAATAAAGACAACTTACCTACTTACCTAACATTTTAGACATGAGTTTTCAAACGAAATTAAGCCACATCTTTAGGAACCACATGACTTTCACTCAACTACTAGTTACTAATGTATCATGGGAAAAGCTACATAGTGAACTGATTAAACTCTCCCATGCCAGTGTGGTGTATTAATGTATATTTTATGCAATTGACAGGGAAAGTTGCTGAGGACAATTTTATTTGGTGTAAAGAGAGTCACAGCCAATAATCTGGAGACTTTTCTCTTCATCTTGTTTTTGTTGATATTTGCTGTTTCAGCAGCAGCATATGTTTGGATTAAAGGTAAGAGGACAACACTAGTGCAAACATCATTTAAATGGCTCAATGTAATTTATGCAAAGTTCAAATTGAGATTGTGCTGGCTAGCAGTTTCCTTAACTGCAGCTCACATATGCAATGGTTAGCCTTGTTACTGGGTTTCAAGTCTGTATCTTCTATGCTATCCTGCACATACACTCTATGAGGTATCAGTGTTCAATGAACTTTCAAATTTAAGAAACCTGTGGGTGTAAAATATTTACTAAACACTATTCTTTAATTTCATCCCAGTGATACATGTGCTACACAGGGATTTGGTGAACTTTGAAAAAAAAGGCTTATGTAGTTTTCTTTCTTATCCAGGCACCGAAGATCCTAAGAGAAATCGCTACAAGCTTTTCTTGGAGTGCACCCTTATATTGACGTCTGTGGTTCCTCCTGAGCTTCCTATTGAACTGTCTCTGGCTGTAAACTCTTCTCTAATGGCTCTACAGAAACTGGGTAAGGCCACAAGAACAGTTACATTACAGCAAAAGGCTCTGGTTTATTTGAAAATCAAAAGGTTCAGCTCTGATAGTACTATAAGCCTCATTATGTTTGTCACACAAAGGGTAGTGGTGTTAGTAGTCTCTACATAAGGTCATCATGCATAAACAGTGGACAGTGCACTTGCATACAAGTACATGTGAAGTCCAAGTTTACAACTAGTTATCCCACAAACAGCACAGCTGACCACCGTTGTGGATGCAATGAAGGACCATGCTGCAAAGACAGGGTCCATCCACATCCTATTGAGTTATTACTTTCAGGCAGTACTGTAGCTTTCACAGATCGTGAGATCCTGTTGGTTTTGTTTTGTACTGCTTGTGAGATCCAGCCCAAGCACCAGCTACATTATGTAAACTATGCTGTTCTCATGAGTCTGGCATTTCCTGTATTTTGTTGTCTTTTCAAAGCTGACTTTTTTCATTGTTTTCCCTAGGTGTGTACTGTACAGAGCCTTTTAGAATTCCATTTGCTGGTAAAGTTGATGTGTGCTGTTTTGACAAAACTGGAACACTAACAAGTGATGACCTCATAGTACAAGGTGTTGCTGGACTTAAGTGAGTATTAGTGAAACTGTCTTGAAATCTATCTTTAGAGAGAGGACAACACAAGCAACTGTAGACGTGATGTTTAGCACCCAAAATGACCCTGTCTTATTAAACTGGAGATGATATATTGATAAGCTTGTGGTTGTGTAGTAGTATTTCGCATGGCACTTTGCAAAAGCTTCACCTGCTGCATAGGCAGGTTTACAATTAAGCTTTCAATTTCTCTCAATTACATTATCATGTCTCCATGCTGATGTACCCTTATTGGTGTAGAACTATTCAAACATGCTGGACATCACTTCTTTCCAAGATTCGCTTTTATATTCCTAACATCCTAACTTAAAGCTCTGCAATGGTGGGCTAAGGTAAAAGGTAAAGGTAAATTCTGTATGTGACCCAAGTGGCCAATCAGGCGTGTAATTCTATGAAGCATGAAGCAACAAGGATTATCTCTACTCCCCCCGGGATCATATGCTCGTCCTTTGCAGTGTCACCCCCAGCAATAACTCTGCTGGTACCCATTTATACATGTAAGTGGAGTTAGGCAAGGGCACAGCACATTGATGCCAGCCAGTGCTTGAACCCAGACAGCTCAATCTGGAGTAGAGCGCAATAACCATGAGGCCACCGAGCCAGCAATTGCAGTGAGCTAAGTATTCTTGTAATTATTGTTATTTTAAACTTGCAGAGGTGACGATGAAGTGTGTGCAGTCAGTGATGCTCCTGACAACACAGCATACGTACTAGCTTCCTGTCACTCTCTAGCTTTCCTTGATGACAGTCTAGTGGGTGACCCTCTTGAAAAGGCAGTATTACAAGCAGTTGATTGGAGGCTCACTAGAGGTGAGAGTTAAACAAGCTTAGTGCAGTCCAGCAAATGTGTATGGTTATCCTCATGCATTGAAGAAAGCCAGTGTTATTTGCTATTCAACATAGATGTTCATATACACTCTTAGGGTAGGAAAAAACCCAGGTCAGATTTCCTGGGGCAAGTAAATTTTGCTCTTGGGCAAGTGAAAATGGAAGTTGGTGGTCTGGTGGCAAGTGAATTAGCCTCAGTTGTCTTGTTAGTTAATAAAGAATGACCATTGCACACCTATTGGGCAAGTAATATTGTAGTGGGGGCCTCTGAAAACTGAAATGTGCTGGCCCATTGGGCAAGTTGATTTCAAAATATTTTCCTGCCCTGCCTTTGATAGTACTCACTATTTGGAATTTTGGTGAGCACAAATGCAAAAACAGCTGTGAATGGACCGAATGTATGAACAGACCACTTAATCTTCCTGATAATATTGTAATAAACAATAACGTTATGAGCTCAAGATTTCTAGGGCATGATATTCGCATAGAAATTGAGAGAGAATAATTTAACATTGCAGTTCTAGTATAAATCTACCAGTCGCTCAAAACGTTATCTGAATTGGCTTCACAGAAACTTCAAAATCACCAAGAAGCGACACGCTTCTATGCTTCTCACTATCTTTCACAGAATAGATAAATAGTGGTGTAGCAAATCAGAGATTGGCATTTGTGATAGAATGCTAGTTGATATATACTAAAATAATTTATATCAATTTCAGCCAATGTCATATCATTTCTTTCACTGAAGTGAAGTATGGAATTTTTTTCTTATATTGTAGGAGACATTGTGATGCCCAACAAAGGCCGACGCGTTTCCATGCGTATCGTACATCGTCATCACTTCTCCAGTGCTCTAAAAAGAATGTCAGCTATTGTGTCTTTACAAAATCCTGGTTCGTCATGTAGTGAATATATGGTGACAGTTAAAGGAGCTCCTGAAACTCTCAGACCCATGGTGAGTGTTATATGGTATGGATACTGTGGTCAAAAAGTTATTGTAACAGTAAAAATAATACTTGATGCCCAGCCTGTAATTGTAGAGTAGCCCAGCACTACTCGTGAAAATAGAGAATGCTTCAGGCCTGGTGGTCTATAGCATGAAGCAACTTGTAGGGTTTTTTTCTTACTCCCTTAGTATAAGATGCAAGCATGTCCAATGTAACATTTTGTCACTAGTATTGCCCCAACCATTTTTATTACCCAATTAGGCATCTGTGTGCAGAAAGGTCTATTTAAAGTTGTGTCCTACCCAGAGACATGGCAGACACAAGAGCCATGTCCAGGTTGAAACACAGACCTCTAATCCATTGTCTAACATATTTAACTTTAAACCACTGAGCTCTCTGAGCCACTCTACATGTAAGTTCCCATAATCTGTACAAAAAATTGTCAAAATTAGCACAGTGAAGAGCATTGACAACCACATGTTGCTCTTTGCAATTCATTCAGGTTCAGAAAAAGAAGTAAGGTTTTGTAATGGTATAATTTGGTCTATTTTGTTTTGCCTTATTTTGCTGTTTTAATTTCAGTACAAGACCATCCCCAAAAATTATGATGCCATTTACCATAGAATGACTTGCCAAGGTGCCAGAGTACTAGCCCTGGGTTTCAAGAAGATTGGAGAAGTGGCAGCTAAAGAGGTGTGAAACTCCTAATATACTGTTGCCATTACTTTGTAATGAAAGACAGAAACTATTTAAGAGTTTGTCTTGACTAGCGATTTTAATTCAAACATGTACACTGTGAGCTGCCACTTATGAGCCCTCCCTCTTAAAAGCCTCTCCCCCCCCCCTCGTTATAGTCGCGTATACCTGTAAAACGAAATATTTGTTCAAATATTTGTTCTGATTATTATAAGCTCGAACACTGAACCCCCCCCCCCTCCGCCCGCTATAACCCCCCATTAATTCCTCAGTCTAGGACTAGACATAAATTAAGTTAAGCTGTGGGCTGCCACACAATATTTTCACTAAAAAAGGATGGCGTGACATACTTAAAATAATGCTGATACATATCTAGAAGGGTTTTCTGAAGACTGTCACTTTATTTTTTTGTGACAGATCCGTGACATGAAGCGCGAGGAGTGTGAATGTGATCTTCAGTTCGCGGGATTCGTTGTAATAGCGTGTCCATTGAAGAGTGACTCTAAAGCAGCTATCAAACAGATCCAAGAATCTTCACACCATGTAAGGATGACTTCTGAATATACATAGGGTGAAAAAAAATCAGATGGTAGTAAACCATCAAAAATGCTTTGGTTTCGTTCAGTTGTACATGGCAAATGACAAGAAACTCTCAAGAAGGGACAAAAGCCAATAATGACGAGAGTAGAAATGGAAAGCAATATGAAAAAAAAACTGATCACGTCTTTTGTAGTCAAGCGTTGAACGAATTCCGCGTTCGTTTTTTAATTCTATTGCAACATTACATAGTTCCCTAAATTTCAGGAAATTTGTTTTATCACCATTACAGGCATTTCTGGTCTCCTTGAATCCATGATGAAAGCAAATGAGAAGACCACAAAGCAATGCTTCTCTTGCAAAAAAAAACTCCTTGTTGGTGTGGGCAAAGAGTTGTTCTTACTAAATCTGACTCAGCTTGAAGAGGAGTTCTTGAAAATCACACTTACATCATGTGTTGTTTTTTCACCAAACAGCTGACCATGATAACTGGGGATAACCCGCTGACAGCATGTCACGTGGCTCGTGAACTTCGGCTCACCAGGCGTGAAATCGTTGTTCTGTCACCTCCTGAGAAAACTAATGACCACGGTAACGTAACAGTTATCTTTTCCTCTTATTGGTTCAAGATGTCATCACTGTTGTAGGGGTTAAGACATGGAATTGGTGGCTCTGTAGAGGATAAGCAATGTCACATGATAGAGCGGTATTCTGAACACTTCAGTTCGTCTAACCGATCCAAACCGATCCAAAGTCGAGATAAAATTACATGACTGCTGAAAACGTGGAAGAGTTGCTGTGACGAAACAAGTTTAGATTTGGCTTTGCATCTGACCGAAAGATTACGTATTTTGATTAAGTAAAGGTGTTTTAAAAAAAACAGTTTGAACTAAAAACTAGCTATAAAAGAGCGCGACGTTTCGACCGAACTATCGGTCGGAACGTCGCGTTCTGTTAACGGGAGTTTTTACTTCAATTTGATCTGATTGGAGTTCATATTCAAAGTATAATCATTTTGCCCACCATTCTCTTTTCTGCAGTAGAAAGCGAGTGGCACTGGCAGCCGGTGGATCGCTCGTTCAGTCTTCCCATCATTCCATCCGGCGGTATCAAAGAACTGACTTCCAAGTTCGACTTGTGTGTCACTGGCGAGGTAAGTCATAGGTTAGTCCAGGTTGCCTACTCTTATTGAGGTGCGGCTGTTTAGGTCGTCCATTTGTGCCTGCCACATGAACCTATTTTGCGCAGTGCCTTTTATTTCCCGCCACGTGAGCTGTCTCTCCTCCAACTCTGCCATTCTTGTGCGCCTCATGGTGTGCTGGGGTCTTCCTCTCTTACGCCTCCTCTGTGGGCTCCACGTTACGGCCCTATTGGCTATGTATCCATCTGGTCTGCTCAGCGTGTGGTCCCACCCCAAGCCTTTTGTCTTCAGAACCATGCTGGAGCACAGCCCCCACATTTAACCAAAAGACTCTCAACTTGGTCTTGGTGATCAGTGCCGTGGACCGCCATTTTGGTGGTCCTTCAATGCGCGGCTGGATGTCCTCATCAGTACTTCCCTTGTTACTTACAATGCTCCCGACGCCCGTGAATTCGTCCACCTTCCATCGACACACCATCGCCGCGTTTTATACGGATACAAATCAGCTTCGTCTTTGTAGCATTGATCTTCAGGCTTACCCTTGCATCTTGCTCGTCCAAGGCCTGTGTCTTACCTCTCATGTCCTGCATTCTGTGTGGCAGTAGGGCCAGACAATCGGTGAAGTCAAGGTCTTCTAAAGATTTCGTGCAATACCACTGGATACCAAACCTCCTGTCACTTTCTCCTCCTCCCAATTGGTTTCTTGTTGTTCTGTCCCTAAGGTGAAATCTTTAATTACAACTGTTTTAATTGATTGATCTGCAGGCATTTTCCTACTTACAGTCCACGGAGAAATTGGCGAAGTTTTTCCACGCTATCGTTCAGAATGTGCAAGTATTCGCCCGCGTGGCTCCTAAACAAAAGGTACTGTCAGTCTGTAACTAAGCAATATTACCGTAAATTGAATAAAAGTATTTCATTCTTAGAGGCTTACTTGTCTTTCCTCTTCTGTACAGGAATTGGTCATTACCAAACTAAAGAGCAAAGGTTTTGTTACCTTAATGTGCGGTGATGGAACTAATGATGTAGGAGCACTCAAGCATGCGCACTGCGGTAAGGTTTTTTATGTCATTAATTTATCTAATATTTATTTATTTGCTATTTTTTTATTCTTTTAAACTGTTCTCGGCCTATTATTCAGTTACAATATTGAAGTACAATGTAAATATAAGGCTTGCCCAAGACTCTCAAAAGTTGGTAAAAAAGTCAACGAGTTTGTCCTTGACTGTACCAGCCTGCGTACACAAACGGAATTTCGGCAGCGTAAAACAGATGCCGAAGAACGGTCTGTGTTCGCAGGCTAAGAATTTCCCTTTTTATGGTTTTTCTTCGTTTCCTAAACTGATATTTGGGTGGGTGTGAGGCACAGGCCAATCCGGACGCCCACACAACCTGCATAAAGAGTAGAGTTAAATGTTCCGATTGTGGAGTATATAGGAGAGAAACTACCGATCTTTAGTAACAATTCCTTGTTTCATCTTGTCACTATGGTCAACAATAGGCGTGGCCTTACTTGCTGGTGCTCCAGAGAAACTGCCCGAACTTGGCAAGAAAAATGCTCTGAAATCAAAGGAAGACAAACCTTCCACTTCCGTGAGTGCACATAATTTTTTTTGCAGTTCTTCATTTAACTCCTGTGTTGGACCTCGTTGAAAGCAATTCGTAACCAATCAGAGACGTACATGAATTTCTGTAGTGCTACGTCATCAATATGGGTGAGGAGTGAGTGAGGAATCGAAACGAGTGAGTGACGAGAGATGCTTGTCGACCTCCCTTGCTCCTAATACAAGGTTTTTTTCAGGAATGTACAAAGCTTTTCACGTAGACTTGTGACTTCTCTGTTGTCGTTACTATAGCAGCATTAAGCATTACCGTTTTCTTATTTTCAACAGAATCAATCCGAGGATAAAAGTAAAAACGATTCCATTAAGATAGTTTCAAGAGGACACCTCCCTCCTGCACCTGCCAAAGGAGCCTCACGAGCTGCTAAGATGCGTGCTGTGGCCAGGGGGGACGACACTGCCTCCACCTTAAAACATGAACAACAGGTGAGCTTTGATATTTTTTTTTTACTATGATACGTTTTCCGGGAGCATGGTCACTCTACAGAGGTCTTGATAACCAAGAAATTCTGTCCGTTTTCAGTCACGGCAAATCCTCTAGATTTAAGTCGCACTTTCCGTTTGTTTCATTTTTTAGAAAAAGATCCAGGAGATGTTAAAACAGATAGATGAGGCGGATCAACCCCAAGTTGTTCGGCTGGGAGATGCGTCAATTGCCTCGCCATTCACTTCTAAGCTGTCCTCTGTCATGGCTGGTAAGGTTGATCGATCTATCAAGTTAAGCTATAAGTGGGCAGCGTTTCTGCAAGTCTCTGCGAGGTGTCCACTCCCTTTTGCTGCACCCAGGCTAACTGTCGTTGTTAAGGCTGGTTTTCACTAGCGACGGAGTCGTAGTCGTAATCAGAAGGGTAGAGCGATGCGATCTAGTTAAAATCAAACCGACGGACTCAGAAGCAGCACACCGCATCCGCTTATGACTTCGTTGCTTACGATCTAGTGAAAACTGCATTGTCGGAGTCGCAAGCAGAAGCGGAAAAATAAACCAATCAGAGTGTTCGATTCGGGGCCTTGAAATTGGTTGGGTCTTCCGCTTCTGCTTGCGACTCCGACAATCTAGTTTTCACTAGATCATAAGCGTCGGAGTCATAAGCGGAATCGGAAGAAAATGGAAGCGTTCTGATTCTTCCGACTCCGATTCCGTCGAGGTTATGACTCCGCTTACGACTCCGTTTATTGATTTTCACTAGGTCATAAGCACTCTTACGACTCCGACTCCAACTCCGTCGCTAGTGAAAACCAGCCATTAGCAATTCCGTCGTGACTAATCAGGTTTAACACACCAGCGATACAGCTTCAGAAACACTTTCCACTTGTCTCTGAAAATGACTTGTGCTCAAGTTGTCGAAACGTCAGTCACCCACAACAGTTCTCTTCAGAACTACTCTCACCCGGACGATCACACTTGAGTAGCCGAGCTCGTGTCGTAAAGTTTTCGGATGCGACAAAGTTGGACCGTCTAAAATTCTGGCCTAAATCGGCTCGAAAACTCGAAAATCCCAGAATAAAAGATGCATAGTTGTCTTACATGTTGCTTCAACCTAATACACCTCCTTGTCCACTTTCTTTCTATAAACAGTGCAGTCAAACATGTATTGTAATTTGTGTTCTTTTCAGTGTGCCATATCATTAAGCAGGGTCGCTGTACACTCGTCACCACCTTACAGATGTTTAAGATTCTTGCGTTGAATGCCCTGGTGCTCGCCTACAGTCAAAGTGTCTTGTACTTAGATGGAATCAAGTTCAGTGACGGGTGAGTTCAACTATTCACATGTAAATTCTCCACACTGGCCTCCATCAGCGGGGCCTGTTTGTGGAACAACTTGCCCCAAGATGTAAAAAGCGTTTGTTCTATTGGGCAGTTAAAACGGGGTATTAAGAAAGTATCTGAGATATCGGATTCCCACACGGCAATCTTGTAAAGCAGTTGTACAAGTTTTAATTTTTAACTATTAACTTGACTGATGATTCTCCATGTCTAAATAAAGATTTACATTTACATTTACATCGTTGCCACAGGAGCGATTGGGAGGAGTTGTTTCGGTTCAGACGAAGTTCTAGCCTGCGAAGCAAGCGTTCTCTTACGAACGAAAGAGGTTTCTCCCCAGTCTGGCCAGGTCCCCTCTACCCCATTCTCCGTCGATTTTTTTGCACTCGCCCCATTTTCGCCCGTCTGATAGGCAGAAACTCTTCGCTCGTTTAGAAGCACTTGCTACACAGGTCGACAAATTTCCTGTCTCTGACTTTGCACACATTATTCCATGAGAACGTAGTTGCGTATCACTAAGGAATAAGAAACAGGGTCACGGTATTCATAAATGTTTAGTTTCTTCAACCCCCTTTGCTGTAATTCTCTTGCAGACAAGCTACGTTACAAGGCGTTTTATTAGCGGGATGCTTTTTGTTTATTTCACGTTCTAAGGTGAGACAAGGACCTTGAAATAAAACCTTCCCAAATTCTTCTGTGCTAGCTTTGTACAGTCGAAGCTCTCGTGATGCGTAAAAAGTGTCTGTAACTGGAGCTGGCCGCTAACGAGAAGGGTTCTTGTAAACAGCCGCTAGAGGTGTAGGGGATAGATGGCTTCTTACAGCAGCTGGCCAGCTAAGTGGTGTTTCTGGCGAAATGTAACCGGACGTGGATGACGACAATTTAACAAACACTGAAATTTAGTGTTTTGTAATTACTGTAAAAGGCGAATGTGAAGATGATTGATAAAGCAAGAGGTAATAGGATTTTTAAGGGGTGTCCCCTGTAAGTCGTAATGTCTGAAAGAGTACGTGGCCTCTTACGGAAATGTCCGCTTACGAGAATGTAAAGATACAGAGTTTTGTGTGGGAGTTTAAACGGGGTTTCAAACAAGGCGGCCGTAAGTAGAGCTGGCCGCTTGCGAGAGTGTCTTGCTACTTCCCCTGACTTTCTGTTTTGTCTTTTTCAGCCTCTTTCGACTCTCTCCAAACGTCGGCCATTGCCGAATATATTTAACCTGTACACTATAATAACTGTACTATCCCAGTTTGCGGTTCACTTCTGGGCTCTTATCTTTATGGTACAACAAGCAAAGCGACTCACCCCTAGCATGTAAGTATTGTCTTTGCGCACATGTAATGCGTGCGCCAAGCTCAGCTATTTAGCCTCGCCTATTTTCCCAACCTCCTACAATATCGCCGACAGATTTAACCGAAATATGAGTCATCTCTATTGGTCTAAAGCCAAGCCCCAAAGTTTCAGTTTAAGGTGGCTCAAAAAGAGGTTACAGCAACTAGATTTTGATGGGTAGCTATAACCACTCAGTCTCTTATCACTGGCTGCTACAATCATGGTATTAAATGAAATTTGTGTATATTATCAAATTTCAATAAGCATGATAAGACGCAACTTCTGGCAAAGTTTTTGAAAATTTCTGTAGATAGGGCACAAAGTCGCTCTAAAATCCCTTTGCCTTCACATGTTGATATGTAATTTGTGTTTCATCTTGCAGGGATTCTCGGCATGTAGACTTGGAGGCCAAGTTTCAGCCCACTATTGTGAACAGTACTGTGTATATTGTCTCCATCGCCATGCAACTGGCTACTTTCGCCATCAACTACAAGGTAACCGCGTTAGATGATTAGTCAGTAATACTGCTTCGGTTGAATCGCAAACAATGCACTTGGCTGTGTTTCACCGCAGGCTCTTCTCGGGCTCAGGCTTTTATCGGGCTTCGCGTAGAGCCTACTCGCAATCAGGAGCCCATTACCTCCTGTCGCAATCTAGTATCACCTCGGTATGACAGTAGTTTGTTGCAAGTGGACTCTAAGCAATGTGATCAAGGGAATGAAACTTCCCTAGGCGTTGGGTTATCTCTGCAGTGTACGAATCGAGTCGGGTCGCTCCTTTCTTCTTATATTGTTGTTATACTTGTTGTTGTGTTGCATACCAAATAAGCCATTGCCAAGTTGTTTTCCACCTCGGTTTCAACACAAACGCGTCAGGCTCGATTACCAGGAGCCCGCTCCTCTCCTCTTTCTCTAATGTCTTGGTGGAACGTGGACCGGACTCGAGAGACCGGCGGCAATAGAGCTTTGACAAGTCTTGGTGGACGCTTTTCATTTGGAAACGAGTTTTACTTGCACGTTTACCATCTTGGAAATCAAACTCTTTTCCATATGAAAAGTTGTGCACCAGGACGTGTTTTGAAACTGAGGTAGAACACAACCCGGAAATGGCCATTTCGGTTATGTTTTATTTTACATGTACCTATACCATATGGTAACCCGTTTATGGAGAGCCCGCTATGATCAATTTCAATGAGCTTTTATCTTGTTGTATTCCCCTGTCACCCGTTCATGGAGAGCCTCTCATGTTTAATTTCAGTGACCTTTTATTTTGTTACATACCACAGGGTAACCCGTTCATGGAGAGCCTCTCATGTTTAATTTCAGTGACCTTTTATTTTGT
>Ga0126343_10000118_pt1 | contig 23021 bp, 5 predicted proteins | sample Cyp2metagenome_FD_92531 | JGI IMG/M metagenome (GOLD analysis project Ga0126343, IMG submission 92531) | Coral microbial communities from Lord Howe Island, Old Settlement Bay, Australia - Cyphastrea 2 metagenome | ecosystem: Host-associated > Invertebrates > Cnidaria > Coral ...
ATATAAAATCTTCAGCTTCGTTTTCTTCTTGAGACGGCGAAACCTCTCCAGGCGACAAGGAACGCAACCACGCTCACCAGGAAAATAGCACAAAGCTGGTCCTTCATTCCCTTAGTCCTGATTTTCTTTGAGCTGTCGTTAAAAATTGCTAACAGCGAGTAAAGAGTTGTCAAATCGAAGGCAAATCCCGAACAAAAAATGGCGGCGAGAACATGTTTCGGTTTCCCGTTACGCGCATGCGCTGTAAGATTCTCAAATGATTGACAGATTTCTTTACTGGGGCGATCATGGAAACCAGAAAAGCGGCAAGATCAAAGGTAGCTGCCAGCCCCCCCTGCATTAAAGCTAATATAGTAAACTTCTTGAAAACCGTGTAAGGAGCAACTTACTATCATCCAAAACAGTTAAGATGGCCTTGGCTGCTATGCGGGAAATTTTAGCAATGATGGATCTTACAAAACCTACAAATCACCTGAGTGAGTTCAGGTTGTATGGGGAGCTTGTCAGTATCTATGCGAATTAAAAATCTGGTTTGTGCATGGTGGTTCTTAAGAGCCGTTATTAAATAGGAAAAGATAATATTGGACCCGTATCTTTTTGTGTACATAGTACATTCCTGTGAACCTTCGAAAAAGACTAACTGTCATTAGACTTTATTTTCGAATTCTCTCGTATTCATGTAACAATATCTTCGTCACTAATCATGGAGGGTCTGAATGAAAGGGGTCCACCTGTCGGTTGTCGGTTAAGATTTTCGACCTCTCCGTTTCGGTTGTCGGTAAATCTAAGTTAATTTTCTTGTTGCTAGTCGATAACGTTTTCCTCGTTTTGTCGGAAGTCAGTAATGTTTTCTCGCCCTTCGTCGCTATAGTCGGTTCACCCCATTCGCACCCTCGACATGGGTTAGTTTTCATGGAGAGAAAATGGACTGATATTTCTATCCAATGCGACGGATGATAACTGATGACCGCCATCGAGTTTAATATATGTTCAAAAATTTGCTGTCAGTGTAAGTTGCATGGAAAGATTTTAAAATTCTTGTGGGCAATTCGGCCTGTAGTTGTTAAAATTAGTCATACTACGGCTAAGACGACCCAAGAATAGAATTGCCAGTTCGTTGAAGTGCAAAGCCCAGAACATCAGAGAAATGTAAATTAAATATATATATATATGTATCGGACAACAAACTAATTTCCAAGCTTACTTGCTTATTGCTCATCTTCTTTTCTCTTCTATGTACTTCGTACTCAACCAATATTTTTTTTGTACAAGTGTCTCTAACTGCGATGGAGCCAAGTCAAAACCAGTTGTAAAACTCAAAACTATGTCCGGAAAGAAACTCTAAGAGGTTGTTTTGTTCGTTCGCCGACAGGCTCAAAGGGTTAGTAATTTTGAATTAAGACCAAGCTGTCAACATACTTGTCACATTTTATGTACACAAGAATTAAAGAAGTCTCATTTGTTGAGTAAACAGGGCTTTGGTAGAATGTTCACTTTATATAATTAAAGCATCATTGAACTGCGAACAAGCTCTCATTCCTGCACGACTAAGAACTACTAAGAGAGCTTGCTCCAAGGCTTAGTACCATTCAAGGGGTCATTTGTTCTCTGGTATGGGAGGGCCATGAGATTGAAGCTGTTTTGAAGGTAAAAACTGAGAAACGGAGCATAATACGTTTTTAACACAGGAATTTGAGGTCCCATTCGGGGGAGGGGGCGGGGGTCTGAGTATCCCTCATGTCATAATTTTTTTGGCCTGAAAATTCCGTTAATTCCAGTTGCAAAATTTATCGATTTTCCACTCGATATCCCATTTTATTATATGACACGGCAAATCCGAGCGTTCCGATTGGTCCTTTCTTGGTCGGGATTTTGCCATACGGACCGTTTCCGTGGAAACGGTCCTAAGCTGCGTATTTTTTGCTTTCGAAAACGAGCAAATTCAAAAGAAGTATCGCCCGAGTGCCATATAATAAACTACTTACTAACCAAGCAAGCTCGAGCCGCACTGGGGAATATTGGCCCTGGGTCGTTTTTGCACGGACCTCGCTGCGCTCGGTCCGTACTGCCACGACCTCGGGTCAATATTCCCCAGTACGGCCCTCGCGCTCGGTTAGTAAGAGGTTAGTATCAGTCCTAAATATCCCATATCTCATTTATTTTCCCCTCAAATATCCTCTATCCGGCGTTATTTTTTTACCTAAACATCCCCCCAGCATACCCCGGCTAATAGGACATCGAAATTCTTTGCTTAAATTAATACATTTTTGTCATATGTCCTGATATAGCAGAGTTTGCAAGGACTTTTTGTGATATACCGCACACTAGCAAATCTAAGTGAAGAACATGATGAGCTAGACAAGCTGCACTCATTCACTGAGGCGCTTTTAGTTTAGAGGTCAATGGAAAAGAGGGAAATTTTACCAAGGAAAGAACAAGGAGGGAAAGGGAGTAATGACTCGAGAGCAGGCCTTAGCAGGTGTAGCCTAAATTATCTACCGTCCAGCGTAAAAAACAAAAGCTCTCGTGCTAATAGCGAGAAACCGGAGTATAAAATTGCTCACCTCTCCTCTTGTTAAACTGTTGCAATAGGCTTTTTCCCCTATCTCGCCTCGAAAGTTTTCTGTATCCACTCGATGCACGTACATTTTGCGCTGACCCGCTTTCCTGTGCTAACTGTCTGTTTATCAGTCTGGATTTTACATTTTATCAGCTGACAGAAATGTTTCTCATTTCGATGACAAATGTGAAAAAAGTAGTCAAAATAAACTGAGACGACTTTCAGTCACGCTCTACGTTTCAAAAATAAACAAAATCAAGGTTCTAAACTGTCTTGATGAGTTTGAATTTTAAGACGTTTCACTTCATCAATCAAAGCGTTTAGCACAGTACTGAACCTCTTAAAATATCAAATAATAGTTACAAACTGGGTCTAACATGCGTTGCTTTTGGATGATAGTACTGTTAGTCCTTATTAAGACGATTTAGGGCTAACTGTTTGACTTAAAATGAATCATGTCAAAACGTTTGTTTTCAATGACTAATCCAGGTATGCCATAACACTGAAAATAAGATGCTTGAGAAAATTGTTAAGATTTGCTTTTTCCATTACTTGCTTGTAAACGTAACAAGATGGAATTTCGTTCATTTTGGGTTCTAAAATGGTAATTTTAATGTGGACATAAAGCACACCATTCTTGGACGTCTTTTCTAGTGATAAAGCACTAGAATAGAAATACAGATAAACAATGAAAACCCAAAACAATTTGTCGATGAGTTGTTGAATTAAAGCAAAACTCCAAGCTATACACAGCAGGAGGCATATTTCAACAACTGGTTGTTCGAGAGATCCGATCGATTTTTTTCAAAAGGCTTTGCTTTTTACTCGGCTATCATGTCTATCTCCGGATATTTGTACTCATGCTTCGGAACGCTATGTCCAATGGGCCCTCAGCGCAACACAGATAATACCCCAAGACAAGTACTTCTCACTGTTCACTGTGAGCGCACCTGTCTATCATGGACCAAAGACTTCTTATTTATAATACCTTTACGTGTTCATTCCTTTGTTTTTTGGTTAAGCACCTGTATGTGTTAGTCACGAAAATAAACAATTAACTCGCCGCTATCTTCCAAAAAAGTCATCGTTGGTGCGAAGAAATATCGTATCGGGCTGAAATAAAGACAGAAACTACAGTTTCACTCGAAGTCGCTTTCAGACTTCACCTTAACGCACTTGTAATTTGATCTTTTTGATTTAATATTTGGAATCATTTTTTGTGCCACGAGGAAGTAGTTGACACAATTTTACTTTTTGTGCCATATGGTGCCAAGGTTCACAGCACGACTCCGTGAATTATGACAAATTTCAATGATTTGTAGGGAACTTTGATTTATCACAGTTCTCAAGATTTCGGTTGTATAATTTATCAAACAGAATAGTAAAGTTTACATACCACATGAAATGTTGCGCTCATCTGAAGCCTTGACTGGAGAGCCGTGAGTCGGCATTTTTCCACGGTCATGAATATATTTTGGATCTTGGTTTTACAGTTCACCTCAACATAGCAAAATTAATTAAGGTGCTAATAATTGCAGTCCAATGGTTGGGATGAAACATCCTGATCACTCCAGATCTTTATAGAGGAGTTTAACGAACATGATTCTTTCAAAGAAAACAACGTCTTCCCTTTTCAGATGAAAAAAAGATTTTGTGTTTCAAACAATGATAGCCACTTGTCGTTAAAACCGAACCGTTAACATATTGGGGCATGAAATTGTTTTACAGGACATCCGTGCCGACACTTAATGTTGTCATCCCAGAGTTGCGCCCATCTTATTTTTGGTCAGTACTTACAGCATGCACCTTTTCAAAGATTTATCGGTCAGCGGTAATCCCCAGCCCGACCGAGAGGGAAAAGAACTAGCAGCAGTGCAAACCAAGAAAACTTTTATTCATTTCCAATAAGATTGTGTAAACAAAGCCACAACGAGGCCACAGAAATTGGTATAAATGGTCATTTTGCACCAAATTACCAAGCGTTGCGGATTATCCATTCTTCGATATACGACACAAGGAAATAGTGTTAAACTACTTCTCTTTGCCAGTCAACTTTTCCGTCACCAGAGCCCGTGATTCTCTTGGTCAGCACTCAAATCGCCATCTTGGTCGATTGTGATGCAGAAGATGCAGAATAAAAAAGGAGCGGGCTTTGGGACAAGACTGTGACATTCAACTCAAAGTTAACAGAATTCTTTAAGAGTTGGCCACCTTAAAACTCTTACATTAGTCTCAGGAATCCATTACAAAAGCTCTCTTGACATGCTCAATGCTTTCGATAAGACATGCCCGTAGAGCATCGTGGTATAAGTATTTAACGCTGTTGAGTTGGTCTCGCAGAGGGAACAAGGTATACACGCACTTCGCTACATACTAATCAAGCTACCAGTAATTCTAACATTAAACATTCAATGAAGACTGATAAAGTTAAGATGGTGGACACGAAGAATGTGTCCCCTTTGAAATTGTTTTCACTTCTGACTGAGCTTGAGCTGCTGAAAAAACCTGCGCGTAAAACCCGTTACAAAATTATTCCCGTTACAGGTTTTTCGGTGTGTATACGTATTAGCGGTTGCATATCCTTTCTTCAAGTTCTAATTTGTTTGTTGCGTGGTTTGAGACCGGGATCATCAGTTAAACTATCAAAGGTTATCTATTCGGCTTGGAGGAACCTTCGTTACTGTTAAAATTTTGATTAAAATTCACCATGTCTACTCCTTAAGCTTACTTAATTCAACCTTCCCAATCAAAGAAAATTACACAGCCTCAGTTGCTTTTTCAAGTTGCTTCCTGTTTGCCACCGAGGTGCCTTGACGTGCCATGAAGCTATGTCCTCGTGCGATATGTGTTGAGGATGAGTGCCGTAGACTGGCTTGCCGTGAGGCGCGCTTGAAGAGCCTGCGAGCGCCTTGTCTGAAGTTGTGGTGCATAATCAAGAATAACCACGGTGAAATGGCACTGTTGGCGTGACAGCACCAGTAAAATAACAACAGGATCAGCGGAGGAAGGGAGAAGTATGCCTCCTTTTGAAAATACGACAAGAAATGCATAATATGCGCGGGAATCCAACACAATGCAAATACTACGACGACTACGATTAACATACGGACCACTTTACGTTTTGACCGCTCGGCAACGCGCCTGTTGGATGTGGTTTGTTGGCCAGGGATCTTTCGATGCCAAAGATTTATCCCGATCAGGGTGTATGCTAAACCAATTCCTGCAAGAGGTAGCGAGTACAGCAAAACAAAGACAATAATGAAGTAGATCTTGGACGCGGTGACGTTGTCAAGTGGTAACCAGCTAATGAAGCAGTATGATGCAAAGCTATCGTGTATAACCCTGAACTGAAATAAATATGGAGACATGAATATGCAGGAGAGGATCCAAATTCCCAACGACGTGCATCTAGTGCTTCGTAGAAAAAGCGGACGACGTTTAAAGGGATGCAAGACAGCGTAGTAGCGATCAAGTGAAATCAACAACAAGGAGAAAATCGACGCGGCGATAGAAAGCGCATACAAGAAATGCGTCAGCTTGCAGGTCACGTTACCAAGGTGACCAGACAGCCAACGGTATTGAAGAAAAACAAAGAGGATCGAATAAGGCATTGCAAACAGTGTCACCAGTAAGTTCGCAACACACATGTTCACAAGAAGCATGTTTGTCAGTGAGCGCATCGAGGGCAGCTTGAGAACCAGGCAGATGACGACAATGTTGCCTAGCAACGCCGCTGGGAAGATAATGCTGTAGGCAACAGTGATCGTTGCTTTGGTCATAGTATCGATGTCAATCCCTGGAAAAGCGGTGACGTTTTCTACGCGCGGAAGAGTAACGTTTACTTGGCTCATGGCTGTTATGTTGACTTCAGGTTACACTGAACCAATCTGAAATGGCAAAAATATATAAGTACTAAAACAAGAAAACTATAGTTCGGTTCGGTATCCATGTTCACTTTTAGACAGTAAAAATATTTGTCCAGTCCCTGAACCATTCCTCTTCGGGTTAAAAAGCGCATGCAATTTGTGAACAGCCCTTGGTCTTACGAGTGCACCAGCTCTCGTAAGCTGGTATTGTTGTATCATTGTAGAAGCTGCTATCTTTTTCGCGCTACGGGCGTTGTTTCTGTTGTTTGTTCTATTTTTCCTTTAGAGGATATCGAGCCATTCGTGTAAGACGTCACAAGAACTGCTACATGCATGATCCAGCCATCGTCGTGGGCTATAAGGGTGGGCGTAACGAGTTTTTTATGTTCCTCCTCAGTTATTTAGCGATGCTATATTTTTTCCCAAGCCTTCAAGTTTTTTATGGCGTTTTTTAGGCATTTGAGAGAAAGCCGTGTTTATAGGTGCCCCTGAATATTTTATGAACAGAACGCATATACCTTGCGTTATATGTTTTTTTGTAGGTTGAAATGGCCAGCCTGTCAATGATTTTTTTGCTATTGAAGTCTGTTCGATCCTGTTTTTAGTATAACAATGCACAACAAATGTTTAACAGACTTGACAATTAGGACTTGTAGTAGCTGAATACGATTTATGCTTTGTGTCAAATTTTAATATTTAGTATTTCTCAGTCGTCTCTCTACATCTCTCAAGAACTTATTTCTCTCATGAAATATTTTTTAATTTATAATTTATGGCATGTAGGTTACCTTGAAATCCAATAAGCCTGCAAAATATAATACACCGAATGGTTTCCCACGCTAATAGAGATAATTTATTGTTCCCACTAAACATTGTTCAATCTCGATATACAGTTGATGGATAAATATTGCTTTCGTAAAAACATAGCTACAGAATTGTATCTGAGCGTGTGGTATTCCCTACCAGACACTAAAATGAAAGTGCTTTTTCTTTTAAATCTTTTTTTTCTTTTTCACTTCAGTCGACATGGACTTTTCGGTTTTATAGATTTTGCCGGTGATTGCAGTATATAAAACCAGTTGATGTCCTTATAAATTTTTCACGTATTCCGGCATCACGGAAAAATGTTTGCCATAAAGTTTGTCATTTTCGACAGTGTCGTGTTTAACGACGGGCCGGAGAAGGCTACAAATGTTCGACATTTTTCTAGAAAGCGGAATTTTGTACCTAATAGGTTATTTTTGTGTCGACGTCCTGAGTTTCAGAGACACGAATGCTCTCTGAGGCAATTTTATTTCAAAGTTCTGGGGAATCTGGCGTGGAAAAATCCTGACATGAACTGAAAATACTTCATAAACGGGATTACTGTAGAATTCCTAAAACCATCAGCTAAGACAGGAAACCGAGTTTATAAGCTCTGCTTTTTAAGATTATCAATAACTAATTCACCCAAAATAAGTTCCTTTCCTCTAAGGGGTGCAAGATTCAAGCGAGCCACGTTTTTGCAATCTGAATCGAATTCCAGGGACTGAGATTCGCGGAAGATCGAGTGAAAATGTGGCTTTTCTTTGCCAATTTAATTATATTTGGGAAAATATACGAGAATCTAAAAAACAAATATATTTGTATATAACATTTGTGTCTATGTTTCGCATGGTAGAGAAAAATACCCATAAAAAACTTCCAAGGGTATACGTAGTTGTACAGTTTTAAAAAAATAGTCGAGAGTATTTAAGCATACCTTTAAGTACAAAGCGATGTTCTAAATCTGGAGAAGGAGAAAATGCCGGTGATCTTGAGCAAATCCCACTTATGCTTGATCTACTCTAGCTGTGTGAAGCTATGGCTAACCCTTAATCCTTAAAACGAATAAATCACGCTCGTTCTTATTGGTTGAGTTGATTCCGCCCTTTTTGATTGACAAGCAGGTGGCTTTGGCTGTTTGAAAGGTGACCGGGAATAATAGCCTCTCTAAGAAACTATAAATACTTTTGAAGCCTAAAAGACCTCATTAAAAACGCATTTTCTCTCATGCAAACGAAGAATAACCTGGGATCAGACCAAAAAAATTAAAGATGGTTTTAAATGCTGAACATCTAAAATGGTTTGCATTGTGTAAAGGAAATTGGGATAAACCTCAAAGCATGGCAGAAAATGAACTTCCAACAACAGTTCAATAAACCTAAATTAACACGTACTCAATATCATGTCGTTATATGCAAATTATCTATAAATAACACGAATTTCATCGAAAGACGTTTGCTGAGCATTGAATAATCTTTGACAAACTGTGGTCAGTGCAAGGACTTTGCGAGTTGGGTTTTTGAAAAGATTAACTTGTAGCCGATGGTATAACCTTTGCGTGTCGGTAGGTTTAAGGATGGGGGCGAAACGACAGCCATTTTGGGGGGTAAAATAATTCCAGACGACGGCAGCGGGGCAGGCGTGTGTTAATCACAGAAACGAGGGATACCTTGACAGTTTTTATGACTATCAAGCGAAGTTTCAAAGGCGGAAAACGTGGTCAACATTTAAAGTCTTTATTTGTTCACTTTAATTAAAGAACAAATTTCAATTTAGCGTTTTCCCGTTTGAACAGTATGGAACAAGCTTGCGCGCAATGGGGAGTAATGTAAAGGAACATTTAAAAACAGCTTCACGTCTTTTTCATTTAAAAAGACTTAAAATATTATTTCAATTGAAAGGTAGTTTCTACAGAAACAAAATAGTGTAACAGCAACATCAACAGGTTATGACTGCGACTCGTTTTGTATAAAGGTTGATGATTTGATTTCTTCTCTTTATATCCCGCGCTCTTGAAAATATGGTTTGACGCGAAGGAGAAATTGCATTTTGATTAGGATTTTATTGGCTGGTCAATAATTTCGTATATCAAATGTCTGAACACCAACGGGATAGAGACAGCCACAGTTTTGCAGACAAATATTTTGGAATCGAAATCCCGTTGAGATTTTATGTTTGATTGCGCGTCGACGGTGCCAGGGGCCCCTTTCTTGCGCATGTCAAATTCTTAATTTTGCCATGCAGTCAGCGGTCAGGCTAAAGCGGGCAGAGCGTCTATAGCTTTGAAATCAGCTGTGACCGACTGATCATGGCGTTGTAAATACAATTGAGCGAAGAAATGTCCTAAGAGCGTATTTTGTTTCGCATTACTCGTCAGAAAACGTCAGTTCCGAGCTTGATGAGCTTAACACTCATTGACATAAAAAGCGAAACGTGAAGTTAAATTTTTTTATGCTCAACTTTTCCCTTGTCTATACGTTTCTTAATTGTTCAGCTCCGTAAAGCCTGTTCTGGTTTGTGTGATAATTGCATCTCTTGATATGGAACTTAGGACAGAGGCGAATAGCCTTCCGAATGTTCCACATCCTTGCAAATCGAACGGGTAAATGGCAGAGTTCTTACTAAAAACTGATCTGAGGCTAAATTTTTTTGCATGATCTTTTTTTTTAGAAAAATAACTTCCATTTTTAGTTCGCTACTACTTACCAACTCGCGCCACTTTTTCATCCAATCAGAAGTTTTATTCAAAACTACACGTGACTCGCTCGCACGCGTTTTCCCACGCTTCGCGCTAGCTACATGTCTCACTCTGAGGGTTTTGATTGGATCATTTGATTGCCAGTGTCCTAGGTCTTTGTGATTTGCTAAAGCTGGTTTTAAGATACTCAATTAAAACTGCTCTAAAATATACAAGTGTATTAACAAAATTTCTGCGAGGTGTAAGCAAGGGACGGATGAAATGTTATCGGCCCTGCTCTGTTGACAAAAAAAATAACTTGTATAGGTCTGCCTTCTGCAAGTGCACATTTATAACTAGGCTCATACTTATTCCTCTTGGTGTTTGTGTTTACTTACTCATTTACTTATTTATTTATTTATTCATTTCAAATTTTGATGCTTTTTTTTGGTTACGTTTGGAGTTTTTTTTGTGGCCTTTGACAAAATTAGACACAAAATTATAGTAAAGCAAAGGGTCGAGTCAAATAATGCAAATTTACGTGAGACGCACTTAATAGAGAACTATTGAAAAAACAGCTGTTTTTTTTAATATTAAGTAGAAAATAGGAAGAAGCAACAAATTAAATATTTAATAAAAACCATCAACCAGGACGAAACTATCAACCCTGTTTCGCTTGTAATATCTGGGGTTTTTTTTCGGTTAAAGGAGACTGAAAAAATACTGAGAACAATTAATTGCCATATTATCGAATGTTATTTGTTCAAGACAGCGTCAGGAAGAAAGTGTGGAGAAATACAATAATCATAATAACCTTTTTGTACAAAAAGGAACCCTGTTGACCCAACAAATCTCATAAACTTATAGCGCTATGTTGATCTTATTTGTTTGTTTATCGCTTACCGTAGCAGGAATCACAGAAACCGCGCACATTGTTTCCGCCATAACGACGAGGAAATTGCATTTTCAGCCATAAAAGTCAGGAAAAACATATTAAAGTTTGCATTTTTCAAACTTGTACTTACTTAAATTAAAAAACTACTGCCATAATATGCTACTGGTGAATATTAATTACAGTGTTAATGCATATTAACTTCCAGCAAAAGTCGTTAATGGTTATTTCAAGAGTACAAGCCCAGTGTCGCTAGACTTTTCCAAGCCATAAAATATGGAAAATTATATTTAGGTATTTTAGCTGATATTTTCTGACCTTTCTACAAGGTCTTATCAAAAGAAAAAGTCGACTCGCTCTGTTGCTAAACAGATGGAAGTGAATTCTAATGTATTCTAAGGTGTCTCGGTTAAATTAAGAATCAAGCCTCGACTTAATAACACTATAACGACTTATTAACAATACAAAAATATAGGTATAGTTTTCAGGATATTTTCGAGTACTTCAGTGTTAGAAACGAACTAAGAACCAAACGAAGCAAGGTCTTTAAATTCCTGAAAAAACAGCCTCAAGTATGGCGTATATATGGCTTTTTGTTTGTTATGAAACAATTCGGCTAAATCAACTTCCCTGTGAGATTCTACCTGTAATGTAATAAGAAAGGTAACAAATACTCTTGCCTTTTTACTCGTTCGGAAATCCCCTTTCAATCCTTCTGTCAGTGGAGAGATTTACAAGCATTCGTCTTGTTGCCCTCCATCGACGACTCTGAAACACTTGAAAATCTTTTTAAATTGATGTCCAGATTATCTTGAGCTCTGTCCTGAGCGAAGGGTGGGCGAAATTGCCACAACGCTCATTTGCAACCATTCTACTAACAGATCTGTCATTATCTCGATGCGCTGGGAAATCATATTCGAAAAACCTAATTTGTCATTTATCAAGTTTTTTTTGTCGCTAAGGGGCTTTCGTGAAGTTCTTGCCATCAAATATTGCCTTTCATGTCAACCAATTGATACATAGAACGGAATTAAACAATAGAGATATCAAACGAGCAGTTTCCCTTGAAGAGCCGCCTTTGCAAATATGCCAAAAAAACTGCGTCACTTAGGTAAATAACCACTGATACGACATTTCCATTGGCTCTCAGTCAGTCATGATACTGATATTATTGCGACGTATTTGTCAGAGATTGCAGATAATTTGAACTGGAATTTGATAGCTAGATTAAGCAGTTTACACAGGAAAGGGAGGATCTATGTCAGATGGATATCGTAGAATTAAGGAAATAATAAAGCAAAAAACTTGGAATATCTTCTTTCCGTGATCGTTGTATTTATGTGCATAGAATAAGCTATCTATAGACCACCTTGAAGTGATTGCCATTCTGAATATAAAACACTACAATGCCCTGAGAAAAGCTTTGAATTTTTCTTCGTGTCTATCCACCTGGCCTGGACGTTTGAAGGATTTTAAACTCAGCATAACAACTTGAAACGTTTTTTGCTGAAACATTGCACAACAATCTCTGGTAAAGGTGAGGTTTTCTCATTATCATCAAAGAACTGATCTACTAATTACAACCCTTTTTAGTAAACATGATAATAATAATGATAGAATTGCATTTCTTCAAAAAGATTAATGTCTTTATATGGATTTAACACCACTCACATTTTACATGAAAAATTCAATGTTTTCCCGGTGACTTTGAGATACAAATTGCTTCGCTTTATATAGTTATCTGGTTAATCTGTGAAAAGGGCAGTTTATCCTCGCAATTTTACTTGACACAAGGCTTCTACTAAGATTAAATTCGGCTTTTATTTTGGTGCAAATTTTTACTTTAATACCTCCTTTCTCCTGCCTCCAAAAGACGTCTGCTATCTAGTCGGGAAATATGTTTGCAATTAAGTATTTTAAAAATGTTTCGCTCTTAATGTTTATGTTTCTCCTTCTTAGTCTTTCTTCTGTCTTCTGAATTATTCAGTCTTCCTTTCGGCACGTTTTGTCTTTGTTCCTTTAAAATTAAAATTTAGAAGTCAAGGCTTAAGCACTTTTTAACAAGCATGGAAAAAAGTTCTCGATTTCAATAGTTCTAGATCTGTGCAGCTTGTAGCAAAGAACATCCATCGTCAAGTTATCAGACATAGTTCTCTGCCGCGAGCAAGCTAGTAAAACTAAAGGACATAAAGTATTCTATTCACCTTAAGGGCCGGCAGTTTTTCAGGCGACATTAGGTCGTCAGCTGCCATATATAGTGACCTCGGGCTAGATATATATAAACTAAGTGAAAACATCGCTTGAGGTTCCCTTAAGGTTAATGACCCTCGCAAAGGTGAGCTGACATCTTGTTGACATGACAACACGATATAAGGAAAGGTCACGCAAAAGCAAAACACCTGACGTGGATGTTTTGTGTCACCAGTGTGAACAACATGACATGAGCTTGAGGAAATAAGGAGAAAAAAGGATAATCTTTTCCTTATATCTTTATATCAATGCTGCTTCTATGTTGTAGGTGTTAAACCAAGGACAGGGCAATTCTTATGAACACAATCCCACCGCGCGTGGTTAACATTCAAAGTAAGTGATCACTGATATTGTGATGCCATGAAGGAAATAATAAAACACATCCGGTGTCACGCAAAAAGTTCTTTAGCATCGCCTGAGAAAATCTCGTTGAAAATAACATCTGACTGATACTAATATATGGTATGCCTTTTTAGCTCATTATCTCAGTTATACCCACAGGCATATTTAATTCCCGCATGTCGCTCTTTGAGGCCCCAACCTAGTTCCCAGGGGTCTCTCATCCAACCGCCTCCTAGAGCGCGTGAGGACACTTTACACTTTCAATTTGCCAGCTTATGGTGTCTTTATCTACCTCCCCCTCTCCACCCCTAACAAAATGTACCCTGCGTAGCGTAGCGACTGAATCCTTTTTTAGCAGTTTGAGCGCTAGCGAACAAAGCGGAGAAGCGCGGCGAGGAGCCACCTGGATTACCCGCATGTTTTTGGCCGCCCCCTGTTGCATACTTTAACGACACGATGACAGGTTTTGTAGGTCGCATTAACACAGCTAATAAGAGCATAGATCGTAATAAGAAACGACTTCCAACCAACTTGGCAGGAAAAAGTCAGTGTGATACAATACAGAACTATTCGATGCGGTGTTCGCGCGAGGGCTGGGAGGGCATTACGACGAAAGAGGTTGTCGGAGAGAGGAATCGAGAGAAGTGCAAACGATAATTCATTGAAGAAGCTTACGAACGTCTGCATGGGAAACTACTAAAGATCAAATTCAGAGAATTTAAGCATTTCCAAACAAAAATTTCTCAAAATCTCTAAGCGTGAAGGACTTTAAAATGGCACTTTGTCAGAAATCTGAAATTGCTGCGCCCTTTGGAATTCCGTTGCCTATTGAATAAATTGAACTCTTATTTCATTTAATTGTTTCATCAGAGTACCGCGTAGCCAGCTACGTGGAATTTACTTGTGGTGGGGTGGCGGGGTATTCTGCATTTAAGTCAATTCCATTGTTGTGAGGTTTAGAGATAATATTTCTGAAATTTAGTCGTCGATGATGCATTTCAACATTGAAATAACAACGATCCTGGTTCTCGCAGACGACAATACTAGTCTGGCAAGCGCAAACAGTGTGACACGGTAAAAAATAATGCTTTTGCCAAAGTCTGTTTGGAAGACGATTATCACGTCTCTTTCATTAGGCAAATTGTTTACTGCTGTTTTTTTTTTGCCCGTGTTTGGCAGTTAACAATCTCACTTTATTCTCGAAGAATATTCAGGCGCAGTAACGCTTTGGACATCGCTCAGTCTCAATTATTTTCTGTTTTATATGCGCCAAAGATCTGCGCTGTAATCAGAGTTACAACCTTGATAATGTTTTTTACTTGAAATTTAATAGCGTTTTATTATAAGATGATAAGTAGTAGCACTAGTTTTAGTATTAGTATTGTCATCGGTATCCGGTATCATTATTGAAATGAGTATAAGTTTCTTGTTCCAAACGTTGCTACTGCGGTGTTAAACTCAAATAAATTTGGCTCGGCAGTGGCACGACGATAGCACGGTAGTGGTTTCAAACGTCGAACCTAAGACAGTCGCGCCAAATGAAGACAAAACAAACCGTCCATTCAGCGGTATAATATATCCAAATAATGCAAAATACATTAAATTAATTTATGAATTGAGCTCGGCGCGATAAAAGCGCGCCGTTTGAAAGCAAGTCGTGCTACTGCCGTGCGGCACGGGAAGGCTTGCAGTGCGCATGATAAGTAGTCGTGCCGAATTTAATGCAGCCGTGCCGCGCTTTATGGTTTCAAACTGCGTGCCACTGCCGTGCTTAGATCGAAATGACAATTTGATTTGAGTTCGGCACGGCAGTAACACGACGTTTGGAACAGGTTTAAGTTGTTTTAGTATAAATAGCGCTCGTGGTAGATTACTTATAAATTGTTGTTTTTATATTTTGTATGAATTGATACTGTGTATAAATTAAGCTTATGTATGTGTGTATGTAGCGTTGTTCCTTACAGCTGCCCCTTAGGAGATTACTGGACGAACGAAAATGTAGTTCTTTAGGTGTTTAATTAGGTTGCTTTGTATTAGCTCCCACTGGGATAATCATATACCTCTTCTTGTGCATATCACACCACTTGACCGCGACCAGTTACTCAAGGCTTTTTCCCTTGTTTATAGCTCTGTTTAAAATGGCGTGTGACATTTTCTTTTAGTATATACCACACAAGTGAATAGTGCTTTTCGCGCGCCCTGATTGGTTAACTCGGAGGTGATTAGCAAGTACTATTCACCTCCGAGCAACCGGCGCGAGAGAATTTTAACTTTTCGACCTCTTGTCACACATAAAACAACGGTTTGGTCCGTTAATTATTTAGCTTATGTGGTACATACTAAAAAAATTATTCACCTCAGTGTCGGTGAAAGTGATGGATATTTACCTCCACTTCGGTGAATAATTGTTAATTATTTTCTGGCTTGTAACCTGTATTCAGCGTGTCTCAGATTCTTGTAAATGAACCCGATCATTGTCGGTGGCTCCTCCCACTATCCGTCTCCTTTACACATAATACAAACGTTCGGTAATCCGTGCGGGCGGTTTCTCAGTTCTCTTCCTCTCTGGCTCCTCTCTTCAATGCGGCCTTCGCCCCTTTGTTAGTGCGCTCTAATTGCTTAAAAACCGCCATGTTACGCAAGCTATACACAATTTTGATGTTGATTCATCCAAAGTCGCGCCGCTGTGTAGAGAAAAAAAGCCGAAGATAATTTGGTATCAACTGGGTCGATAATGTGAATTGGTCACCGTAAAGAGATTTGAAAGCCGACGTTTCGAGTGTTAGCCCTCGCTTCCACAAAGTAACGCTCGAAACGTCAGCTTTCAAATCTTTTAACGGTGGCCAATTCACATTATCAACCCAGTGGATCAAACCAAAATACTCTCCACCGACGCATGCAGCACCACAGCTTCTTTAGAAACTTACCCCGCTATTCACGTGTAGAAAAAAAAGCTATAAATTATATTTCGTCAAGTTTGATTCTTGTGCACAGCTGTTGTTTTCCTTTTTCAAGGTATACCGATATTTTATTCATCGGAAAAAGTTAAAAGAGTGAAGGAGAAAAAAAATAAGCCCATGTCCAGTTCCCTCCTGTTTTGTCACAGGACACGATTACCATATTACACAGGTTCATTTCGGTTCCATTAGTCGTTCATTAGAGGTTCATTATCTTGCTCACACAATACCGCTGACTCTATTGCTATTTACCGCCGTCCAGGCCTGCCGCCATTTTCAAAGCAAGGAGAGAACACGCATTCCCTGAGATTCCCTGACTAAAACGAGTGACGATGGCTTCCTTTCAGGAAAATTGGCTGCAAACAGATGACCACATCAAAGAGAGAGGCATTTTCATGTTCAATAGCGATCTGCTGAGCGATGTAAGACTTGTTGTTGAACAGTGTGTTGAAGCATCGAGTGACCAAAGTGTTTCCAAGAAAAGCAAGATGGCGATTCCAGCCCATAGGATGGTGTTGTCGATTTGTAGTCCCGTTTTTTTTGCTATGTTTTGCGGGGATTTGGCGGATAGATCGGAATCTGTTTATCTACCTGACTGCGAGTACGAGGGAGTGTTGGAAATGCTACGATACATTTACGGCGGGGAGCCGGAACTAAACGAAAGCAATGTGATAGACGTGCTTTACGTTGCAAAGAAATACCTGGTTAATTCCCTCGCTGTTAAATGCATCGAGTTTCTACGACGTACCTTGGACCCTGCAAACGTGTTTTGTGTCCTGTCACACGCACAGATATATGACGAGGGAATTCTTGTGGATCAATGCTGGGAAATGATCGACTTAGAAACTGACGAAGCGGTGAAATCTGATGGATTCGTCACAATCGAGAGATCCTTGCTTGAAGCACTTGTCGTGAGAGATTCCTTGACAATCAGCGAGGTAGATTTGTTCCAAGCTGTTGATCACTGGGCTACAAATGAGTGTGAAAGGCAAGGGCTGACTACAGATGCCAATGTGAAAAGAAGCATTCTTGGAGAAAAGGTAGTGAAAGAAATTCGTTTTCCATTGATGGAGGAGAAAGAGTTTGCAAGTGTTGTGCTTGACAGCGAAATACTCAACCCCCAAGAGGTTGTCTCCATGGTAAAGCATTTTAATTCAGTGTTGTCCTCACCAGTTGGTTTCCGAAGAGAGAGAAGAGTTGGCCCTCATCAGTCATGTTTCAGATTTAGTGGCATTCAGCCAAATCTGCATAAATTCAGTGGTGAACAAAGCATCAATTTCCATGTAAACAAAGACATAGTGATCCATGGGATTCGTCTGTTTGGCAGTGGAAATAATGATTATGATGTGACATTGACAGTGTTAAAACACCATGGGGGTGTAATTACCGATATATCTGGAAAGTTCTCATCAGTTCTTGTAACGAGGAAAGACTATTCTTATAGTGGTGTTGATATAATGTTTGATCCAGTTACTTTGAGGAAAGGTGTTCATTATGTGGTTAGGGCAAATATAAAGGGTCCTGAGTCGCATGCTGGGATCGACGGTGTCCAGGAAGCTACATCCCATGGTGTGACATTTTTCTTTAGAGGTACTGGCAGTTTGCTTTCTACCACCACTCTTCAGTGGGGACAAATTGCAGAGTTTTTCTTTATGCTACCATGATGTGACAAAGGAGTGCTGTTTTTGGCATAACCCGTCGTTTCGCCCGATAGTCTGTCCTCCAAATTTCAGTTTGCTCAAACTGTTTTGATAATTCTTGAAACAAAACAAGCAAAAAAGCAACGTTCTGGGCATAACAAAACAAAACTACACAAGTCATGCCTATTTTTTCTTCTTCAATCCACTGACCACAGAGCTACAGCTGTACATGTTGCCATCTGGGTGAACCAACTATCCATCTGGGCATACTGGATTCAGGCGAAACAATGGCAATTAATTTGTGCTAGAGGATCTATGATGAGATGCAGTGTAATTAAGACCAGTTTGGTTCTCTTATATGGTTGCATTTTTTTGACACATAGTTGTTAAGAGAAAACTGTCAAGATTAGTCCAGGCTGACTCATGATTTTAGTTAATGTCTGACAGTCTCTTGGTTTGACCAAGACTCTAAGCAGCCTCAGTCTTTGCATTTTTTTTTAAAGATTTTAGAACAAAAGAGGGATTCTCAGGTTTATCGTTGTCAAGAGATTACAACAAGTTTTTAATTGCAGAGTTTAGAAGACAACCACCCCATTGGTTTTTAAAGAAGGCAGTACTTTTTTCCCAGGCCTACTCTTTTTAGTTGGTTGCAATAGATGGACTTCTGATAGACAGTTGCAAATTGTGTTGCAAATTCTATGTCAGTTGATATTTACTCATTGTTTTCAAGACGGTTCAGATAGAAGCTTAAGATTTTATTATCTTCGCAGATGAGATACATAATTATGTATTTCGTTGAGAGCATGTTTGTTTACAATAGAAGTCTAGTAGACTCAACACATAATTTTGATTAAATTAATCCCATAATAGGGGATGGTTGATGCTGAAGATCACGCAGATGTGATCGCTTTCACAGCTTTTAATCCTTGTTTTTTTTATTAGACGAACAAATAAAAAAAGAAAAGAATTTATGTGTGTTGCTCCCAGGAATGCATTGAATGCAAACGCAGGTCTGATTGCCTCTGAAATATAACTCTTCGGGCTGCAACATTCATCCCAAAAAGTGGTGCATTTGCAACACTTCGATTGTTGCTTTGTAGGAAAATGGGAATTTACGATTGAAACTCTCGTCTCTCGTTATTATATTACACAAGCAAACTACGAACTGGACTTCAAATCCGATATTGTTGGTGAAAAGGAAAAAGCATTTTCGAAGTAGGGACACCACCTGACCAGAATACCAGTCGTTTCGTACCCATGGACGTTTCGTACCCAGACAATTCGTACCCAGGCTGGGACGTTTTGCACCTACTTTCGATTGGTTCGTACCCATGGTAACAAACGTCCATGGGTACGAGTACGAAACGACTGGATATACCCCTGACCACACTACGCGAATTTCCACCAATGTGAGGCTTGAAGACGATGGAAGCAGTTAGCTTTGTTTAGTTCAACCAAGAAATGCATTGTTTTCCATTTCAGAATGACTTTTGACATTCAAGCATATGAATTCCGAACCTGATTCAGATCATAACTACGACGACATAATCTTGGTTTTCAAGTGACGTAGTCGTATTCCAAAATTAAAAATTATACTCCCTTCTGAGGTTTTAGCTTGATCAGATAAGCGTGAGACCCTATAGAAACGTGACGTTTGACAATGTTCTAGCTCGACAGAGTTCTTTTAATTTGTAATAGAGCAATTCAAGCTTTTACGTTGCGTGACATGAAAATGGCGGCCCAAATAGACTGTCGTACAGGTTTAAAGATGAGTTATCGCTTTAGTTTTCACTAAATAGACGGTGCTTGCACTAAGAGAAGCATTTAATTCTATGTGTCGGTGCTCTAGAGCAAAAAGTTTCGTTTCAATAGCAAATATAAACGACAAGTGCTTTTGTTACCTTACGGGCGCTATGTTTATGCCCCTCCGAAGTGCGCAAACATGGCGTCTCCATTCAAAGCCCTATAAATTTGGGTGACACACTTCTGTGACTAACGGGCGAGTGAACAACAGCAGAAACCAGATTGTTGGTGAGGTTGGTTATATAGCGATCATCTATCACCTCCCACATTCTTCAATTTATTTCTTGAATGGTTGCGATTTTTAGTTTTGATCACGACTGGTGAAAACCGAAGAACACTTTTCAGGAAAGACAGTCCCGCCCCTTTTCTGTGGCAACTTAAGGGAAAATAACACGTTGGAGCGCTTGGACGATACTACAGATACCATGTTGTAGAAAGCAACTTATTCCTTTTACATTATTACTACATACTTTTGTATATCATTTCAAATAAACGTTGGCCCTCAAGACAGAAATGCTCATGTGCCGATCAATTTTTCAGGATAAACAACAAAAGCGTCATCGTCATTGGTCCCTTTTGACAGCCGGAAATACGTCGGCGTTCGCAGGTTAATTTTATAACAACTTCCATATGCAATATATTGTGTTTTTCTTTGTTGGGCACTTCTACGATTCTGACAACAAGCTTATCATCTCTGCCTGTATCCAGCTAATAACTTTCTACCCAGAGCCCCCCTCTCTTGCAAAAGAAAGCGAAAGCCCTGGGATCAAGGATGAAATTTCCCGCGTCATTAGCACGCAAGTGTTCATTGGGAAATTTATTGCCAGAACAGTACTTTGGACCTTGTAAGTGAATCTTGCTCTGACGATTCGGTTTTCGTGTAAGATATTATGGCCGTCTTCAAGGAAAACTGGCAGAAGAGCAAAGCAAGCATCAAAGAAAGAATTAGTTTCATGTTCGACAACGATCTACTGAGCGATGTTAGCCTTGTTGTTCGAGCACCGAGTGACGAAAATGCTCCCAAGAAAAGCAAGATGGCGATTCCTGCCCACAAGTTTGTGTTGTCGATTTGTAGTCCTGTGTTTTTCGCCATGTTTTATGGGGAAATGGCTGAGAAATCAGACTCTGTTGACCTGCCAGACTGCGACTACGAGGGTGTGATGGAAATGCTGCGATACATGTACAGCGAAAAGGTGGAACTGAGTGAAAGCAATGTGATACAAGTGCTGTATGTGGCAAAGAAATACCTGGTTAATTCTGTGGTCGATAAATGCGTTCGATTGCTGCGAAAGAAATTAGATCCGGCAAACGTATTTTGTGTTCTACCTTATGCTCTGCAGTATGATGAGAAAATCCTGCTTGATCAATGCTGGGAAATGATCGACAGAAACACAAAAGAGGCTTTGAAATCAGAGGAATTTGGGACAATTGATAGGCCTTTACTAGAAGCAGTTGTCAAAAGAGATTCGTTGACAATCTCGGAGGTGGAGTTGTTCAAAGCCGTGGATCTTTGGGCAGCAAAGGAATGTGAAAGGCAAGGGATGTCAACAGATGGCAATACAAAAAGGTGCATTCTTGGGGAAGCAGTTGTGAAAGAAATTCGTTTTCCATTGATGAAGAAAGAGGAGTTTGTTACTGTTGTACCTGACAGTAGAATTCTTTCTTCACTTGAGGTTGACAACTTGACGAGTAACTTCAACTCAGTGTCAACACCACCAGTTGGTTTCCAAGGAGACAAAAGAGTTGGCACATGTCAATCATGTTTTCGGTATAGCTCTGTTGTGGAAAGTTATTTGAATATGGATGCAGCTGATAAAAAATGTCTCAATTTTCATACTGACATGGACATAGTACTGCATGGAATCCGCTTGTTTGGAATGGAAAATAGTAGCTTTAAAGTGACTGTAATAGTAAAGGAAATCAGTTCTGATAAAGTAGTTGTCAGAAAAGTTGGTAGCTTCCCTTCATCAATTGTACACAGTAGAGAATGCAGTTATCATGGTTTTGATGTCATGTTCGATCCTGTCATCCTGAAAAGCAAAGTTAAGTACAATATTAAGGTGTCAATGAATGGTCCTTGCTCAACTTATGGGATAATTAATGATATATTTGCCAGTACCAGTGCAGCTACATCACATGGCGTGACATTTTCATTCTGGAATTGTCAGACAAGCTTGAGCAGTGGTTTTCACATGTGTGGACAAGTTGGAGAACTTTTTTTTAAACTACCATGACTGTGATTTGCTGACAAGTGCCATTCTTTTATGCGAATCATGCAAGTAATTTGAATCACCATGTTTTAATTATTTAGCTTGGTCTGAAACTTATAGCAACATACGTTAATTGCCGTTTTTGAATGTTGAAAACAATAATTATTGGTAAAAAGGTATTTGTGCATAATTTGAACAGAGTATACGTAGCTGTTTTGTTTCTTCGGTGTAGCAACGTTTTGCTAATTAATATTTCAATTTCTAATTGTCCCTGCTGTAAATGAGCCATGACAAGTTTCTTCAGTATTTCAATTAGTAGAACTTAAACATGTTATCATCTTTAACCCTACATGTATACAGTTTAAACTTGGTTTTTCAAATTCCCTGTTGTATCAAACCCAGTCAATATTTTTTTTATTTTTGTTGAGAGCTCAAAATAGTAGGGTTCAACTGTACACATGATACTGAGTCAGTGTTACATTGAGCTGAGCAAATTTTGTCTCAAAAAATTCCTTATGAACCTTGGGGTGCTTACGATTTGGCCAAAAAATCCGGAAATTTAAGTTTGAAGTCAAATGGTGAGGTAATTTTTCGGAAATTCCGTTCGGAAATTGTGGAGTACTCTTTTTCCGATCAGAATGGAACGACAGCCTTCCAAACAACATTAGAGAAACTGAAACTTTAAGCACTTTTAAGAATCAGATCAAGACATTTCTTTTTAAACGTTCTTTTTCAGAAGCACTTTAACTCTTTTATTATTGTTGAATTAGTTTTCTTGATTAGTTATTCATATTATAGTCTTTTGTATATTTTAGGTATTACTATTATTAACTATTATTTTCATGTATTATTACCATATATTTTACACGTATTATTGTAAAGCGTTATTGGTTTCTTAGGCCCCGTCCACACGTGTACGGATATTTTCGAATCCGCAACTTTTTCGTTGCGGATACGGCTACCGTCCACACGTATACGGCGAATTCGACAGCGAATCCGTAAAAAAATAAATACGCTCTC
>Ga0126343_10000119_pt1:0-12500 | contig 22988 bp, 11 predicted proteins | sample Cyp2metagenome_FD_92531 | JGI IMG/M metagenome (GOLD analysis project Ga0126343, IMG submission 92531) | Coral microbial communities from Lord Howe Island, Old Settlement Bay, Australia - Cyphastrea 2 metagenome | ecosystem: Host-associated > Invertebrates > Cnidaria > Coral ...
CTCTAGCCCTGACTCGATCTAATTCACAGCATTGTTCAGTAGTACTATCGTACCTTCTTTCTAGCCGTGGCCTGCTCTTTCACGAACTTCCTCGCCACATCTTTGTCTGTTAATCCTTGCTCTTTGCCGTTCTCTTTCACATTCTGCTTCATTGAAACCCTACCTTGAAACATTAGATCAACCTCTCCGATCGTTTGTTGACGTGGCAAATAGAAATGAGTGTTTTTCTGACTTTACTAAACAAAAAACCGCCAAGGAAAGATGGCGTTACTTAGTTTCCAGTATGGGTGACCATGAGGAATATCTCGAGACACCCCTCCCCCTCCCCCGAGTCTGTACGGATGTATGGACGGACGGACGCTCGTACGCTGACGTCATAACCAAATTTTCTCGGCTTGATGGGTTACCAATTTTTCTTACCCATGGTGCTTCTCTGGCACGCTTCGCGCGCTGAAGCTCCGCTATTACACAAAATGTACACAAACAGTTCGCAAATTTTAGTAGAATGTCATGATTACTGCCTATCTATCTGATTCTGTATTTTGCATCCTACATCTCAGTAAAAGTGATTCCCTTTTCTGTCAATCAGTTTGGGATAGTCATTTCAAAGTGCTTCAAGCAATAATGTTAGAGAGCATTCCTTCACATGTCCTCCTGAAACACGAATAGAAACTGTGCTCCTGGCATCAGAAAACATTGTGTGCCGAGAACAACAGCTTTGGTTTTAATAGCTTTGGAGTTATAAGATATTTCGTGTAAAAGCATTTTCCATGTGACAGTTTAGGCCAGGAAGAATCTGTCGCTTGTAGACTTTGCATCTGCCGCGACCGATAAGGTACTGTAACTGGCAATCTATTTGACCTAGAGAGCTGCTGATGTTTGTTGGACAAAAGATAAAGGCCTGAGCTGAAATGTAAGCACTGCATGATGTTTCCTGAAGTTGTTTAAATGCCACTTTGTCAGCTGTGCTAAGTTAATGTTACTCCAAATCTTTGCGGGGCTACTTTTGTGAATTTTCTCCCCTGCAATTGTCAAGTTTATTATTTAAGCTAACTTTGTTGAAAAAAAGAATAATTAAATTTTATTAAGGGGTCAAGTTACTGAATGCAAATTAAAGTAATTAAAATTATAGTGAGAGTACCAGGGTGACAAGAGGGAATTAAAATAGAGCATAATTTTAATATTTCTGTGTTTCATAACCTTCTAATTGATAGACAATATAGTTTGTAGGGGCTTCACTGACAAGAGCACGTGAACCAATTTTTGTCTTTTTAGGACGGCATTGAAGGTTTGGCGGTGTTTAGCCTGATAGCTTGTATGTTTATTATTGAGAGATGACTTATGTCAGACTTAACAATATTCAATTAGACATATACTATAAGTTGTGATGGTGCACTGTTTTGTTGGAAGTGTAGTCTACCCCTTGAAGCTGCGCAAGGTGTTAATGAAGTAGTTCCTGGAGAAGGTAATGTGTGAAGTTATACACAAATTTTTTATGAATATTTATGACTGTTTCCCCCTGACTGAGCCCTTTAATGTTTATAGGAGCTGGTAAATAGCGCGTGAGAAGGGGGTACTCCCATTAATAAGCTATATGGGTATGTGTTGTTGTGAAGGGTACGGTCTTCAGGCAGTTCAGTCTGGGAATAGGGTATAGAAATCAGTTTTGGTCTAGGATGGGGTTTATTTTACTGCAAAAGTGGCCAGGGTATATAAATGATTTAGTCTAGAAAAGTAAGTAAATATTACATAAATCATTTAGTCTTAAAATTTAACTGCAAATTCTTCAAAATCGCACAGCTCACAACTTAATGTTTGCGAGCTATGATAGTAATTTAGATGATTTGTTTCAGGCCATAGGGTGGCGAAGACTGAAATGGAAGTCTATCCTAATGTATAAAACATAAAATGGTATGACACCTGATTATCTGAGATCAAGATTTGTATATCGTGCCAACGTAAATGCTTATCAGTTGACATGAGACAACAATCTTTGAATTGAATAAAGCATGTAAGGAAAGTGAGCAAAGCAGAGTTTCCTTCAAAAATATTCCTGATACAATCTCTTCTAACGTTAGCTATATGTATGTTCTGGACGATTCAAAAGAAGAATGAAAGCTGGATGAAAATTGAAAGCCTTGTGCATTTCAAATAGAACAATCAAGTGTTTGCCAATTTATGTGACTGTCTTCATTGATAAACTACTATCTACAATGCCTCCCAGCATTAAGTTTGCCAGTACCCATTTATTCACATGGGTGGAGAGAGGCACTGCAAGAGTTTAACGTCATTCTGAAGAAAAATAACACGCTTACCATTTTAGGTGCAGCCTGCATCTTCAGTTGAATTTGACTGTGTATCTACTTCTTATTATTTTGCAGAAAATAAAACATCAATTGCATGGAAAAAGCATTCCAAGTAAGAAATTCATCATATTTCTATGTTGAGTTGTGCCTCATGTTGCTTCTGTACGTGACGCATCACAGTGTAATACACAGGTGTTAACAGTACAGTTTTGTTGTGTTTTTCTAAATAATACAACACAATCAAAATGAAATAGAACTTAAACAAATAGATACATTCAATTCTCATTTATAAACTAATTCATATTAATATATCCCACAGAAATATGTACAGGCACTAGTACAAGATTAACTCCATAAGATTAGGATTTTATTGTCCTTATTTTAAGTTCTGTTATGTCTAGATGTCCTTACATTTACATAAATGTATCTTACATTTATGCTGATTCAGTCCAGTGTGCCACCCTAAACTGACCAAGGTTTTACCTTTAAAAAAAAAAATATGGGGCCTTGCTTTTGTCTTTGTTTGTTGAGAACTATCATTGCTTTTAACCCTTTGACCCCTTACAAAATAGTATTTGCTGATTCGGGAAAATATCCATATCCCTCCACAGGCAGCATGATCATTTTAAACCCCGTTCCCCTTGCCTTCAGAAATATCAAAATGATCTACCCCCCACACCCCCCTCCTGATTTGTGGAATTCCTTGTTTGACTCCCTACGAATTCCAGTGAAAGAGAATTTGCACTTTGACATATTCCCAGAAGCTATTGCTAATAACTTTCAGAAAAGTAGTCAAGCACAGCCAAAACCTGTCATAAGAAATACTGCACATTTCAGCTACTTGCACTCTGTGTTAGAGCTAGGACTATGCATGGGCTACAAATACACTTGATGTTTTGGTTGCAATGAATTTTGGATTTGTATCTTCATATGTGTTCACGTTTTAAAGCATTTTGCCATATAGAGGCAACAAAACCATGTTTACTGCCTTTCCTATCAAATTTATATTGTACCTCTGTTAAGCGGCCAACCTCTATTAAGCGGCCACTTTTCAAAGTCCTGAGGGTGGCCGCTTAATAGAGGTCGGACTGTATAAAGATAGTTAAATTGTTGCATAAAAGTTTTATTTGTGCCGTGACACCCAACTAGCATTATAAAAGGTTAGTTTTTTGCGTTAGCAAGATGCAATTTAAGAAGTTTTTCCAAGTTTACCATTGTTCTGGCAATCAAGGCAGTACCAAGGTAATTATTTTTTTATGCTATTTTAGTTTGTTTATGTAAGCGGTTCGTATCTGAAGTAGCTTAAGTTCAGTGTAGATGCTTATGAACTGTAAATGAAGCCGAAGACTTAAGGTTTTAGATAAAGTCAAGTTGTATGCAACATTGTTTTACGGTTATTTGTGAATCAATCTTAAGTTTTCTCCTTTCACTTTTGTAACTTAAGTAATAAGATTGAAACCCTCAGGCAAATTGCCCTCAAAAACAAACAGCTGAAAGAGTTTAATAAGAAGTGAAAGAATTTCACCTATCCCGTTTTCTTTTTTTGTTTTATTTGTTTCCATTTGACATTTACACTTTCTTGCCAAATTTATATGTAAATGTATTTCATCCTCTTTTTCTTTTTTTGATACAATCAATTTTCAACATTAGTAATCCATGTAATTCAAACACATTGCTATTTTACAGGGCTCGAATTTGGAAAAAAAGCTTGGGGCCAGCTGGCCCCTAAGTTTTTAGATTTGGTCGCCAGCACAAATTTTTTGGTCGCCAAAAAATTTTCGGCCTTTGCATGCTTTCATTATTTTTCATTTACCTACAAAAAATATTTATCACAGGAACTAGATGTTACAGTTTACGCAGATTTGCGTGTTCATTGATTTGTGGCGACTGCGCACTGCAATTCCATGTGCGTGTTTGTGAAGCTATAATTAAATTTTTAATTTGCAACTGGTGGGAATTGGAAGAGTTCAAAACGACAATTAAGCTTGTATTCAATCGTTTTTTAGAAGCCTTCAATCACAATTGAACGTAAGTCGTAGCGAACAAAAAGAAAACAATTTCAACATTGAAATACGCCTACTTATTCAAATTGGTTTGATCATCTTTCTTTTTTTTTTCTTTGCCGTTTAAGCAGTTTATTTCAAGTTTAAATCTTTGAAGCCAGTTGACACATCTTAACAAGTTGCGCCGGCGGAAAATTTGAGAAATTCCATAGCGGGAATAATTACAAATGTTGAATGTCAAAAGCGGACGATTTTTGCCAAAGCTTGAGATACATTACATCATTGGAAGAAAATACGTCAACTGATCAAAATACTAACCGCTTTTTGGAAAACCTAAAATAGTTTAACTGGAGGGAATTTGAAATTTTTCGTGTTTCCGCAAGGCAAGGAGAAATCCGATATAGACTACAAAAAAAAAACACAAAATGCTAGCGTGTGTGTCTGAGGTTTGCGTTTCGGTCGTGTACGATCTACCATCAATGTACTTTATTTCTTTCTCTTTAGGAACTACAAAATATTGCCAATGAAAAACTATAAGTTTATTTGTGATAGAGCTGGGACAAATATACATACATTCAGTGTCTGTTCAATAACAATGCGAGCTTTCTTAAATTAAACTCTCTATTCATTTTCCTACGACATACCACGACTAAATTGTCATGTGAAGACTGTTATTTCTTTTAAAATGGTAGACCATAGTTTACAATCAAGTGGTAAGCAATTTTTTGTTTTGCGAAAATCCCGTTTTACGAACAAATGCCACTAATCCGGAATGTTTTCAACCAAACATGTAGATAACTGATTTCACAATAGTAGTTTTATTTAAGGCACGGTTTAAACGGCTTTTTGCATGAAAGTGGAAAGAAATAAGATGGTCTGTGCATTCTTCACGGTTTGCAATTACCACTATTTTCATTGATATGCGACTTTGGAAAACAAAACACCCGCTGAAACATTTCCAAAATTTCCATCAGTCAGTCTTACGTGTTATTGACATATCGGATCGAAATCCATCAATCACAGCCCGTTAGCATGACTTAGAGAAGGTCAGAAGGTCACACTAGTAGCTGTGATTGGTGGATTTCAATCCAATCTGTCAATAACGCGTAAGACTGACGGAAATTTTGGAAACGTTTCTGCGAGTGTTTTGTTTTTCCAATGTCACGTATCAACTGAAACGGTGGTAACAGTCATTTATTTCGTCATGGATCTCAGGAAAGGAAAAAATTGCAGAAATAAAATAATAACTTGAAATCCGGGTGGCCTGCAGACTGGCGACCATACGTCAGTTCCACTTTTTCTGGGAATTTTCCAGCCGGGTGAACCGAAAAAACATTTTTGATTTATCCCGGAACCCGAAATTTTCGGAATTTTTGACCAAATGAAAAACGCCCCAGAATTCAATTCCAGGAATAGAGTAAGTTACAATTACCAGTTGACGAAGTTTTTATTTTTATTTTTATTCTTCTCACAAGTGTTCTTGTTACGTAAATACTGTAATACTGTGCTGCTACAAATTTATCGCTCAGGGGCCTGATCAGGGCTGTTATAGGGCTGTGATTTTGGCGCTTTTCAAATACATGTGTTCAGGGGCCTCATTGAGGGATTTTATTATTATTTTTATTCATAGGCCCTATTTTTGTATCCTGTTACCTTGTCTTTTGTGCACCAGAAAACGCCCTATTCAAGGGTCTGGTCTTTGGATCTTGTTGTGTTATAATTATTTTGTTGACATCTCCTTTTATATTCCTTAACGTTCAAGGGACAGTTGCCTTCAAATTAGCACCTTTTTAAAAAAATATTTACCACTGACACTTTTTATCCCATTGTTTATTCTTTTATTCGTAAATTATTTTTCATTGTAAATTTTTCCTATTTAAGACCTAGATTGTAAATATTTTTTATTTCAAGAATTTTTTTAAAATATAGTACCATATTACTGAGGAAGCCTGCAGGGCAAAACGTTTCGTAAAGGTATTTTTTGGACATGTGAAAAGTTTGCTGTTACTCTTTTACTCTACCTATATATATAATAGATATATAAATTCAAGTAGTGTTCACCATTGATTCCAGAAAAGTGCTCAACAGTTAAGGAGGGGTAATATCAGCATGTACATGTAGTACAGTTCTGTTTCGTAGACCAACTAACATTGATCCACTCGTCAGTTAAACTCCATACACACGGAAGCATCGTTAAGACTTACTGTACATCACTTATCAACATCATCACATGACATTGTTTGTCCGTGAACACAAGAGTAACGCATTTGAAAATTCAAAAATTACATGCGCGTGCTTGTGATTGTCCATTTAGTTGACAGTTTTAATTACAGGATGTACTTCTTTCAGTGTCTGCAGCTTGAAACAAGTTCGTGGCGCTTGTTCAGTGTTGCCATTTGCAGATTCGATAAAATACTTTTCATGGAGACATAAGTTACATCGCTTGCTGAGATTTGAATATGCTCTGGCTTTTGCAGGGATCTTCCATGACACTAAATTCCTTTTTCTTTTCTTTTAGTTCCCACAGGTACTTACTTAGCTCAGTATCATTACGCCTTGAATTGTTTCGTGCTTAAATGACATTTGCTGGCTACACCATCTTGTTTTAAATTCCGTGGCTGTAAGACCCACATATGTCTCCTTCTTCTCACTTGTGGTGACAGTGGCCTGGTAGACAAGTTCTTTTTACACTTCTAATAGGCAAATTGCAATAAGTCTTCAATAGGAACACTGTCAAATTGAGCCACAGTTGCACACCTAGCATGAAGCAAGTCATAGATGGGCTCAATAAAGCCGCCTTAAGGAAAATCAAACAACCTGAACAAGATCAAACTGTGAAGACGTGCAACTGTAGAAACAAAAATGACTGCCCATTAGAAGGCCAATGTTTGCAAAAAGAACTTGTTTACTAGGCCACTGTTACCACAAGTGAGAAGGAGACATGTGGATCTTACAGCTACAGAATTTAAAACAAGATGGCGTAACCACCAAGATTAATGTCATTTAGGCACAAAACAAGCGCAACAAACTTGTTTCAAGCTGCAGACACCAAAAGAAGTACATCCTCAGATATAATTAAAATTGTCAACTAAACGGCCAATCACAAGCGTGCGCATGTAATTTTTTAATTTTCAAATGCGTTACTCTGGTGTTAACGGACAAACATGTCACGTGATGACGTTGATAAGTGATGTAAGCCTTAACAATGCTTCAGTGTGTATGGAGTTTAACTGATGAGTGGATCAACGTTCGTTGGTTTACGAAACAGAACTGTACTACACAAACGAAGATAAGACACGTTTTCAAGACCAGCTATATTTCAACCGACTTGTCTATCTTCTTCAAGGTGAAGGAAGAAAAATGGTTACACACAAGTTTACTATGCAACTGAAATACAAATTGACATGCATTTATCGGTTTTGCTTTGAATTTTGGAGTCTGCATGTTATTGAAAGGCACAGTAATTTGACACCAACTGGATGTTTACGGGTGGTCAGACAAAGTTATGGTTACCAAGGTAATAAATCTGAACCAATCCTGGAACCGAATCATTCTCGTCCCTAGAGTCCGCAATCAGAGGAGCATGGAATCTTTGCACAAAAATGGGAACCAAACAAACAAAATAAAATAATGAAATGTGTGTGTTCTTCGAGCCTCTTCCTTAGACATAATTCAGATTTAGTAAGTTACCAAGTGTTGCTCCTCAAATCTGTTTGAAAACTTCCAAAATTACAAGCAGAAATTTCACAATTTTAAATTAACATTCATATATGCAGTTCAATCAAGATATTTGTATGTCAATAAGGTTAACTACTGGTAATAAGGCAGCAAAATAAGAGATACAAAAACCCTCAACTTGTTGAAAAGACACCATTCTGCTAGTTTGTTGCCCTACAAACATAGCGATTTATTTTGTACTATTCTTGCATTTGATCAGCTCCAAGGAGGTTCATAGCTTGATTGGTGGTACATTTGCACCAGTATCACAAAGTCTTCCTGAACTGGAAAGTGATTGTCAACTCTCTCATAACAGTTATGACAGTTACTGTTGTCTTTCAGACTCAAGATATTGTTTTCAGTATAAATTAACATTTTGTCTTAATTGTAGGTACTACTACAACCAAGATGGGTCTGCTGAACTAACAACCACTGCTTTCCACAAATCATGTCACCTACTGATTGCCGGATTTTCAAGTGGTCTTTTCACACTGCATGAAGTACCAGATTTTATTCTTATTCACACTTTAAGGTATTTTATAGTGAAATTTAGCAAATTGATGTTGACTCAGTTTTTAAGGCATCTGTTCTGTTATTGATCATTAGTTTTGTCATAACATTGTCAAAGTACATGTGCTATTGACAATGAAAATTAGCCAATGAGCACTCAAGAATATATAGATATTATACTTCTTGAACTCGAATAGCATAAATTTTGGATAGCGCTCAACTCTGAGAGGAGCAGTAATTATAGTGATCAATGGTAGCAAGTTTTATTGCGACAACGCTGTTTCATACGGACAAACTGACAAAGAATGACCACACTCATCAGGCAATAACAACGAATGACAAAAACTGGCAATTGAAAGCTAAGGTTGCTATGCGATATAAAAACTCACTTGTTGTGACATGCAAAAACAAGGGCTATAGTTGCTATGAAAATGTTGTGTGTAACTTAAAAGATTGCATTGCGTGATCACAAAGTTCTTGAGTAGGTTCAAAGGTTACAAAATTCTGTTTCTTTGGGGGCGTGAACTTGCTAAGTAATTACTTAGTAATTTATGTATAATTATTTTTGAGAAGTTCATAATCATCTGTAAGAATAATTTGTGCAGTCTAAACAGGCAAAACGAATTTGGGCGCCCTAATTTTTATCCATCTTTCTAAGGCATCTGGAGTCAGAATTAGTTCATTCCCTGTTCAGTTTTGGACATTGTGTGCAAATAACTATTTCAAGAGAACAAGACTGGATGACCCAGAAAGGTTGAAAAACAAGCGTTTTTAATTTCTGTCCGTTACGACCAACAAAACGTCTAATAAGAGATTTATTATCCAACACACCAAATTGTTATGTCCGTTCAGGCGAACTTCGCGGATATTTATTTACGGGGAATGCGTGACAGAAGTGTGTGAAGCAGAAGGGAATTGGCGAATGGTCTCTAAGCTGTTTCTTGCTCCAAAACTTTTCAAGTTCATCGTTTGTTAGTGCCAGTGCCTTGTTTGGACGACCTCCTTTACCTGACAGCCTTTGTTGCTTTTGCTTTGACTCCAACACCTCGCGGGAACTTTCAAAGATCTTATCTTGAATGATGTTGTAATTGTCTCTGTGTTCTTGTAGATACAGAGTGTAGATAGTGGTCCTGGCTCGAAGTCTTCTTCTATTAATGACTTTGATCATCTTTGTATCTGCTTTCCACATGGCTATAATCGATGTCATGTTGCTTGGTGATCTTGTCCAATCGATTGATACCTGAATCTCCTCATTTCAGTCATTTTCTTATGCGTACTGGGTCCCATGTTACTTTTGAGTTTGGGTCCTGTTGGCTTTAGGAGTAAATGAGGAATACTTAGGTGTTCTGATTGACAACCATTTGTCCTGGAAATATCTCGTAGACTATATCGCCGTGAAGATTAGTAAAATTGTTGGAGTAATATCTCGTCTAAGACACTTTTACTTTGGGAAGCATATATCAGTTCCTTTTACTTCCCTACTTGACATATGGTTTGACTGCTTGGGGCCAAGCCACAGATGCCCACCTTAATAAATTATTGTTACTCCAAAAACGTGCACTATGTTTCATGTATTTTCTAAATCCAAGATCTCATGCTATTCCTCCTTTTATTTCTTCAAAAATATTACCCATTCACCTGCTTTACTTTGAAGCTATCTTACACTCTATGTATGATTTTTCAAATAACTCTGCTCCAAAAGATATTTCTGATAAATTTATCAAGACCAGCTTGATTCATCCATATAACATGAGGGCTGCATCTTGTGGCAAATATCATGTCAAATTTTAATGTCTAAATCAGCAGGGGAAATCTTTCTCATGCTTTGGTGCGAAAGCATGGAATTGTCTCCCATCTCGAGTATGTAATCTACCTAAACAGGTGTTCAAGAAATCAATTCGCAAAGCTTTATTCATAGCTTTAGAGGGCGAGGAGTATTATATTGAGGTGCCTAATTTACTATCCAAAATTAATTTACATATTATATTACTTTTTGTAACAATTCACTGTTAATCTCTTCGCCTATTTAGTTTGCTTAGTTTATTAAGCTACCTATTACCAATCAGTTGTGTAACCAAACTTTTCTGCGGATGCTAATGATTGTATTTTATCTATAGTTTGTTCCTGTCATTGTTCATAGTCTGTTATTTGAAGCTTACAAATTGGTTTATTTTGTTCTTTCTTTTTCTCCCTGCACAACTTGCCTCGACTAGCTTACGCTATATGCGAGTTGTACATGTTGTTTGTTTGGGTTCTTCAAATGTATTAGGATCCAAATCGACAGCTTTCAAGAAACCGGCTGGAAGTATTAACTCATTAGGACGCGGTGAAACCTTGTCTTTGCCGAAGTGTTCTGCCGCGAATTCGCCACGGTGGGATGAATTCCTCAATCTCGTCTTGGACAGATGTGACCGAACACCGCGGCAAGTAAGACGCTATATGCCGCAGTGAAGAAACAATAGAACCTAATTTCTTTTGTTCCAAAGTGTTTACTTTATATTGATTCCTCTAACAGGTGAAATTTTAACTTGGCATCCAGCGTCGCCAGCTTTTTCACCGACAAAACGTAGCATCACCTGGGATTCCCAGACATCCAAACATGCAGTTTGCATTTTGCAGTTCGTTTCTATCTCGCCCTGAACATTACATTGATCACAAACTGAGAAAATTTTGGAATCTTCGCATTTGATTTAAAAAGCAAGAGCAATCTGAGCTGTGTGTATTCTGATGTTCGAAACATTCTTGTGATCGATGTAAACTTCACATAAACAACTCTCAACGTGAAGCAGCATACATGAACAAGGCTACAAAAATGTGTCGTCTTATGTGACATGAGTTTGAACACGTGAAAGTTATAAAACTGTAATGTTAACCTATTCAACTCTGCGGGGTCTTACTGTTTACCGCGGTATTATATGCCGCTGCAAACCTAGGTGAAATCTCAGAAACATTTTGGCATGCCGCGAGAACGCCGAGGCGAGAATGTGGTGTTAATCTGCAAATTGGCCGCGGCAAAACCTCTGTAAATGAGTAAGTACTTTCAGGTGGTACTGTATCTTTACAGCTTGTCCCAAATCGGATTTGCCTTCGCCTTTACGCATGCTTGTATCTTTCTTCAGAATGAGGATTCAGGAAGCAGAGGGTTTCTTTTATACAGGTGGAGTCGGTTGTAAGAGAAGCTTCATTTTCGTCGACACTGTTCCTGAGGTGTGACTAGTATCGCGATGATGTATTACTAGATTTAGCAGATTATTGTAGAGTAGAGTACAGTAGAGTTATACAGACTTTATTGTGAGGCTTTGGTTCGTTCATTGCAAGGGAAATCTAGTCTATACTGTACTCGACTCTTCCTCTTTACAAAATTCAGTGTACGCCACTCTAGATCTGTTGTACTCTAATAGGCCATATAATAATCGCCATACTTTGTTTTCTTATTCAATAGAAACTTACTCCACTGTACCCATGGGTAAAGTGTTGCTGCATTGGGAGACGTTTGTTTCTTACTCTATGTTGCGCTACTCTACTCTACTCTACAGCTTTCAAGAAACTGTTTTCAGTACCTATCTTCGTGGTTTGTCCCAAATTGAATTTGCCTTTGTTTTTACCCATGTTCGTATCTTTCTTCATAATGGGGATTCGGGAAGCAGTGGGTTTCTTTTCTATGGTCGGGGTCAGTTGTAAGATACACTTCTTTTTCTTTGGTTATTAGCCAAATAAGGTATGGGATACCCCCTTATGACACTAGTAGATGTCACCTATAAAAAACGACGACATCAGTAGTTTTCGTTATTTTCCTTCTACTTGTCTGAGAGATTGTCATTGTACTTATAACACCCTTTTTGGAACTGCTTACCGGTATGCCTTTACCTACGTCTTTTAGAAGTGTCATTTGGAGTATGGTGTTGTACAGAGTAGCTCGTACGTCAACTGTTAAAGAAAGATGATGATCAAAACACCTTTGACC
>Ga0126343_10000119_pt1:17500-22988 | contig 22988 bp, 11 predicted proteins | sample Cyp2metagenome_FD_92531 | JGI IMG/M metagenome (GOLD analysis project Ga0126343, IMG submission 92531) | Coral microbial communities from Lord Howe Island, Old Settlement Bay, Australia - Cyphastrea 2 metagenome | ecosystem: Host-associated > Invertebrates > Cnidaria > Coral ...
ACGCGACCTTTGTCACAATTGAGTAATCACGTACGCACGTACTCACTCAAAAACCTACTCGACTCTCTTTCTCTAAATCTACACCAATCTGCTTATCTAATTTACAACATAAGGTTCTAGAACTTTCCAGCTCGACTAAATAAAGTAACATTACAAAGCAATACTATTTACAAAGCAACAGATGTAAAAGGCTAAAAATAGCTGCTTAGTCATTGTAATGCAAAAATAATTAAATATTCAAGAAAATTCCAGACAATTCTTAACGGTCACGCAAGTCATGCCACAATTTTTTGTAACACCTACTCTATGTACGCTACTCAATGCTACATACGCTACTCTACGTATGCTACTCTAAGTACGGAACGCTACTCTAAGCTACACTTTGCTACTCTAAATACGTTACTCTACGTAAGCTACTCTACGCTACTTTATGTAAGCTACTCTACACTACTCTACGTGAGCTACTATACACTACTCCACGTATGCTACCCTACATAAGCTACTCTACGCTACTCTACGTAAGCTAGTCTATGCTTCTCTACGCATGCGCTACTCTACCTAAGATACTCTATGCTACTCTATGTATGCTACTCTGTGTGCATTTCTAAATTCCAATTCGATCGCAAATTCGAGGGTCACGGGTTTGTCAGTCGAAGACTGTTATGTGCTACCCTCTTTAAACAAAGTCTATTTATTTATTTATTTTAAGCTACTCTACGCTACTTTATATACAATACTCTACGTACGCTACTCTACGTAAGCGACTCTACCTATGCTACTCTATGCTGCTCTGTGTTACTCTAGGCTTATCTACGCTACTCTACACTCTCTAGGCTTATCTACGCTACTCTACACTCTCTAAGCTACACTACGCTACTCTACGATACTCTATTACTCTACGCTGCACTACTCTAAGCTACACTAGCCTACTCTACATTACTCTTCTCTACAGTATGCTACTCTACGCTACACTAGCCTACTCTACTCTACTCTTCTCTACACTACACTACTCTTCACTGCTTTTTTTCCTGGCTGATGATCCGACATCGTTGTGGTTTTGCCCTTTTTTGCAATAAGCGAATGAAGGCAGAAGTAGAAGGGCCTTAAAACTCGTACAGCCCTAGAGTATTGGACAGCAGTAGAGCTTCAGAGCCATGGAGCAAAAGAATCATACTCCTTCCCTACTATGTGCTATACTACTCCTTCAGTGTTAGTTTTCTTGAAGGCGTTGTCGCGGAAGACTTTGCACATGCCCTTCTTGATCCTTTCCCTTTATTGTGGCTTCACGTTGAAGGCTGCTAGTCAGCCATCTCTTTATAAGCCAATGTTTTGGCCATACTTCTTGGTGAGTAGAGACGAAAGGTAGCATCCAATTAATTCGTATGTTTCAGCTCCATCAAATGATCTCTTGGTGACATCCAATTGATTTTTTGCTGATTTCTTCTCTCGTGGACAATTGTCGCTGAACAACAGTGGTCGTTTTGAGTGCAATTTAATTTCACACTCTTGATTGGTTATTTGGCAGTACTCAGAGGAAATTGAAGCGCTTTAGAAAGCAACTTCTTGGTTATTGAGGGATAGAACTCACAAACGTCAAAACTTGTGAATGAGAGTGAGTTCTTGTTTTTAAGCTGTTAAACCACTTCAGGACCCTTGCTGTGTGTTTCTTCTGGTTATTATCATGCTGATGATAAAGGCGGCATTAATGTCATCTAGGATTTGTTTGCTTTTGGCTCCAATTTCTGACTTTGATGGATTTAATAGGCGACACATTGGATGATCGTTAAAAGTTGGTTCGTGAGTTTGTGATCTTTTATGTGACAAATGCTCTCTTTTGTAGCTAATTTCTCAATGCGGTCATTTAACTTTAGTTGTTCAGCTATTTTGGCTGACTTTACATTTCACATTTCACCTATGAGTTTTTCATCTGATTTTTTGTAGGTTTTGGTGACATTCTCCTTAACCAATCTATCGTGGGAGGAAGGGTTCATGGCATAGAAATTTGTTGTCTTGTCTACCGGAATTAGGAGGGTGTTTGGCTTTTTGATCTTGTTTTTGATGTCTCTGAAGCTGGTTTTAGTGTCCGTGAATTTCATGTTCTGTATAACCTAGGTCATATCTTCCTCAAAAGGTAGCAGTTTGCTGATTTGCAGTGAGGAGTTTCTTGATTTGAAACCATATGAATCGTTTCCTTTTGACTCTGTTCCATTTAGGAAATAGTAAGCTTTCCATCGTAGTCGACGCATGAATGCTCTGTCTTCTAAATAAATTTCTTCAAGTATTCGTTGTTTGCCGGCAGCAGGGTGTTCTTTGTTGAATAGCCCAAATTAACCTTCTCCATAGTAGTAGAAGATAAGTCAGTCAGAGTGCTCAACAAGGAGGAGCTGAGTAAAATCAAAAAATGGGTTGAAATCCTCATCAACTAGTTAACTAGAGCAATAATTAATTATAATGCAAGAGTTACATATAGGTTATTTGGTCATTGATTCACTACTCTGAGTTTCATGCTCCATGACAAGCAATCATACATATATTTAATCATTATTCTCCGAAGAAAGTGAATATTGGTGAATATTCCCCAAGATGAAGTCGAGGGGAATATTCACCAATATTCACAAGCCTGAGGTGAATACTTGTTTTAGTATAATTACTCAGGTGATTATAAAAATACAGAAAAAAAGGAATGCTAAATCTTATTTGCCATTGTCATACGTCAGTGAACAGCTCTGACCACATGGTAAAAAACGACAAGTATTTTTTGCCCCTTTCAAAACGTTCCACCTCTAAGAAAAAAGCAAAATTGAGGCTAAAATATACCGGTACCTAAGACAAAGTCTATTTATGGTAAGTTCAGTCAAAAGAGGTAAAAAACCATTGTCTACATCAACACTGAATGTTGAATGGGCAATTTTGAGAATTTCCAGACGGCAGAATTGCTCACTCATGTCGACATAAGCGAAAAATTTCACGGGAATTTAAATGGTTTTTTAGTTAAATTAAGCACAATTTTTGCATCTTAACTTTGAAGAGTGTCACTCCAAACTTTGTGGCATGTTTGGTATTCCTCGGAATGGCATTTTCTTTCATTAAATTAATTTCCTTTTCAGGCACATCAACAAAACGAAAGGCAGCCATTAAGAAAATTCGTCCTCCCGCTATAATCACCTTGCTCGAGGTGATTATAGCAGAATATGACGCCATTCTCAGGCAATGAGAGCACGCAAATTTCTATAATCACCTGAGTAATTATACTAAATGTAATTATATATAACTGTGGACAGTACTGTTTCTGCCTTCTGGGCCTCATCAGTGCAGCGCTGATGCTAGGATGGAGGAGAAGCCATATGGTCACCCCAAATGATCGCCTAAGCCATGCCAGAGTGATCAAACTAGTTAACTAGTGAGCATGGGCAATTCAAATAGCTGCAATGACTTATCCTAGTACTAGTGCTCAATTTGGACATGAAAGCATAGCTTTGTATGCTGAAGAGCTATATCTAACTGTGGACAGTACTGTCTCGGTCTTCTGTGCATATTTCAACCCCTTTTTGGATTGTATATAGACAGTACTGTTTCGGCCCTCTGGGCTCCATCAGTATATATAACCGCAGACAATACTGTTTTGGCCTTCTTGGCCTCGTCAGTGCAGTGTTGATGCTAGGAATGGAGGAGAAGTCATAATTTCTGGTGCAACTCTTGATGTAAGAGGCAGTAATTTAACATACAGACCTGTTTTGATGTTTGGCAACTTCATTATGAAAAGTTTAAACTATTAGTTGTTATAATTGTATTGTATTATTTCATAACCAGATTTATTGTGACTGTGTAAAAAAAGTCTAGTCTGAGAAATTATTCACAGGCATTTAGCGCAGCGTGATGTATTATCAACTCTATCATTTTTGCACAGTATATCACAGCAGAGTATCAGGACAGTGGCTGTTAATCCAAGTGGAGAGTGGCTGTCATTTGGATGCAGTAATACAGGACAGTTGCTGGTGTGGGAATGGCAAAGTGAGACATACATTCTTAAACAGCAAGGGCACTACTATAATATGAATACTCTTTGTTACTCTCAAGATGGACACTTTATTGCAACTGGTGGTGATGATGGCAAGGTTAGTCTATATTAACAGTGTATTTTTGTATAAACACTGATAAAACGCTTTTTTAAACAGTATATACTGTGCAGCAATTTTCTAAATAAGCACGCAGTTGACATATTTGATGGATTTTTGTTTTCTTTGGGTGATTTTGGAAAATCTGCCTGCCCCACCCATACACAATGGCCTCTTTGCTCTTTTTGGTCCATCGGCAAATTTTTCCAAATTTTGCTTGTACATGTAGGGGTCACATTAGGAAAAGCTCCAATTTTGACTGCAGTTTTAGTGCAGAGTGCACTATTGGGATGGTTTGGGAGGTTTGCGTCGCTGAAGCACTATGGCAATAATACCTTATGGCACTATGGTAATGAGGTGTTAACTTTAATGTTTAAATAATCAATTAATGTTGATTAATTAAGTAGGCTTGCAGCAAGGGGGTAGGATGGGTTAGGTACAGGAACACATTTGCAAACGGGAACATAACAGATACAGAATGGGTACAAGAACGTGGATGGAACGGGTACAGAACGCATACAGAACGTACATCAAACAGAAATGGAACGGATAAAGAAGGGTTACGAATCGCAAGATTCTGCATCAATGAAGGCTGTCATTAGTTCTTCGTCAGTGACGTTTGCTTCTCCAAGAACAGCATGGATGGCCTTTTTAGCGGCTTTGATCATTCATGGGCTCCACTAAAATGTGGCGCTTGAGGTGGATTGAAGATCCATGTTACCCCTCGATTGGCAGTTCTCTGACAGATTTCATCTTTGTCTAGTTTCTCAACAAGCTCTTTGAGTTCTCTGTTTGCGCCAGTAAAGTTAGTGCCTCGGTCACTGACTACTTCTTGGGGCAATCCTCTTTGGTAAGCCATCCTTGCAAAAGCTTTCAGGAAGCTGTCCCTATCCAATCCAAACGCCATTTCACAATGTATTGCTCGAGAAGCCAGACAAGTGAATAAGCAAAGCCATCGCTTCAGACATGCTTTTCCTCTGCCTTGGATTGTGATGAATGGCCCCCCATAATCAACATCTGTCTGGGCAAATGCTCTCATCAAGAATCGACAACGTACTTTAGGGAGTGGACCCATCACTTGCAAGGCAGCTTTTCCTTTTCGTTTCTTGCATCCATTGCACTGGTTCTCCCATTCTCTAATTTCTTCTCGTGCAGACACAATCCAGTAGCAGGCAGACAAGTTAGCTAACATGTGATTGGTTCCAGCCACGTGATTTGCAAGCTCATGGTGTTGTTTAACAATAAGACTTGTGACCCAGTGTCCACGTGGGAGAATAATGGGAAATCGAACATCAAAAGGTAAAAATTCTGTGTACTGCAGTCTTCCATCACAACGAATTATTCCATCCTCGTCCAGTCTTGGGGTGAGTTTA
>Ga0126343_10000120_pt1 | contig 22960 bp, 13 predicted proteins | sample Cyp2metagenome_FD_92531 | JGI IMG/M metagenome (GOLD analysis project Ga0126343, IMG submission 92531) | Coral microbial communities from Lord Howe Island, Old Settlement Bay, Australia - Cyphastrea 2 metagenome | ecosystem: Host-associated > Invertebrates > Cnidaria > Coral ...
GGGGGGGGGAGTTTCTAAGAAACTGTGGTGCTGCGTCGGTGGGAAGTATAACAAGATACTTTGGTTTTATCAACTGGGTTGACAATGTGAATCGGCCACCATAAAGAGATTCGAAAGCTCACGTTTCGAGCGTTAGCCCTTTTCGCTCCGACGGAGCGCTAACGCTCAAAACGTCTTTCGAATCTCTTTACGTTGGCCAATTAACATGATCAACCCAGTTATTAAAACCAAATTATCTGCATAAAATTAAAGCTGTTTTGCTCAGGGAGGATGTTGAAAAGGAAGTAATGACAAGAAAAGCCTTCTTCAGAGGAAGAGTATCGTTTACAGAACTATACCCAGACGTGTTCTGTACATCCGCTTGTGATGTAGACTTCAGCGTATTGGGATGTGGACGCGTTAAGCCGGTGACTTCCTCGTCTGGGAAACACAGCACGCGATCTGTTTCCTCAAAAATAAGATTGCTTTAATTTACACGCCTAGTTTCAGTACAAGATGACGATCACGAGGTCGGACTAGTACAAGCGGTTATATTGGTGTGAATTATATAAAGTACCTTACGAGAGTTTTTTATTGTTTCAAAGAGGTCGAGTTCAAGTGAAAGACTCGTGGAGAGAATAAATCCTTTACTGCATCTATTTCGTGACTTTTTGAAATTGTCAAAAACGTGAAGATTCTTGACTCGCTTCCTCATAATAGGTATTTTAATTTGTTTTCTGTGAAGGTCAAGTGTGAAGTACTTACTGAGACAGTTAATCTTTTACTGTATGTATTTTCGTGACTTTAAATTGTCAAGAACGTGAAGAGTGTTGGCTCGCTTCCTCGTAATATGTATTTAATGTGTTTTCTATGGAGGTCAAGTGTGAGGTTCGTGCTAAGAGAATTAATCTTTTACTGTATCTATTTCGTGACTTTTTAAAATTGTCAAGAACGTGAAGTGTGTTGGCTCGCTTCCTTGTAATTGCAATTCTGATGTGTTTTCTATGGAGGTCAAGTGTAAGGTACTTGCTAAGAGTGTGAATGTTTTACTGTATCTATTTCGCATCTTTTTTCACATTATCAAAAGTGTCGGGTGCCTTATTCACTTTTCCCTAGCTTATTTTAGAATCTAGCTTTAATTTTGTGCTTTAAAGGCTTGTTCCATCGTATTAGTGTGAAATCAATTCTTTGTGCGTGAGCACGAATCTCTTTCTTAGCCCACTTGTGCAGAAAGTCGTGTGTTGAAGATTTTGTTGAAGTGTTGGCGCTTGTTCAGACAGTAATCTTTTCGTAACACTGTAACCAATTAACTAATTACTGTCATTCCAGTGCGGTTTCCTTTTAGTTTCAGTAACAATTAGAACCCTGCTGTGTGGGTTGTTAAGAGCGTCACTAATCCCGTCATTAATCAAATGATAAGTGTTACTGTCGAGTCCTATTAATAAACGTGTATACAAACACGAGTGTGAGGGTAGATCACATCTAATGACAAGTGATGCAGATCCGAGTTTTAGGGCCATTGTTCCTGAAAGACTCTCCTTTTCAAGCATGGGTCAGTGGGTTAAGACACTTAATTGGTTAATCTTTTAATGTATCTATTTCACGTCTTGTTCATTCATCAATTTCACGTCTCATTAGTGGAAAGGATGTGGAGTGTCATAGCCATTTCCTGTCAGGTGCTTGCAGTTCATGCTGGGTGGTATATATGAGTTGAAGAGAGACTAATGACATCAGAAAGGCAATGACTCGTTATCCAAAGTGTTAAATTAACAATTTGCTATGTAAACAACAGGTTCCTTCCTCCGAGAGAAGTGGCTGGCAAGGTTTCAAGCAGTGTGTGAAGAAAGAGATGTCCTTATGAAAAGACTCGGGATGTTTATTTCTATTTATCGAGGTTAGAATGGTTGGCATTGTTACAACATACATGAACAAGTACGCAACAATGGAGATAAGTGCACACTATTGTTGCGAACAATTTTCTGTAGTGTAGAGAAGAAAAAGACGAATAAACAGAACGTAAAACGTACGGTTAATGAGAGCTAGTACATTTTTCAAAAGGTCGCTCGATATCTTTTGCAAGTTTGCACCCTATCTGACAATTTTTGGTTTTTCAATTGCCAACTGTTCCACATGTCATTTATTGTATTTAACAAATTAGAGATCTTGCCCGAATTAATCAAGCGAAGCTGAAGAGCAAGGCACTAAAAGTAAAATTGTTCCACGATTAGCTAACAATTACACCAAATTGTTATTCACTGTAACTGTATCAATTAACCTTGGGTATAACTACGATAATTGCTCAGCCTGCAAAGTAAACAATAGCGATATCAGACTCGTTCTTTTGGCAGGCGCTGTTTCAGTTACATTGAGGTAACCTTGTTTGTACAATTAGCAGTATTTAACGCCGTTTATATAGTAATAATGTTAGAATCGGAGTGTTGCTAACAAGAGAGTGCTGACAAGATCCTCGCCATGTTCCAAAGGGATGCTGTCGATGACATTTGTGCTAAATTGCTACCGAAGAAAACATTATCGCTTTTCTCCGGAAACGATTAGCAACCATTAGCGCTGAGCACGCGCGTCATTATAAATACGTTAGTTGCCAGGCATTTGGCAAAGCAAGTCATGCCTTATTTTATCCGTGAAGAACTAACTGAAGCCTGGCGGAACCGGCAGTATTATTCTCTCATCCCTCGGTGCCTAAACGCGTGGTGGAGACGCCATTTTTGCGGTTAACCCAAGAATGGCTCCAGTGTTTTTAATGGGCGCTCAGTAAAACAAGATAATGTGCGGCGGCAGTCGACAAACATTTGCTTTGACAGCTCTCGAGTTCTTTCTAATTCTTGGTCTACTGTGGCCTTTCGATTGTTCTAGATGACGTCACGAGGTTAAGTGGCAGCATAAGGAGAGTTTGATGTTGGGTGCAAAACAGCTTTAGTTAGGACCAATTCTGGCCCTTCACCTGGAGGATTTTGTGTTAAAGTTGATTTAAGCGATTCCAAGAAGGAAAACTTCACTCGAGAGTTGGCTGTGGATTGCGTGTATATGGAGATTATTCGCCAGTTTCGCCCTTTTAATCGTCGACTAGTCTAAGCCCGCATGGAAAGCCGCCTAAAGCCTCTTTAATAATTCCATCGATTTGTCTCGAGGCGAGCTTTGCCATTGTTACCTTTGCGCCACGTTCGGTGAAACAGCCATTTACCTGACACAATCAAGCACTAAAGACATCACAAGCAGCGTGTGAGAAGCTCGTGCAAGCAGTCCGGCCTGCTGCCCTTATCTCTAGAGTCCTATCACCTCATACTCCAAAACATCACGCAAGGTTTAACACGGAGGTCGACGGTATTCGAAACTTGTCTACAGCGCTGAATCAGATTTCTCGCAGTCACATTCCAGTGCTCTCCATAAGTGCGCGTGTTCCGTTGATTAACGAGTAACAACATTGACTGCGGACGGTATTGACGAGTCGCTCGCTACTAGTTCCGCCATGTCTGTTTCTGTGGCGCTTCCTTTTTACACGGCATCGCTGGCCTTGCTGTTGGCGTTCGCCATCCTGCGGTTTTTATTTTGTACGCTGGTGTTTCGCAAGCTGGTCGTGAAACTCTTCATCAAGTTTGCCGGATGCCAGATCAGCCAAGAGGTTTACGGCAACAGTCTGTTTGGATGGGAGATGTACAAGGCTGTGACGGAGACGTTGATGATAGATCTTCAGAAAAAAGCCAAGCCCGGTAGAGAAGCCCCCAATCCCTCTCTCGTGTCTGCCGATGGTCAATCTCGATTGCATCTCTTAGACTTTGCCAAAGAGAGCAGGCCACTTGTGGTCAATTTTGGCAGTTGCACGTGTCCTGTGTTCATGAAGAGATTGCGCGAGTTTGGCGAGATTATGGCGGACTTTGGCGATGTAGCTGACTTCCTAGTGATTTACATCTCAGAAGCGCACCCAACGGATGGATGGGCCTTCAAGGTAATCATAACAGTCCATGTGTAATGTCTGAGGTGCTTACTAATACTTTGTTTGATCCTGGCTTATTTTCCCAATGTTGCTTTTGGCTCGGAGTATTGCATAAGGAATTAAGCGGCCTGTAATTCTGGTTTAAACGTAGTTAACTCGTAGTTCCTTAGTTTTTACTGGGAGTTATGTTAAGGATGTTTGAGGAACCGTGAAATTATACCGTACAGTATCTCGTAATGAAAGGAGACGTGTTTGAATAGCTAATGACGAAGGAAGGAAGGGCGAGCTTTACACTGACGTGCCATATCTACTTTTATTTGCACAATTCAGACGGCTTTTGACGTAAAACAGCACCGCAGTTTAGAGGAACGAATTGAGGCTGCTCAGCTGTTGATGAATGCGTCCAAGCTGAAGGCGCCCTTGATGGTGGATTCCACGGAGAACGCAGCGAACTTTGCTTATGGCGCTCTGCCAATACGCCTTTACATCATTTTGGATGGGAGAGTGGAGTTTACCGGCGGGATGGGACCGACATTTTACAGAACACAAGAGGTCAGAAGGTGGCTGGAGAGATGGAAAGAAAGTGAAGTCAACGTATAATCGCTGCTGTATACTTAGCAAAACAGCGCCATTTGATAGGCAGGCTGAACGAAGAACTACTTCAAAAGTAACTGTTGTATTACGTTCTCTACTCGTCCTTGTGCGAATACCATTCAGCGTCCGGATTCAGCACTACGAAATCGACGGCTTTTGGACTTTGCGCAAAGACACTATGGACGCCAAAGAACGCTAGGCGAACTCACAAGCCGCGCGCGTGCAATGTATCATATTCAACAGACCTGAAAATGCGAATGTTGCCAGTTTGGCGAAGAAAAAAAACATAAATTTAACATGAATTTCTTTCGTGGTCTCTGGAAATTCCTGAGTGGGAAAAAGACACCGTTTAATTTACCATACATACATATCTATATACACACATTTTGCTCTCAGTGAGAGAAGTTTTGGGGTATGAATACTATTCAACTAGTCCAGTTTGTTTCAGTTGGTTGGAAGCATGTATGATCATTTTGTTCCCTTTAAGAGCCAATGTCACCAATTACGTGGCATTTGCCTGCAGCTAATTAGAGACGAAAATACGATCCAACTATTTTAATCTCGGGTACTAGCACAGTCATCCCATGATTGTTGTAAAACAAAACAAGTTGAGACGAATAAATAGAGCTCGAAAAACTGAATCGCGTTGGGTATGTTAATCCCCCGACTAACCCCGTGTGGCTATCATTTTTACTTCACCTTAGTAAAATACAAGCATGAAATCTGATTACCATTTTCTTGTCACCAAAAACCACAACAAGTTGGTGAATGTCACGGGATGGCATACGCGCGTGTGTTTGCCAACTGGCCTGTTTATCGCGAAACCGGAAAGGAAGAACATGATTTTCCTGACAGTTGTACGCATCGGAAGCATGATGATCCACAGCCTCCTAGGTGAAGGAAAAATACGACGAACCAGCCAAACGGCAAGGAAAGAGCGATAGCGTAATGCTGTAAAGTGATTCAAACAAAGCGCTTTGTTAAATTACTAGTTGTTTTCTCGTTGAATGACCTTGGAGGGTCTGCAAACCAACAAAGCGTACACACTTCGGCAAACTCGCAATCACGCGATCGATTTTTCGCTTGAGGTCACTGCGAAAAAGCGAAATTCGGACGATTTATGCTTGCCTGGGAAAGCTCTCGCATTACCTGCGATAATCTTGGCTTGCTGAAACGCACTTCGGTATTAACTGTTTAAGAAATTATCGCGTGACTATCTAGACCTGGTAAACAGCCTTTGTTTGCACGCGTGTCCGCGTTCGCCTTTCGGAAGTAACTCCTTGTATTATGATTTACGACTCATGGCAACCGTGCTGTTGCGTTCCACTTCAAACAACTCGTTATGTAACCGCGATATCTTTTTCGTGTACTCATCAGAATTGTTCAGTGATTGCCGCATTAGTTTTCTTTAGTTAACTTTGTAATTCACCCTACTGACGTTGTGCTTGATGGCCGTTTTATAAACGACGCTCTCCAACCTATTTCCTGTCCCCCTTGTAGGTGGAAAGTTTAACACTGTTGTGATTTTGTTTAAACTGCTTGATAATGGGACACATTTCGCCAATCCAAAAGTAACTGGCATACGAAATCTGGTAAAATGAACAACTTCCGGCGATGAAATGTTCAGCCACTTTGTTCACAAATAAACGAAATTAACTTAGTCACGCTTCGGAGAGATTGTGGCGAAAAGAAAAAGTTTTATTAATTTTTTTCTTTTTTGTTAATTTCAACCACCAGCAAGGCCCCTGTTCGAAAACTTCCTTGTTCAACTTTCGAAACGGCGGTGATTAATTTTCTCCTCGCGAGTTTTCCTCGCGTGATAATCAGCCACGATCGCGTGACGTTGAAAGGTTACGTCATAATGTGTTCCATTTTCTCACGAATATCTATTTTTCACTGGGGTCTTTGGATTACGTGTAAAACGCACAATATTTTCGTTGAATTGATCTTGGTGGGCACTCACATTAAACCTTCCGGTATTTTTACAAAGCACAAGACTTAATATTTTCATTTTGTCTAGAATTTGGTAGGATGACTCTTCTAAAGCCCCGAATTAGGATACTTGAGGTTAGATTTCATGTGTACCCTGTTGAATACTTGAAATGAGCAGAGGGTTCTTCTTACTCATAAAAAAGAAGTCAAATTCACGGCCAGCTATTGCACCAGCTGGTGAAAGCAGCAGTTTTTCGATAAGAGGTTTTTTTAGCCATTTAGGACTATCAGATAAGAGAGAACAATATTTGAACGTTTATTTAGTTAACATTGACACATAGATTTTCAAGTTGTTTCCTTGATCCGAGCAATGTCAATGATTCTGTGGTCACGTCCAACGCGTTTCCTTGCCACAAACATTGTCAATCAGGTTTTTTTTTTCGAGAAATTCTTTGCAAGCTAAAATCGCTTTCGTGGAATGCGGGTCTAACAGGGAAAAAGAAACACGATTGTATTGATCATAGTCTAAACTTGCCTTCCTTATGAAGGAATATTAAGATAAAAAATGCTTCTTTGCTGCTCATTCAGAAAACAATGGAACAAAAAATTACCCCAGCGATAACCTTCACAACGTCCAAATTATTTTTAGATTGTTTTAACAATGAGTTCTTTTGTTGCTGATAAAAAGACTGATTATTTTCCCCGGCGGATTTGTCGATAAAAATAACCACAATATTTCGTCCCCTATTCTAAACTCTAGGGCGCTCCAAAGACATAGTTTTGTAAACAGTGAATAAGAGGAAACCTTGATAAGCTGAACATTTTTATTGTAACTGTAAACACAGGACCAAACAACGCTGGTTACTCGCAGCTCATTCACTGTAAGGCTTTCTTCCTTTTTCCTGGTGAAGACTTCCAGATGTTTCTATGTGTTGCTGTACTGGATTTTTTTTTTGTCTTATACGCACAGCACCGTTACAATTATGGATAAAAATAGCCGTTTTAAGACGAAAGGCGGCGTTGACAGATTGAATAGCTTGACCCAAGGGAGAGGAAAAAAACAGATCACTCCAAGGTCGTATATGGAAAAAGAATGCTTTCAACACTTTTATATTCCAGTAGGAGGTCATTCGAGGGCTTTGATATGCCCGCTCAGTTTCAGAACACACTGGTCAACAACTAGCGCAAATGTTGTCACATTAAAACGCGCCGATTATTGCATCCATGAAATACTTGAAAAAAAACTTATCAAAGACAGTGTCGTTGGAGAAAGAACCTTTTCCTTTAGCTCTATTCTTTATTTTAGTTCGCAAAGACACGAACCAAAACTCTGAAACATTCGGTCTCTTAAAATAACTCCATAATTTTAATTTATTAAGTGTCGAAATTTAATTTAGGAGGACAAAAAAATTGCAACATGAGTTATTTAATTATGTACACAGCGCTCCCCCAACAGAAAAGTGAAAACAAATAACGTTTCGTCGGATAAGCAAACATGGATTTTATTACAGACATAATTTTGATTTACTTTATCTAAGAACTTTTTTGAAACCAAAGCAGATCAGTCAATGTGTTATGACTGTGAAAAACCTGAATCTGAAATATGTTCACTGCGATAGCCATTGATGATTCCTTTTTCTCTTCAACAATACAAGGCAGAATATTTTTCAGTTTTCTTTGCACATGCTATTTAGCTTGATCAAACATCGCGTGATTAATTTTGTGGCGTCTTTATTTCGCGTAAAACCAGTTCCAGAAGGTTCGTCGCGATTAATTTCGTACTGAGCTAGTATTGAATTACGAAACAAAATACGCTGATTTAAGTAAGAAATTTTCGTTTTTCTGCTTCATATGAATGGAAGAAAGATTTCGTGCGACAGGCAATTAAACAATTTTATAGGCAAGACGAAGTTCGCGTGACCCGGCTCCCCTGCGGCACGCAGCCAATGACGTGGGCTACACCACATGTACACTCGCTAACACGGGCTCATAAATAACCCATCCCTCAGAGCTCTAAGCGAAATAGGAAATTAGATTAATTGCGAGCTTGCTTCAGCGAGCAAAGATTAACTTGTAATCTCGTTTGCACACTGACCTCTAGGCAGTCATATATGCGAGGGAAATGCTTTTACGAACGTACATTTTACAAGGGCTTGGCAAATATTGGTCTACGCTTGTTTGCGTGTGTTTGACAAGTGTCCGCCAGTCGGGCACCGCTCGGCTAACAGTCCGTTTGCAATTGCATCACTGCAGTCTTCCAAATTGCGACACTCTCCATCGGGTTTATTTTCATTGACAATAGATCGCCAACTAAGGATGCGTTCTGTTTTTTGAATTTTTGCCCTAAAGGAAACCATCTCCAATCGATTTCCCCTTGTGCCACTTCAAGTTGTTTTGTTTAGCGCCTATTGCCGTCATCAATGTATTGTTTATCACTCATTTTCAATGATTATTAACACGTAATTTGTGTCAAAAGAAACATAAACCTCATTCACCGCAAGTCACGATATCGATTTTATCAAGTTCTCGCGCAAATTAACAAGACAAGAAACACGAACAGCTTTTTCAAGATTCTTCTCAGTGGTTAATGAAGAACTATTTTTTATCAGAGGAAGAGGAGAATCGTGCACCGTTTCATGAACCTGTAGTGTGTGATTGACATTGGCGCGTTAAATGTAAATCTGCAAGGTCTCGTAAACAGCAATAGCTCAGCCCCACAACTAAAACATGTTTTCCGGATGATGATTTAACGGGGTGAGATGCATCCGCAGGGGTGAATACGCGATTTATCAGCAGCTTTCGTTCGTCGTCAAACTGTTTAACGACCGTGATTGAGTCGAATTGCTGCTAAAAGTGCTAATGTGACTGTTTGATACACACAAACGTTCAACAAAGGAATTGTAAACATTTAAACAGTTACCATTGCCTTCCGGCCCTTCGTCCCCGGCACAATATTGCTAATTAAGTGAGCTGTACGGCTTGTTTGGCGCAAAGCCGTGGCACGCGTCCTGAAGCAATCGCCCAATCTTTCAAAAACCGTGCTCCACGATTTTCAAACTTCGACGGATTGTGGAGATACGTTGGCCAACCTTTTGGATTTAAAGATCGGGAAAACAAGTCAATGAGATTTGAGGTATTTGAGCCTGACTACAGCTTGACTTAACCCTTGGGGGGGCAGGAAAAATCAACACGGCCTTTCGTCCAAACGCACGCAATCAGTTTTAATCAGCTGGAACTGACACGCCAATCAAAGTTGCTACACACAGTAATAAAAATTCCTTTCAGCATAAAACAGCACGGTAGCGTTTGACACGTATCGCAAAGGAATACTTCGGTTCGTTTATGTAATCACGACCATAGCTCCGGAGGGGAGGCACAACGTGTTCAGTTTAAACCAGAGGACTTTTGGAGGAGGATAACACGTAATTTATTTACATTCGTGTAATTGAATGATCGATGAACAACTCTAAATACATTACTTAAAGACTGACTTCCTATACAAAAGCATTCTTTCATCAATTATCATGCTTAGCCTGGAATTAAAGTTGTCGCGACCGAGTAAGAAGCTATTCCCACAGATCTATGACCACAGCCCTTCTGGCCTGCTTGTAAATAAGCTAAGCAAACAATTATAGGCTTTTGCGGGAACAAAGCACGTCAAAAAGATCGCTTTGTGTTTTCACTACATCTCATTTAACGAGAAATTAAAAGTGTTCTTTGTCAGTCTTCCGATAATCTTTCCTTGGAAAGTTTCACTGCAATGTTTCCATTTAATTTAATGTCAACTTTTCGTTTATAAAAACTTCCGGTGCTGGTCATCTATCTCTTGTCTGGTTTGTCGCAGGGTTTGTCGAATTAAAGCGACGTGACCGAACAAGTCAAACGGACGTTTAACGTCGTTCTTCTAGTCAACTGCGTTTTTACATTTTTAAGCCCTGTGGCGTCCAGTTCTCGTAAATTCAGCCTTGAACTCCTTTAACCACTTTCCAACTTCTTTAGGGTTGTAATACGTTGGTCCAGGTAGCCCGGCGTAAACCACGTTTTGATTCTTAATTACATACTGTCTTATTGGAAGTCCTGCATAGGCCTTGTTAGCCTCGTTCGCCATCGTGTCCACAACAACGGGACAGTTTAACTTCACCGAGTCCAGCATAAGTTTTGCAGCTTGACATCTCTCTTCTAAGGTTGCGTGGTTAGGGATTACAACGTTGTTCTAAAAACAAGATCGAGTCTATTAGTAACGCTGTTTTGTAAGCTTTATGCTCTTCATAAATAGTGAAAACATGTACCTTAAGTTTTTATTTCCTTAGTCACCATGTATTGCTAAGACTGGGAGATTCTGTAGCGTAGCCGGGGCGACGAGTTTTATTTTTAAACAAATGGGTGTCAAAACGGTGTCTAAGTAAAAAGTGTGCCCCAAATCAGTTTTTCTCGGCGCTAAAAACTTAGTAGGGAGTTTTGAACTCACCTTGAAGGCCCATCCGTTAGACGGGTGAGCTTCGTCGATGTAAACAATGAGGAAATCAGCCACATCACTGAACTCTTGTACAGTGCTGAGGAACTCGTCCACTTTGGCCCGAAAAACTGGGCATGTCCAGCTGCAGAAGTTGACAACCAACGGACGATTTCCTTTGCAAAAGTTCAAAAGACGACAGTGCGTCAATCCATCCGTGGAGACCAGGGTGGGATTTGGAGCGGGGTGGTCGATCCGGGCTGATTTTTGCAGCTCGCGTAGAATCGCGTTGCGCAGCGACTTGAACATTGGCCATGTGAACAGTGAATTCCAATAGACTTCGGTGGGCAGTGTGATGGATGCAATCGTGAGCATCAGTTTAACCACGATCCATTTTGTACAGGGCAAGAGACGAAGAAAACTGAGAAAAAAGAACGCGACCAGGAGCAATACCGTTACCACGCAGTACGGAAACACAGTGGCACTCAACTTTCTCAACATTGTTCTGTAGGGTGGCTTTCTGAGCTTGCGACTCAACCTCGTGTGCTCATCCTCTCCAACAGTTTCCCAGGCTTTGAGAGTCGCGGTGTACTCGTATTTATACAGCACCCTAGGAATGTTAAAAATTTTGTTTCTCTTGAAAACACTTTGGACAAAAAATGTGACCTTTTCACATGAACTCTCGCGTGATCATGACGGTGTTATTTTGTCGCGGCGGCAGGTGCGATGAGCATACATGGAATCGCGGGAAACAGAACTCACGCACGTGCACAATTTTGCCTGAGTAATTTTAACGCGTCTCTATTCAAACAGCGCATCTGTAGTCACAACAAAGTGATTGAGAACCACCAGCGAACAACTGAGGTCGACAATTTCTCTGCGTGCGCGAGGTGGAATGATTTATCGAGTGCGCTGTACAATCTGTGCGTTTCGTTGCGGAAAATAACCCCCGTTTGTTCTGGAAACTTTGCGAATCACGAAATGTCCAAATGGTGATCTTGTGTTTTAAGCCTCTTTAATTCAAGCACTGCTATCTTGTTAAGCTGTCGTTGCGTTCTGTTCGAGTTGCAGTTGTCAGAGTTGAAGAGGGAAAACGTTTAGAACTAACAACGTGCTAATCCGCCTGGCAATGCATCAGTTTTGTGACTTGACTTTCGAAAGGCTTGTGAACAGCTTATGGTCCACTTTGAGATCACGCAATTGTGATGTATAAAACAGATTTTTAAGATAACTTCACAGGAGAGAGGTTAAGACAGTCCACAAATTGCATGTTTTACAGTGTTTTCTTTGGACATTTATTCGTAAGCTCATTTACGCTCTTTCACGCAGCTCAGTATGTTGTCTGTTAAAAATAACCGTTAGTTTTTCCTTCTCCCGACGGTCTATAATTAACTTATTCGAATGATGATGGTGATGATGATGAAAGCCCCTCTTTGCACGTAAACGAGTCTTGTAAGTCGAAAGGTACAAAACAATTCATAAACTCGCTTTTTTTTTTATTAGAAACTGACTTAAGAGACGCACCAACTAAGAGACGCTTGGGACATGTTCGTTACCAGTTTCTACCGGAATTTGTATCAGAGATATAAGAAGTACATGCACATGGTTTTAATAAGTGAAATGTGACCATGGGGCCATTTTATGTGTGGAGCATCTGTAGAAACCCTCAGTGGTTGCGTGGTGCTTGCTCGAAAAACAGCTATTTGTACAAAACACTTCTAACTTGATGACAATGCTAACCCAAGTTAGCTACAGTTTTGGAGTGTCGTAATACGATGTAATCGTTATTGCATTTAAAGTGGTGCCGAATGTGGAGCGATTCTCTATACCCGTGTAAGATTTGAAGGTCTTGTTACGCCCTATCGACTTTACAGCATGCATTGTTCCGAACTTGCGCTAAACGCGCAGCCCCCTTATCTACGAATTTTTTCTACCGACACACGTTTTGAATTTTCTGCAAGCGCGGGCAAGATAACTTGAATTATTACTTATCACAAATTGTTATCTCTACAGTTCTAGCAATTCGGAGAGCGTATGAACTTCACAGACATCATGATGAGCATACCTTCGAACAATGAATCTCAGCTCTAGTAATTATCAAAAACGAAATTTGCCTGAGGAGCTGTCGAGACACTTGGTTCGCGTGACATGTGCTGCATAACACCGTTGTTTGTCATTGCTAAAAGCTCCCTCAGTTCACGCGATAGTGACACAGCAAAAATGCAAACCCTTGATATTTTCCACTCACTCAATATAGTTTGACTGCAAACATTTAAAAATAAGAATATTAACAAAAAAGAGGGATCATATATTGCCCTATACTAAAACATTTACTGATATAGACAAGCAAACAACAAGATATTGATATGGCCTGGTGATACCCCTCTGTATTTCCCAGTAGACAAAACAATATGCTCTCGTATATTATCGCCTTTCAGAGACGGCCATCTATGGTAGTTAAAAACAAGAGACATTCTCAAGCATACTGCATTCCGCGAATATGTATTTTTCCACTCTTTCAGAAAATGCAAGGAATTTAGATGTTTTATTATATAACAACTTTTTTTTGAAACTATATAGTGTATTCATCTGTGGGTGCGACGCAACCCTATCAGAAATCTAAGGTTGTCCAAAGGGAATATTTGAGGTCTTTGATTTTAGAGTCTGTGTTTGCAAAGAGCATTGTCTTTTTTTTTCAGTCAGACTTGATATGCATAGTTCATTCGCGCCACTATCTGCAATTCTGCTTTTTGTTTACTGTAGGGAAATTTCTCCGCGAGCTGATCAAAGCCCGCTCAAAGTTCAGATCTTAGTTTTACATTAGATGCACTTTAGGCTTGAGTGAGTGAGATCGATATACGACAGCCATCCGTTATCCGACAAGCATTCCTTCTGTGTACTAACTATTCTGACGTAAGAGACTCTGTTAATTGGACGAATTCACGTCAATAGCTCAATTACATTACTAGCCTTTTTAAAGTACCCACTTGTAGCAAGCACCTCTTGACTCCCTTAAAGGACTGTCAAGATTTCGACGGTGCCAGCCCTCGAGCAGTATTGCCCAAAACAAATCTCCTGAACTAGAATACCTAAATTAAAATACCATTCTCTACCAGCTTTAAGGGCAATCCTGAATGCATGAACTTTCAACACGACTTAGCTTATCTCGCTTCCATAGTGAAATATTCACGCCCTGCGCATTCTTTGAGATTGTATCTTAATTTATTCATTGTTGTCGACAAATTACTTGAAACACACTTGCAGTTGGTACGTGATCTTGTAACAGTCATTAGCGCCGCATTTGCTTGGTCATCGCTCTCTGGGTATATATTGATACATTAGATATTTATAAAAAGAGTGTTGTTTGCTATATTTACAGTTAGTTTTATATTTATATTTATACAATAATGTATTTACATCACAGTCGATAATAAATACGCACAAATTGTTTCTCTTCAGTTTTTTTTGTAGTTCTGGAGGAAGTGTAATGTATGTTTTTCTTTTTACAAGGATTTTACAAGAAGCTACTTAATTACACAAAACGTGCACAGGACTCTAAGCCAGTGCACCAGTGCGAACGGACTTGTTTATGTGTATCAAGGCGTACGCGCTTTTTATTTGTGGTACGACAAATCCTTGATAGTAAAAACTTTGAGGATCCTTCTGTACAAACAGTGCATGTCGGATCGCTGGTGTCCTCAAGAGAAATTGTTTTATTTGAGGTATTTTTTTGTGTTCTGTCCATTGCTCTATGCTCTGTGCCTAGTGTTTTTCACTGATGTTCTGGTTCTCTGCAGCCACTGTTTCACCTCGTTGGGATTGTAAAATGTGGGCCCCATTCCTCCGGCATACTCTATCTCCTGATTCTTTATAATGTACAGTCTTATTGGCATTCCTGCATATGCCTTGTTAGCTCCGTCTTCCATATTATCCACCATCACAGCACAGTTGTGAAATTCGACCGAGTCCAGCATCAATCTTGCAGCATTGCACCTTTGCTCGATGGTTTGGTGTCTTGATATAGGGACGTTATTCTGTCCAAAAAATACGTAGACAACACTCAGTGACTGGAGGCATGGGAATAATTCCCCTTAAGGTTATGGGAGCCGTTTTCTCAAATTCTTCAGGGACATTTATCTTAAAATGAAATGCAGAACCTGATGGAATTTGTACGAAAGATGATCGGCAGAATACAGTTTTGACTGTCAAATTCCATTTTGCATGCCATCCTTGCTAGAAAATAGCAATATCTGCTTATAAATCTGTAACTTTCGCATTCAATTTACTTTTCATGTTTAAAGGCCTTGTGGTAAGATTCATCGTGGGGTTGCATGAAAGATCTCTCCACTGCTTGTTGGCACAGTGCGCAACAGTTTCCAGTTACCTAGATAAGGGGTTCAGCTATTTTTATGCAGAGCATATTTATGCTCTCGTTTCGGTGATTCCCTTTGGTTCCCATCATGCATTATAGCACCGAGGTGAACTCGATGAAAACGCCAAGCTACATATTGTGAATTTGGCAATGGGGCTTCCTAATCATGACAGTTATGTTTAGTGTTTGATCGGGCGCGCTCACCTTAAACGCCCACCCGTCTGCGGGATGAGCTTCCTCTACGTACACTGCCAAAAAATCAGCAACGTCACTGAATTCCCGCGCGATGCTTAGAAACTCGTCCACCCTGGTTCGGAAAACGGGACACGTCCAGCTACAGAAGTTGACAACCAATGGCCGGTTTCTTCTGCTAAACTCCAAGAGCCGGCAGCGTGACTTACTATCCACTGAGACCAGTTGGGAGTCTGGGGCGGGCTTGCCGCGAGAAGCGGACTTCTGCAGCTCGCGTAAGATGGATGAACTAATGGAGGTGAACATGGGCCAAGTGAACAGTGATTGCCTGTAGTTCTCTCGGGGCATTTGGACGGTCGCGATCTTGTTCATCATCTCAAAGACGAGCCACTGTGAACGAGGGAAAAACTGCAGTAGACGAAGAGTTAAAAACACCACGAGTAATACGGCGGAGCACGCATAGTAAATCAACAGTGTGGGTACGTTGCGCAGCATTGTGGCGGTAGATTTTTCGGAGTCGACGCTTCAGATTCGCAGAGGTGTTAGCTGCACCGTGTCTAAGGTTCGACTGATATTGCAAGCGGTGTTTTTTTGTTTGTCGTTTCCAGCAGCAGGGGAATGTAAGGAATTTTCTCTATGACCTTTGCGTGATTTTTGAAATGCTTCAAGTTATGCTGCAGCTGGTGCGTGGAAAGCGGAACATATTTGCACGCGCAGACTGAGAAAACGTGGAACAACAGCCTTGTTGGCAGTTCTGTGCTTCTATAGCTATATTTGGTTTGGCATACCTCCAGTATTTAACTGTAAGGTCTTTACAAACAAACTAAACACAACTGTTTCCAGCAGTGGCTCTCGGCATGCCCTAGTCGAAATGATGAATTGCAGACCAGCGCTTTTCTTGTTAAGTATTTTTTCAATGACCTCCGTTTGTTCTCAAACTGCTCAAAGGCACGTTTAGCACGCAACGGCTATTCCAACAATCGAACAGTTTCGATTCCGCGCATCATTTTGAAAAAAAAAAGAACAACTCGTATCCAAGGTAACCCTTTTAATACTTCTGCTCCGACGCTCCTTCTCAAAAGTGCTAAGTAAGTTGACGTTAAAAAGGGAAAGTAAAAAGAATCAACGCTTAGTACACGCTCCTTCACGCTGCGACGACGGTTGCTAAAGGTGGACGCTACTCTACCGCCAAGTTTTGCGTGATTTCAAAAGTGTAAACAAATGTAACTTCCATCACGCGATACACTTGAAAGAAATCACGCGAACTTCAAATGCACTCGCACAGTGATCCCTTGACGCGGATTTTCGCTGTTTCCTTCACCATCGGTGTCAAAATTTGCGGGGAAAAAGGAAATATTTACCACTTGGCAAACATAATTGAGTATTTGTGTGTCTTTCCGCTGCAAAATTTCTTCACAGCATGTCGCCAGTTTAGCGTAATTAGGAAGCCGGGTCGGCTTGCTCAGGAGTGACTCAAGACAAAAACGTCAGTTATCAAGAATGTTTTATTTCACGGCTGCTTTGACACATTTTACGTCTGACGGCAAATTTGCGTTCATTTATAATGCTCAACGCATCAGTGACTTTTAAATCTTTTTAAAATCATTTTGCGTAAACATGCCGCGAGTCATGAATCTAAGTACCACTACCTCACGCATCCAGTGCTGAAGGAGAAAAGTCAAAGGGGCAATTTTTCTCAAACGAAAGCTGAATTGTTTTGCACAAAAGTAATTTTAAAATTTTGGCAGTTCAGAGCGTTGTTAACGTTTTTGCTCGGCGAAGTTGTGTTACTATACCGGGAACTACAGTAGCTTAGGTAACGAAAACACATCATTTTATTTTCCTTCCTGACTTTTGGAGGCGTCAGGAAGGAAGTTGTATGTCTGTGCTCTGCAGTCTCGGAAACAAGTGTAAATAAATGGTTTTTTAATGAATATGTTACTCATTTGTTATTTTGCGTCAAGACAAGACTAAGAAGGGGTCTCAGTTGCTCTCTTTTCCGTCACCTTTGCACTTCTTGCGCGTAGAAGCACGCATAAAACGAAAACGCGGCTTTCTTTCTGCGGTTAGGCCTGCTGCCGTCCACACTAATCCCTCGTGCAAACGGAGCTTCACGAAAACGCTCTTCAAAAACCGGAGGAATTTGAAAACACCGGTTTTTCGTTTTAGTGTGGACGGAAAACGTTTCGAAAATGAAGCTTTACGTAAACGATAACATCACGATAATCGTGTGATTTCTCTGCCCGAGTTTTCCGCCAATCCAAAATCCAAAATCCAAAATGATCGGTGATTGTTGTGTTTTAAAATTTCTCCGACACTAATGTGAACGGAAGACGTTTGATGCGTTTTCAGATTGCAACCTCCGTATTCAAATTGCGCCGGTTAGTGTCGACGGTGTCCTGTGGTAAGAAGCAAAGAGATAATGGCGCACTCTGAACTATTAAAATCATTGTAGTAATAATCTATTATTCGGCGCCCTTTCGCTTATGATGAAAGGCAAAATATTGTTAATTAATTTACAGAAAAAACATTATACGGACAATGGATTGAAAATATGACGACGGCGCTAGCTTTTGCGGTTATGGACTTAGAATTCCTATACACTGGTCCAATATACAATCCGCCCATTACACGCGAACACATCTTTTGTGTCGCCTAATAGTCGTTCATAGTTCACTTAGTCAATGAACCTTATGCTAACCGTATGACTTGTTTGCTCGTAAAAGACTAGAGACATAGTTAAATTGAATGCACGAATGCTGAATTATACGCGAAATGTACCCTAACCCTAAGTTTAAAGGATTGTGAAAGACTGAGCTTTGGTACATCGCAAACAACAGGCGCGTGTTGTAAGGGTTCACTTGAGGGCCCTTCATACATGCCGCAAGGTTTGTATTAGGTCATTGAGCTCATAGAAATTAGCGGTTTCTTGCCATTAGCAAATTACCTGCAATTAGCTTGAGGTTTGTTGACACAAAACCACGTTTCTTTTTGTTTGCCTTTTCAACTTCCCGCGTAATTCTTTTACGTCAGGGAACCTATAGAAATCAGTGGTTTTACAAAATTACCACCAATTAGCCTGCGGTCGATCGCAACAATTCAAAAGAGTTGTTGACCAATCATAAGCGCGCCGAACACCGATAAATTAAATGCTCAGTTGCTCGTGCAGTCCTGTTTATGAACAAGACCGGTTTGTCAGTCCCAATCCAGATCATTTTAGCCCGCTTAAATGTCCACAATCAACAAGAGAAGTTGTACTCGGCGACTCTCGCGATTCGTAAACGTTTCCCAAGTTGTCGCGTGCCACCGCACGTACTTCTTTTGACCACGTGCTGGTCTTGGGTAGTTTGAAATGTCGCCTTTTCAAGGGCAGATATATTTAATGAGCAGTGCAATGGCTAAGCACGTGCGTTATAATACTTGGTGCAATTCTTTGCCGTCGTCTGTAAAACAGCGACGTGAAATGACCAAATTCTGCGTTGCCTGCAAAACGTGTACCTCAACGGCTAATTTTAAAACTTCCTATTTTAAATTTATCACTGTTTTCAAGATTTAGTTTTGTAGTAGGTTTGATAGTGATTAACAAAGTAATTAACTTTATAGACTACTGCGAGTTTCGTAGGTAAAATGTAAATTTGTTTTTAATCGACGTTGTTCTCGGCGATTAAAAAAGATTATATTTTGCCTTCGAATCTCGAAGCTATCTGAATCTGCTCAGCACAACAAACGGTCTAAGAACTTACTCAAACTAAATATATAATGCTAATGAAATGATCAATTCCAAAAAGACGGGAAAAAAATACAGTCGAAGCTTTCCTAAGCGAGTGGTCATAACTACAGCTGGTCGCTTACAAAAAATAAGACGCTCTCGTGAGCAACCCCATGGTAAAACAATAGAGGGGGGTGGCCTACTAGAGCTTTAGACACTCATTAATAATTCATAAAGACAAAACAAAAGAAATATTTGTTCAATGATTGTCTTTATATCTGATATAGAGACGGCTTAACTTTACGTTCAATTTTTAGGTCAAAATAAGCATTAGCGCTGTGTGAAGTTTCATTAAAGCGTTGATTTATATGTAAAAGACTCTTGAGTGGTCACTTACAAGAGCTTAAAAACAAAGTAAAAGTCCAGTTGGGTAATCCCCAAAAGTGTTCGTGGTCGCTCACGGGAGCATTTCATTAAAAAGTTCAAGTCGCAGTTCAAATGGTGGTCGTAACTAGAGCTGGTCGCTTACAAGTGTGGTCGCTGGAAGAGCTTCGACTGTATGTAAAACTTAGTCATTTCACGTTGTTTTTTTGCACTGAACTGCTACGATATATACAAAGATTTATAACGCACGTGCATATCTATTGTTTTGCTGTAAACTTGGGCTTATGTAACAGCCGTCCCCACAAGCGCATAAGCTTTTTAAACCTGGTTATCACTGGCGACAAAAGTCAAGCGCAAGCATGCAATAGGGATATCCCAAGTGAAAACGAAATTCGACGTAAACACAAGCACAGGCAAAATTGTCCGAACCTTCCGCCATTTCGGAAAACTGTTTAGGCGCGAGGTAATCTGCATCCAGTGTTTTCATTGGCCAAATGTAAGCACGTATGGGAAATATCCTTGTGTTTGTGTTGTGCCTCGGAGCGTATTTCGTTTTCACTTGTTGCAGCGCAAACGCAAGCACGAGCGTAAACACCAAAAAAAAAAAGAAAAAAATTAATCCTTGCGCTTGCGCTTATGCCTGCGTCGAGGCCGTTTTCACGGTGAAATAAGGATTACTGTGTTTGCTCTTGTGCTTGCGTCCTTAGTGAAAACCAGGCTTTATACTCATGCTTATGCTCCAGCCGCTGTTATGTCCACAAGCATAAGCAGAACGTCTTAATATTCTTATGTTAATAATGCTTATGTCGCGACCGTCCCCATTAGCTTGTGAGCTTATTTTTTGCTTATACTTAATATTCTTGCGTGGTAAGTGAGGACCAGGCTTAATTCCTTGTATGGTCGGGCTACGAAGGCCCCCACACACTCGCTTCTTTTCTACTACCCCTTCCCTCCTTAGTTACCGGAAAATAAGCCAAGACAGGGTGCAGAGAAAATCAATTTCCGGGCTTGCCCACTATGATTACTAACCCAAAAGTCATTCTCACTAGCCCAAAAACTTCCGCTCCTCTCTTAGTAAGTCTGTAATTTGTATTCCCTCACCCTTCTCGTAATTTCGTCCGAATTGAATTAATATATTGTGAATATCAAATGAATATTACTCTCGATGACTCCATGCCTCAATGCCCGTTAATAGAAGACGTCTTAAAATAGTTGAACTGCCGCTTCGCACTGTTCCTTTTATGTTGCGGCACATAGACTAATTTATTTTTAAATTGACAAATTTTCATTGACGTCTGGGTTTTAATGCGTCTGACATTATTGATGGCTAATTAAACGCTTTTTTAGTTATAGTTGTTTGGGCTGCAAGCTGTGTCATGTGGTTAACAATCAATCACCATTAAAAAATACTATTTCGGGATGTGACAGGTGCGAGCCGAAAGACACACTTTATTTTTAAGCCAAGACAGAGTGCAAAGAAAATCAATTTCCGGGCTTGCCCTCTATGATTACTAACCCAAAAGTCATTCTCACTAGCCCTAATATTCTCCTCTAGATCTCTTAGCAAGTCTGTAATTTGCATTCCCTCAACCACTTTTTCAAGAAACTTTACCGATCCACCCGGGAAAGTGCAAGAAAGAATTCACCAGCCCGACTGCAAAATCCCTTAACCTCAAGGCTATCGGACACTACCATACAGGACACTGAGCTCAGCCTTCTCGTAATTTCGTCTGAATATAATTTGTGAGTCTCAAATTAATACTGCACTCGATGACTGCGTGCCTCAATGCGCGCCTTTGAAAAGTTTTAACTGATAGGAGACGTCTTAAAGAAGTTTTATTGCTTCGCACTTTTCCTTTTATGCTGCGGCACATAAAATGATTTATTTTTAAACTGACAAAGTTTTATTGACGTCTGGTTTTTAATGCGTCTGACATTATTGATGGCGAATTAAACGCCTTTTTAGTAATAGTTGCGTGGGCAATAAGCTGTGTCGTGGTTAACAATCAATCACTATTATAAGATACTATTTTGAGATGTGAGCGGCGAGTCGAAGTACACTCTTAATTTCCTAGAGGAGTATTGCCTTTTCCGTCTGAGGCTGAATATTATACGTTTGACGATTTTAAGCTGAAAATATTCTTGTAAAATGATATTCTTAGATTACCCACGTATGGTAAATATCCTTGTGCCTGTGTTATGCCTGAGCGTATTTCGTTTTCACTTGTTTCAGAAAAATAAAAAATTGTGATGCTTATGCTTTTGTTTATGCCTGCGTCAAGGCCGTTTTCACGGTGAAAAAGGTATTATTGTGTTTTGTGCTTTCTCTTGAGCTTATGACTCTTATGACTACAAAGTTCGGAAAGATTATATTAATCATTGAGGAAGTTAGAATACTTGAAAATCGATTAGTGTGAGACTATTTATAGCTGAGATGACGCACTAGGTTTGTGGTTCGTTGGCGGTCGAAGCTATTTTAGAAATCTTTTGCGATAACTGATTTAAAATAACTGTTTAGAAGAGAGTATGTAACCACGGTTGCGCGTTCTTTTAATAATTATTTCTTATTATAAAAGCAATAGAGCACTTTTTCCAAGTTTACATGGCCTCATTTAAACACTTGGGGAGATTCTCGAAAGTTTGCAAACCTTCCTAACTCTCCTCGTGTATACGTGAGGCTATGTAAGTAATGGTAATAGGAGTGAGTCCATTCGGTCTGTAATCATGCGAGTGAAAAAACCGGACGACCGCACAGCGGGAGTCCGATTTGTTTATCACGAGTATGATTACAGACCGAACTGGACTACTCGAAGTTTTATTACCAATTAATCATGAAAATTACAATTTCCGAGAAAAGAAGATTAGCCTAGATATGAAAGAAAGGGAAAATTTTTCAGTAAAAGAACCACAGAGGATATCTAAACTTTCAAACACTACCGGGGGCTGGCAATTTCGCGACAAATACAACAAAGCAAGCGCACGCATGCAAGCCGGTAACTACAACTTTTAATGTGATTGGTTGATGTAAATTACAACTTTGGATGTGATTGGCTTATTGAACTGTCCAATAAAAAACTATCCGATAACAACTCGGCAAGAGAGTTAGTTGAAAATAGGAGTTTTTAAACCAATCACAATCGAGGACATTGAAAATTTTGATTACACGGAAAAAGTGCCCTATGGCTTTAACAGTTAAATAGAGAATAATACCTAAAGTACATAAACCGGGCAATCCAGGACGCCCTATTCAAGTGTTTCATCTAATAGCCTTCCCACCGAACGCATATCCCACTTCGTTGACTACCATCTTCAACCTCTAGTCCATAAACTGCCGTCTTTTGTTAAGGACACTAACGATTTCCTTAACAAACTCCTTACCATCGGTAATTTACC
>Ga0126343_10000121_pt1 | contig 22934 bp, 16 predicted proteins | sample Cyp2metagenome_FD_92531 | JGI IMG/M metagenome (GOLD analysis project Ga0126343, IMG submission 92531) | Coral microbial communities from Lord Howe Island, Old Settlement Bay, Australia - Cyphastrea 2 metagenome | ecosystem: Host-associated > Invertebrates > Cnidaria > Coral ...
CTTTCTATCGACTGCAAATAAATGCGATTTTGGGTGTACATAAAGACAAATTTGCTTTGCATTTTGTCGGCTTACACCGTCTTGGAAGAAAGACAACAAAGCTAAGTCGTTCCTTAACTAGATTGCACAAAATTAAATCAACAAAAATACAACCTACCGCAACAGCATTTCTTGTTCGAAGAAAACGGTAAATTTGAGTGGGCTCTGAAAGCGGAAAAATCGAGAAATTACAAGTCAAGAGCGCTTTCATTGAACTGAATGAAGCGAAAGACTTTACACTTCGGCCTTCTGAAAACAACAAACTTACTTTCAAAAGCTTGAAGAAATAATTCATGATCTGCCCGCAGTTGCTCGAATTTGGTCTTCTTGGGACTCGGATAGATCACATCAGCCTTTTCACTGGTCATTTTCGCTGGATCTTCCAAGGTGCACGGTGAACAAACGGCAAACTCTGTTCGCCCTTTCACTTCCTGGCGTTTGAGAACCGCGCGAAATGCACGCGAACATCGACCGCAATACATTGTGGGTAATTTTACGCGAACCCCGTGCACTGCCCGCAAGAAGTCCAATATACTCCTCCCCCGTATCCAACCTAAGATTTTCACGTCCGCAAAAGTTGTCCTGAGTCAAAACACGTTTGGTGTGCGTTGTAGCTTTTGTGCACCTTTTGTTAGGAATATTTTCCCTGTTACTACATATTGTGATTTACTACAGTCACTGGAGGGTGCGTACTAAAAGAAAGCTGGTAGAGTGGCATTTACAAATGATTTGCCTTTGTCCCTTGACTCAAAGATAGAAATGTTTGCTGACGACTCCACTGCCTACATTATTGGAAACTCCATTGACTCCATTTCAATCGAAATTGAAAATCTCTTGCATCAACTACTTACCTGGTCTAAATTTAACTCCATGTTCATCCATCCAACCAAGTCTGAAGTAAATGTTTATCTCAAAAATACCATGCATCGGCCCAATCAGACCCGTCACTATAGACAACAAAACGATCAGTTGTGTTTCCAGTTCATCTTGCTTAAAAGTCAAACTCGATAACAAACTTAATTGGTCTCCTCACATCAAAATGGTCAGCTCAAACTTCAACGCAAAGATTTCTAAGCTTAAACAGATGAAGACCTTCAATCGATCCACTTTGGAATCTATTTACTTCAAAGGTATCTTGCCAAGTGTGACTTATTGTATATCTTTGTGGGGATCTTCCAAATTGTTGGCCGACCTTGAGGATTCACACATCCGTGCTGCCAGACTGATTCACAATATCAGCACATCTATCCCAAATCGTGCAGTTCTCAGCACGGCAAAATGGTCACCTATGCCGCATTACATGTATAAGAGAAGACTTGCCTGTATTGGATGCATACCAGGCTTTTCACAACTTAGCGCCTGATGACATAAACCGTTTATGCAATTTAACGAGAAGACAAAGGATTGCAAGGATCGTGCGCAAAAAACAATTTTAATAATAAATGTAAAAACCCTGTAAATTGTAATTACTGTAATATATGATCAAAGTTCGCAGTATTTTGAAATCCTTGCCCAAAAATTAATGACAACAGTATTAAAAAATAAATATATTTTTGCTTAATTATTTCCCACGGCAACATAAGGCTCTTTATTTAGACAAAAAGAAGTTTTTGATGTTTTTGTTCGGTAACATTACTATTAGACTCATAAGGATTAATATTACTTCATACTTTCCACTTTTTTTTATCTTTTGCGCCTAAATCAATTGTGAAAACATCATAAAGTGTCTTTGCAGAACTGGCCGGGACTGCACAATTCAGTTGTTAAACTCTTAAGATATTTCTTGAGCAAGAGCTTTCCATTTTGATCTTTTTTGCATTAGCCTACTGTTAAGACATTGCATTCTGACGGGAAGACAACAATTACCCAGTTTGACCCCAGTTTGTTCGCAATGGGAGTTTCAGACGAGGAATAAAAGTTCCTAAAATACGAAAATGTGGTGCAACGACATAAAAAGCGCCCATTGCGCACAATGTTATTGACGCAACAAGGTTTCACGCAGATCGTGATAATTGTAATGTTGAAAAATGTTATCCTCAAGATAAATCACTGTAGAGTGAAAAGCGCAGTTTGAGATTAACAGAGCTGTTCTTTCATCCAGTCAGGAACAAAATGACAGCCAAAGACTCGATTTCTGACCATTTTCCCTCGCTTTACATCAGTTCAAGTCATGCTCTTGTTTGGAGCTCAGGTGAAATCGTTACGTTATATGTTTTGCGCTTTTTTCTTTAAATTTATCCTTATGCATGAATATTCATGAGGCAATTTAAAGTTAAAATCACCGGATTCATAAACGCTAGATAAGACACCTAGTCAAGACGTTTGTTACCTACTAAGGTTGACGTACTTTGGGCTCCTCGTTGGAGGAAGAATACTTGACAAACCCAGAGAGCCCTTGGGTAGGAGGTGACGCTAGGGATATGCTACCTAGAGCCAACTCACTTCTTCGAGGGTAGTTATTTCTTCCAGTGGCTGAACTCTCCTTTTTTCCCGCCCTACGTAAGGTTGAAACTCTGCGGGCAAAACGAGCGTCAAGGATAACTTACATGAGCACGCTCAGGACGAGCCAATCAAAAATTACTATGCCCAAACCTTCTGATTTCATGTAAACTGCACGAATAATACGCGTGCCAAGTCGAGCATACTCGGGAACGGTGGAAAACAATATATGAAAGTTACTGTAGTAGTTCTCTTCATGAACGGGTTTTGCAATAGTCACGAAAATTGGCGAAAAAACAGGCAATGGCAAATATCTGGAAAATAGCTACGACGACTACTGCAGACCATTTTTCGCGGCAATTTCTTCGCGGTACGTTTGCTTGTGCTGTAAGAAAAAAATAAATAACGTAGTTTGCAAAGTATGGTAGTTAAGGACGTTCGCGCCCAAAAGTTCCCATGCACAGATTTTTTTAAACATGCCACGCAGAAAGGTAATGATATACTATGGCAAAAAGGCAAAAAAAATTGGAGGTCACCGACTTCGTTTTGGAGAGAACATGTCTCGAAAAATACCTTAAATCTGAAAAATCGGGCTTCGTTAGCTGATAAGGCCACAGTGCCTGTAAGCCCCAAAATATTGGGGCTTACAGAACGCTTATTAGATCTTTGAATTGAAATGGTCTCTGCTAAATATTGTTTAAGTTGACCTATTAAGTGAATTAAGTCAACTGGCGAGGTTCCTTAAAGAACAAGTTCGAATTTAGCGACCATAGTTTTACGTAATATGGCAGGATTCGATGTCCCGTGGACAGAATTCTTGAATTTTTTTTACCTCCCCAGTTTTTTATCATTTTTGGACAATGTGTAGATCATTGTAAATAAAATCTGTTTCTGGAAAGAAAAGTAGGGGTCACCGAATGTCCAAGATCGTTAAATCCACACAAAGCCATTTCTGCTATTGATTCTCCATTAGAGATTTCAAATGACTGATAACATGATGACTAAGGAGATGAAACCAGGAGTCACAGAAGCGTCGCCTTTGAAAACGGTAGAGGTAATTGCACTGACACAAACGGAATAGTGATATAACAGTTATCTTCCAAATCCAGTCGATGCCTTTTCAAACACGTCTCTGCCAGTTACGACAATGTAAATTACTTTGATTTGTTCACTTTTTGAGCGGGAAAAAGGCGAGGTCACACTCCTCCAAAATTTCTTATTATATCTTTCCTTATATGAAATGCCTACATTATTCAGTTCATCGCGCCACAAGGCAAATCTTGAAACTAATTCCACCTATGGTTTTTCTCTAATTTGGGGGAAAAAGTGGCGTTCTGATCATAAGCAAAAAAAAAATGTCGTGGACTGGAAGGGGAAAGGAGAGCTCGGGGACTGGACTGGTTACGAGGTGCGCGCGCGCCATTTTCAAGAAGCGCGTGCTTCCTGAACAAACAACACAACTCAATTGTTACGTCAATAGCAAAACTGAGTGAATTCTTTTCGCTTGCTAGCAAGCCTGTGCGTATTAGACTTACGATCAATAGAAAGTGCCTGATAAGAGTGAAGACAAGCAAAATGGATTCTACCGATGTTAAACACAAGCTGGCATCTGTGTGTCATATGCTTGGTGAAAATGAAAGCACTACTGACAGGTTGCAACGACAACTTTACGAACTCAAGAAACGAGCCGATAAGTACTTTGATGACTTGGACGATGTTGAAGAAATGTGTAGACAAGCAAAGGCTGATATAGAATGGTTCAAGTTGAAAGCCGAAGCAGAAAAGGATACAGCAAAGAAAGATGCTGAAATACAAGCGAAGCTGTACTCAGCTATGAAAGAGATGAATGAAAAGATTGAGATATTTAAAGAGCAAGACACCTACAAGACACCGCATGCGCAGGAGCACAAAATACTTGATGCAGCACAAAACGCTTTAAGATACACCACAAGTGCTCGGGTGTGTCGCTATATCAAGTTTGGTTGCGCCTTCGTGTTTGACAGTGTAGCAGCTTACGCGTTGTTTAAAATAACAAAACCATTCTTTTTCTGATTCAATGTAGTGAATACCTTAGAAGAAACTTTAACCATAATTTTAACCAAGAGGACAATGAAATGACGATCGGTGAGAAAGGTTGTCAACTGCGAAGAGCTTAAATCAGTAATCATTATAACTGGAAATGTTGACTATCGTACTTCCAAACTGAGTTAAAAAGAGATGTAGAATAATAAAGTGGTATTTTAACATGTTCAAGTGAGTTTAACATAGCAAAACTTGGTTCGGTAGCTAACGCAGTCATTTCACTAAATCTCCATGCACATAGGGATACACCAATACGAGCCCTCTTAGCTACGTACCGAAGCGGCTCATTGTACTAGGCGACTCCAAGGCTTCATAGCTACACGGCATGCATGGCTACGAGGCTACGATCGGGGCTGCACGAGTACACGTTACTTTGCCGCACTATGTGGCTATCCTGATGAATTTTACCTGATTCTGCTAAATTAACGCGTGATTTCTAAAAGTTTAAATTGAGGCTGAACAAGTGGCTTGTCCAGTAACTCAGTGAATTGAATTCAGATGAATAAATAGAGGGATAAGTTTCTAAAGAAACTGTGGTGCTGGGTCGATGGGGAGTATAACAAGATCATTTGGTTTGATCAAAAATATGATACAGAATACGAACCAGAAAGCTAGCGCTAAAAAACGCCAATTGTTTTGGGGCATTGCAAAAGTTTTTTCACATCACAACCTGTCAAGTTTTGGTCTACTCGCTGTGGAAATAAAGTTGAGTCGATCAAATTAACCCGCCCTCAACAATTGCGCCCTTTCTCGTCAAATCAACGTGGCTTTTTGCGAGCGGTTTAAGTACGATATGAAAATTAGAGGGAGGGCTATAAAATAAATAAACCCCTTTCTGGCTTTCTGGTATGTTGGCTGATAATGTCCTCGGCTGAGAGATTGTCCTCAAAATTTCATATTTGCCCTCGAAACTTCGCTTCTCGGCCAAATATTCATTTTCCGGACAATCTCTCAGCCGCTGACATTATCAGCCGACATACCAGCCGCCCGAAGGGGTTTATTTACTAAATATCCCCAATTTTCAAAACTGTGCGCGTTGCGAAAAGAGATTTCAAAGATAATAAACACAATAGCCTCCATTTGGGGCGAAAATATGCTCGGATATTTGTCCTTGGACATTATCTGTTCCTCGTTGCTCAAAGTTTTCCTCGAGCTACGCTCTCGGAAAACTGTTCGTTACTCGGAACAGATAATGTCCACGGACAAATATCCTATAGCATATTTTCACGCCATATGGAGGGTATTAATTAATTAAGTCCTCTCTTAGCTCAGTCGGGGACAATAACTCGCCAAGAAACAGCTAGGCTGTGGCGGTAGTGAACGAAAGCAGCGTCAAAGAAAGCAAATTTGTCAGAGCCCCCGGGACGAGAACAGATCAGGTTAGCACCCGAGCTTCCACGTGCAGTAGGTAGCTGGTGCCTGAGGTGAGATTTCGGCATAGTCTCTAATTCTTCACCTTCATTTGGATATTTCCCAATGCTGATAAGTTTGCCAAAGCTGCGGAGGTGAGAAAGTAGTGTTTATATATCTTATTCACCAAGCGCGAGGGCCGTACTGGGAGAATATCGGCCCGAGGTCTTTACAGTACGGACCTCTCGCAGCCCTACAGAAAAGACTGACGACCGATATTCTCCCAGTACGGTCCCGAGCAAGTTTAGCTGATGAGAAATTTATTACACGACTGAAGAAAGCAAATATTGCAAAGACACAAGTGCGGGATCATTCGGGAGAATGCCTGGTCCAATACTTAGAGAATATTGGACCGAATATAGAGCATTTTGATTGGTTATTTTTAGTTATTGGCCTTCAGACTGCCTGGTTCGTGTAATAAGATTAGTTATTGGCCAAGCATTGACATATTTGACAGCTAGCTTGATCGTTTAAATGCACATATTTAGCAAGCGCACCCAAGCGCTATACAACGAGCTATTAATCGAAAAAGACGAGGGCGTGTAATTTTACAAACTAGAATTTCAGAAGCCTCTTTCACACTTAAAGTGGCAACAAATGGCTGCCAAAGATGACTGCAACACTCGCTCGGTTGAGGAAGAGGCTGATGACCTGTTCTTTGAGGAGGAAGGTGACGAGGAGAGGAAGGGCAAAAGGGAAGAAGCTCAAGAGGAATTAACGAATGCAGGGATGCTTCTCGTTTCAGGGTCGGAGTGGAAAAACACTGATTGAGGCATGCAAAGATGAAGAGACCTTAGCGACCCTTGCATCGCACGATAGAATTTTTGAAAAAAGCGCAGAGAAGGCTAGTAAAGTAACGTTTTTAATGACACGTCGAGTGAATAGTCAAAGTCGTCTGGAGTATTACAAAAAGATAGGGGATAAGGAACGTCTAAAAACGCTAAAAAGGGTAAAGGTGGTTGTGGCACAGGCTTTCTAGTCTTCCCTAGGAGTATATTTGGCTGGTTCGTGATAACCAACAACCATGTCATTATGGATGAACAGGAGGCGGAATCGGCAGGAGTCATTTTTGACCATTTTAATGACGAACATTTGCCTGATGAGACCAAACGGTTTAAGGTGAAACGACTGGTGTCGACACGCATTCGCACCAAACATGCTAAAGATTTCGATCATCTGGATTTTAGCGTGCTCGCCCTAGAGTCGGAAGACAAGTTCCTTGACGAGAATGATACTAAAGAGATTTTTACTGATCTAAGATCGTCTGCTCCCAAATTCGTACCGATAATTGCTTTTCACTGTTTACTATTGGACCCATTCACTCGTGACCGATACCAAAATAAAAATGTCTTCTATTCTATTTCGCTTCGCTTAGCCGAAAACAAAAACCAAACCATTTACTTCAGTACTAATTAGACTACTCAGCCAATCTCAAACCGTAGTAAAACCATTAAGCAAAGTAATTGTCTAATTTCTTTTGACACTCAAATGAAAATCGCTCTATTTAAATAACCAATATAGATAGTAATAAACTTTATTCTCTCAAGATAAAAATACATATCTTAAAGTTACTTAACGAAAAAATACCCAAGAAATATACAAAAGATAATCTAAATATTATTATTGAATAATGATATTATTAGCCAAAGAATGATCTAAATATTATATTCAAAAACTAGCCTATTTACAAATACATTCTTAAACCTATCCGAATTATTTATTTCAGAATGATGGACAGTGGAGGAGACAAATAATACAAACAATACAATAAATTAAGAAGGAACCGCCAGCAATAGTCGAGTTTTGCAGGCAAGTTTTAGTTTGAAGTTGTGTAGCGGGGAGAACCGCTTCGTAGACTGCCAAAATTTATCCTTCCACCCGTGACATCCCAGTTTCAAAAGTGCACCACCAAAGCAAATAGGCCTCCAACTTAAATTAGGAGAGTTGCTAAGTTTTTTATGGACTTGAAAAAACAACTGGTGAATGAATTTTCAAAATGGGGCCTCGGCGAAGTTTTTCATGGGTGTCCTAAACTGAAATGGCGTTTCGGATAGCGTATTGCGTGCTGTAATGCTGCGTTATCTGGATAGGCAAAACCGAACCAGGAATGTGCAGAACCAAGGCCACGTTTTGAGAATGAAACAACAAAATGCTGGAACTTATCGAACAGAACGATGGTGAGGGTAAACATGGCTTACAAAATGATCCTGGTGCAAAACTACATGATCTCGGACACACCACAGGTACGTTGCTCTATGTAAGTGACTGTAATGGCGTCATAAAATGCAACTTAAGAATATGGAAAATTCTAATCAAAATTCTAATTTTTTAAATTTTTTTTATTTCATAAACAGATAGTCTTACAACGCTGAGGAAGAGTACCCAGCTCTTAAAGTTTAACATTCCTTCCGATGTGACTCTTCAATATTCTAGCCTGCTATATGAAATTCTAACAGGAACGTATCAACCTATTCTACAAATAAAAATGTGCATGGTCTTAAGTCCAGTTACCTTATACACAAGCTGTCCCTCTGGTCAGTGGTAAGAGGAACAATAAGATGACAGAAAACTGAAATATTACTCAAGGAATAGGAGGAATGTATCAAACTATTCCACAAATAAAACGGTGCTTGGGCTTAAGTCCAGTTATCTTAGTTGTACACAAGCTGTTCCTCTGGTCGGTAGTACTTTCAAGATCCTAGCTACGGGCTAGAGGGACAAGATTACAATAAACTGAAAATATTGAACTGTAGAGTGATTCTACTGAGTGTAGTATAAAACTAACGTATAACTGTATCAAACTATTCTACAAACAAAACTGTGCATGGACTTGAGTCCAAGTACCTCATACACAAGCTGTCCCCCTGATCGATAGTATTTGCAAGATCCTACCGGCCCGAGGGACAAGATCACAGAAAACTGACAATATTTAACTTTAACCAACCCGCCCGAGGGACAAGATCACAGAAAACTGACAATATTTAACTTTAACCAACCGGTCAAAGGGACAAGATCACAGAAAACTGACAATATTTGACTTTAACTGTACAGTGAGTCTAGTGTAGTTGCGTTCGACGAAGGAGAACGCTTCCTAATTTCGCGGGTCTCCTGTGAACACTAGCGAAAGCTCTGAGGGGTTTTTTGGGCTTTCTATCGGGCGGGCAGTTATGACGTCACATTCTCGTTTCGCAAAGGATTCTGCCTCGTGCGACAAAAATTCTGTCTTCCTCGCGAACATCGGGCAAACATCGGGTGTTGGCGGACGTGTTTCCTCCTATGTTTTTTGTATGATTTTAGCTAAATTCATTGAACTTCGAACGCACTTACTAATCTTTGATTACTCCTAGTATAAAAGTAAAGAACAATTTATGAAACTATTCTGCAAATAAACTGTGCATGGACTTGAGTGGAAGTGCCTCATACACGAGCTGTCCCTCCGATCGGGAGTATTTGCAAGATCCTACCAGCCAGAGGAACAAGATCACAGAAAACTCAAAATATTACTGTAGAGTGATTCTAGTCTAGTATAAAAGTAAAGTTCAATTTATGAAAGTATTCTGCAAATAAAACTGTGCGTGGACGTAAAGTACAATTACCTTATACACAAGCTGTACCTCTGGCCGGTAGTAATCTAGTATTTTCAAGATCCTTCCGGCTAGAGATACAAGGCAAAGATAGTTTGAATTCGGGGATCCACCGAATCTAGAGCTCAGCTACTGAGCTCTTAAGTTACTAAAAAAATTCTTGCTCCAGGAAAGACGTATTTAAAACATATTGTGCCTTAGTCAAAGACGTTTACAGTGTATTAACTTAGCGTACAAATTTAAGCTTACATGTATGGGTTATGAACTAGACGTCCGCGGGCAGAGACCTAATTAAATTAATGAAATATACAGCATTTTCTGAATAATTCACTGCTTTTAACACTCTCTACTCGACTATTGAACATGTCGAGCCGTGACGAGTCGTGTCGACTTGACTACATTTCTCATACCCCTCCGCAACCACTTCAAACACTTTAATACTAAGTCCCACTCTGACGACTCGACTATTTCACATGTCGAGTAGTGTCAAGTGGAGTCGACTCGACACGACTCGACGACATTTTTCATACCCCCTCCAAGATCACCTCGAGAACATTTATACTAAATCCCACACGGTCGACTCGACTTTTCCAAAACACGAGTCGAGGCCACTCGTAGCGACTCGTCTCGACTTGACGACTACATTTTACAGAACCCCGCCACAATGCCTTCAAGCTATCTTTTACTAAGTCACAATCTGTCGACTCGACTATTCCAAATAACGACTCGTGTCGACTCATAGCGAGTCGACACAACTTGACGACTCGACTATTCCAAATGACGACTCGTGACGACTCGTAGCATAACCTTACTTCCTGTACTAACAGCTAATGCAAAACCAATTTCTGGTAAGAGACACAGGGAAATAACATGTAACTTCCGGTTAACTAGTCGACTACAAAGTTACACGACTCGACTCACTTTGGGCGTATTGGACAACCCACTACATGTATGGGTTATGAACTAGACGTCCGCCGGCAGAGACCTAATTAAATTAATGAAATATACAGCATTTTCTGCAATTCACTTTTTTTAACACTCTCTACACATTATTCTTAACATGTCAGGTAAAAGAAAACCTACTTGTCTTGTTGAACAATATAGTTTTACCGCTGGCAAGTGTAGTCCGCCATATTGGAATAGCCGGTTGTCCATCTGAGCGCGGTATGATCAGTTTATATGATTTGCAAATTATCACATGCGTTTTGGACGACGAACATTTTATTCAGCTGCGCTTAAGTCCTTTCTTAGCTCGGGGGCAATAACTCGCCAAGAAACAGCTAGGCTGTGGCGGTAGTGAACGAAGGCAGCGTCCCACAAAGCAAATTTGTCAGAGCCCGCGGGACGAGGATAGATCAGGTTAGCACCCGAGCTTCCAGGTGCAGTAGGTAACTGGTGCCTGAGGTGAAATTTCGGCACAGGCTCTGACTCTTTATCCTCATTTGGATATTTGCCAATGCTGATACGTTTGCCAAGGCCGTGGGGGTGAGAAAAAGCAATTATCGGTACGAAGTTGAGAACAGACGATGTTAGAATAGTAAAAATCTTCTTTGTATCATTCTCGTCAAAAAGACACTCGCCGGCATACTTTTCAAGGAACTCGTCTTCCGATTCCAGGGCGAGTACGCTAAAATCCAGATTATCGAAGTCTTCAGCATCTGTGGTGCGAATGCCTTTCGACACCAGTTGTTTTACCTTAATCCGTTTGGTCTTATCAGGCAAATGTTCGTCATTGGAATGGTCAAAAATGACTTCTGCCGATTCCGCCTCCTCTTCATTCATTATGACATGGTTGTTGGTTATCACGAACCAGCCAAGTATACTCCTAGGGTGGACTAGAAAGCCTGTGCCACAACCACCTTTACCCTTTTTAGCGTTCTTTAGACGTTCCTCGTCCCCTCTCTCTTTGTAATAGTCCAGGCGACTTTGACTATTCTTTTGACGTCTCACTAAGCATGTTGCTTTACTAGCCTTCTCTACGCTTTCAAAAATTGTATCGTCCAATGCAAGGGTCGCTTCATCTTTGCATGCCTCATTCAGTGTTTCCTCGAGTTGTGTTTTCCACTTCGACCCTGAAACGAGAAGCATCCCTGCATTCGTCAATTCCTTTTGTGCTTCTTCCCTTTTGCCCTTCCTCTCCTGATCACCCTCCTCCTCAAAGAACAGGTCATCAGCTTCTTCTTCATCCGAGCGAGTTTTCCAGGGATCTTCCGCAGCCATTTGTTGCCTCTTTAAATGTGAAAGAGGCCTCTGAAATTCTAGTTTGTAAAATTACACGCCCTCGTCTCCTTCGATTAATATCTCGTTGTATAGCGCTTGCGTGCGCTTGCTAAATATGTGCATTTAAACGATTAAGCTAGCTGTCAAATATGTCAACGCTTGGCCAATAACTAATCAAACCGTCCTTCACTGTTTACTATTGGACCCATTCACTCGTGACCGATACCAAAATAAAGATGTCTTTTACACAATAATGGTATATACAAATAAAATCATTTTTGCTTAATTATCATCCCACGGCAACGTAAGGCTCTCAAAAAAATACAAAAACTTTTAGGTAAAAAGCCGTTATAATTATAAGTCTTAACGTTTGCGATCTGTTTGATCATCATCAAAGTGATGATAATCTGCATACGCTTTTTAACTCCATTTTAGAGTTATAATAACTCCATTAGGAGTAAAAAATACTTTACTTTAACCCCCAAATTAGAGTAAATTTAACTCCAATTTGGGAGTTAAATTTAGGAGTTAAAAGTACTCCAAAACTGGAGTTCTTTTGGACCTAAATTTTTAACTCCATTTTTGGAGTTAAAACAACTCCTTGAAAATTACTGTGCTCAGAGATGGTATGCAGATTGTTTCACTCTGATGATGATCAAACAGATCGAAAACGTTTAGACTCATAATTTCAACAGCTTTAAGTCTTATATTTTCATTTTTATCGGCTCTCTATTTAGGCAAAGAGACGTTTTTTTATTTTCTTGTTCGGTAACGTTGCTAATTTCACTCGTAAGGTTGACATTACTTCATGCTTTCCTCTTTTTTTGTTCTTTTGCACCTAAATCAATTGTGAAAACATCACAAAGGTGTTTTGCAGAACTGGACCACACAAATCATCTCTTAAACTCCTTTATTATTTCTTGAACAAGAGCGCAATGGGGGTGTCAAACGAGAAATAAAAGCTCCTTAATTACTAACATGGGGTGGAGCGACAAAAATAAACCAATGAGGATTTGCAGTTCGTGATAATTGTAACGATGGAAAATGTTATCCTCAAGATAAATCACTATACAGTGAAAAATGCAGTTTGATTCATCCAGTCAGGAACAAAATGGCAACCAAAGATTGTGACCCGACTTCCCACGCTTTACACCAGCTCAAGTCATGCTCTTGTTTGGAGCTTAGGGAAAATTGTGGCATTTTATGTTATGTATTTTTTCTTTAAATTTATCCTTGTATGAGAGTTAAAATCACCGGATTCATAAACACTGAGACAATTGGATAAAGCCGAGTCAAGGCGCATGCTAGCCTACTAAGGTCACGTGTACGTTTTTTGGGCTCCTCGCGGGAGTACGATTACGTGGTAAACCCAAAGAGCCTGTGGGTAGGTGACGCTAGGGATATGGTACCTAGAGCCACCCACTTCTTCGAGGGTAGTTATTTTTACTGCTTGTTTTTCCTGTGCCTGAATTCTCCTCCGCTCAGGTGGGCGAAACGAGCGTCAAGGGTAACTTACATGCGCATGCTCAGGACGTGCCAATCAAAATTACTAGGCCCAAACCTTCTGATTGATGTAAACAGCACGGACAATACGCGTGCCAAGTCGCGCGTACTCGGAAAGTTGATTTTTGAGTCATTGCGGAAAACGAAACATTCATGAAAACTCCACCGGCGGAAAACAATATATGAAAATTACTGTAGGATCTCAGTCCCCTTCAAGAAAGTGTTTTCCAAAGCTCCCCGCTATTGTCACGAAAATTGAGAAAACACAAGGCACTGGAAAATATCTGGAATATAGCTACGACTACTACTGCAGACCATTTTCCTCGGCAAATTCTTCGCGGCACGTATGCTTGTGCTGTAAGAAAAACAGAGAAAATAAGTAACGTAGTTTGCAAAGTATGGTAGTTAAGACGACGGTGGAGGACCAGATTAAATAGCCGCGAGATAAAAGTTAAACGTAAACTCTCGTATGAGAAAACTTCTTGTCACTTATTCCACAATTCCACCATTTCTGCTATTGATTCTCCATTAGAGATTTCAAATGACTGATAACATGATGACTAAGGAGATGAAACCAGGAGTCACAGAAGCGTCAGCTTTGAGAACGGTAGAGGTAACTGCACTGATACAAACGGAATAGTGATATAACAGTTATCTCCCAAATCCAGTCGATGCCTTTTCAAACACGTCTCTGCCAGTTACGACAAAGTAAATTACTTTGATTTGTTCACTTTTTGCGCGGGAAAAAGGCGAGGTCACACTCCTCCAAAATTTCTTATTATATCTTCCCTTATATGAAATGCCTACATTATTCAGTTCATCGCGCCACAAGGCTTGAAACTAATTCCACCCAAGGTTTTTCTCTAATTTGGGGAAAAAAGTGGCGTTCTGAGCATAAGCAAAAAAAAAATGTCGTGGACTGGAAGGGGAAAGGAGAGCTCGGGGACTGGACTGGTTACGAGGTACGCGCGCGCCATTTTCAAGAAGCGCGTGCTTCCTGAACAAACAACACAACTCAATTGTTACGTCAATAGCAAAACTGAGTGAATTCTTTTCGCTTACTAGCAAGCCTGTGCGCATTAGACTTACGATCAATAGAAAGTGCCTGATAAGAGTGAAGACAAGCAAAATGGATTCTACCGATGTTAAACACAAGCTGGCATCTGTGTGTCATGTGCTTGGTGAAAATGAAAGCACTACTGACAGGTTGCAACGACAACTTTACGAACTCAAGAAACGAGCCGATAAGTACTTTGATGACTTGGACGATCGATGTTGAAGAAATGTGTAGACAAGCAAAGGCTGATATAGAATGGTTCAAGTTGAAAGCTGAAGCAGAAAAGGATATAGCAAAGAAAGATGCTGAAATACAAGCGAAGCCGTACTCAGCTATGAAAGAGATGAATGAAAAGATTAAGATATTTAAAGAACAAGGCACTTACAAGACACCGCATGCGCAGGAGCACAAAATACCTGATGCAGCACAAAACGCTTTAAGATACACCACAAGTGCTCGGGTGTGTCGCTATATCAAGTTTGGTTGCGCCTTCGTATTTGGCAGTATAGCAGCTTATGCATTGTTTAAATTAACAAAACCATTCTTTTTAGGATTCAAGGTAGTGAATACCTTAAAAGAAACTTTAACCACAATTATAACCAAGAGGACAATGAAATGACGATTGATGAGAAAGGTTGTCAACTGCGAACAGCTTAAATCAGTAATCATTATAACTGGAAATGTTGAAAATCGTATTTCTAAACTGAGTTAAAAAGAGATGTAGAATAATAAAGTGGTATTTTAACATGTTCAAGTGAGTTTAACATAGCAAAACTTGGTTCAGTAACCAACGCAGTCATGAGTCAGTCATTCCACTACATCTCCATGCACATAGGGATACACCAATACGAGCCCTCTTAGCTACGTACCGAAGCGGCACATTGTACTAGGCGACTCCAAGGCTTCATAGCTACATGCATGCATGGCTACGAGGCTACAATCGGGGCTGCACGAGTACACGTCACTTTGCCGCTAGTTGGCTATCCTGATGAATTTCACCTGATTCTGCTGAATCAACACGTTATTTCTAAAAGTTTAAATTGAGGCTGAACAAGTGGCTTGTCCAGTAACTCAATGAATTGAATTCAGATGAATAAATAGAGGGGTAAGTTTCTAAAGAAACTGTGTTACTGGGTCGGTGGGGAGTATAACAAGGTCATTTGGTTTGAGCAACTGGGTTGATAATGTGAATTGGCCACGGTGAAGAGGTTCGAAAGCCGACATTTCGGGCGTTAGCCTTTCGTCTCTTCTACAAAGGCCGGGCTCGCGCTCGAAACGTAAGCTTTCGAGTCTCTTTACTTTATTTATATTTTATTTATTTTGTTTTATTTATTTATTTACCACAAAATACAACTAAGGATAGGAAAAGACAGTTACACAAAAGCAAATGAATGTGGCGAGGAAGCCCAAAAAGAAACCATGGGACTTATAGACATAGGGCTCCTTCAGAGTAAAAAAAAAGTTCGCAGTAACAGTAAGGTCAGGATCGAAATTAAAATACGGTGAAGGCAAGTATAAGTTAACTTATTACATAGACTGAGTAGACAAAATATAAAGTATGGTAAAGTATGATTAAGTATGTAACAATGTCTTTAAAGATAATATTAGACATGCAAAGAAAGAAGACTTTCGCGGAATTGTTCCCTGCACACGCTGGTTCAACAACCTTGGACTGTATCTCTCGTTTTTAACTTGCTTTATTCTTCTGATCACAACATTACACGTTCCCTTTACGATCTAACTCACTAAGAGTTACAAATGCTACGTTTTACTAGCTGCGACTCACCCAGATACGCAAGTCCGGTGTGTTTAGATAGGTTTATTGCATTTCTAGTTGTTGATCTCGTTCCAACGTTGATTTGTGGCCACTAATTTCCTATTGCGTGGGTTTGTTTGTCAATCTCTGTTTTAATCCTAACATGCAGTTCCACTAGCAATTACCTGGTTAAATACATCATTGTTCGTCAAAATGGCTTTTCCTATTCTCTATCACAATATTTCCTGTTGCATTCTATTGATTTCTATCAGCGGCAACGAAGCAAAAGCTTGCTTAATCTGAACAGCTAAATATATAAAAAATAAGCGAAAAATCAAATAACAAGTAATTAAACGTTCCATAACAAAAACTAATAAATTACTAGACGATTTTTAAGCTAATAATTCACAGAAATTTTTTTACGATGGCCAATAGGCCATTCCGAAATTGCGCAGTAGATAAACTGACCCAACTGCATGAACGATATGTTGAGATTAGTCATTAGACCAAGTTTCACTCTTTTAAAGGGGAACATAGACCTATAAACCTTGAAACCTGGTTCAAAGTCCATATAAACGTCGACGCCAATGCTGATACAGCGTCCCCAAAACCATATAGACTCTTAAAAATTCTTCATCCGTTTTGTGGCAACTGTAGGAATCCGTCATTCACCTACTATTTGCAAGACGCTGAGATGAAAATCACGTATGTTTGCCCAAAAAGTAGAATCACTGAAATCATAAAAAAATTTAAGAGTTTATATGGTTTTGGGGACACTGTCTCAACATTGGGCGTTTGTATGGATTTTGAATCATGTTTCAAGGTCTATAACTTAATCACTGTTCACTCTAAAAGCATCAAACTTGGTCAAGTGGCTAATCTCAACGTGTTCTTTCATGTGGTAGTGTCATTGTATCGATCGGTTAAAATTTGAAACTCGCCCCAGTACCCTGCTCAATTTCGAAATGGCCTATTCACATTATCAACCCAGTTGATAAAATCAAATTACTTGAATTGAACTCAGAATTCATATCCCTTGAGCCTTAGAAAGATTGATTCATCTGTTTTTGTTTTCGTGTTCTACCAGCTGCGTCGATCGCCTACACTCGTCCTCGCGGCTTCCAGGCTAAAAGTAGCGTGTGTACATCTCCTCCCTTCACCTGGCCATATTAATTAAACGTCGCATTTTCTACTTCTAAACATGGCAAATGATTGATTTGGCCTAATGCACTGGTAAGGGTAATTAACAAAACATTTTCGACCTTGCTATTTTATTGCCGCTATGCATTTACTCTTTAAAAGGAGCCTGAACTACACCTTGAAATAATGATTCTCTTACCTTTACGAAAAGGAAAATGAGTGTAGCGGGAGGAAGTTCTTAAAGTTTTTAACAACCTCGTCCGTTAATTTTGCTTGGAAGTCGCATCCAGCCAGAATTAATAACATCCATCATCATTAAAGGTGGAGTCAATATTGTGGATTTTAAAAATACTGTATAGGCATATCAACGACCTTTTCTTCAGCAGAGATAGATATCATCTTAGCTTTCGTTCTTTTTTAACAGGGTTTAAAAGGCAAGCCGGAGACGAGACAACAAGTTTTGTATTAAAATTTTTGTCAAAAATAACCTCCGGTAGTAATTCGACTCCAAAAGCCGGTAAATTTTTTTTATCTATATTATGCAGGACACCTAATGCAATGAAAGTCGGCGACCGATTAGTTGTTCAACATGTCCAATAAGAAGTCGACAACTTGAACACATTTGGTAAGCTTGGTTTTCTAGCTAATACAAGTGTAAATTACGGGGTTAATTTGTTTCCCTTCGCCATAAATTTATTGTTAATCCATGGCACCGTGATTCCTGTTTTTAATGGCGCGTAGAATAAAGGGAAGTTTTAATTTGCCGAGATAATAATAAAAAAAGTTGATTTTTGGTCGAGATGATCGAGCTCTTTATCAAACAAAGCCTTGTCAGGAAGCCCATTTAATTTGGTCCCAGCCTTTATAAAATGACTTGTTTAGTTCTTCGAGCCAAATCAACAGGTTTCATTTCATCTATCTGTTCCTTGCGAATACATCATTCCCTTCGACGAACTGGGACGTCAGCAAATGAAGTCAAGTAAACGAGAGATCACATATCGCCCTTTTTTCTGAGCTTTTCAAATCAGTATGTAATATACAACACCTCATACACAAAGTGAAAAGATATAGAAATAATACAAACCAAAGGAGAACCCATCGGCCTTTTTCTCTGAGTTAGCTTTGTACAACATAGCATTCTGCGATCAGCTAAAAAGACTGTGAAGAACCTTCTCCACGTTTAAAATAAACCAGGTTTTGTCTATCTCTGCCCTTGCTGGGTGGAGCTATTAAATGGTGGATTCACATGAATAATATTTGTTCTAAACGAGAATTGAGTTACCTCTTGACCTACGCTAGCAGAAGTGTTCAGTTCCGGCCTCAAGATGAGAATGTACATTTTGGGCAAGAATATGCAACAAAGAAATCCGTAAGCACTCAACAGCGACGTCACACAGTCAACAACAGTTACGTACCATCCATGCGTTGAAAACTCTATCGGATAATAAGCTAACATTGAAAATAGCAATATGTACAAAGAGAATGCTATTCGCTTGGCCTCACTGAAGTTTTCTGGAATGTTCCTAACCTTAAAGGAAAAAATAGCTGAAAGTAACATTTGAACGAAAATGAAAGTAGTTGTGATCGTGAAGAGGGTTTTGCCGGGCGAAAAGTTGTATGCTTTGCATTCAATAAAAGTATATTGTTCTGGATGTATGTGTCGTGTAATGACTGGTGGATCCAGAAGAAACCATGGTAGTAACACAAATAGCAGCAAAACGTGCAAAGTTATTACGATCAGCACTTGCATTCGAATGGTAAGAGAACTGATTGCAAAACCGAGGACTTCGGTCGTGACGACGGGAGCTTTGAAAGCAAAAGAAATGCCCAAGACTTTTACCAACACGATAGAAAGACAAAGGTTATATGTTAGGAAGCGCCATGGATAAATGATCTTGCAAATTGTGCCTGTAGGTTCAAAGAGATTTACCAACGCTAGGGATAACAATGAGATAATAACTGCTAGGAGAGCGAGGGTAAGCTCCCTGTTGCACGCCTTGACAATGGGAGTGTTCCAAAATCTGCAAAACACAGCAAATGATAGGAGCGCAATGATGATTCCCACTACGCTAAATGTGAGAATCGAAATTCCCCCTTGGCTGGAGTAACTTAAATTGCCCAAAGGCAAATCTACACACGCTGTTTTTGCCTCATTGGAACGTTTCTCTCTAGGACACTCAACACAGCTTTCAGCTCCTGGAATCGTGTTGACCGTACCGCGAGGACAAGGGATGCACTTCCAACAACAGGGCGAGGTCGTAGATTTTCTTGTTCCCGCCGAGCACTGCTCAGAACATTCAGATTTTGGAGGCCGTCCGTTTTGATTATTCCAAAGAATTTTTTCGTGTAAGTTTAACCCGTCTGTAGAGTCCCATTTTCCAACAATAACTTGGTTTAGTCGCTTATCTTCAGCTTCTTGCACTTGTTGAAAATTTACAATGTCGTACACCGCAGATCTCCTATCTCCAAATCCATCAAAAATTATTTCTCCCGTCAGTCCAACGAAGTTAACTTTGGAAAGAAACACTTTCATGTGGTCTACATTGACATTGGCAAGTTTTTTTCGGCTAGTGATATTCTGTGTTAACAAATCGAGAGCCTGTCCTACGGAATACACAGCGTCCATAATGTATGGGATATATGAGCTGTATAGGTCATCGACAGCTTCTTGAAGACATGATTTGTCTTGGTCTTTGTTATCAATTTGAACCTCGCAGCTCTTTTTCAGCGCTAGTACCTGGCTCCACAATTCCGGAAAGTTTGGCTCATTCACTTCATTCGCAAGTGAAGTTTTAAGATATTGCAGAAATCCACCGTCATCGAAATTGTAAGGTTGGAGTGCTATGGACCCGTGAAGAGGAGAGAGACCCGAGTGTGGAAAATAGTTCTCATTTGAGGAGAAGGTTACTTCGCTGAGAATCCAAACTCTTCCAGAGAGGTTTTGTCTGTTGACTTCCCGAAAGAATATTCTTTGAACGGCGCCGTAAGTCCACAACACGACTACTTTGATATTCTCACGCCACTTCAGCTTTGTAACGACGCCATTGATACGCGAAAAATCACTGGTTATAAGTTCGGTCATGGCGATACAAAAAGAGTTATTTCGTCTCCCAGCTTCTTCGACGAGTCCCCACACTCCACTTCGCCCATACGAATCATAGATTCCAACAGCGGCTACATAGCTCCAGTTGAAGTGTTCTATGATGTCGGCCATGGCTTTTACTCGAAAGATATCGGACGGCACTGTTCGATAAAAATTGTTCAGATTCGAACTCAACTCCGGACTCGTTGTTGACCCACTGATTCCCGAGACGTTGAAAATTTCAAGAAATCCCCCGATGGCAAGGGCGGTGGACGATTCTTCCGGTCCTATCAGCCCCACGATCGAGTTATTTCCCATGTTCGCTTTTCCAGTGTTCCTGCAGCACCTTTCCTTTACCAGGTCGTAAGTCAGGTGTGTGGCCTTTGTAGCACTCTCGCAGTAAGCTCTAATGTCGTAACCAAGGGTTACATTCTGAAGTATACTTGAATTGCTGTTAAGCTTTCGAATGGCGAAAATCATGGACAATGCGCGACCCAAACCCTTCGTGTTGAGCTCACCGCACGGGCTGTGTCCTGTTGTTGCAAGGAAATTAACGGGAAAAAGTCCACCCACTACGAAATCGCCTTCCTTGCTCGGAGCTTGTACGACAGTCATCAGCCATAAATAAAAAATTAGATAGCAAAGTGGATTCTTGGTAGCAATCATCTTCAGAATCTTGCCCGTTGGTTTGACCTGCTTGGTGGACTGTAGACTTACAGCGAAGGCAGGAGCTACCGACAGCTCCGTTCGACAACGTGGAACTCTGTGACTCTCAGCGCCTCCAGTGTACGAAGAAACCTATAAACAACGAGATAGTACTTTCGATTCGTCTTGATTATTTAAGATGTCGTTGCTTATATTTCAGTGGTTTTGAATTAAAAAAAGACAGCTGCTTTACTTAATATTTCCTGTTGTAGTTGATGGAGGTATTACTTTAACTCTATGTTCTTTACTAGTTAGATTAATTTACCTTTCTGTGACACTGTCACTGTCTAGTGATTATTCTGTTGCGTTAATTCTTATTACAAGCGAACACTTTAAGGGAACCGCAGATGAAGTATAAAGCTGACACTGAATGCTCTGATGTGAACTGTTGTGAATTACTGCCAGAACTGAGATATTTTAATTTATATGTTAAATTTGCAGGTGCTTTTCCGGGCTTTTAACCATTGTCTTATGCTTCTATATAATTACTTAGCCAATGACAAAAAAATGAGCTGACAGGCTAGGGGAGCAATAGAAGTTATTACATGCCAAACACTCCGCATCTACTCCAGCTGGCAACCCTGATAAATGTAAGTATGGAAAAATTGAGCTGTTGCTAGTCTTCTTCTATGTTTGAAAACTGTTTTATTTTTTATCTTCTTTCTTTTTCTTTTCCGTTACCTCACGAAAGGTATAGAATATAATTTGTTCATCTAATTGCTTCAGTCATAGTGAACGACAACATGTGGGTTACTAACGAAATGGGTGTCGTGCCACAACTGACGTCACGCTAGGCAAACCGGGGGACCATTTGCTATGACCTACCTGGATGGCAAATTCTCCGACTGTCAACCGATCAAAGATCCTTCAGATAAATAAGATTTCTCCTGGAGCTCGCTTCTGTTGGTAATTGTGATCACGATTGCTCTTCTAAAGACTTTCCTTCTGCAGTGCTGGTTGCCTAGAAAATAACAATAAATTGTCCGCGCAAACGTGGGACACGCGCTTCATTCCATTTGAAAACAAAAAGAAAAAAAGGTTTCCAGTCTAAAAATACAACATGAGTGACAGTTTCCTCTATCCGTCTCTTTATTGATCTTTCGTGAACAAGCCTGCATCAGGACTTGTCAGTTAAGTGGTCGTTTGCAGGTGTTATAGTAACAGCGTCCTGAAGAGTGGGGGATGGAGAGGGGATCAAATTCAATTGCCCAAGTAAAAATTTGACCAGCCTATTTCTCCCCCAGATCCCAGTCTTATTTTACGATTTGTGACTACCAGCCAAATAGTATAAAATCCCGTTCTCAGTGGGCGAGAAAACAGGCGAGGGATAAAGCAGCTTTATGATTAGAGCAAAAACTGCAGGGGACCGCATACGATAAACGCTGCCACCGTAGAGTCTATAAGGCCAAGTTCAGACGCCGCACTTCACATGAGCCGAATCGAATGCAAATGAGAAAAATCCTTTGTTCTCCCTTATTAGCATTCGATTTGGCTCATGTGAAGTACGGCGTCTGAACTTGGCCTAAGAGATCTTTTCAGCGAAAAAAGAAACATATATAAACAAGATGGGAAGGCTCCTGACAAGACAAGTCTTTATAGTTAGCCTAGTAATTATTTCAAAATTGCCAACAAATTAAAAAGTAAATATACAGTCTAACTTTGGAAATAGATCACAGTGAGTTTGCTTGATGAATACGATCAAACATTTTAATAGGCCCTTCCTTGGTTTGCAAGATCCGGTCACATTGCCTGATTTCATACCGGGAAGGACAAGGTACGAGTCTGTAAATTATAGGATTAGCAACTATTGATCCACATAGTCTAAAAGAGCACACCGAGATTTACAAAATCCCCAAGTTTGGTGTAAATAGACCCAATAGTAAGCAAGATACAGCCATTTGAAAATGTCAAAATTTA
>Ga0126343_10000122_pt1 | contig 22889 bp, 12 predicted proteins | sample Cyp2metagenome_FD_92531 | JGI IMG/M metagenome (GOLD analysis project Ga0126343, IMG submission 92531) | Coral microbial communities from Lord Howe Island, Old Settlement Bay, Australia - Cyphastrea 2 metagenome | ecosystem: Host-associated > Invertebrates > Cnidaria > Coral ...
CTCTGCCGTTCTCTTTCACGTTCTACTTCAGTTAAACCCTACCTTGAAACGTTAGATCAACCTCTCCGATCGTTTGTTGACATGGCAAATAGAAATGAGTGTTTTTCTGACTTTTCTACAAAAAACTGCCAAGGAAAGAGGGCATTCCTTAGTTTCCCGTATGGGTGACGGTGAGGAAGATCTCGAGACGCTCCTCCCCCTCCCCCTCCCCCTCCCCCAGATTCTGGACAGACGGACGGACGCTCGCTCGCTCGTACGCTGACGTCATACCAAATTTTCTCGGCTTAATTTTCTTACCCATGGTGCTTCGCTGGCGCGTTTCGCGCGCTGAAGCTCCGCTATCAAAAAGCCTGCTACAAAGTGTGTAATGATGCTCCAAAATGGGTGTTACCCCCACCTCTATTGCCGAGTTACACTTTCCTGAGGTTATTATTGATATTGCTCTTTTCTTGAGCCGTACCAGCTCGTTCTTCAAGTACTGGGGGAGACCGTTGAAAAAGACAGGTGCTGCATAATCTATAACACATCGCACGCACGATACATAGAATAGTGGTAGATCTTGCCTCGGAGCTCCCGCTCTCTTTAACTAAGTTAGGAAATAGAGTCTCTTGCTGGCCTTTTTGATTATTTCAGTTCCATGGTCGTTCCATGTTATGTAGTTTGCTATTGTAAGGCAACTTTGTACTAGTAACTAACTTCACCTCCTTTCCTTCTGTGATGACGGGATCAAAGGCTCTTTGCTCTTTAGCAAAGGAGATCCTGAGTTCTTTGCACATATCGGCGTTTAGCTGAACCTTGTTCTTGCGAGACCCCTCTGTTACTCTGTTAGTTGTTTATTGCATGTGGCTTACCCCGCCCTTTACTACTACCTCAGAAACCATGGTGTCGTCCAAATATTTTTACTGCTGTGCGTTCGCATCAAGGTCGTTAATCATTAGGACGAACAACCACCGGCGGGGACTGGACCCATTAAGAAAAAGACTCTGATGCAAATTTAATTCGCTGGGATCTGTCCGATAAAAAATCTATAATCCAGTTGACAATGCTAGGTGGTAATTCACACTGGTTACCCAACTTTCTAACGGGTATACTATCATCTATTTAATCAAACGCTTTACGATAGTCCAATAATAATGTTCTTACGCTTCCCCCGTTTCCGTCCGTACCTAAGGACCAGCTGTGCAGCATGTTGATTAGCGCCATTGTAGTTGAAAAATTCATTTCCAAGTACTTTGATAATCTTCCAAAAATTTCTTCAAACATATTATCCGTTTTGCACTAATCATCGCGTCAATGTCCAGCATCCTGACTCCACCCATTTCAATGTCAGAAATTAGTGCATGGCGGTTCACTTTCTCTTTCCCGTTCCAAATAAAGCTGAAAAGTCCTTAGATGTCGGTATCACAGATGCTCTAAAGGTAAACTTCGGGATAGCAAAAGTTTTGACTATTTGTATTCTTCCTAAGAGGGAGAGGCTTCTCCATTTCCATAGACTGATTGATTTTTTTAAATACTTTTTAAAGTTTCCCTAAAGTTAAGGTTGTCCCTTTGTCTTACGTTATAACCAAAAAATTATTCCCAAAATTTTTATATCTTTACAATAGTTGTGTTTTGAAAAATCTGCATCTTGCGAGACGTTATTCCCTAAAGCTAAGATTTCAGTTTTTTCGTCGTTCACTTTTAATACAGAACTCTCACTAAAAGACTCAAGAGTGCAAAAAAGATGTAAATTGCCGGTTTTCACACGACGTCACAAAAATTCAAACTACAAATCTATTGATCCTCCCGGTATATTACTTCAACGATGTATAAGAGCAGCTAAGTTTTTCTTCTGAATGGGTTCTTGGTTTTGTGATAGACTACGCTTGAATTTCTAAGCTTTCGGGTGACGCGGTATTTACTTGACGGCCGAGCTGGTTAAAAAGTGACTTATTCCGAGACTTATTTCGGTGAATTTGGCTATCTGAACAATTCTTGCATTGGAAAAAGTAATACTGTATTGTTTTTGAGTTCCTCGAAAGATAAATTTACGCTTTTGTAGCAAAAGTCAGTGACAGATGTTTCTGTTGGTCTCGGGCCGCCATGTTGGTGCCCATCCGGATGGGCACCAACATGGCGCCTCCATACATACACTCATACGTGAGTGTCGAATTTTATATTTTAAAAAATCCCAAAGAACCCGCTTATTAACAACCTCTTTAAATTCTTCTACCCAATTTTTAATATTTTCATCAAGAAAAAAAGGGATAATCACTGTCATTCACTAAAGTAGAATAAAATTTTTAAAAACTTGGACCGTTTTCACTATCATCCACGCCATTAACTAGTAATGTTGTCGCAGAGTGATCCGATTTAATAGACGGTTTTATATCTACCAAAACTACATCATCTTGTAAACCGTCGCTTATCAACCAAAAGTCTAAACGTCTGTGAATAATTGGAGTTTTTTGACACCAAGTAAAACGTACTGTAGCTGTTACAACTCGTACTGGACTGGTTCCAGAACCAGATGTAAATTGATTGGATAGAGAAGTTGAACCATTACGTTCTTTGTACCCAATCAGTGCGATGCATGCGATAGGGCTGTCTTACACCGACTTTTTTTGCTATTGATCGCTTAAATCGGGTTTACCAGTTCAACTGGGTTATTGTATGGAGTGGAAAGAGTCTGAAAATCTCAATTTTGATGACAGGCCATATGAAGCCAAACTTTCTAACCCATTTGTTCACGAAATGCACAGAAAAAGCGCAACATTGATTCCGATATCAAATAATATGCCAAAATAATTTGGACCAGATTCGTCACAAAATCTCACAAAAAACAAATGCAAGCGTACTTATGACAAAACTTAGTTAAAATACCCTCTGATGACTTTGCTACTGGAGACGTACAAGACATGGTTGACATGGGCAAGTTATATATCCCTATAATCCACCGTAAGGAAAGAGATGGTGATTGGTACATTTATCTATAATGCTTTGCGCACGAAAACTCTAAAACAGCGTATAAAAACGCAAAGAAAAATTGTCATTCAAACGCGACAAGAGCAATGCTGTTACTGCAGGAACGACTGTCACTAAACCAGATATTCCCATATGCCTTGTGGGTTCAGTTTGGTTCGCAAAAAAACTCGATGCTAAATCAGCGCAGACTCTTTGTGACCCTCTCCCTTAATCTCTCACGACTCCGGTTAAATAGACTAGCGGCGCAAATGAAAGAGATCGGACAATTCCTAGAATTTCCTAGACTTAGAAACAACATTGGAAGTGTCTGGTTAGAGAGTTTTGTTTTTCCATTTGTACTTTGCATTGTTTTCTGTACTGTGGTATATTTTATCAGGGAGAGAGTAACCTCCTGGTAGACACTCTAAAATGCTCCTTTTATCAAGCAATTGACAGTGATTGACAGTGATTGTGATTAATTTTTTGTAGGTACTTGGAAAACAACGAGCTGAGAATGTTACCTAGAGGTATCTTCCGGGACAATATCGAAGTGACGAGCTTGTGAGTAGATCTCCTCATCTAGCTCTACCAGACCCAGATTCCCGACTAGCCAATCAGAAGCCGTATCTACTGTCCTGATATCCTGAGACATCAAGTCACTGACCTGATATGGCCAGGATATCTTGTTAATTTCGCCGAATTTGGGCACCGTAAATACCTAATTGCACAGTTTTGGTACGCTTTAACGGCATACCTGGCTCGTTTGAGGTTGAAAAACTTACCTGGAGAATGATTTGCTAGAATGATTTGAGACTTAAATAAAGTTATAATTATTATTATTATCATTATTATTATTATTATTATTATTATTATTATCATCATCTTACGCTATGATACCGAGCTGATATACCTGTGAGTATATCTCGTCGTTTAACTCTAGTGAAATTCCCAATTAGCTTATTAAAAGCAAGTTTATTGTCTGGATATGACAAGCAAGAAGGTCCAGTTGTACTCTACACTCAGTGAATAGGGGCTGTTAGCTGTGGCTCATGGCCAATCACTAACTCATTCCAGAAACATGGACGAAAAGCGAAAAGGCAGGAACTGTGTTATAACGAGTTAACGAGCTAACGAGTTAACGACAGACGTACTATTGTGTTACTGTTACTGTTACCATCGTAGAGGACTGGTTACAGAAACAAATGAAAACTCAATGGATACAGAAGTTGTGGCATCTCGTTCTTAAAACCCATGCCAATCAGTACACTGCATCTGATGTGACCGTTTTCTCACTCTTTTACATTGACTTGTTTATGTGATCCTTTCCTCAAATTGAATTTACTAGTTCAAAGCAGATTATTAAATAGTGTAAAAAGAATCCAAAAATTTAGTGACAGGTCATATGAAGCCAAAATAACCACACATATTTTTTACGAAATGCGAAGAAAGAGTTCAAAATTGCTTTTGGACATCAAATAGTAAGCAAAAAGAACTTAGACCAATTTCGTCACAAAATCCCACAAAAAGATAAACTTACGCTTAACAATGACAAAACTCAGTTAAATTACATTCTGAGGACCTTGCAGGTAAAGACGGACAAGACACGGTTGACTTGAACAAGTTATAGATCTATATAATTGGCTTAGAAAACTGTTCTTAATAGTCATGAATTTGGGGGATGGTTGCCTTTGAAAACGCTTGTTGTGTAAGATAAATTCCATTCTAAATTAGCGCAAACTCTTTGTGACCCTCTCCCCAATCTCCTATATATTGTCTCAGGATAAACAGGATTAGTGGCACAATTAAAAGAGATGTAACAATTCATGGATCGCAGAATTTTCTAGACTGAGAGACAACATGGGTAGTATTTGTCCTTGTTTGATTTTCTGTACAGTGGTATCCTTTATTAGGAAGGGAACATAAACACACTTTAATTTTCCTTCTAACGTACAACTCACAAAGATTGTGATTATTTCCTGGTAGGAACTTCACCAACAACCAGCTGAAAGACTTACCTGAACGTATTTTCCAAGACAATACCGAGCTGATAACACTGTGAGTAGATCTCTCGACTTAACTCTTCATTACCACGCACTAATTCCCAGTTAGCGAATCAGAAGCCGTGTCTTCTGTCCCTATATCCTGAGATGCCAAGTCGATTAAGTCCCGCCGAAATAGGCACCATGGCTTGACCAAATTCACCAGGTATGCTGCTGCACGCAGTTTTAGAAAGTAAGTTCAAGGATGATTTGGCATGGCAATACGTCTGCCTGTGTATGAATTACGGAGCTAAATTATTAAAAGACCACAGAAAAAGCAAACGGGTGGAGATTTGTACATAGCGAATGCACTTGAGGACAAATTCAACCCTTTTTTATTGTCCGGTTCCTAGGTAGACGCGAGATTTCAAGCTTTATTTTCAAGCAGGATGTCAGCGATGCTTTATCTTGTTTAAGCGTCCAGTCTTGAGAATGCAAATGTTACTCTCGTTTTCGAAACAGTCTTCAATCGTGTTCCCAAGCTGTACTTAAAATTTCTAATCTGCCTCATTTAATTTGGTGAATATAAACTATTTGGACTTCTTCAATTATACAATGAGTTTTTTCTGTCACGGCTGGACGTAGACTGCAACGTAAAAAGCTAGCAGAGCAGCATAGTATGAAAGACTTAAATAGATGCAAGCAACCCGGAATCTACTGCGCCTTCTGCGCGTATAGACCGTGTGACGTCGCAAGTTTCATAAACGTAGTTCAGGGTCCTTGAGACCGTTTTGCTCCAAAATAAATCAATTTTAGCTGCTAAAACAGCGCTTTTTGATTAGCTTTTGATACAAATAAAGTTAACCATGGGAATAAAAAAGCTTGAAACTCTACGTGTAAATTGGAGAAATCATTTGTTTCAGTCAGTCGAGGTCAACGTCCTGCGCTCTGATTCACTCTGATCGGTAAAGTGAGAAGATGTGTGGGGAATTTTCCCTAGAAATTCGGACCTGAGAGCATAGCATCACGTAACAGAGAGAGGGTCAAAACTGGACTAAACAAATTTAATTTAACTTTGCCTTTGCCTTGCCAGGGACATGCATTAGTTCACAGCGCTGCTTTTGTTCATTCCTGAAGTCAACTCTGGGTGTTTCATTTGTTAGAATTCTATCTTATATGATCTCGGCCTAACTTCTACAGCTTCCACTGCCACTGCTGCTGCTCCTCAACCACTTCACCGACAAATGCACACACACTTAAATATTATATCGGTAGTTATGTGTGGGCCTCATGGGACGACTGTACTTGGCAGATTTAACGTCCTTTGTTAAGTGATAGATATTGGTGGCAGGGACCTTAAGGCTCATCGTCGGCATAAATATTTTATAAAAGACATTGGTCTCGAAATAATTTGTAAATTAATGCAGTTGTCTTGGTGTATTATATTCCCGTTGTAGGTACTTATCCTATAACCAATTGCAGAAATTACCTGCGGGGATTTTGGATCATTCTGCTTTTCTGATGTGGCTGTGAGTAGACCATTAAAGTAATCTTTATTTTAGAAAATTTAGAATTCCAGAATTCTAATTTGAATAAAATCTTATTAGTTTTTTTTTTGGTGTTCAAGCTTTTGAACAGAACGAAATGAAACTCGAAAGACATTCCGCCGTACAACAAAATAATTAATAGAAACTATTTGGTGGTTGGGCGTCTGTTTGGCATCAAAATAGAAAAAATATCGTGGATAAGATGGCCCCATCTAAGTTCTCAGATGCCACGCACCTCTTCGTAACCTCTAATTTCATTTTTAATAACACGTACCTCTCTTGTTTCAGGGTTCTTGTCCTTTTGTTTCAGTTGTTTCTTCTATTATCTTTTCTACCAATCATGAAACTTGTTACGAGAGTTGCGTGGCGCCAAGATCTGCTCAATGCAGGCTTTATTTTTTCTGTCTCTAACAGGGTTTAAAGAAAAATTTTCGTTTGCACTACCAGGTAGTACTACATTGAGACTTGAAATCCGACCCTTAAAGTAACAGCAATCTCACGAGCCTCTCAAATTCACACCCACACTTACACGCGCATATACAAAGTGTTCTCAAGTCTCTTGGGACGTCTGATTGCACGACCATCACGTGTCCTGTATTTGTAGGCTTCTACACACAAGCTTATTTTGTCATTGATCACTAAAATTTAACGTAGGTTATTTTATGGGGTGAAAAGAATGCAAAAATGTTAATTCTAGTAACAGGTCATATAAAGCCAAAAACTATCATACACATTTCACGAAATGCGCATGAAGAATGCAAAATTGACTTGGACATCAAAGAAAAGTGTAAGACTGTGGAACATTCGTCACAAAATCTCAGTAAAAGACAAATGTCAGCGTAATAATGACAGCAAAGCAGTTAAAATACCCTCTGAGGAAATTGCTAATGGACAAGACATGGTTAGTAAGTAAGTAAGTAAGTGACTTTATTTCACGAAGGTAGCACATGACAGTATAAGCAACTGATAACCCAGTGCCCCTCCAAACATTAGAAATATTTACACTAGTATTACCAACCTTAAGCACTAACACATCAGAAATGATTAAACTAAATAAATAAATAAATAAAAATATCTACAACATCGTCAAATGTTAAAAACTCAAGTCCTTTTTCTGAGTAACTAAAAATTTCTTAAAAAGCCTTGTTTTTAAACGTGAGTAACTGTCCAAAATTCTCAAAGATCTTGGTAAAGAGTTCCAATCCCTAAAGGAACCAACTGTAAAAGAACGACCACCCTCCGTAGCATAACTATACCTAGGACAAAACAAATTTAAATTACAATATCTTGTGTTCCTCGTATGCGTGTTAGAATTAATAACTAAAAGTTCGTTTAGATAATTAAGGGTTTTTCCTTGAAGTCTCTTGTAAATGAGCGCGGTTTGATTTATGTGTGACTCCATGTAAAAAGGAATCCAGTTCAGAGTATTAAACAAGTCCACGGATCTTAAGTTAAAAGGCGCATTTAGGATCACTCTTGCTGTCCTCTTTTGAAGTCTAAGAATGCTGTCCAAGTTTGCCTTGCTCATAGATGACCACACACTCGAACCATAGTGGAAAGAGGGTTTAAGGACAACAAGTTAAATATGCACATAATTGTGACAACTAATTGTTTCTTAATAGCCTCTTTGTAAGATCATCAATTCCGGCGATAGTTGCCTTTCAAAGCACTTGCTGTGTAAGAGAAATCCGATTTTAAGTCAGCGCAGATCTTTTTTGTCCCCCTCCCCCAATCTGTTATGAGTCGGGCTAAATAGGAGTAGTGCCACTAGACCGAAAAACATGATAGGAAGTATTCGGTAAGAGAGTTTTATTTTCTCATTTTTATTTTTTATTGTTCTTGTTTCATGTACCGTGGTATCCTATATCGGGAGGGGAACCCTCCTAGCACACACTCTTTCATTTTCCTTTTATCTTGCAATTAAAACTGATTTTGATTATGCGGTGGCAGGCACTTGGAAAACAACCAGTTGAAAGACTTACCTGATGATATCTTCCACAAGAATACCTTACTGATGTTCCTGTGAGTGGATCTCCCAATCTCACGCTAGATTTTCGCACCAAAATTCCCAATTAGCAAATCAGAAGCATTGTCTGCTGTCCTTATACGACACTATTTGACAGGCTCATCGGCGTACTTGTACCCTTACACTCAGTGAATTGCGCAACGTATCCAAGAATCATGAACAAAAAGGCGGGAACTATGTTAACACGAGCTAACCACAGCCTTTTCATTTTGCCACTGTAACTGTTACCACCCTATCAGATTGGTTCCAAAGCCATATAAAAATTGACTGGATGCAAAAGTTGTGGTATTACGCTACGTTCTAAGAATCCAATCAGAACGCTGCATCTGATCTCCCAATTTTCATGCTTTAGCTCTTATACTATTGATGGCTCCAGTGGAGTTTACTAGCTCAACTTGAATGATTATAATAATAATAGACTTGATTTGGACCAAATTCTTCACGAAATCATATAAAAGGACAAATGTATGTATGTCTGGATTTGGGAAAACCTTGTTAAAAACTGAATCAAGTTGTTTTATTAATTACTTATTTCTTTTATTCCTTTATTTCTCGCTTTCGCTATGACAGCAGCTTGTAATTTTTACCTAGCAAGAAATGTAGAGAATTTCTTGCTGCATGTTTCATCGATCTTTTTTTTACTATTATTTATCCTAACCCCCTCCTTTTAATTTGTATTAAGTTTATCCCAGGTTGCATTCATCTGAATTTAGTTCGGGCGTTGACTCTAACAAGGAGCCGACCGATTAGCGTTCTGTATCTGCTGTCTGAACGAAGTCTGCCTGAGGACATTCTCTAGTTCAATGAAGGTACAAGTCTAACGATTTGCTAATAAGCGTCTTCTATTATCGTACGACAGGCGTGCCTGAGATGTGTGTACGGTTCAACGTTAAGTCCCTTAATGGTAGGTCGCTTGCCCTGTGGCGATAACGTGTGCTTGCTTTAGACAGAAATGCAATTTTAGCCACATCAATGAGTTTAGGGCTTAGACGTGCAATGGACTAGACATTTCTAGCTGCTTTTGGCGTTATTTGCTTTGAACTTTGATTGGGCTAAAATCTGTTGAAACTGGATATGGCATTCCCGAGATCGACAAAATCAAAGTACATCCGGGACATTGCTATTTGCGAGCAACACATGTTCATGGCGACGAGCAGAGTGAAGAACATTTGGCTATAGAAAGCTAAACTTGATCAGCTCTCCTGCGCGATTTTTGGCATCTGTACGTTCGTGTTGATGTACAGTTGAAGACTTCAATTTCATGTTAAAAGCACTCTTATTAAATTGTACAATTCATGATTCAACGAAAAAACGGTGAAATTAGTCTTCCTTGCCTCAAAAGGCGTACAGAAGAGGTATCTCCTTTTATTTGAGCAACGATAAGCTTGCTCTAGGACAGATTTGTTTCAAGATTATCAAGATTATCTACTCGTAATGCAAGTATAAACTTCTCTTTTTATGTAATTTTATTTATGCATATTACTTTATTTTTGTAAATTAGGCAAGAATAGCCCCGTATAGAGGAGTCGTAATTTACCAGTGACCGGAATGGCACATCTAGTCTTGAGCCAAATCAAAGTTAAGAGCAAATAAAGCCAACAGGGACTAGAAATGTCTAGTCCATTGCACGTCTAAGTCCTAAATTGATGTGGCTAAAGATCTTTGCTGTCTAAAGCAAGCAGGACATTATCGGCACAGGGCAAAGAGCTTACTATTACGGGAATAAATGTTAACTCGTTCAAATATCTCAGGCCCGCCTCACATGCGATAATAGAAGACGCTTGCTAGCAAATTGTCAGACTTGCACCTTCATTGGACTTAATTATGTCCGCGGCCCGGCACACTTCCTTTAGACAGCAAATACAGAACGCTTATCGGTCGGCTCCATGTCAGAGTCAACGCGCGAACTGAATCCAGAGGAGCAAAATCTGGGCTAAACATAATACAAATAATAATAATGATAATAATAATACTAATAACAATAGTAATAATAATAACAATAGTAATAATTTATTGACTTAACAAAATCTTCTAAGAATTTTTGAAAAATTTACCACTAACAGAGATCTTACACGTTTAGCCATATCATGTAAAATATCTCTAAATTGACATTCTCGGGTTATCATAAAAAAAATCTCTGTAAATTGACCTAGAATTCCGGGAGTTTTCCACACCGAGACATAACATGGGAAGAATCCGATTAGAGAGTTTTGCTTCCCATTTTTATTTTTATTGTCCTTGTTTTCTGTGCGGTGGTATCCTTTCTCGTGGAGCACACTCCTCTTACGGTAACCGCGCAAGTGGCACTGACTGTGATTATTTGTTGGTAGGTACTTGCAAAACAACCAGTTGAAAGACTTACCTGAAGGTATATTCCGCTCCAATACCGCGTTAGGAATATTGTGAGTAGATCTTTTCGTCTAACTCTACATTACCATACTGAAATTCCCAATTAGTTAGGGAGATACGTAATGGCCTCTTTTTGGTACGCTTCGACGGAACACCTGGCTCGTTTGGTCTCGCCATGGGTATTTCGGTTCGATTAGCCCTCACCGAAAAACGACTCATGGTTCGACCATAGCCATCCTTGTATGCCGCTGCACGCAGTATAAGAAATTAAGTGGACCATTAGTTTCGTAGGTTAACAAGTCTAACTGTGTATAAATTACGCAGCTGAGTTATTGAACGACTACAGGACAAAGAGGGACGTGGAGCTCAAAAGAATAGAACTTTTTTTATTGACCACTAGACTATATATATAAACACAAGAATTCAACCTTTATTTCCAAGCTAAATGTTAGCGACGTTTTCCTTTGCTTAAGCTTTCGGCGTTGATACTACAATTGCCACTCTCGTCTTCAGAGCGGTCTCTATTTGTGTTCCAAAGCAATATAATAAATGTTTCTAATCTGTCGCATACAATATGGTGAATCTAAATTCTTTGGCTCTCTTCAGTTGTATAAAGTGTCTTTTCTATCAAGATTGGACATGAATTACGCCGTTGTAAACTTATAAAGCCTTACAAAATGATGAAGAAAACTTGAGTAAATCAACTAAAAACAAGGGGGAATCTGCCGCGCCTTCTGCGTGTATACAACCAGTGACGTCACAGTTCCATAACGTACTCCGGGCTCGCTGTTGTAGTTTTGCTCCAATAGGTCAGTTTTGGCCGATAAAAAACAGGCCTCTAAAGTTAAGTTTTGATTCAAATAAAGTTTACATTGAGAATATGTGCGCTTCAAACTATAAATTGGATGAACAATTTTGTTTCAGTCGGGTGAGGTCAACCACCAGCGCTCTGATCCACTCTAACTGGTTAAGTGAGAGCATGTTCGGGAAATTTTCCCTAGATATGACCCGAGAGCCTAGCATCGCGTAAAAGAGGGACGTTCAAAACTGAATTGATTTTTTCATCGCCCGACCTTACTAACTTGATTTTCCTCTTCAAAATGCGTCTTGCCACAGGCATGCATTAGGTCACAGCGCTGCTATCCTACATTTTCAAAGTCGCCTTTTTGAGCTTTTCTTAGCTTGCGAATGCGCAGTGAGAGTAGTATTGGCATAAACGGGTGGACGCACAGACCAGTCAAAACAACGTATCTACTGACCAGTATCATGTGACCACATCGTGGGCTCAAGGTTACTGCTCATTGAGGTCATGTGATTTTTTGAAATTGACCACTTACCAGGTATTAGCTTTCGATTGGATCGCGGCTACCCGTGGTAAGGAGGGTGTAAAGGAACTCAATGCCGAATCAAGTGAAAGGTGTTAATGGCAAGGACTTTATAGTTAAGGCTCATCCTCGACATAAATATTTAATAACAGACTATGATCTTGAAATAATTTGCAAACTAAGGAATTTGTCTTTCTGTATCTATTCCTTATGTAGGCACTTATCCTATAACCAGTTGCAGAACTTATCTGCGGGGCTTTTTGAAAATTGTGTTTCGCTGACATGGCTGTAAGTATGATATTAACGCGATCTCTATCTTAGAAACGTGACGATGGTTATACCAGTGGAATGCTGTCATTTCGGACTTTTCAACAAAATAATTAAGAAAAATTATTTGTTGGCTCGTGTCTATTTGGCACAAAATGGTCCAAGAAAGATATCGTGGTTAAGTACTTTGAATAGGGTCGAAATTTTGTAATGAATGATTTCTTTCCACAGTCGGACTCTCCTTAGGTGACATAGTCAGGGTTACCGGCAAGATCAGAAGATCGAAGTTGGCCGTTTACCTGAATTCTTCAGCAGCTGAAATCGCCAAATGTTAAACTGCTGAGCCTTGAAATGGACTCTGAACTCTCATTTAATTCTCATGTTGAGAAACAATGTACAAAGCTGTCCCAGCGAATCGGAATATTAAAAAAAGATACGCTCTTGCCTGCCCACGATTCGGCATTGAGTTCCTTTACACCCTCCTTACTCCATGATTAGATCGGTTTTGCATTATGTAAGCTCAATTTGGACTAGCTGTGACAAGGAGAATCTATGTCGTGTTTTGAAGTTGCAGAAACGTGCAGCCAGGGTCATTTCCGATGCTGACAATCAGACGTCTAGTGTTAAGCTGTTCAATAGGTTTCAGTGGCCTCCTTTTGATGAGGAATCGAAAATAGCTAAATGCTTCGTTGCGTACAAACATATCAAGCGTGAAGTACCCTTATATACTGAAGGCTCTTCAATACTCGATAGTCATCAGCACAATCGGGCTACAAGGTATAGCAACACTAATTTTATTTGCCCAAGATTTAATCGTATGACTGAAGGTGGTAGATCATTCACAGTTACTACTTGTCAACTTTGGAACGGCTTAAGTCTAGAACTCAGGAATTCCGTGTCATTAGAATCTTTTAAGAACAATTATAGAAACAACCTTTTTGATTTACAACAGAAACTACATCATTTTATTGTTTAACATTTGATTCATCATTTGTTCTCTAGTTATGTGTTATTGTTATTCACAATTCGTCTTCCTATTGGATTGATATTCTTAGTTTTTATTGACAGTTGAAGATAGTCACGTTAGAGTTTAACGTACATTGCATTTTTAGCTTTCACATTTCTCTGTACACCTCCTATTATATTGTATATTGCAAATTAGTTTTGTAAGAATATTTAGATAGAGGGCCACAAGTTTACTAGTTATCACAACTATTCCGTGCCACCCTCTCTAAATAAAGTGTATTATTATTATTACCTTGATATTTGTCACAGTTTAAAAGATATCTTGACAGTTGCCGAAGTAGGGCGTTCGTGTTTCTTGAAGATATCACCACATCAGTCATGATTTTGGCGTCTTAAGACCGGAGTCAAACGCCGCACTTCACATGAGCTGAATCGAATGCTTATGAGAACAAAGGGTTTTTCCATTTGCATTCGATTCGGTGTCGATCATTCCGTTCTGCCTGAATTTCTCCGTCAATGACATTTAACTAATATAAGAAACTTGATCTTTTCAACTAGTGTCATTTTCGTTTGGCTACAGGAGTACGTTAATTAGCAAGATGAAAGCTATTTTGTGAAGAAAATTTGCCCTTTTTCCCTTGAGACATTTAAACAAGTATTTCCCGCATCCCACCTCGGTGCGTAGGAACAATAGCAACAAAACGAGGTTGCGGAAGACACTTTCCCCGACCTCTATTCGGCGCCATTGCCTGTTGGAATGCCGGAAAGGTCTTTTGACGCTGATTTTGATTATTTGTTGCTAGGTACTTGGAAAACAACCAGTTGAAAGACTTACCTGAAGGTATCTTCAGCAACAATATCATGCTCCAAGGCCTGTGAGTAGATCTCCCATTACCGTACCCAAATTCTTAATTTGTTATCCAGAAGCCGTGTTTACTGTTTGGCGCTGTTTTCTTCCAAACAGTTTCCAATCGTATCCCCTAGGTATAGCAAGTTTTTTAATCTGTAGCAATCAATTTGGTGAATCTAAACTCTCTCCAATTCTATAATGGATATATTCTGTCAAAGCTGGACATAAATTGTGACGTTGAAAACTCGAAGAGGCCTAGGTTTACAATATGAAGAAAAAAACTTGAATAAATCAAGTGAATAAAAGGGGGAGTCTTCCGGCCCTTCTGCGTGTATACAACCAGTAAAATTACAAGATCCATAAGCGTACTGTAGTTTTTTTTTTTAGTAGTTGTTTGTCCCAAAAGCACATAGGCTTATCAAGGGGGCTCACAATAATACAGTAATCAGGCTTACAACTAAACAAACAGACACAAACATCACACAAAGCCACAACAAATAAATTTACAACACTAAAGGTGTATTAATTAAACGGACAGACAGTAGCCAGTAAGAGGCAATGTGTACTAAATAACAAATTACATGGAAGAGTAATAAATCATGGTTAGTCTCCTATACTAACTATGAATAAAGTTTAGGGTCGCTGACGTCATTTTGCTTCAAAATTTCGGCTGCTAAACACCGCTTTTTAATTAACTTTAACTGATACAAATAAAGCTTACTATTTAACAATTATTCGCGAAGGCGAACTGAATATTGTCAAATAATCCTCGAGACGAAGTCAAGGGGATTATTTGACAATATTCACAGAGCCTCAAGCGAATAATTGTTTTAGTATAATTTCAGAGCTGAGCAACAGAGAATAACTGACTCAAACACAATAACAGGGACCCAATTGTTCTTTTGCGTGCTTAGCAGCCAGGCCACGAAAATGTTATATTTACCGCGTAGCACCGCAAATATAACGTCATAGTACGAATAGCTCAACCAATCAAATTGCTGGAAACTCTTTGTTTATCTCTGAAATTATACTAAAAGGATATGCGTGTTTGAAACCAGAAATTGGGCAAATGATTTTTTTCTACCTGGGTGAAGTCAACGTCCTGTGCTCTCATTGGTTAAGTATATTTACGCGTTACAGAGAGAGGGTCGAACTTGGACTTAACCTTTTATTACCCGACCTCAGTAATTTGATTTACGCTTCAAAATGTGCCTTGTAATAGGCATGCATTAGGTCACAGCGCTACTTTCCTTCATTTTCCAAGTAGTCTTGTTTGAGGAGACTTAGCTCGTGAACGCGTGTTCGTAAAGCCGGGAAGACTTACTGATGTACGGACCCTCATGAAATTTCGTAGCTCGACAGGCAGAAATTTCGGGGCTCGATGGGTTAAAAAATTTTCTTACATAAGAGGCGCAACCCGTGCGACACCTTGCATGATCTCTGACTGTAATGGTTATCAAAAAACAAACAAACAAACAGACTAACAAACAACAAGCCACCGCGCCTCCCACTTCAGGCTGTATTGCTGGGACAAATTTGACAGAGTCTTTAATAAGGAATGTCTACTAGTGTAGAGCTAGTCGTGGTATAGAAAACAAAATATTTTTTGGTCGGTGACAACAAATGTTTAGTTCTTATTATCATCATGCCTGACTACAATTATTTTATTTTTAATCTTTGTATTGAGGACTTTGCACCGCCCAATGTAAGCCTGGTATCATCAGCATATTGGCTTATTTTGCTTTTATTATCCAAAATTCGGAAACCATGAATTAATTTATCTTGTCTTACTGCTGCCCCCAAGATTTTCGCACATAATATAATAAAGTAAAGGGGATAAGGGACAGCCTTGACGCACACCTAATTTAAATTAAAGTAATCTGATGACCAGCCATTGTCTTGTATACTGCGGCTGATGTCGGTTTATAAGAGTTTTTTTCAAGAGTATAAAAGAATCTTCAAAGATATAATATTTGAAGTCTTTTCAATAAAAGACCATTAAAGAGTGTCAAAGGCTATATTTCAAAATGAATGAAAAGGAGAATTCCAGGCATTTTTTGGATATCTGTATAACTAAAGATGCTATTTTTAAAACAGCTTTACATTTTGAAAAAGTAAACCTGATTTTTAGAAGGCTGTTTGATCAATACTAATCAACAAATGCAAGATTCCTTTTTATTCTGTTAGCGATTGATTTTGCAGCGATATTATAATCGCATGTTAGAAGCGAGATGGGTCTCTGGTTTTATGTAACATAGAGATTTATCTTTCTTTGGAATCAGCGTTAATAATCTTCTTCACTCTTAAATGGAAAGAAGGCCTTTAAAATCGGAAGCGTCAATAGAGGCGAGAAAAAAGGGCATAATGTCATTCCAAAAAACTTTATAGAACTCATCTGGAATTCCGTCTGTTTTAGGTGTCTTGTTGGTCGGATTTCAAATTTTTTGAACTTACCAGACATTCTGCAGCCGTTAGAAGATCTTTCGTCATCGCTTATTGTACAGTGATTATCTTGTAAAAAAGAGGTCTTCACCAGAAAAGTGTCAAGAAGAACAATTGCTTGACCTGTACAAAGCCTAATAAAAGCGTCTCGCTTCACTTAAGAATTTCTTTATCTGCGTTTAGAGTACTGTTGTCATCGATGTTCAGATTTTCATTACGATGTGATCCAACGCAGATTCTGTGCAATTTCCGGGCGAGACTACAAAATATTCTAAAATTTGCCTCACTTGTTGGATTATTTTGACCTTTAACAACATCCAATTGAATACCTGTGGAGCTCCGCTTTAAGGCCTGGCTAAATCTTTACATTAACCAAGCCTTGACAATGTTATACTTACAACCTGGCGCGGTAAATATGTCATATCAAGAATCGCGCGCTCAAACAATATATCAAGGATTAAAGAAAATCTGACTTGTTCACTATTAGGGCCATAGCCAAGACCAAAAAATTGGTTTCGAGGACCTGAATATGATGCTAGTTTGGAATACCTACTGTTATTAATTGTACTTTGAAATAGTACAAAAAAACGAGTATTCAGGTACATGGACGTATAAACCACTGGGTGTTTTGTTTGTCAGACTTCTACCTGCCATGATATCCTTCGAACTTCTTTTGCTGCTTCTGCCCAAGTACTTGACTGGCAAATGCACACCCACTTAAATATCTTATCGGTAGTTTTGTTTTGGTCGCATGGGACGATTGAACTTAAAGGTTTAAAGATTTTTTGCTGAACCATAACCCAAACACTTTGACGCGACTCTTTGGAAGCGAATTACAAGTTCTTGAAACAAGCGATAAAAACTTCAGTTTAGAGAACAAGAAACCTACACTGAATTTTTGTTGGAGATTCAGGCTAAGGTCAGTAGACATACACAGACATGACCATTGATGGGATATTGTTGAGAGCTTGAGTAGTTTCGATAAACTTAAAGATAAACAACCCGAAGTCATAAGATCACTCAAGACTAACCAGTTATACACAATATGACTGTGAACAGCTGGTAATCACAAAGTAATCTTTAAATTCTAAGAAAACATATTGAGCTTCATAACGCAAACCTGAGTAAACATTACCTCTTTTTTGCATTAAAATGTTATATTATAAAGTATATATTTTTTAATTTGGTAGTAGAGCTTGTTGTTGTTGTTGTTGTTAACCTAGATACGGCCTTATCTCTAACACGTGGCTTTCCGTGGGCGGGAGGGCGTAAAGGAATTCAATGCTGAATCAAGTGGAAGGTGTTGATTTCAGGGACTTTATAGATAAGGCTTATCGTTGACATAAATATTCAGTAACAAACTTTGGTCCTAAAATCATTTGTAGATTAATGCATTTGACTTTACGCATTGTATTCCTTTTGCAGGTACTTATCCTATAACCAATTGCAGAACTTATCTGCGGGGCCTTTTGGACCTTGTTATTTGCTGACATGGCTGTAAGTATATACGTAGTTTGCCTTAAGTATATACGCGAGACAGAAGGTGGAAAGTCCTTCTTAGTTAGAGCCTGCAAACTTTCGAACACGTTATCTTTAGAGTTAAGAAGTAAAGATTCTCTCCCTGCATTTAGGAGGAGCTTATTTAATGCAATTTTTAAAAAAAACAGCTTAGTTGAAATCATTTTAGTATTTAGATTGATATTAACTTAATTCATTATTTAATAGAATTTATAGATTAGTATAGTATTGTTTTAGATATTTGTATGCTGTAATATTGTTTTCTAATTCAGTTTGAGGGCCACAAGTTGATTAGCTCTAAGCTATTTAGTGTTTACTCTCTATAGATAAAGTGTTTACTTACTTACTTACTTACTTACCTACTTACTTACTTATTAATTACTTACTTACTTACTTACTTACTTAGAACATTAACGTGAACTTTATCTTAGAAAATACAGAATATCACAGATTTATTTTTTCAAAAATACATTTTTTTTATTGTGACGATAGTTCTACTACAGTAATAGGACACTGCCAATTCCAGCTTTGTCTTTACGCGTTATGTTTCTTTCTTTGGTAGGCACTTATCCCATAACCAATTGCAGAACTTATATGCGGGGATATTTGATCATTGTAGTGAGCTACGTCTAGTGTAAGTAGAACATTATCGTTATCTTTATTTCAGAAAATATCGAATTCCAGAAATTTATTTAAAAAGAAACATCTTTTTTGGTGTCACAATAGTTCTACTAAAACGATACTGCTAATTCAAACTTTTCAACAAAACAATATGAAACTTGTAAGATGTATTTGCTGTACACAAAATCATTCATAGAAATTATTTGTTGGTTCGCCTCTATTTGACCCAAGATTTAAATCCACGTTTCGGTCCATCGTACAAATTATAGATAACAGGTTCATACGGGTTAGCTACAGCTCCTTCAAGCTTAGTGTAGACTTTCAAAGAGCAGTTTGGATCTGAAGCCCTTTCATTCCCACTCTCAAGCTAACCTGGCTGGTAGAGACAGCGAGCATTCACGTTGGAAGGGTTGTTTTTTTTTCGTTCACCCAAATAGGCCTTTCAAGAACCAATTCTCTTTCTCCGCCATGTATTATTAAAATAACATCTAGAAGTGCTCAGACATGCTATTCATCATCATTTAATTTGAGTACGGAGTCGAAGGTGTTGCTGAAACAGCCTTGTCTGTGATTGCATCATTGGGTTTTGCCAGTCAGGCGGGTAACGTCTCCGTTCAGAGCGGCAGTAACGTCGGGAAGCCTTTTGATCCACGCAGTCGATCGCTGGCCAGAAGGCGGGAGCATTTCCACGGCATATCAATGACCAAAAAAGTGCTTGCGAGCTTGCGGTTAAAACGTTCAACGATAGCTTAGTCTCTGTGAATTTCAGGGAGTCCGCGTCGAAAATATGTTTTGTGGCGTTTCTTTTGTCACAATTCCCATGAACTCGCGGCCAGGCTAAACCTGCAGAAGCTGAGGCCACGACAGAGGGCAGCGCTTGTAAATCGACTAAAAAGCCTTCGCAACTTCAGTAACGTATTTTCGAGGTCAGAGGCTCAGCTGCTTTGTAACGGCTGGACTGGTCGACTATGATCAGCGCGTAACTTTGTGACCACGGGGAAGCGTGTCATGTGGCAGAAAAAGAAGGTCCGCCTGGTGGACTGCGTTACGCGACAATACGTCGAATTTTACGCGAGGAATGTATCTCGGCGCAGGGAGATAGATCTAGCAAAGGGCTGTATTTGATAAGCCACTGCTTGACAGTCCATTATGGACTATCACAACATCCGCTAATTTTTATTGGACTCACAGCGACGCTTTTCCAATAGCTCTTGGGACCGTATTAGACTTTTGTGACCTTGGAGTCCATTCTATAGAAAAATTCCGAAAAGTTCAAAGAGAACGAAGAGCTGCATAGCCGAAAGCGGTTCCACGTTTAAGCAACTCGACTTGTTTCTGCTGCTCACTGGATTGATAAAAGTCTGAGAATTGGAATTCTTTGGGAAGTTTAATTTGCTGGTCTGGATGTTCTTGGTTGTAGAGTTTGAATGCGCAATCGGTGTTTGTGAAGTCCTGATTTGTCTGTGCTCGATGTCCCTGTTGGTTTCGATCCAATCAAGAAATTTGGGGCGGTCACGCGTGTATTTGCTACCCAGCACTAAATTGATATGAAGAATTTGAATTTGATACCCAGCACTAAATCGATATGATGAAGTGGTTTGCTTGCTTTTTTTCGAATGGGTTGCGCCTAAAGAGATTCCTAAGAGTTTTGCTGTCCTTTCCTTCATCAATAGTGTCACTCAAGCACTAATAACAAGAATTTTCTTCTCTCAGTTTCAAGGGATTAATTGAACATCAACCGAACGTAATATATACAACACCCCGTGCCGACTGTGATTGGTGTTATGTAGGCGAAACCGGACGCTGTTTTGAAAATAGCGGTAAGAAAGAACATATCAAGAATGCTAAAACATGAGCCAATTGACCAAACTTTGCGAAACATACATAGTCATTGGACCATCCAGGGTCATCGTTAAAGGCTCTTTTCGCATCAGAAAAAAAACTTTCGCCTCGTGTGCCACTTTTTTGACCTTATCACATTTTGACACTATCTGTGATCTATTGCTGGACAGACGCACGGCAGCATGGAATCTATTTGCTAAGTGTTAAAAGGAATAGACAGGGTGTCAGCCAAGATCTTTTTTTTCAGTTCGCGTTCAATCGTGTCTTTGTGAGTGTCGTTCAGCTAAAAATATGAAGAGTAAGAGTTTCTAGTTCTAAATTCTATTGGGAATCAAAGAAATTCTCTCTTTTTGCGCTTTTTCCTCCAATTGCAAATAAAGCACTATTTCATTTTCCTTATTTAAAAGACGGTCTTTCTTTTGAAATCCGAGGAGGCCTATGGTTTTGCATCCATACGGTCCCCGAAGGTGTGTAAGTTTAAATTTTGTTATTCTATTCTTAGTGTTTTCAAATTACCGTTAAGAAGTGGGGTCTACAAAGGATTAGCCCATGAAAACTATCAACATTATAAAAGAACCCATTCGTGTTAGTTAACATCTCACAAAGTGTTGAAGCGAGGGTCTTTGTTTTGAAGCTCGAGCCAGTCTTATCTACAAAACGAAAACCCCACTGATTTCGCTTCAGTTGTTGTCTGAGGAACAGCATTGACGCGGTTTGCATTCCATTTTCGCCCAACCAATCCAATAGATGGAAGCTCTTTATTCGCCTCTGAAAGTATACTAAGTCAAAATATCAAGGATTAAAGATCCCTGAATTGTTCGCTTTTAGCTCTGTGGCTAAGACCGAGAAAGGTTTACAAAGACCTGAATGTTACGCAAGTTTGGAATGCCTACTCCTGTTAATTGTACTTTAAAATACCAAGGGAAACTGAGTACACAGGAGCTTAAATGTTTAACCACTCTGCAAGTATTTGGAATCTCTCCGGTGTCCAGACGAGGAGGTATACCGCGTTTTTCCACAATCTTGTGCTTACACTTCTACCACTGCTTCTGCTTATTAATTAAGAACTTGATTGACAAATGCACACGCACTAAAATATCATATAGTAGCTCTGTGTGGATCACATGAAACGACTGAATTGAACTTAGCGAATTAAACATACTTTGTAGAATACTTCAGAAGTGAATTACAAAGTTCTTGAAATAACGGGTAGAAACTAAAGTTTAGAGAACAAGAAACGTAAACAGGATATTTGTGGGATATTTGTGGGATATTTAGGCCAAGGCCAGTAAAAAAAGCCAAACATGACCATCAATTACGTGCTTTTCAGAGCTCAAGTATTTGAGGTAAGCTCTAAGACAGACAACTTGAGCTCATAAGACTCACAGTGTGGGAAGTCGTACCCTGGATTCACAAGACTAAACAAAGAGCTGCAAAAAAATGAACAACTTGTGATTGCGAGCTGACGTTCTAAATATTATATAAATTATAAAGATTCATAACATAAGCCTAAATATGGCGTTATCTCTAAAGCATATTTATAACCCATATGAATTTAAGTTAACGTGACAACCAAGACTTATCACGCTGTGTGACGTACTATCTGGACACAGCTTTGGCTGTCACGCTCAAAGATCATTTCCTTTCACTTGAAAACAACACGGCGAGTCTATATTTTGGCCAATCACATGCTAGCCTTCATGCATGTAGTGTTGACAGGGATTCTGCCGGTTTCTTGCCATGTGCTACATAGCTTAGATTTCTCAGTGTAGCCTGCTACGAAAAATTTTGCTACGAAAAATTTTGCCACCAAAGGTTATCTTCAAATACCGTCCTTGCTTCACAAGCTACCGATCGTAATCGGTGTCATTTGCCGTCGAATAATGCCACCTACTCGGAAGGCGAGGACTCGCACAAGCGATGGTCATTCACAAACAAATATGTACTTAAACGCCGCTGTCTTTCGACAGTTAACCACGGCACAATTACAAGAACTTTGCCGAAGCAACGGCCTTTCTGCACTTGGTCGTCGTACTACCCTGGAGAACAGACTTGAAACTGCTGGTGTAACATCGGCCGCCGCACCAAATGATCAACCTCTTAACCGAGAATTGCCTTCCACTGGTCTTCCCGTTCAGCAGCGCGCGAATTCCAACGCATTCACGGAGGAGCAAATCACCGAAATCAAGCGACTGGTTCAAGACTCCGTTGCAG
>Ga0126343_10000123_pt1:0-20000 | contig 22887 bp, 9 predicted proteins | sample Cyp2metagenome_FD_92531 | JGI IMG/M metagenome (GOLD analysis project Ga0126343, IMG submission 92531) | Coral microbial communities from Lord Howe Island, Old Settlement Bay, Australia - Cyphastrea 2 metagenome | ecosystem: Host-associated > Invertebrates > Cnidaria > Coral ...
AGAAACAAAGAAACGCACAAAAATTCCGATGTTTTTTTATAGTATGGTTTTTTTCACTTTTCTGCATGATGGGAGGGGGGGGGGGGGGGGGGGGGGGGGGGGGGGGGGGGGGGGCTGGATGCAGAGACGGAGGGAGGATAGGAGGCAGGGATAGAGCCTTTAAATTCACGTTCTCGGGCTGACATAAAAAACATCCTTTTGAAAAAAAATACCTTTACCTTGTAGTTTAGGTGTCATTATTTCGGTCTCTTTAAATCTTGAACACGAGTGATGTGAAAATCAGGAAGCAATAATTGTATTCAGCTTGGCAGTGAAGCTTAGAGGACACAAACAAAGGAAACTGAATACACATGTTTATTCATTTCTTTTGTTTGTGTCTTCTAGGCTTCCCTATCAAGCTGAATTTTATAATATCGAAAGTAGTCTATTGTCTCCACACTAAGAAATACTACTCCTTTTAACTGATTTATTACAGCTACTTCCACCGTGTCTGCATGACAAAAAAACTTTTAATTTCATGCTCTTCAAATGTCAATTAGGATTTGTATCTCAGTGCCATTCAGTTAAAAATAGAAAAAAATCCATTAAAATTGAACAGTCACATTTTTTTAAAATTTATTTTGGCCACCATGACGTACAAAATAATACTATCTCCTTCAAATTGAAAGAAAGCTGCAAATATTTAAAAGTTTATTAATTAAGGTAGCACAACACGAGAGAGATAATAACAAACCATAAAATAACAAGGATGGTTAAGGGTGGAGAACATTGCCACGATTTACAAACGACAAACTTGAAAAATTTATGCTAAAGTTTTCAAGGTGTGCCTAACCGTGACGTTAGCCATAATTTGGTATTGCGAGAATGGGGTCTCTACAATACAGGACTGTTCCAGAAATGCGAAAAATACATTTTCCTATTTCAGAAATGCGAGCAATATAACCTACTTGTATACTTACAAGTGCACTTCTCATCCATAAACTTTCCCTCGATAATTAAGCGTCGACATATTTGAGCTACATTCCAACATGGTGCTTTCTTGGCCTGTTTTTGTCAGTGGACTTCTCTGCCACATAGCTGTCCTCTGCACCGTAAGTACATTTTGTAAAAAAATAAGTTCAAAGCAAAATCACAGCAGTTCTAATATTTTTAAATTGAGGTCTGGGTGGGATTGATGGTGATGGATTATAGCTCAGCTAGAAGTTGTATGAAGATATGAATGCCGTTATTGATACACAGATACGCGGCATTGATGAGATCTCACTCAATCGTTCAATGTATAGTTGCGCCTGCCGACTTCGTTGATTTGCTCTTTTTAGGACAAAACTCAATTTCTCGATGTCTTGAGGTTAGGGAAAAATCATGGAATCGATGAAAGAGATTGATCAGGGCGAATCTTGGGTTTTTAGTACATTGGGAAAACAGGAAGCTTGGCAATCTTGCACCCAAGTGTAGGCGTTCAATTGGTGTTTCAAATGCATTCGTTTTCCAGAGTTAAGTTAGTGATCCTGGGAATTCAACAATTCCAGAGCGTTTCTTTGGTACTGTTGCATATCTGAAGCAGTTCAACCTTGGGAAAATGTAATATTTCTGTAATATTTCTCCAATTGCAAGGATGAAAGTGCTGCATAGCACACTGATATTTATCGATTGCACCAAGAGAGGCCGCAGAATCATAGTCTCATTACCATTGAAAATATATGCCGCCCATCGGTGTTCCACTCAAACCAGTATGCAGGATATCTGCCTCATGAACCTTGTAATGGCCTTAGCTATCACGAATCACTTGAAGGTCAGTGGTTGGCCATCTAGACGTGGTACCGGAAGTTCTTTGATTCGACCGGCTCGGGCCTAACTGGACGACTCTAAGTTCTTTACCCGAGTATGCTTGTGTCAGTCACAGAAAAATCTTCCTCTCATAAAAATAAAATTTGTTTTCCTATTGCTTTCTTTTGAAGGGAGACCTTATTTTCCATCAGACCATGACTCCATTTTGGCTGGAGGCTCACGCCTCTTACATCGACAGTTTTCGTACAACAACCAACGAGCAGATCACATTTAACGCAGGCTCAACTAAACACGCACTTCTTCTAAAAGTTCCCATGATTCCCCCTGGTGTGTTTAGGCATTCTACTCCACTGACCATTCAGATAACAGTCGCCAACGACGTCGGTATTGGAGGAAAAGAGGAGAGCGATAACCGATACGGTATTTCGGACGGTACCAATTTCATGGGCTTCCATATCCCCGATAAAGCGAGCTATGTCAATCGTCCTCCATGTTACGGGGTTGAAGGGCCTTCTGGCTCGAGTCTGCTCCAATTAAGTTACATAAACCGTGCTTCTCCCAGACCGACCGACAAATTCTTTCCGGGTCAGTTTGTCATTACGCTCAAGATGGATGAACGCTGGGGATCGTGTTATACTGTACACGACGGAGGTTATACAAACTCTGGTATTTTCAGCAGTCGACTGGTGCCTAGCAAGGGACTCACTTTGGAGGTTTACAAAGACGAGGCGGTCGAGAGAGTAGGGATCAAGTATATTAAGGTGGCTATCATGGAAGATGCTTAAAAAAAGAAACATTTTGAAATAAGGATCTCGCACTTCATGTAATCAATACAAATTATCTTGTTGACAAAAATAAGGAGCAATCATGTCAGTTGACGAAATGAAAATCTGCATTAACATGTTCTATTCTCTCAGACCTCTCATATTTGCATTTTGCAATTTCTACTGGAGCAAGAATTGATTGCACTGCATTAAATAAACATATTGTACTTCTTCCAGTAAACGAATAAATGCAGCGATTAAGGGTTTTTATTTAATAGTTATTTACTGATACAAACGTTCTCCAATATCACAAGGAATTGCTAAAATGAAGTGTTTGATTAAACTCTGTCGAGGTTGACCGGGAATTTGTCGAATACTAGTGCACATCCGGTACCTTTTCATTTTTTTTATTAATTTGTAAACACAAAATCTTTATTGGAAAAACTGAACAAAATAAAAAGAGGACAATACTAATATTACAGCCTAATGCTTACTTACTTGCAGTACAATATGCTTGTTGAGACTACTTACATCGTTCTTTACAAGCTACACACCGGTAGTTTTTCGTAGTCCAGAGTAATAAATTTGAGAAGCTTTGACAACCAAAAATGCAAAACTAAGATGGGAATGTGAGAACGAGCGCCAAAGATTTCGCAGGGAAAACCGAAACAATTTCGCATATGGTTCTTTTTCAGCAGAAGACACTTCAGTGTCTTCCCTTAGATTTGGATAACTAGTGTAAATATTGAACAGGCAACAACTGTCTACAACACAGGTGTTAAAAGGCCACTCCAACTAAAACATAGGTATAAGAAACAGCGTTCTCTTCCCCAGTGCTACTCCTTTTAAAATGGCAAAAGAATAGGGGGCTCTGGGGACGAGGGTGATGCACCTGTGAAAACCTCAATAGACCAATTTTCAACACGAGGCTTCGGGGAATTATTTCAGAGTTTGCGGGGTTTATTCCCCAGAGCCTCGTACCGAGATCTAATGTGTTCAGCTGAATTTTAATATATCGCCACTGTGCTATTGAAAACCAGCCTTTTATTAGGCGCCAGGATTTCACGACATCAGGATTGCGGAAATAATAATTAGGGCAATATTTACATCTAAAAGATTCCCGAAGTGCAAATGATGCGACTGGGTGTTTAAAATAAACAACGTAAAAATGTAAATCGTGGTGTAAATCCTGATTGCACCGTACTAAACAATGAAAAACCAACGAAAAATCGTAGATCGTTGTTTAAATACTTATTAGGGCACTTCCGAGTTGTCTTTTTCCTGTGTTAAAACGAGTCTTGGGCGAAACTATTCATACGGAAACGTGTTCCGCATACGTGTTTATTTTCATGCAATCAAACTCATTTTAATACTGAAAGATTTTGCACATTGACTCAGTTTGAAACAGGCACAAGGTGTCTCAGCAATGGCCTTTCGCACTGGCATTCATATGATATTTTATACCTATAAAACACATTCGTTTTCCTTCGGTTAAAAACAAACAAAAATGTCTAGTGAGACAATAAACCTTCATGTTTCCAGGGTGACCCTGTGACCTCTAGATCTTAAATAAAACTGCTATGAATAGAAGCCCTGCTAAAAATAAAAATGTCTATCTACCCGGAGTTTTAAAACGGGGTCCTTGTAAATTGTGCTGTGAACTTAATTTTGCTGGTAAACTTTCCAAACCGGTTTTTTCTTATGGCCTGGTTCTACGTTTTGTTGCCAGTGAATCGATCACACGATCAACCCATCAACCATTGCAAAATATATTTGCGCTGCGTTTCTGATCATTTTGCCAGCGAGTGCGGCATTCTTGCGAGCACCTAATTTAAGGACGTTCGCGGGGATTGTTTCTGTGCATCCCTACTGCGCAAGCCAATTCACCAGCTAAGGCCTGTAAGTACGCGCGCGCTAAGTAATAAAATGAACAATGATAGGGTAAATGGCTATTGTTACAGCTTTACCTGGATTTACTGATCTTGGACAATCAGGTCCAGAAAGAGATTTTATTTACAATTATCTCCACGTTTTCCAAAAATGGACAAAAAAATCAACTTGAGAAGTTAAAAATATTTCAAGATTTCTTTCCACGGGACATCTAATCCTACCAACTTACGGGCTGCAAGGAAAGTGAAACTATGGTCGGTAAATGCGAACTTGTTTTTAAATCAACCTCACCAGTTGACTAAATTCACTTACTAGTCCGGCCAACCAAATAACATTTGGCAGAGAACATTTCACTTCAAAGTTCTAATTGCAATATTTTAAAGCTTATGGACACTAGCCTTATTAGCCAACGGAGCCCGATTTTTTAGGACTTAGTTTGTCCTTCCGGACATGTTCCCTCCAAAACGAAGTCGGAGACCCCCTATCAAACGTTTTTTTTTTTTTTTCACTTTTCTGACTGACTCATCATCTTACAGTTACGCAAGATTTCTCCTAAAAACACTTCTACGAAAATAAGTTCTGTCAAACTAAGCCGTCCACGGGCCTTTTGAACAAAAATTAGTCCGTAGTTTATTCTTGGAATTTTACATTATTCCTTTAATATCTTAAAGCATATTGGGTCAATATTTCACATTCCGCCTTAACCACAGGACCAAAAAAAAAGGAAGACGACAAACGCTGGGCTTCCTCAATAACAGAAATAAAAAACACTCAAAAAATGGCCAATTGACTACATTAAGAAACCGCATGACTTCGCAGGTTTGAATCGTGTTCAGAATATGAATTAAAGTATTACTTTTTCCTTCCTCATGTTTTGAACATAGAAAAACGATATTTAGTCCTTCATAAAAATATAAAGGGCTTATATAAAATATTAGACAACTGAGCGAGGTTTCCGGGCCAAAATTTTCTTGTTCACTTTTATCTTAAGAAACACTGTGCTTTCACCCAATTTAAACGTTAAAATGGTCTGTTCCCGGGGCTTTTTAACCTATTATTATTATTTTTTTAAAAAGTTGTAAACCAGGGTGACTGAAAAAGTTTTCCGACAGGCGCTTAAAATATTGTACATTATTATTATTAGTTTTGATTGGGGGATACCGAAGTGGGGAGGGGGTGGGGAAGGACTCGGAAGTGGATAAGTGGATCACTTGTCCAAAGAAAAATTTGCAGCGGTGCTTCAGTTGAGCGATATCGTAATAATATCATCGAATGTGAACAATTTGATAAACTTGCATACTGATGAAGTACACACTCTAAAGCTTTGATGTTTTTATTTTCAAGCAAGCCGTTTGTTCATATGTTTCTTTATCTCGCTAGTACATCAGTATGAAGTTCACTTGGATTATTTCTATTACTGGCGTATTCTGTTATTTAGCTGTCTTCTCTACCGTAAGTATACATATATTTAGTTCGAGATGGGTGCGGTTTTACTCATTTTTTTAATTTATATATTAAGTCGAGTCGATCGTGCGATCACTGCTACCCTATGGAAAACTGTCTTGTGCAAGAATCTAAAGCTATTTGCCACCGAAGAAGAAACACAATTTGACCAAATCTCACTAGGGTTACATCATAATACCAGTGTGGTTGGTTGGTTTAATTTGTCTGTTGGTTGTTTGGGTGATATAATGACAGTCGATAGTAGCATTCATTCCATTTTGACGTCCGACAACCATGGGAAATCAGAAATTCCAAGGCCCCGCGTCAATTGCATGGATTTATTGTATTAAAGTTGCATGGTTGATTGATTTTTGTGGAAGTCAAATTTACCGCCCGAGAGAAAACATGTATAGTCTAGGATTTATTTAAGAATTCAAAGCCTAGCACTTATCGCCGCTTAGGCAAGCTACTGATCATAAGAAATCTTGTCCTCCGTTATCAGCCATCCAACTAGTTCAGTTCTTTGTGAGCAAATAGGGCCCAGCGAAGCGTAAATGTCAATGGATTTTTAAACCATTGATACATTTAACATCCTTGTGGTCATTCGACGATTCGCTTACACGTCCTAGTCGATAGTGTTTATAGACTAGTGTCAAAACACAGATTGCAAATCTGTCCTTTCCTGTGACCATGGGACACGCATAAGGCGATTGAGCGTCGCAGCTCCTAGTTATGACTCAGGACGCAATAAGTCATCGCAATCGGGTTTCCGATCGATTTACCTTTCTTGGAAGTGAGAAATTTCTTTAATATTGTGGATATGCCAGTGTAACATTTCATGATAAAACTAAAACTTGTAGTGTCATCTGTCTCTTTTTGAAAATAAATTATGTCATATCTTCAATTTGAATTATTTGTTACAGTTGTTTGCTCGGCTTCACCAGCTAGCCCTTGTGCCATAAACGCTGTCGAGGGTAAATAAAGGTTATATTATTATGTTAATTATTTCGATTGTCGACTCAACACTCCTTGCTCCCTTGAAAATTTTACAACAGGAAAAACTGACGGAAATGGCTGCTATTATATTTCGTTCAGCCATATCAAGAGTTAGCCCTTACTTGGATAAATACTTTAAGTGTTTTCTTATTATGTGTAGCAGCTTTTTATTTCCTTGTTTATTTTATTAGCAGGGAGAGATTATTTACCATCAGACCATGACGCCATCTTGGTTGGAGGCGCATGCGTCCTATCTTGACAGTTTTCGTACAGCAACCGCTGAACAGCTGACATTCAACGCAGCCTCAGTGGATCACGGCGTTCTTTTAAAAGTTCCGATGATTCCTCCTGGTGTCTTGAGAAGTTCCACACCGCTGACTATTGAAATAACGGTAGGGAATGAAGTCAGCATCGGAACAACCTCTGACAGCGATATCAATTATGGTGTATCAGACGGTACCAGATTTGTCGGGTTTGAAACGTGCGATAAAAGAAATTATAACTTCAAATCCCCATGCTACGGGATAGAAGGCGTGTCTGGCTCTACTCTAACTTCTTTTCGATACACTGCATTTTTTCCCAAGCCCACCGACTCTTTCTACCCTGGTCAATTTGTCTTCACTCTCAAGCTGGATGAACGCTGGGGCTCCTGCTACACTGCGCATGACGGAGGCTTCGTGAAGACTGCTGGCTACAACAACCGACTGATGCTCAACAAGGGACTCACTCTTGAAGTTTATAAAGAACACGGAGATACGGTTGGGATCAAATACATTAAAGTCGTTATCATACAAGACAATGCGTAGAACGTGGAAAATGATTATGTTCTGTATAATAATTTAATTGATATACTGATAACGTAACTGGGTGCTATAACATTCCCTCTGTATTTGTTCTTCATATTTTATTACAACCAAGCAATATCAGAGAGCCAATAACAATTTTCGATCGAATAAAATTGCTCAATTGCCAGTTACTGTCTCTTATAGTTTCACCAATCTCATTCGTAGGCTACCACTGACCGAAAATGCGCGGGCCCTTAGTATTAAATTGTGGTTTCGTATGACCACTCTTTAGAGATTTTTTAGTCTTGTAGTTTTATGGCTTGCCTAAAAAAAAAAATTGTCTTTCTTTTTTTTACCCTTCCAGCTTGTTTTATTTTTGAAAACGTCAGACGTTAATTCACAACTAGCTAATTTGTCAGAACTTATCCCTGACCATCTTGGTCACGAAGTAATCAACACATGACCATTTTTAAAAGACGTTTTCTATCTGGTTTTTTTTTTTCAAAGCAGGAAATGCTTGAAATTGTTTCCCAGAAAATCCCTTTTCAACATTTTCCAGGCATACCAGGCACAACACCTGGATAAATTACTTCCAAGAGTCTTGATGCACAATGCACGCTGATGGAAACGAATACGAACAAGCAAAATGAAAATGCTTTTTTGCACGTCACTGGAAATTTTCAACCCTGAAATTTTCCCCCTGGTTTCCATACGAAAGGTTTTACGCCAACTCTTGTTGAAACAGAGATAATTAGATACTTAGAGCCGCCTATTCACTAAACAGACTTGCAGGCTGTGGAGCCAGTGTCATCATCAACAACTTCATTGGGGAAAGGGGAGGACTGGTGTGGTTTCAAGACCATTCCTACACATTCAGGGTATGTAGTGGTTGCGGAATGAGGAGAGGAGTGGTGTTATGTAGAAAAAGCCGGAGCAGGAGAAACCAGTCAACAAGTCAGCAACAAAAAGAAGTTGGGAAATGCAGAGAATCTGACCTTGACTTATCGAGTGACACCAGAATTGTGCGGGTTCTATTTCTTTGCAGTTTTCGCGATCCGCAAAAAAAGGTCTCGCAAAGATTTACAGTCAAAACAGCTCAAGCGTTCCTGCCAAGGGTGAATGAATGAGTTCATTATCGCATTACTCGCATTATTTCATTACTCGTTTCAATAGTCCGTTCTTCAAGTGAAGAGTGGAAAATTCAAAACAAGACTCGATCCAATACTCGAATTTTGATTGGACTAATGAGCAATAAGCTTATTCCATATTTGAAAAGCTAAGGCACCAGGACTTCCCCTGCGAGAAGAAAGATGGCGGGGAAACGTAATTGGCTTGGAAGAGTTTACGAGCCAGGAAAAGCAAAAGAATTCGATGTCAGCCATCTTTGATATCTTTCCCGCTTCTACGAGAGGAGTCCAGGTGCTTAGCGTTCCAAAGATGGTATAAGAGTATTGTTCATTTGTCCAATTAAAATTCGAGTATTGGATCGAGTCTTGTTTTGAAATTTCCACTCTTCATTCGAAGAACGGACTATTGAAACGAGTAATGAAATCAAATTTGCGATAATGAACTCATTCATTCACCCTTGGTAGGAACGCTTGAGCTGTTTTTTTTTTACCGTAACTTCACTGACAAAATTATATATACAAACATCACTTAAAGAATCTTTGTGCTGTCGTTTATGTAACGCCCTCTAGCTTTTGTTCCGAAACACAACCATGAAATGTTATTCCTGATCAAGTACCAGAATGATCAGCTCAACCGAAAAATGCGTTTTTCGCTACCGTCAATCCAATGTTCGGTGGCTCCTCCCAGCTTACGACGACTGCCGAGCGCGCGGTAACTAAATTGTTGAGCACAGTTCTGACAACGAAACAGTGCTCGGCAGTAGTCGGAAGCTTGGAGTAGCCGCCGAACATTTGATTGACGGTAGCGAAAAATGCATTTTTCGGTTGAGCTTTGAAGTTTAAAATCCGCATGTTATTGAAAAGCGGCGTAATACCTTGCAAGATCTTTTGCAATCTCAAAAATGTATTAACACTCTCCAAGGCTTTTACAAATGCAAAAATTAGTTCCCGCAAAATGCAAAAATTTAGTGCCACACGGTAGGTTAGCAAGGCTGTGTGGAAATGGGTTTTCCACCTCGTGTGAAGATCGGATATTGCTAGCTACAGATCCGTTACGCTCCCTTAAAAAACCTAGCTTACACCGGCAGTTAAAACTAAAAGAGCACTGACCGTTTAAAAATTTACATAACGTTTTATGTAACATGGAGTGATCGATTATTGCTCGTGAGAAACTACTCCCACAATAATGTTTTTGTAGTAAAAATTGATTTACCAGCAAACCATGATTCCTAATTGTTTAGAGGCGCATGCGTCTTACATGTAAAGTTTTCGCACAATTACCGCTGAACAACTTACATTCAACGCAGGATCAACAGCACACGCCGCTCTTCTCAAGATTCCCGTGATTCCCGCCGGCCCGTGCAAAGATTCAACTCCGCTGACCGTAGATATCACAGTCGCACATGACACCAGCATTGGGCAGAGACCCGACAGTGATATTAAATATGGCGTGTTAGACGGGTTTCAAGCAGGGTAATGGGCTCCTGTTTCAAGCTATTCTTGGTTTTCACGTTACGTCAGAAAAAAATAAAATGAAAAATTTTTGGTTTTTACCTCTATCAGGTAAAAGATATTTTTAAACATATATCAGTTGGCCTGTCTTCAGCTCGGTAGACCGCTTTGGTTTGAAAATAGAACACGGTTTTTTCACAATGCGTGACATCGGCATTGTTTCTGGGCGGCAAGTTAGGGGCAAGAAAATATCGATTTTCAGTATGTTTTCGAGTTCTGAGTAACTAATATGTTGAGAGAAGTGCCTATGCGAATGTTTTCAAGTTTATCAGAGAGAATGAACGTTTTGAGAGAGGCAAACTAAACTCCAGATGTTTCCACTGGTGTCCGGCCGTCATTTTGGAGTCCCTCAGATGGGTTCCAACATGGCGTCTCCATACTAAACACTATAATTTCAGGCAGTGATACCTTTTGCCGAATAACTCGAGTTCGGAATATCGCACATCCCCGAAACCTTGACACGTTGATTATTTATTACTCCTCTACGATATTTCAATTTTTTGACTCCACTCTTAAGCTGGATGAGCACTGAGGATAGTACTACACTGCGCATGCGGAGGCTTCGTGGGGACCGCTGGCTACAACAACCGACTGGTGTTCAGCAAGGGACTGACTCTTGAAGTCTACAAAAGTGATATAGGAAAGAGGGTTGGAATCAAGTACATCAACGTTGCCATCAAGCGAGATGCTTAGAGGGAGAAATCTTAAAACGAAGCACAATGAATGTAATATGCATCACTTTAGTTGTCGAAAATTGACCTTAAGGAAACTATAGCAGTAAAACTTGGAATCAGAATAAAAGTGATATTGGGAGTTGATTATTTGCGAAGTTATAAATTGGTGGGAATTTTAGTGAAAGAAAGTCGAATTTTTGTAATGGGTTGGTTAATAATAATGAACAAGGGACCGTTTGGTTTTACTTCAAAATGTCTTAAAATAAACCTTAAGTTATAAACAAGGGACTGATCTGAATTTTTCGATCAGGCCTGAAAAGTTCCGATCAGACATGAAGTAAAGTCGTTTTTCACGGTTGTTTCATCTCTAATGCAAGAAAAAAAATGAAGAAAAACAGTAGATATTTGTTGAAACGACGTATATACTGAGCTGACAAAAACTTGTGCCAAACAAAACAGCATAAACTTCTAACCAGATGAAAATAGCAGATAAGTTATGCAAACATGCTCGTTTAACTTTATTTAGGCCAGACGTGGCAAATATTTCATTTTTTGCTTTATACACTTTTCATTTCTTGAAGAAACAAATGAAAAATCAAGACAAAGGATTTAAGAGTCCGTTTGTCACGGTTGAAGTGGTGTGCAAAAACTGGCCACGGAGTCGACCTCGAACGTGGAAACTGTCATCAAATTGCATCTTGATTAATAGAAAATACCCCACTTTAGAATGTAAGCATTGGTTTTGATTTTTTCTGTTCAGTTAAAGCTTCATCTTGTAATTGAAACAACGCTGAGAAAGTACAAGTATCAATAAGGGTTAATAAACGGAAGAAAAGAAAATCTCGTCATAAGGTTTTCTCCACTCACTCTAAGACGCTGAATATTTCAGCAGCTGTTCATTCATCCTTCACAGACATTATGATCTGTCATTTGGGTGTCTCCGATTTACGACGTTGCCATGATAACCTCAAACATAGTGTAGGACTGCTAAAAAATCAACTGTTTTGACATAATTCCCCATTCTGTTCAGTTATCTTTATCAAACTGCAGAAATTCGTGAATGTTTACATTTTATAAGCATTTAGGCTAATTTTTTTATTGCCGATTTCCCTTTTTTCTGGAAATTTTAAGAAATTAGTGAAATCCATAATGACGGATCCTAGATAGCGGGTCCAAGACAGCTGATCAAATGATGTCTTCGCCACAGTGTGTACGTGTGAGGAATAAAGCATTAGGAGAAGAAGTCACAATTATAACTCTTACTATTTTCCAAACTTTACAGGGTACTTCATTATTTATATTCCACCTGAAGCTCAGCAAGGGCGGACGTGCTTAGAATAGTGTTTACATGAGAATTAAGGGATACGCGAAGAGGAAGGTCAGCTGAATTCATACACCATTTGCAACAAAACAAACCATCCCAAAAAATCAATATACCTGATAATTAGAAAATTTTTTCCTTAACTCATTATAAAAGTTTTCATATTGGTCTAAGGGATCTTTGTACATTTGCAAAAAACGTTTTCTTGAAAAACAAATCTATACATGTATTGTCAATAAGTACATTCAAAGTAAATTTATCAAATACCTACCCCACAACCCAAAAGGAATAAAATAATTCTACCAAGCTTTGAAAAGTTTGATCCGTGTAGATTCAGGTTTTGTAAACACACTTTGTCGCAGACTAATCGTTAAAAGCATGCACTTATGAAGTTTTAAATACAGGTTCAAAGTTCTCAATAATGTCATAAACGTTCTGCAGTTTAATTTGTTGCCTAACTTATGACAACAACAAATAATTTTCCGTATAAACAACAAAGTTTGGAAACGCTTTTATTTTGCTTACTTTTTTTCAGTTGGGCCCACTACACATATTTTTTAATGTACAAAGAGTAATCAGTTAACTGAACTTGGTCTTAGATAAACATGTCGTACCTTGTTACCCGTTAGTTTTGCCGGATGAGATAGGCAGTCGCGTTTGTTTATTCAGGGAGGAGCACACTCAATTGCACTTACGCCGCAGTAAATAAGACCGAGCAAACACAACTGTGAGGTGATAGACAAATTTAAATGGGAATGCTCATTGTGTTGTGTCAGTATGTTCAGCGGATTCCAGTAACGCACAGGCAAGTCACGTGGTTTCCTCGGAAGCCAGTGTTTTGGATATGACCTATTCTAGTTATGTCTGATGGAGAAGTACTTGCAAGTTATAAGCTATAGCGAAAAAGACTCAAACAACATGCTTCGTTAAGCTCGCTGAAGGTTTGCAAGAGTCTTGGTTACCTTTTTAATGACTTTTTTTTTTAGCAAAAAGTGATTTACCATCAGACCATGACTCATTCGTGGTTGGAGGCGCATGCGTCCTATATTGACAGTTCTTGTTCAGTTACCAAAGAAGAGGTGACGTTCAACAACGCAACCTTAGTTGATGACGCCGCTCTTCTAAAAGTTCCCATGATTCCTGCTGGTGCCTTGCAATATTCCGCTCCGCTGACCGTAAAAATTGCAGTCTCGCACGATGTGACTATCGGATCAAAAGAGGACAGCGATATCGCATACGGTGTGCCTGATGGGATAAGATTTGTCGGGTTTCATATGGAAGATAAAAATCGGTATACACAACCTTTGCGCCTTGTAATGGAAAAGAGGGTTTTTCCGGTACGCAATTGACCGGAGGTGAATATTCCAGCTTGAGACCCAAACCCAGCGACTCTTTCTACCCCGGTCAGTTTGTCCTCACTCTCAAGCTGGATGAACGCTGGGGCTCGTGCTACACTGCGCATGACGGAGGCTTCGTGAAGACCGCTGGTTACAACAACCGACTGATGTTCAACAGGGGACTCGCCACTCTCATGTCAAGGTTTATAAAGAGGACAAACAAGAGAGGGTTGGGATCAAAATCATTGAAGTCACCGTCTGATACAAGATGTTTAGCGTAAAGAGAACAGCTTATCATAAAAGCACTACAGGATTGTGTAACATGCAATCAAAGAAAACAAAAAAAATAAGGAATAGAGGTAATTAAATCATGGTGAAAAACACTTCATTAAGTTTAGGAATACGTCGGGGATAATTCAGGTACATCATGTCTAATCTATGATTTACAATGGAAATTTATTTCACGATATACGCTTTCTGAAATGAATAAACTAATATAAAATGTGGTATTGAAGGAAACATGGAGCAGTCATGTATTTTCCCCCGTTATACGTTTTGAATTGAATTGAATTCCGCAGTAATTTTCTCGTCCTCGCACAAACTCTCTACCGGACAAACTCCTTTCTGCGGTTTTGAGAAACGAGGGCCAGCGATCATTTATTTCAAGTGAACAAGAGACACTTCTGAGGAGAAGAGAGCATCTTTGCTATAAAGAGAAATTGGTAAAAGGGATGATAATGGGGTCTGTTAACGGTGGGAGAGAAAATACGACTTTTTACTGAGGAATCAAGGAAAGCTGTATCTTACATGGAGGTGGGGACCCCAGGTAGGTGAGGTAACCCGCCTAGCCGTGGTCGAAAAATGGCCCGCGTTTACATGCAAACTTACAACCCCGGGGTCCCGGGGTGACGTTTCTAGACGTTGTTGCGTGGTCGCTAGGCATGTAAACAGAGAAAATGGCAGGCGAACGACGCATTTTGGCGGTCAGTGTTCTTTTCCTCTCATTATCTGCTCTCGCTGCAACATTTCAGTGCTGTGGCTTTTTACTGTCACTTTTGATGAAACAAAGCCGCCGCCAAAGGCAGTTAACCGTAACATGAACTCGATCCCGCCTAGGCGGGTTACCCCACCTCGAGTCGTTCACATGTCAAAATGCGACCCCGGCTGACAGGGCAACCCTACCTGGCAGACCGGTCAACCCGCCTAGGCGAGTTACTCCATCTATCATGTAAACATGATCAAATAAAAATAAGAGATTATATGGAGATGCGGGTTACCCCACCTAGGCGGATTACCTCACCTACCTGGGTCCCCCACCTCCATGTAAACAGGCCCTTAAGCTCCGGCAGGCCCTTGTTCTCAAGACAAAGACCATAACTAAAAATATCTTCCCCATGGGTCTCCCAAATTCTAGCTTTACAGGTAGCACCTGCATTCAGGGGGTTTTGAAACTTTATCGCGATCTCTGCCCACTTTTTTAACGACTTAATGGAAGAGTTCCATCTAAAAGAAGCTATGTCATCTGATTAAAGCCATTTTCCTACCTAACTGACCAAAGTCTCTGTCGACTCTGTTGGGCTAACTGGTCCACACCCAGAGCTTATCCCGGTTGTTGTGGTATGAAGCGACTAGGAATGTTTAGTGGATGGGATACTAAATTACCCTCCTGCATTAAACAAACCGGTGTTCATTTATACCCTTGAGTCAGTGGAGAGAAGCAATGTGGGCCATTCGGCCACTACCACTCACGCGAAAGAAACGATAATTTATTTCAGTTCTGAGTAACGAAAACACTAAGGAAGTAAAAAAAAACGAGAATAACAGTAATGATTACTATTGAGAAAGCTTAACACAGATTACGATCGGAATTAAATTAACTATTTTCATAGGTGTCATCGTCTTTTGAAGTCTTTCAAATCAGTTCTTATTGCCTCTCGGAACAAATGGCATGTTTATTTCTGACACTGTTAAGTGCCATACGCACAAATCCCATAGAAAATTGATTTTAGTACGTTACATTAGTTGAATGCTCTGAAGCACGCATAACTGCACTAAACAAACTTATCACTGTTAAAGCTTCGCATAAACAGGAAGGCACGATGTATAATGGCCAGTTATTTTTTATTCATGATAGTATCTGAGCGCAAAATCTTTGTTTAACTAGCTGTGTATCATATCCCTCAAAACTCTAATACAACAGTAAACTAGAACGATCCATTAGACAGTGCCCCATTTTAATTAAAGCTGATAACAGCGTTTAAACGCGATTAAAATTACAGCAGAGCTGATGTGATCGTGCATTTAAAATAAAGTCCTAACTCCTCCTAAGATCACTGAAAACGGAACGCTCAAGCAACTTCCTTTTAAAATCAGCTGAAATAGCTTTGTATTTTATCGGACTTTTGGCTGGCTAATTATTCTCTTCAGTAAATATTCTTAACATCAGAGTCACTTCCTTTTGTGTTACATTTTTGTTTATGGTTGCCATGGTTACATAACCTTTGTTCCTTTGATTTTATGCGAACGAGGTTCTCAATGAACCAACACGTACTCGTCTTCAGCAGCATGCAATAATGCGGGTAATGTGTAGGAAATTATCTCTGAACGTGGGACGAGATTCCCCCTGATTTTGAATTGATTTTCAAGTCAAGGTAACGCTTCATCCTTCAGAGGAGACAATGCCTGATTCTGATAATCCGCGCTCTTACGTTCGACCGGTGCCTTTGCCCATTCCTTCACATCAAGGCTTGAAGATTACAGCTCGAAATGCGAAAATTTACACTTGCGAAGTTCCGACTCGGCGAGAAGTCGCTAGGGAAAATTATGAACGGCGAAGACACCAGATGAGCAAGTGTGGTTATCGATCGGTCATTTACAAGCCGTATCAACCGGTTGGGGAGGTATACCTGGATGATAAGAAGCTTATTTTGAGCGCGCTGGGTCAGGAACAAACCGAACAAGATGACCAGGTAAGATCGATCGTGTTTTAAAGTTTTCCTTGGCAGCGCTGGACTACAGTTTTCTCGGTTAAATGTATACAATCAAGAAGTTGCTATATTGAATCTTAACGTCTGCGCATTCGAGGGCGTTTTTACGAAGTCTATTAACTAAATTAATAAATTGACTCGTGCTAACCGTAGTAACTAAATAAACTTGCATGAATAAATTTGTCAACGATTTCGACATTACGCGATTATTTGCAATGTGAGTTACAATGTGATTTAATTATCACGATCGATATCTCAAGTTTTGTTGACATCGAGTGCTAAATAAGGCATTAATGTTTTATGAACTTTTGATGTTGTGGATGTCTGAATTCAAATTGATCGGAATAATAACTTTGACGACTATTTATAATTTACAGTAAATGTCCTCGTTAAACATAAGTTCAATTTTGAAGAGATACTCAGATTAGTTCTATAAACAAGGAAGTAAATTGCAACGTAAGCGGGAGCAAAATAGATAAAGCGAATCTTTGAACCAAATAACCTTGGGATTTGAAGAATTAATCATCGCTAAATTTTCATGCATAATTAAATTTTATAGGCAGATGTTTCGGTCGAGCACCCATCTAATTACATAATTGTTCCCCAATATTTGAACATTTAAAAATATTTCATTGTGTTCGAAATTTCTCGATTTGCTTTCTGCGTCTTTGACTTCTCGAAATACCCGTCACTTTCGATGTTTTATATTTTCACGATTTATATAACGGTTACATTTTGAGCGCGTGCTTAAGTTTCACTGATCAGTGATCTCACTGTGTTTGCATATCGCCGCCATATTGATCATGCTTAATGCTTGGATCACGATAGATTACAATATGCGTGTACAGATCGCTGAGTAAATGGAAACTCATACTGTTTGTTCAAGTGGTCAATTTAACATGAACACGGAGCTAAAAAGTTTCTTTGATTGAAATCAAAACCCGATCATTTGAAGGCCGTGACCATATAATTCTTAGTGAAATTGCATCAATTATGAATGCGGCTTTTTGCAAGTTGATACTAATGTCAACATTATATCGTTGATTATGATATCGCTGGCTATTCATGAATAAATAGACAGTTGGGCATGTATATTTATGTAAAAAATTAAGAGCAGTAATTGTAATCACGACATTTGTTCAGAGATCATGGCAAATTGTTCAGTCTGAGTAACTGGTTATACATTATGACCATTATTATATAAACTAGTGGAAACTGTGGCATCATAATTTCATAAAATTATCTCTTGAGTTCTATAATAGTTGACCAATAAAGACGCCTGAGCCCTGTATAATAATGTGGTAAAATTAAACATGACGGGCATTTGAAAACACGAGGAAAATGTAGGAAACTCGAGCCACAGGCGAGTGTTTTCTACATTTCTCGAGTGTTCTCTGATGTGCAGGGAGTGTTTTATCACAGTGTTATACACGGCTTAGGATTCTTCATTTGCTTTATGATATAGATTTTACATGCGCAAAACAATAAAACACGCTTTTTCTATGTTTTATGCTCTGATAAAACATAGGTTTTTGACCAATCAGAGTGCACGCAGTGTCCTATCTATATTATAAAGTTGCGTAAGCCTGATTCATACATTTGTTCTGAACTTGCTGGTCATTTGTTTTGAATCAACATGGCTAAGGTTAGGAAAGTAATCAATAAAATTATAAAGGTTCTGGGTTAACTTATTGATGTACAGTTCAATTTGCAGACAGCACTAAATTCTGACACCTTAAGTAAGCTTGTTGGATTTGGGAGTATAAAATAACACAAATACATGCAATTAAATGAGGCTATAGTAGATTTATTAACAGACATAATAAACTATGTATGATGATATATCTAACAGACAAGGGGAGCTTAGACTATATTTGGTCAAAGTTTGCCTCATTAGCATACAATAACTGCAGAGAAAAGTCAATTTCAAGAAAAATATGATACTTCCCATTGAGAAAATTTTTTATGGGTCCCTTGTACTACAGAGGATTGCAATAATGTTACAACACCTCATTGTCCAATTTCTGTTCTAAGCTGTCCATTGGTCACTTAATGTAGGTGAGGTGAAAAACAAAAGAAAATTTCAAACTTTCAGCTCCAAAAAGTGGTCGGTCAGTTGGTTATGAGAGGTGGTCATTTACAAGAGGTTCCAAATATAGTGATTTGACTTGAAAACTTTTGGTCTTTTGGAAAACTGGTTGCTAAGGAGAGGTGGTCGCAATCAGAGATTCGACTGTAATTTAAAGCCCAAGCTCAGCTAGCTCATATACTGTACATGTAACTCTCAGTGCTTTCACTGTAACTCTGGGTTCTGTATCATAGAGCAGCTTGGACTTCTGATGAGAACACAACACAGTGACCCTGGCCAGGGCCTTGGATGGCTTAGTCCACAGTCTGCTGCATAATCATTTTAAATGCCACAGTATATTTCACAGGTTAATAATTAAAAGGTTAATAACTGAATGTACTAAAACGTGCTTCTGTATTTTAGATTCCAGATGAATCATCATCATCATCTGGTGAGTCAGAATCTGAAGATGAAGAATCCCTACGACAATCCAAGGTACAAAAATAACAAGCTCCTGATTGATCAATTTTCATTCATTTACCATTACTGACATAAATTATGCATAAAGAAAAATTGGATTTTTCCGAGTCTCTCATCTGGAGTTATTTATATGCAAATTATGATTTTGAAAGATTCATGGAATGTTGCCAGTTTTAAAATAATTGTACCCGTACCTGTTTTTACTTTCTGTTTCCACATCTTGAAAAGGATCAGCAACCTGCTGCTCCACAGCATACAAACTACAAGCCAAAAGTTATAAATGACATCAAGGCACAGGTCAACAAGGGAAGGTTGGTATTAAATGAGGCTAAATGTATTTTAAGTTAAAAGCAAAACCATATAATGTTAGCCAGCCTTCTCCCTCAGGGTGGTGTACAGGGTTGTTAGGGGATTTTTGCAGCGGCACAGTTCTTAATTTTACAGCTAATGGCTTCGGATGTCAAGTCAACTCTGTGTACGAGACAGATCTTGTTATTAAGCTTTACTCCCACCCCACCCACCCCACTTGTCTTCATGGTAAGTATATGGTAAGTGTTTCCACTGTATTTTCAGTGCCACTGACTGCCTGATGGCTGCAGCTCAATGTCATGAATGCCCCATGCGCTCAATTTACACGTAGATTGCTGTCAGACTCCCCCATCCTTTCTGCCGGATTTCCCCAAGCTCATATATTAATTATTGATGAGTTTAATAACTGTATTAAATTACATGATGTTATTTGTACATTTACCAAGAAAGCATTTGAAATAAATGTATAAAATTAATATCTTAAACATGATATATCTGTACTTTCTTTTACTAACTATA
>Ga0126343_10000124_pt1 | contig 22872 bp, 7 predicted proteins | sample Cyp2metagenome_FD_92531 | JGI IMG/M metagenome (GOLD analysis project Ga0126343, IMG submission 92531) | Coral microbial communities from Lord Howe Island, Old Settlement Bay, Australia - Cyphastrea 2 metagenome | ecosystem: Host-associated > Invertebrates > Cnidaria > Coral ...
AAGCTCATTGATATGATAATTAACAGAGGCACGAAAAAGAAGACATTAATTTCTAAGCTTCTCTATAATAATAAAAGCTTCATTGACCAGAGCAGTATTTGCGATAAACTAAATGAGCACTTTTTTAATGTTGGACCAAAACTGGCCGATCAGCTTCCACCTATCCCTGACATAGACCCAACACAGCATATTAATCATGCACCTTCGAGAAGTTTCATGTTTAGGGCTATTTGTCCACAAGAAGTCTCTGATTTAATCAAAGGTCTAAATGTTAACAAATCAACTATTGGCATACCAACAAAATGTACAAAACTTGCAGATAACCATATAAACGAGGCTCTGGCTTTCATATTTAACAATTCCTTCTCGCAGAGAATAGTCCCTGACGTCCTTAAAATATCTAAAGTAACCCCGGTTGACAAAGGAGGGGACAGCCTTATTTCGCTTTGACTTGTAAGTTTAAAAAAGGTGATTCGGAAGCTCACATTTAGAAGTCATGAAAAATTCGAAAATTCATTTTATTTCCAAATTACTTTCCTATCAGTGGATAGCTAGCTGTGTAAGCTTTAATTTGATATGGGGGGATTAGGTATCGACAGTTGGACGCGAGACACCCCTGAAAGTACATATATACGGTAACCTTAATTCAACGATTGCAAATTTCATTTCTCCTTTTCTAGAACAGTTTCGTTATTTTAGTTGTAATTTTGCCCTTTTCCTATCATACAGTACCATATGAATCTCATAAGAGATGTTCAAGTCTTTATGAGTTCTTATGTAAAAGTCAGGTAACTTACATGGTGTAGAAGTCGTGTGATCGTTGAAGAACAGTTTCTTTATCATCAAGAAAGTCTTGTACTCAGTAATATGCTACACGGGAATTCATAACAAAAAGTATACTTGATAAAATCAGCTGCGACTGACTTGAATGGCTTAAATGGCTGTGAAGAACTTAGGGTAAGACAACACGTAAGTAACGTTTTGGTCACTCATGCCACCGACGTTTTTCATCAATTCTGTAAGCAGATAAAAACGTAGGACATTGATGTGACGCTTTTTTTGAAGTAAGCTTAACTTAAAGCAGATGCTTTTGTAATTTATTCAGATCCCAGCCAGTCTGTGCAAGTTGTAGTGATGATGAGGATGATCCTTACTTCAGCTCATATGCACATTTTGGAATTCACGAAGAGATGCTGAAGGTGTGAAAATTGATATCATTTTCATATGACTTCGAATATCTGTCATCTGGAATGGTTGTTTTGACTCTTGAGTTTCAGTATAAATAATCTAAGTCTATCGCAAGAAATTCTTGAAAGTTGCAGTTTGCTGTTTGCTCTTCTGGCCAGTCATACAGAAGACCTGATTACAACTTTTCTTTTGACTACTTTGGAGTGGTTTCTTGTTGATTCGACCAGCAAAAATCTCCAAAGTCCTGGGGGCGGGTGGGTTCGAGTTGACACGTTCAATATGTGACTTTCCGCAAGCGTATGTCTGCATGTGAACGCCGCCATCGGCCTTTATTTTAGATGAGTTTTATAGTTGTCTATTACATGTGGGAAACTTTCACAAATATTTCAACATCATCAGTTATTTTAGCACTTAAACGAGTGGCAGCCGATAGTTACACATTACTTCAACGGGGCTTCTTGAGTTTCAAATAGGATTTTGGCAAACCCTGTCAGTGCGTATAAAGGTCCTAAAAGACTGCTCCGTAATCACTTTGTTCGAAAACGAATGCGGCGAGGACTTGTATTAACGTAATTCCTTTGTGACTAGGATACCACGAGAACAGAAAGCTACAGGAATTTTTTACTTAACAACCCAGCGATTTTTAAAGATAAGGTAGGAGTTTGTGTTAAATTACTCTTCTCTAATAATCATATTTTTTCATATTATTAACAAGTAACGTTATTTGGCCTACTAGAGTCTTATTTACATTTCTTCTTTCGCATTTATTTTCTTGGCTCTCTTGCTGGATTTTGTCGTCGGGGCTACATGTAGCACTGACGGGATTTTATCGAGTTATAATGGTACTAACAGCGAAGAGTGTTTCAAAATTTATGTCAGTCTATATCGTTCACTGTTTTGGAAAATGGGCATCAGTTTTCAGTTGCCTCATTTATGTCACACGGTCATGTTATTCAGTTCTTGCAGTCAGTTTCAGTTTATAACCAGTTGTTTACTCGTTATGAAGGTTGTATTAGATGTCGGATGTGGAACTGGTATACTGTCCATGTTCGCAGCGAAGGCTGGAGCGAGTCATGTGATCGGCATTGACCAATCAGAGATAATCTACCAAGCCATGGATATTATTAGGTAACCCGTCGTTTCTACGATAACTGTCGGTCAAACACGGTGGAACTAAAAGTAGGACTGTTCAGAGCATTTACAGCGCGACATTTAACCTGGAATACAAAGGAGTGGTGTGTCAAATGAATTGTTTTTAATAATGAGTACATAATAGATATGTCTGCGGTTTGGGATTTCCGTGTGATCTATGTAAACCTACATACATGTACTGTACATGTACATATAGCAGGCACTTTCTGAAACGTTTCGCTTCATCTTGTCGGAATAAAATTAAGACGCCATGCTGGTAACTAACAGATTTGACGAAGAAATGAATACATTTGATTTAATTTGTCCCTCCCACCCATATGCTACCGTATTCAACATCATACAAATAGGGCGAATACTCTTCTTGTTTGTTGTAGGGAAAATGGACTGGAAAATGTTATCACATTGGTGAAAGGAAAAGCAGAGGAAGTCACGTTACCAGTTAACAAGGTAATCCTAAATTAGAAAAGCTTTCTCGTAATTTGTCTTAAATTAAAACAGAACTCTCGTACCTTTTAACTGTGGGGAAATCAGGGATAAAAGTACATATAGTTGTCAAGAATACAGTTCTATGTAACGATTTTACCATTTCGTCATTTTAAGTGTTTCTTGGTTTGTTTATCGTCTGTATAGGTAGATGTTATTATATCAGAGTGGATGGTAAGTATTAAGATTCATTAGCTCCACAAATATGACTTATTTTGTCTTGGGCAAGTGAGTAAGGGTTCCATCTCCTTATGAAGAGGGTTATGACCTACCGAGTCCTTCTTTTTTTTCTCTTACAGGGCTATTTTCTTCTTTTTGAGTCGATGCTAGACACAGTGCTGTTTGCGAGAGACAAGTGGCTGAAACCAGCCGGTTGTGGTAAGATTTGTCTGGAATATGAACGGGTTTTTAATGTGGAATTCAGATTAAATCCTGATTTACGTTTAGTGACCAATGTCGTTAGCCCATGTAAATTGCAAGTGACCGAAAGTTTGATTTATTCACCGAGTACCTGTTAGGAATGCGAATGAAGTTTTAAAATGAGCGGGAGCAATAATCACATGTTTCATGATTTTTTTTCTGAAGATGGAGCCTAGATTGGCGACTTCTATCTTTTTATACATACGTTGATTTTCTGTATTTTTTTGGTAGTTTACCCAGATCGATGTACATTATGCGTCGCAGCTCTAGGAAACAGTCAAAAACTACAACAGAGACTCAGCTTTTGGGATGATGTTTACGGTGAGAACTTGTTTAGAACTAAGACTGTTTGATTAATGTTTGAGACTTTAGAAATTAAATACGACAGAGAAGTTCATATCTAATATCATTTCTCTTGCCAGGTTTTAAAATGAGCTGTATGAAAAAATCTGTTTGCACAGAACCGTCGGTGGAGATTGTCGACCCTAAAGACGAGATCTCTTCACGATGTACCGTCAAGGTAAAGAAAAAGGGCTTGCGTTTAAAATAAACAAACCGAGGTTACGACAGAAAATATACATGTATAAAAATCATAAGGTTCAAAGAAAATGCATGTCTTGCAGCATTGGTAGTAGTTAAAAGAGAAAACATTTACGAGAGAGCTTTAAATATGAGATGATACATAACCAACGAGGTGAGTGGCGCCGAGTTGGCTATAATTATCTCATATCTAACAAGTGCGAGCGCAATAATTGTTTTGTTAGAAACGGCCCCAAAATATAGAAAACTGCATGAACTTAGTAAAATAGAAATGAAAATGCCCCAAAAAATTACGCCTAAATGTACTCTTACCGTATTCGTGAAGCATGGTATAATGGATGACGATGGCTAAGCCAATGAAAACTCTCGGATTACATCATCCAATGATCCAGTGTTCCTAAGTTTTGTGATTTTTGCGTTTTTTTTCCCGGAGATCCGGCGAAAAAAAAATTGTGCAAAAGCGTTATCTACTATTATCACAATTAGAATCTTGAATCAGCCACAAAAAAGCACGATGTCACTGTGATAGAGTGACACTGGTAACTGGGTTTGCCATCTTTTACTTCTCTACATCGTCCGCAAAAATTTAGTGTCACTCGGTAGTTATTATCTGGGTGTTCCTGGGTGCAATGTTTCTGTCAATATTTTGATTTTAATTCTTTATTTTACCTATTAATTTGGACTTTATTATTACTAAGTTTGAGCGCCGCGTTATATTAAAGAAGAAGTGTTTTCAAGGCATAGGACAACATGGTATAGCATTTCACTTTGGTTTCACAGGATTTGGATGTCAACAGCTGCGAACAAGCTCATCTGCAGTTCAAATCACCTTTCAGTGTTGAAATAATAAAAGAGAGTCTGTGCTCAGTAAGTAAGCTCGGATTTTTCAATTTACATTTTAAAAGAGCCCCTTCTAAAGATCCACTACATTTTCTGCGCTCTTCTACAAGTAAATCACCATAACCGCTCAGCCTTAGTTGTTAATGCCACTTATAGATAGTAGTTGTTCATTAACTTGATTTAGTGTTTTACTATATCATCGAAGATAGAGAGTCGTTCAGGAGCTATGCAGTTAAGTACTTGGTCTTACTCGGAACCCGTTGTGACAGTTGGCTGCCATTTTGCACCTGAACAATTCCAGAGGCGCGCGAGATCAAATGTATAGATCAGCGTCGTAACTAACGCGGAAAGTTTGCTCTCTTCGGTCTGGTTCTCTCTCTGGCAGAGAGGGCCTGTGATAACACCATCTACCTGCACGCCTATTTCAATTTGCAATGGTCAAATTATACCACTACCTCGAGAGGATTTTCAGTTTTCACATTTCTCCACTGACAGCAATCCTTTGACCGTTCCTTTCTTGTTTACTTTTAAGGCTTTTGTAGCATACTTTGAAATCTTCTTTGAAAAGCACTGTGATGAAAAGGTACGGCATTTGTTGGTCAATTTAATGGCTTTTTTACTGTACACTGATGTCAGGTCTGCTTCTTGTTTGTCGTTTTAATCACCTCCCAAATTAAATTAAGATGGCGCTTTCTCGATTAATTCAGGTCAGTTTTAGCACAAGTCCTTCCAGCTCACCAACACATTGGAAACAAACTGTATTTTATCTCGAGCAGTCAATAAACGTAACACAAGGTAAGAAAAAAGGCGTTTATTGTATTGTCTATCTCTACAACAGATTTTGTTGAAAAAGACAAACTAAACGAGTACGATATTAATACGCTTAGTGCTTAGTTGATCAATTGTTATATAAAATCTCGATCCACTATTCCTTTGATGAATGAGTAACGTTTGGCTCATTTCATTATTAATAGTGTAGTATTAAATTGTTCTCTTTATTTTTTTAATTGAGTTTAATTAACTGAGCTTCTTTATTTTCTAATCCGATTAAATACATGTAAAAAAGAGTCTAATGTTATCTAAATGCGACATCTCTGTAACTGCTAAGCCACAAACGTACGAAGGGGGCGTGGTAATGTTTGTTATTCTTGGCCGCTATTTGGTTTCTTATCGTAAATTTCTTTCCACTGGGCCAAGTAAACTGAGAGTCAGTTCCGCAGATCATAAAATTTAAAGTGAATGGGATCTCAATGTCAGATGTTATCTCCATTACGTTGATTACTCTATGCCAGCATTTCCAGACCATAAAATCGCAATTTCGTCTTTTTGTGAAATAGGTGTGGCATTTTAAAAATATATTTTAGCGGAAGGTATTTATTATATATTTTCATTGGAGGGTTAATTTTATAGACAAGAATAATACATGGTTGCAATTGATTATATATTATTTGTAATGTAAAAATAATGTCTGTTAGCAATGGGTTGAATCTAACTAAACGCGTTTTGTGATCTGTAAGCAGTCTGCAAGTGTCTGCTCGGAAAAAAGAGAAAAACATGGAAAGAGCAATAGTCTTGCTTTGAACTTGTAAAAATGACAGGAACTTTTTTAAACAGGGCATGTCACTAGTAGTGGCGAGGATGAAAACCACCTCGCTTTTCCACTTTGACTTGGATTCTGTTGAAATCTCAGCTCGTGAAAATTGCCTTTTTCATTTCAGTGTGGAGCGACCGTTTCCTGTAAACGAAAAGTGTATAGATCTTCCTGGTAAACTAACTGAATACAAAGGACGTGCATGCAAAATGTAATCTTTGCTGTTTATCTTACACAGGCCAGGTACTAGAGGGATTCCTGTCTTGCACGAAGAGTGTTAAAGATCCGCGGTCATTGGACATCATGATAGAAGTCTCTGACGCAAAAACTCAGAAACAGCTTTGCCGTCAGTCTTATCTTCTACAATAATAAAATCTGAATGGACCATCCGTTTTGACATGTGTGTTTCGATCTGCTCATGTTTAACAGTAGATCAGGGTGCGATCAAGTCCGCATCTAGCGGACAATATTTGCGAGATTTGCCTTGGCCTTGCTGTAGAAATTTGGTTCATGTACAGGCTGTTTATCACTCCAGTCTATATCAAAAGAAAGAAAGAGGTAACAATTGTACAGACATTCTTTACATAATATAAATTACAGTGATGTTAGGTGACTTTATCTTTTAGTGGTCGGTTATGTCTCCACAGAAGCTCATTTCTTGAACCACTGTCATCAAATTTGTACTCATCATTCCCTTCATCATCTCCACTGCTTTCTTTAAATTTTTTCGTCGTTTTTTTATTATGGCTCACATTATTGTTCTTCATAGAGTATTTCTTTTTTGGTTTTGAATCTAGTTCCATCACTTCTTTCCAGTTCGCTTTTACTTTAATCTGACCGTTCCATTTGGCCTCTACGTGTAGAACTTTGTGTGGAATTCTTGGATGCTTTAGAACTATCGTTTTACTACCCTTTCCTGGATGTATAATCTTTTTCTTTGTATGCTTTTGCTCCTTTTCAGTAAGAGTCTTATTTGCAATTTGAATGGCTTCATTTTTTGTGCTTTTTTTTTCGTTTTCCACCGGCTTGTTGTTTGAAGGTATATTGTTTGTTCCAAAGACTTCGTCCACATCTTCTGTAACTATTGCAGGATTTATCTTGAACGGGATACCATCGAAAGCGGTTTGATTTTCTTTACTCGTAACTTTCTGTGCTGTTTTAGTTTTGATGCTAGCATTAGCTTGAGTCTTTGCTTCTTCCTGTGAGAGGGAAGCAATGTCGCCATCAGTGCTCTCCGTTTCATTGAAATCTGAATGTGTTTTATTCCACGATGACTCGCTTTTGTTTTTGGAAAGTTTCTTTTTCTTGTCGTGGCTCTCTTTTACTATAAAATGCACGAACGTTCGCTTGTTGGATTGCTCGTCTGGCATTAACTCCTTGTGTGATAGCTCTAGCTGCCTGCTCCCATTTTGCTGATTTTCTGAGGAAATTGGAGTGCTCTTCAATCTGTGTTTTTTCCGTTTGTCAGCTATTGGAATAAACGATGGCAGTCCAGGAATTTTAGTGCCTTCCGCAGTTTGCACTTTAAAAACCGCCTTTGTTGCATATCTCGTGGATTCTTGAGTATCGTTATTAAATTTATTGTTTTGCGGAGTTGATTGATTCAGTACCTCTCCATTGACTGGTCCCAAAGATAAGACCTTAGGGTCTCTTATCGTAGAAACGCTTTGTTCAGAAGTATTGTTTTCGGGTGCTTTTGTCGCAGCGCCATTTCTCCTTAGAGTGATAGGTCTGGCGTCATCTTCTTGAACAACGTCTTCATGTTTGTTCCTTACTTTCGGAGCAGTGCTATTTCCTTTTTTACTCCAGTTCTTGTAGTTAAAGCTCTTGACATGTACTCTTTTGAACCCTGGATCATGGTTTTTCTCGCTTGCCAGTTTAGAGCTTTCCAAATGTACCTGTAGACTTTTCTCTGCACCCAAGGGCTTCATGTCACTTAGTTTGGTTCTGTTGTTGTCATGAGCAATGATTTTGTCGGCAATTTTTTTTACAATTTCTGGAGTCATGTCGTCGAGTACCTTTCTCAGTTCTTTATAACTTAGAGCTGGTTTCATCTTTTGGTCCTTGTTATTGTCTCGTGACTTGTGTGGCTGACGCCATCTTGACAGTGTTTGAAGTATCTTTGTTAGCTTTCCGTAATCTTGTATTGGCAATGGTCTTCCTTTGCTTTGACCATCTTTGTGTTTCAACTGTGTTGTCTTCGGGTTGCTCTTTACAGGTTTGTCTTTGCTTTTGGACACTTTAGGTTTGGCTTTCTGCAAGGCGACCTTGTGAAACGACTGTAACGGTATTTTCGGACTAACAGGTCTTTGTTTTCGTCCTGATTTTTCAATCCATTGAGAGTTTGTTGGGGTGTTTTTGGTGAAGGTTATCTGTTTGATCCTCGCATCAGCTGAAGAAAAGACAAACAAAGGTCAGACACATCTCAATGCTATTCAGGATTCGACTAAATCAAGATGTTAAGTCACAAGGTTTTCACGATATGCCTCGACTGTATGACCCCTTAAGATCCATGATGGCGGTACGCGACAAGAACTACCGATACTTCTTTCACATTCTTTCCAATATTTTGCCATCATTCTGAATTTTTAAATGATGGAAAGTTAAACATTAAAAACACAACTAGCTTTGTCTCGAGCCTTTTTCCTCTTCTAAGAATTTAACATTTAGAGTCATCTTCAAAAAGTCAAAAAAATGTTCTAGTGCAGCAAGAAGCCCCCAGTTAATATCAGCTCAGCTCAAGCTCAGATGACATAAACTGAGGAACGAGATGGGAAATTGTATACTTTTTGCAATATCCTTGAGAAGTCAGGCTCACCTGCTGAAAGATTACTGTTTGATACTTACCTGGTGGCGCCACGTATGGGATTGCTTGGCCAATACCTAAGATATAAAGCAGTCGAGAGATAAAGGACGGATAAAAAGCAAGGCGACTCGCAAGTACTCGTGGTGAAGCACCTAAGAGGAGACTCGTGGTACCTACAGTGCCTTCCTACAATAGGTTCGATTGTAACTGTAACCAATTCTGGACTCTTGGAAACAACGGTTCGCTTGCCAACAGAAGAAAAGGAAGTAATGTATCAAACACGAAAGACCGTGTCTGATCACATTTCCAAACACAGAGAAGAGTTTGGAAATGTAGTCAAACACTGTCTTGAGTGTTTAATATGTCTTCCCAGGACGAAACAAAATCGTAAAAATCTATACTAATTAAGGTCAGATATCCAAACACAGTCACGTTCATGATTTCCTTGGCTTATAGATGATGAGTGATAAATGAGTCTGAGAAAAATTATGAAAGACTGTCGGTTAGCTGACCTGTGTAGTACAAAGAGTTCATCATCACTCCTCCACATATTTCCTGGTAGTTTCCGGTACAGCGCATTGTGCATTGGCCATTTTGGAGCCTGCCGTACTTGCTGTACGTCGTGCCACAAAAGCATTGTGTGGAGGACTGAAGACCAGCTATGGAGAAGCCCGATTCACCACACTTTGAGACGCAGCCCTCTACGGTCAGCGGCCTCACTTCAACTGCCGTAGGAAGGTCACGTGACTCCGAATCTTGATAGCAACCCAAGAATCTGGGTGCACCTAAAGCTGAGACGGAAAAGGCTTGGGTTAGGTGGCCGTAGATACTTTCCTTATTGTACGAGAAAACTCTTCAACGATGTGCAAAGCTCTTTCACATTTGTGCGACGTGACATCATCGCCTACATGAGGTACCAGAGATAATAGGTAAAACTGGCTGAAATTTAGTGTTGTGTTACGTGAATAAAAATGACTACAATGGTTAACGGATCCAGTACGCGGTTTGTTAAAGTAATTTACAATTTTCTTCTCCAGGGTTCGTACAGGTCATGGAAAACCTGGAAAGTCATGGAATTTAGAAATTGCCTTTTCCAGGCCTGGAAAGTCATGGAATTTAATTGTCGGTCCTTGAAAGTCATGGAAAATTAAAGTTTGTTTGATAGATTAGTTCCTGCAGGTGAGAAGGCCAGCACAATGTAAGATTGAGATGCATTTTGGTGGACGCCAGAGTAGGTGTCTGTTGAACTGTTTAAGGTCAAAAAATGCCCTAAAACAAGGGGTTTTTTTGAATTTTTGAAATGGACAGCTAAACATAAGGTCCTGGAAAACTTGATGATGTCATGGAATTAGTCATGGAAAGTCATGGAATTTTGAGAGGTCAAACGAGTACGAACCCTGTTCTCTCTCTTGTACCCCTTATGGCAAATAAATAAACTGAAACAAGTACGCATGTCATATCAGTAGTTCCTCGTTGCTTCCGAGAGTCGCTCTTTTCCTCAAGCCAGCATACGCAGTAAGGTACGAAGACTCGCGGTACTAGTTTGCCCAACTAGTTTTTGATACAGTTTCCGATGGGTTTCGTTCGATTGACTTGTCGAACACCAAAAAATTAGCAAATACTTACTTAAGGCTTCAAGAAATATAAAACAAAGCTTAAGGAGGGGAAGGACTGGCCTCGCATTGTAAGTAAATCTTCCGAGTGCTCGTTTCAATTTTTTGGGGGTCTAATTAAATTCTCAACGTTATCTCGCCTGATGAACAAACCTTAATCGAGAAAGCTAAATTGTTCGCAAATTTCAGGTCCATTTCATAGTCGTACCTAATTTGGATGTTCCATGGATTTCTTTGAATAATGTCCAACTGACTTTTTTCAACAAACCTTAACAGGGAGAAAGCATGCATTTCTTACAACGTGCAATTATGTTGTTAGTATTTAATTAAACACTCCTTAACAGCGACAAACCTTAACAGGGAGGAGAAGGTTGCAGTTCTTACAACGTGCGATTACATAGTTTGTATGGTCTTAACCACGCCTTGATAATAACAAAGCTTAATGGGCCGGGACAGCATGCATTTCTTAAAATCATGCAATTACATCGTTAGTATTTCTAAACCCCTCCATAACAACGCTCGTCGTGCCGGCTCGTCTCCGGATCGAGCTGTCCGGGTTGGAGCCCTGGCCGGGGACATTGTGTTGTATTCTTGAGCAAGACACTTAACTCCCGCAGTGCCTGTCTCCACCCAGGTGTATAAATGGGTACCGGCGAATTTAATTCGGGGGGTAACCCTGCGATGGACTGGCATCCCATCTAGGGGGAAGTAGGAATACTCCTAGTCGCGTTTAAGCGCCGGCCTGTTGGGCCACCTGGCCCGAATTACCTTAACAACAACAAACCTTAACACGGAGAAACAAAGCATGCAGTTCTTACAACGTGCGATTACTGATATTTGTATGTTCTTTAACACTAACCAGCCCTCTCGAAACCAGCCTTCAAGGGAGGAGCGCGGGCTCCTTACCCAAACAGGGGCTGGTAATCGAGCCCACGATGTTAGTGAGGTTAACCTTATCCTCACGTGAGGTACTTGGTGTATTTTTTTTACTGTTTATTTCTTTTTAAGCAATAGATAACCACTATATGAAAAAGACATGACGTATCTTCCAACCTCACTACCATCTCGACAGAACCACAAGACGGTAACTCAGCTTGCTGTTTCTGCCGCAAGTTACCGTCTTGTGTGCGACTAAATTACATCTCTTGCAGATCGAGGCTTCCGAAATTTTATGCTCCAAGTCATTTTTTTGTTCTAAGCCCTACGTTTCCGGATTATGACAGTTTTGAAAGTTTTATTGATGTTTTGTATTTTTGTATGATTAATTGAAAGAAATCAGAGAACTATAGCATATCCTTCCATGTTGTCGACAGAATTCTTACCCATTAACTTAGCTTTTTCCTGGAGTGAGGGTATTGGAGCAGGTCTCCTTTGATAAACACCTTGATAGCCTACGAGAAAAATTTACGAAACTGTCAAATGAGAAATTAGGAGGAAGCGATCCGTTTTTTGCTACAGTCGGTAGACCACTCTCTTCATGTGTGTCCTCAAGCTTTTTTATGAAGACTTCAAAGATTGTTTGTCCAATCAGGCGAGAACTTAAACTCTGAATGGTGTTACAAAATCTCGGATAATTCTCGAAAAATGGAATTCTAACCGAGAAAGTCATAACATGTACATGTTCCTCTCGCTGGCCCGTTTGATTTTGTTTTCGTTTAATTCGGCAGGCAGATATAATTTTCCCACAAATCTGTCTATGAGCGTAATCTGGAGGAATATGATGCTCTGACGCGAATTTCTTAGGTCCACCGCTTTTTATAGGTCTACCTTGTTCCAACAAAATACTTGTGTTTGATGGAGACGAGTCAGTAAAAGATAGTGTATGAGTGATTAAGTGTACACAATCTTCCTTGAAAGGGCATTTAAATTATAGTAAATTTGCTTTGGAGAGATATTTCTTAAGTGGTAACGTTTCTCCGCTTACCATGATATGGCCTATTTGCAGCGCTGTCTTGAAAGTTGAAATTTCTGTACTTGTAGCTGTTATAGTTGTAATTGTACGGCCAGCGATTGGCTTGACTCTGATAAGCATCATATGCACGTGGCTGGGTGTTTGTAGCTATGGTGAAAGAAAAAATCAAACAAATGAACAATACTGCATCATTTTCTACGAAAACGTAACTCAATCCTCCTTAAGGATAAAAAGATGGCGGCTCAGTTCCTTTTTGCCATGACACCATGCGAGCCTTACCCGACCAATAATTTACAAGAAAAGCCATATTTTCACAGCAGTTTGTCCCAGTGCCAACGAATTTGTGTATGCTACGTTTGAAGGCACTAGAACTTTTCTGTACGTTTTTATGAGAGTTTTGGTGAGCTAAAAACTATCACTTGTTATCTTTTTCCCTACGGAGGTTTTCCGATTACGTGAAATTCCAAACGAGCTACCCTGTAAGCAGACGGGTCGATGAAAGCATTTTACATTCTAAAAGAACTGTTTTGTAAGACCTGTTAAAGGAAGGTTTTTTAAATCATCCTTACTGTGTTGTATAAGAGTCGTATGTTAAGTTCGCGGTAAAATCTATAAACTAACCTATTTGGAAATTATATCTTGTGGAAGGATGGTGAAGCTGATTGTAGTTTGTCTGATCTGCAAGAATGGAAGAACGTCGTTAATCTTTAGCCAATGCGATATCAAGTGTACATGATATCGAGGACAGAGAGGTTATATATGTACTTACATGATTTTGCACCATAATAACGTTGATAACCCTGATATCTATTTTGAGGGTAGACCAGTTTAGCTGGAGAATACAAAATACGATAAGCGTTTCAGTAATGTTACTTCTATATGACTGGCTGAGGATTCAGACCCTAAAATTAATGACCTAAATGGGTCCTAAATCACGCAAACTGAACGCCGCTAAAAATAAGTTTTTCATTGCAATATTGAGACTTTTACAAACGCAACATTGAACAAAGGGCCTATTACCCAAGAGTCACAGCATTATTGGTTCCCTGTAATTCTTTTAAATAATAACAATTAAGAAATTACAACAGGTATGCATAGCATCTAATTGACCTACTTGTCTAATTTTGGGAAACCAAACGGAGCAGTAGTTTACCTTGGTAGGTGGAGGGATAACTTCTCAATCCTCCTACCCGCTGTTGTTGGAATGGTACAATATTACTGTTCCCTGTGAGTAGAAAACGAATAAAAACAAATAAATTCTTACAAACTCTTTTAACTTTACAGCTAACTTAGATTGGTCCTCACTCAAGTCCTTCATGCGCAGTGCAATGTACGTTTGTCAGTCAGTGTAGTGCTAAACAGCAAAGAATGTTGCTTCTCTCTTGCGTCCAATTATTTCTAAAAAAATCCGAAGCACTTCAGACCGACTTTCTTACCTCTCCATGGACTAGCGTAAGTCTGGTACGAGGAGGAGCCGCGTGTTGATCCAGGCATGTGTCGTGGAGGGTATTTTGAACGAGCTATGGGTGGGAGAAAAGCAGGGAAAACTTACAGTCTCAAACCTTTGAGATTATGTGCGATATCCATGTTGTCAACTAATTTATAAGTGAGTAACACAAACTGCAATGGACCGCATACGATAAACGCTGCCAACATAGGATCTACAAGAGACCTGATTAGCCGAAAAAATGTGAATGAAGACTATTGACAGCAAGGCTGATACTACATGAAAAACGTTTCGAGGCACCAACATGACAAGAACCGATAGAGCAGGATCGCAACAATGGACAGCTGTTACGTCCTTTTTGGGACTCGTCAGCACTCTGTAGCGAAGATATGTAACGCCAGTCAAACAGCCAACGCACATAAATTGCGAAATGACCCGTTCACTATATCAAGTTCCGTACTTTGAACTCTCGTGCGCCCTGAAACACGAGTTGCCTCATCACGTGTTCGAGAGCGCAAGGAGACAAAGTGTCAGTGAACGGGTCATTTTGCAATTTATGTGCGTTGGCTACACAGTGCTGACGAGTCCCAAAAAGGACGAAACAGCTGTCCACTGTTGCGGTCCTGCTGTATCGGTTCTTGTCATGTTGGTGTCTCGAAACGTTTTTCATGTAGTATCAGCCTTGCAGTCAATAGTCTTAATTTATAAGGCCTGACTCACGCTAACGACATTTTAATTTTAATTTTAATGTCTCTGTTGTGCAGCATTAAGCCAGAGTGTCCAGCCAACAACATAATGTCTTTGTGCTTATATGTCCTTATGTGCTTGGCCAATTTAGCAAGATGCATTGATCTGGAGAACTAAAACTCCTGCAACAGCAACCTCATACAAATTATGATTTACTTGGTCAAAACGTCACGGTAAAACACTGCTTATAACAACAAGCTAAGACGAATACCATGCATGAGCAGCTCCCATGGGATCGGATCATTTGAAGGAATAAAATGTTTCTGTATTCCTGGATGAAAAAAAAGAAGTAGAGTTAAGAGCATACCAGTGATCTTAAAATGACTAGCTTATTCAATGCAAATTATCTAGTATAAGGTATTTGTTAAAACCTGACTGAGTTGTACTTCAAACAACAGATTAAATGCTAGGATTAACAATCACATGGTTAAAAATGTATATGGCCTCCGTTTTTAAATTCCGCGAAAAATATGTGTTAATGTTGTTAAAATATATGTGCGCAGAAGAATGCCTTGGCTGCATGAAAAAAGTGCTGGTAGTTGTCTCGTACCGGGAAGTGTTCCAGTCGTAGAGTCCACAATGCCTGAAAGATAGAAGAAATGGAGGCAATCACTACAGCGCTGTAAAAGGAACTTATAAGTGTAATATGAAGATTTGCCTAGAATTGTTTCTAATTAACGCTCTGTATGATAGGAGCTACTTAACGGTTTGCGTATCTTGAAAACTTTAGCTTGTCAATCTTCTCTATCCTTCACGATCCTTATTGTGATCTCTCTTTATTTTAGTTAACTATCATTTTTAGGTTTCCTTCAGTTTAAATGTAATTTTGTACCCATAGCCGAGATAATTAAACTGGCGTGATTGAACTCCTTGACGATGGAGGAAGGAATGGAATCGAAACTTGGATGATTGACATAGGAAGAAGGTTTTTACCAAACGTTTCCGAGTCTTACCCGTCCAATATTGCGAAAAGGTCATAAATCCACCGCAAACTTCAAAAGAGTTGTCGTAGCAAGGCATGTCACATTCTTTATCTGCCACCTGACTGGATTTCCTGTATGCATTTCCACAGAAACACAGATCCGAGTTGCGCAAGGCTCCAACGCTAAAACCCTGGGACTTGCACGTGTCCACGCATGCACCGATAGTGGCTGGGTGAGTGGGAATGTACACCTGAAGATCTCTGGGTAGGTTGTCACGGAAACAGCCTAAGTATGCAGGCTCATCTATGGGCAATAGAAAGCAAAAGCTATTCCATTCCGAATTCATATGAATTATCTATAATATCATAGGTGACAAATTACACTCAGTAATTTTGGGGCGAAATTATAAATAATCGTACTCGTACGCACACTAGTTTATATCTAGTAATTTTGAAATTTATACAGACCTGCTTGAATTATGACACCGAACTACAAGAACGGTCTGCTATATCTGCTTTAGAAGTAAGAACACAACCAGGAAATGCGAAGTTGGCTATTTTATGGTTTGGAACAAAGCCTTTTTTCATCTCTCAACAAATTCCGTTCTAAAACGATTTTCTTAGCTTTTCCAGCAAAAGTTATCGCTAAGAGGGTAGGTTATGCAGCCTTTGCAGGTCGTTATCTTTTCGCTTTACCAGAGCGAAGAGAAGGAGAGGCGAATTTATGAGAGACCACCATGGGAATAAGGTTGTTTATCTTGTCACTTACCACAAATTTGTGATTTATTGAATGCTCGTACTTGGTCCATAGTATGAAGAATCATATCACCATTCTCATACAGAATTACATATCGACCATTCTTGATGTCCCGTATGTACCCAATCTCGAAAGCGCGGGACTTGGGTCGATTGACGAGAACCTGACTTCCCCACGGCAGTTCGGTATGATCAGGGATGCGATCCACTACTACATCCACGGTATCACGAGGATTATAAGCTCGCCGAGCACCATTGTCGAACAGCACGTTTACTCTGTTAGTTATCGATTCGATTTCGCCCTTGTAATAGTTTCCATTCTTCCAACGGCTAATTACTCTGGAAGCAGGCTCCAGGCACTCTGTGAATTTAGAACCAGAGGTCTTTAGATACACCTTACTCAATTGATTACTAACCCGTTTATCAGTACACTCTGATATTATAACGTCAAGCTGCATCTTGTACTGTACTTGTACCTTATCATACCTTTTTGGAACGTTTCTGTAGCATATCGAGGCGAATTTGGTCGAGCCCGCATGGTTCGTACCCATGGCGAAACCAAACGGGTCGTACCAAAATTCGGTCAAGTGTCCACAATGCAGTTACCATGTCCGGTCAGTGACTCGACAACACAGGATATGAGGACAGAAAACGCGGGTTCTGATTGGCTAATTACGCATTCGAGTGCGGTAAGTACGAAAACATAGTAAAATTTTGTAAGTTTGTTAACTCAATGACAAGTTACTCCCTGTTTTCATTACATTATACGTTGACAATGTTTCGAGAAGCTCGAAAACAACTTCTAAATTCTTTGAAACAATGTGGTATCGGGAGTGACTGATGTCGTTTTGAAAGGGTTTTGCTCAAATTCATCTGCAAAGTATGAAGAATAGGAAGGCCATGATCATGACAACTCTACAAATGTGGAAGGTGACTACACGAGTCACAAACTGAATATCTAGTAATTTGTTTCTTTTAATTATACTAACAATCCACCAAAATCTAAGGGTTTTTTAATAGTAGAATCTTGCAGAGTGTGCTCTAAATTTTTTCTTAACTTCACTCGTCACCATTTGATGAATCATTCGTGTTTCAGTGGTTTGTTTTGAAGCCGCTGTAAGACGCAGCGTGAGAGGATTTGTTTCTTTTCTTGGATCGCAGCAATTGATTTCTTTGTAATTTGCCTTAAGATTTTGATCAAATGTTTTCCTTTTCGAATCACAAGAATTTGGCATTCCTTTAATTACAAAATAAAGAGCAACTCCGTCGATTATCTGAGATAGTGAAGTAATTTCCCAATGTAGTCTCTTGCTACAGTTGAAATAAATTTGTTTAAGTTTTACATTTGTTTGACTTAAATGCTATTCATTGACAGTACAATTTAAATCCTACAAAAATGGGCAGAATGAACGACGAAAGTGCTTCTGTAAAGAATAGCGAGGCTGTCTGGACTTCAAGGCATGTTCTTAGCAGTTCTTCACATTTCATTACAGTAATTAAACAAGGCAGTTTTACACGAGGTCTAAAACTGCAGTACTGACTCACCGGCCGCTTGTGTCCTACGGGCTGCAAGAGACAATAGTACCAGAAAAACCAGAGCGAGTGTCATAGCATCCTTTAGCCACAATAACACGGTGATTTCAAAGTTAAAATACTTTCGTCTTTAACGTTTCTCTGAGAATCGATTCAACTCGACACCCACAGCGTATTGCAGCTCTCGAAAGGGTCTTTTCGTTTTCACTGGCAACGCAAATATAGCGTTATTAATCACTCATCTTGCGATAGCCACATCATAGGTGTAGAGACTGATTCTTCCCACCGTTCTTGCAGTCAATGTGGTTCTAAAGAGCTTCATGGCAACTTCACCGGGCAATAGATCGTGAAAACTTTCCCAGGCGTTCAGTAATTTAGTTGAAATTTGGTGGAGATATGAACCATTTTACATTTAAAAGTTACGAGCCATTCGCCGGTTGTCTTTTTGTTCGCCCGCGCTGTAACTCATTAAAATTCTACCTTCTTTGGTACTGCTCATGATTAATGGATAACTGTTTTTGGAAGGCGCTGTGCAAAGCGGGTATCCGGCTAATTTGGAAACAAAACGAACCAGTCACAGCAAGTGTTTTATTCTCTAAAATGAATCCACCAGCAACGTTATTTGATTTTTGGCGGGACAAAAATCGAACGAAAGATAACATATAGAGTCCATCAAAAGTTACAGAACAGTAATGTGTAAAACTATGTATAATCTTTCTGTTTGCCTCAATTTTGTTTCCATCGGCGAAATGCGCGCCTCAGTGCTTTTCCCACGACAATTTGAATTTTGCCTGAGCTGTTTTTTGAATCGTTGTATACGGTAATGATTTCAGTTTGATAATTTGATTTTTTTCTCACGACTAAAGTAGCCACATGAAACAAAACAGACCTTTGCTTCCCGTTTCTGCTCTTCCCTTATGGAAGGCGCAGCTGTCTTTGAACTGGTTCACAAAGCGGCGAGAATTTACGTGTTTTCCAGTAAGCGGGAACGAAAGGATGGTTATAGGGGACGTATTCATTAACAGTCAGGTCCGTGTTGGGTCATGTTTTAAACTTGACAGCAAGCATTCAACCCAGTGAAGCATAAAATAACTTTTGTGGTTACAACAAAATAGGTTTTGTCATGTAATCATTTTACTCAACAATAGAAACAATAGTCATGCTGTCAACTTTCACGGACCATCCTGCGATCTATCTTGATAAATATTTAGAACACAGAATGTGTGTTAGAACGTACTTTGAATATAAATTGAGAATCTCTGGAAAGCCGGTTAACATACTACAAGCTGAAGCACATGGTGCACACCAGTTGGCAGCTCCATAATGGACAAATGAAAAGTTCCAAGGCAAGAAGGGAGAGTGGAAGGAGGGCCAAGTATAGGCTCGCTGTAATGTCAGAACAACTGGTATCGTGCTTTAGAAAGTTCTTTTGTCGAAGCGATAAAAGAATTAGATAGACTTCGGTAATTGCTTGACATTCTCTGCCTTATAGTTATTCTTTTTACGCACAATTTTGGTTAATACACTTAAAAAACCTTAAAAACGTGTATATCTTTATAAAACCGCCTATAAGCGTTTTTAAAATGGTTTTATAAAGATATACACATTTTTAAGGTTTTTTAAGTGTATTAACCAAAATTGTGCGCATTCTCTGCCTTAGTTGTTCTTTTTACGCACAATTTTGGTTAATACACTTAAAAAACCTTAAAAACGTGTATATCTTTATAAAACCGTCTTTAAGCGTTTTTAAAATGGTTTTATAAAGATATACACATTTTAAAGGTTTTTTAAGTGTATTAACCAAAATTGTGCGTAAAAAGAACAACTAAGGCAGAGAATGTCAAGCAATTACCGAAAACTGTTATCGTATCTCTCAACTTTGAGCAACTAGGGCGCTAGCACAACCCTACTCAATGCAGCAGAAAATCTAACAGCACTGGTGTACTATGGAAGTTTCGCATGAGATACGTTTTGCCCAAATGTGAGTTACCATAGCAACGAAATGAAATTATAGGCCCTTCATGAAATCACCATAATTTTGGAATTTTCAACCGTCTGACACAGTGGTCTCAGACGATGGCAAACTTCGCAAAAAAATACGAGAACGTCAACGTGAGATCTGCGTGTGGAGTTTCAAGATGTCAAAGACTACTTTAAAATGTTATCGAAAACTATATCCAGAAATTCCGAATAAATGGCGCCGATTGTCTTAAATGAATATTATTTTATAACATTCCCAATTTTATAGAACATCCCAGAGAAATCTCTCTGTGTGATTTTCAGAAACATCGGCTTGAATATCAGCTGCTTAAAGGTGTTATGCCTTATTATCAAAAATAACCCTATACTTATTGAATTCGTTGGGAATTAATAAAAAGCATTCGTTGAATTTTTTTTATTTGATCTCCGTGTTTTTTATCTTGATCTCAAGGAGATCAAGCAATATTCAATGCAATCACCGAGTTTCAAATTCATTATAACATTTTGGAAAATGTTGCACTAATTTTCAGTTTGTTATTTCCATTATGATTTAGTATTGTCTCGAATCGTTATGCCACAGTTCATTTCTGTTTATCGTGAATTCATAAAACGTGTGATTGTTTTCTTTCGATTTCAAAATATGCCGAGCTTTCATTACTAGTACAGTGACACTATGGTTCAAATTGTCATTTTTGCTTCTTGTAGAGGAGGAAATTGACGAGTTTTAAAAGAGCGTTCCTGCCAACGATGAAACCAACGTCAGACTTAAGTAATGATTTCTCAGCGATTCTTCTCCATCAACGGAATTACAATATGATAGGTTAAACCTACTTTGAATGCCACAATAGCTCTTGCTTCTCAGTGCCAACTTTTCTATTTTGGGGTGCCCAAATGGCTCTGGGAATGAAACAAAAGAAATTAAATTATCTTCGATGTGAATTGTCTGTTTTGGTTCCCCTAACCTCGGAGCCAAGTTAGAATTTTAATATTAATCTAACGAAGTTGGCCTGTTGGTTATAAGCCAATCCTTGTCTACTGCCCTGATTTCTAACGATAGAAGTTCACTCAGTGATCTGTTTTTGATTTGGTTTTTGGCCAAATCCTAATCGTACTGTTTTGGTGCTCTTCGGGGATCATCAGATTCGTTCGTTGGTCTCGCCATAGACTCGATTTCGGCTTGAATGATTCTCGCCAACTGATCAGTAAAAATCAAGGCACGACCGAACTCGCCTAGCTAGCTGCCGAGGTGTAACGTAAGCTTCATCAGTATTTCCATTTGCACCCGCCCACCTGCATCGGTCTCTTACGTTCTCTTCTATGTATCGTGACTAGGTGTCACAAAGGCCTCAACAGGTTTTCCAGATGTGCATTAATCTTTGTATCAGTAATTTTAAGATGTCTTCATCAAAACATTGAGCGACAAACGCATATAACGGTAACAATGGCCTGTGATCGAGATTTTGTGGATGACAACACTTCCCAATTCTTTTCGTCTCTTGGGCTTTGATTTATCGATGATGCTACAATAATGTTATCACACAAATTCCTTGTGATTGATAAACAAGTTATGATCACGCACACTTTGTCAAAAAACGCCCTTAACTTTACCGTAATTTGTAATCGTAATTAGACTGATAACGTATCAACTTTTTTGAAATTCAAAGCCACATTCACATATGGAAAATTTCAGATCGCTCTGAATCTTTTCTTCAAAAGTTTTTTTTTTCATTTTCGAAAACGTTTTAACTTAATATCCTTGTCAACCTTAATATGCTTGTCAACCTGTTTTTTAAACAGGTTGTACCTAACCCTCAGGTTGTACCGTTGCTATGGTAACTTTTAAGTTACCATAGCAACGGTACAACCGTTTATGAAGATGAGCATATCTTGTTTACTAATGATTCCAGATTGATTTGATAACACGTTTGCGGACGTTGCATGGTGCTTCGAAATGAGTTATACAGTTGGCTCAAGTACAGCTGAGAAACCCGTTTGTGCTTAACTTCCGGAAACAATAGTACACAAGCCGGATGATGTTTTTCCGAAGCAATCTCAAAAATAGAACTAAAGCGCTGTTGTAAGCTGATAGAAGCCTTATTTAGTTTGTGACAACAGCTGTAACCGTTAAACCAATTGTTAAGAAATATTTTCCATAAGTACTTACAATAAAGAAGTCATTTTAAATCAATCTTTAGTTTTCGCACGCATACTGATGGAAACAAAGGACATTGCTCTGTCTATCTGGTTCATAAGTTCAGTTTTAATGTCGTAAGATAACTTTGTTAATGACCTTAAATTACGTTACCCAGAGCTTCAGATTTTGGGATTTCACCTATTCAGATAGGCACATCTAAAGGGTGCGCAAATTGGAAATACGTGTGGGGTGACCTTGACATGTCACGTTATTGGTAGACGTAAGGTACAATTAGAAGTTTTAAACAAAAAACGATCGCAGATGGCGAAGCAAAGCACGGCCCTATTGAAGATTTGACATTATTTTGAGCCATACGAGACGCTGTCAGAAATGATGGCAAACTGATGCGATATTTTCATAGGATAGAGAATGAGTTGAAATCCTGCAATGCAATTTGTTTATAACCAAACTGATATGATATTTCGTCTTATTATTTCAAGTCACTTCTGTGTTGAACTGGTTCAAATTGTATGCTACTATCTGTAACTCGAATCATTATTTTTTGTTTTACAATATCATTTCATATGCTGAAATTTATTTCTTCCGTTCGCCTTTTTGTGTGAAACAAATACTCTTCTTTTTCAGCTTACTTGACTTACAAAAAGAAAAGCAAATAAAATGTACGGGTCATCGTTTTTTAATTACTAACCTCAGATTATAGACAAAAATCATCGCAAACGATTGAAATTTCTTTGGGTTAGGTTAGTTTAGCCTTGTCTTAACACCTGCTGCATTGACAACATCAGTA
>Ga0126343_10000125_pt1 | contig 22826 bp, 13 predicted proteins | sample Cyp2metagenome_FD_92531 | JGI IMG/M metagenome (GOLD analysis project Ga0126343, IMG submission 92531) | Coral microbial communities from Lord Howe Island, Old Settlement Bay, Australia - Cyphastrea 2 metagenome | ecosystem: Host-associated > Invertebrates > Cnidaria > Coral ...
CCATTAGACATAGGGCAAGCAGAGAAGCTGATGAAAAAAGAGGATGGGCATTTAATCCTCAAAGGGAATGCGACAGAGTGCTACGGCACATTTGCAATAGAAGCTGGCATGGTCACCATTGGGGAAAACACGACGATCGGTCGCACGGGAGTGGTAGCAGACGGCAATATGGAGATTGAAGCAGGGGGAGTCCTCGCAGGAGAGGGAACATGCGCAAAATCGGTGGACATTAAAGCGCTCGGTTACTTGATGGGAACGGGCACATACAAACAAGATATCAATAATGCGGGAACCATCAAACCGGGCTCATCCGCTGGCATGTTGACAATTGAGGGAGATTACAGACAAAAAAAGGACGCGATTTTGAGAATAGACGCAGATCATCCCGATACATTCAGTGTGCTTGAGGTAGGTGGGACCTCAGAGTTAGAGGAAGGCAGCGTACTCACATTTGTGTTGCAGCCCGGTTTTTACCCAGCCAAAAAAAAATACGAATTTCTCAAATCGGCAGGAGGCTTTGTTCAAGGCAAAGACACCTTTTCCAAGGTGATCTTCGGCAGGCAATCTTTCTCATCCCAAGACATCGCCAAGAACCCGAGCAACAATGCACTCATACTCACAGCTCCTCGAGCCGAGGCCGTCTTTACCATTGATTTAAATCAACTCAAAGGGAATGCGCGCGCCATTGGCACATACCTCTTTGCCGATCCCAATCTGCTGTCTGCAGATCTCCAAGGGATTGCCGATCAGCTTCTCACAATCACTTCGGTGGGCCTTTTTTCAAGCGAATTGTCAAAGCTAGGACCCCAGATACTCGGAGCTTTCCCACTCGTCGCCCTACAATCAGCTGCACGTCTGGGCAGAGAGATCAACCGCGCTGAGGCGCACTACCAAAAGAACCATTGGATGCATGAAGAGATGCCCAATCAGGAAGAGGGGAAAGGAAGGAGCCACCACTGCCCATCAATGCATACCACATGGGTAAGTCCGATTGGTTATTACTACAAACAAGATGCAGACACAGAGGAGGTGCCCTTCAATAGTCGAACCTACGGATTTGCACTGGGATATCAAGCGGATCTCTCCCATCGTCTTGCTTTGGGTGGTGGCATGGGATACACTCACTCCAATCTGGGATGGTATCGAGATCGAGGAGATGCGACTGTGCAATCTGTTTACCTATCCCCCTCCCTAAGTTATGTCGGAGATTATGGATATATAGGTGCCCTTATCGCCGGCGGAATGAGTTTTTATGAAGCAAATCGAAAAATCACCGTCCTAGATGTAAAGAGAAGAGCTACGAGCAATCACAGCAGCTTCGATCTTCTCTTCAGTGCCAGTGGAGCACTTCAATTAGACATGCAAAAAGTCGGGGTCGATCACCTCTTTTTTGTCCCTTCGCTCCATCTGGACTTCTTCAATCTCTTTGAAAATGACTACCAAGAATCGGGAGCAAATGCGCTCAACCTCTCCCTTCCGAGCAAATTCTCCTCGTTTTTCCGACCAGAGTTGAAATTTCAAGTGTTTCAAAAACTCAAAGGAAAGAGTGCACAGTTCTTGCCCGGCCTGTATGTCGGTTGGCTAAAGAATATCCCACTGACGCGAAGTGACTCTCAAGCACGGCTCGAAAGTGGCGGTCTGGGAACGCAGAGCCCCTTGACCGTGGAGAGCGATCAAAAACTTCAGGGCCAATTCGTGGTGGGAGCATCTTTTTCCATGACTTATCGACACAACTTCTCCTTCAAAATAGGTTACGAGGCCAACTTAGCACGTGCTACCTACGTTCAAGAAGGCAAACTTCACGTCAGTTGGAAGTTTTAAAGTGGTTTGACTCTTCCAGAAGTGTTTGCCCATGCACTAAAAATGCACACACCCTGAACTCGAGGATTAAACTCCCCGTCGCTTCAGTGTCCCTTCTTTTTTTGCGCGCTCTTCTACGCAAAGTGGATAGAAGGGAGTCTCTACGCTGATATGACAATAAAAATGTACACATAATAAAAAATTTTTTGTTACAGTCCGAAGGTATGGAAAAAATAGATGCTTACCGTAAGCCACGCAAGTGGAGCACGTGGTAGTGACTTAAGTGAAGCTTGCACTGCTGTCTCAAAGGGCAGACTTGAGCTAAGTGGAGCTAGTGTGATGCTCAAAAGATCTAGCCGTCGTGTGATAAAAAGCAAGGCAACCATGAGGTTTTTTATGTCTTATTCCCCTTTTATGTTCTTTCTGAGTGTTTTTCTCATCTCTTGTATCCATCTGGTATCAAAAGAGGTGAAGGTGGTCAACACTCATGGAGAACTAGAAGACGCGATTAAAGAGGCAAATCAAGGGAAAACCGACATTCAGCTGGGGCAAGACATCACATACTCACGTGCCTTTCAGCCTCTCAATGCCAATGCCGTTCTCAAGCCCACCAATCAAGCTTTTTTCATCGATGGAGGAGGGTATACTCTCAAAGCGGAGCCAAATACTCCGGGATTTTTTATCAGAGGTTATCAAGAGGAATCTGATGGGAAAACGATTGTGATCAAAAACCTGACCATTGAAGGGGCAGTTGCAAAAGGAGGAGATGGAGGCAAGGGTTTTGGAGGGGGTAGAGGAGGGCATGGAGGAGGAGGGCTAGGAGCAGGGGGAGGGATATTCCTCCAACAAGGTGCTCGCGTGACATTGAAAAACATCCATTTCAAATCATGCCAAGCAATAGGAGGGGACGGAGTGCCGAGTAGCGATCCCGTAGGAGTAGGCCTAGGAGGAGGGGGCGGAGGGGGCGGCGGTTTGAGACACGACAATAAAGGGGGTGATGCCCGTCAAACAGCCAATGGAGCAGGTGGTTCTGGTGCTGGGTTCGACACACCCGGTGTGAACGCCACTCAGGCAGGTGGATGTGGAGGAAGTGGACTGGGAGGAAGTGGGGGCACCGGCTATCTGGGTGGAGGGGGCGGTGGGGGCGGTGGGTATGATGGTGGATCGGTGGGAACGCAAGGAGAGAGTCAAAAACCTGGAGCAGGGGGCAGTGGAGATGGCGGCCCAGGACTTACCACAACAGCTGAAGCGGGTGGCGGTGGAGGCAAAGGCAGCATCTCAGACACAAAGGGAGGAATTGGAGGCAGTGGACTGGGAAGCGGAGGGAGTGGAGCTGTGAAAAAGACCCCCGGAGAAGATGGCATTGCGGGTCCTGGGCAAGTGGGGGCAGGATTGCCGGGCCCGGGAGGGGGAGGAGGTGGCTCATGGGGGGATGGGGGTAGCGGAGGAGATGGGGGCAGCGGCTTTGGTGGAGGTGGGGGGGCCTCTTCTGATATAGCCACTGACACAAAGGGAGGCGCTGGAGGAGATGGGGGCTTTGGTGGAGGAGGAGGATCTGGTAGCATTGGCTTTGCACCTGAAGGGCAAGCGAGAGGTCAAGGGGGCACAGGGGGCTTTGGTGGAGGGGGCGGTGGAGGCGGTGGCTGCACACAAGCGGGCAAGAGACCAAGGGGAGGATTTGGAGGTCAAGGAGGATTTGGTGGGGGAGGGGGGGGCGGATCAAGCGGAGGAGCCGAACCACTCAACGCAGAAGGGGAGGGGAACGGAGGAGGCGCTGGAGGGTTTGGAGCGGGAGCAGGGGGCGCTGGAGGGAACTACGATACCCGCATCAATTCAGCAAAGAGCGCATTTGGGGGAGGCAGTGGGCAAGCGGAAAGTGGAAAAGGGGGAGGCAGTGGCTCGGGAGCAGGTCTTGGCGGAGCCATTTTCCTGCAGGAGGGATCTTTCCTCACACTCGAGGACAAGGTCACCTTTGATCAAAATGAGGCCGCAGGCGGAAAGGTGCAGGGAATTGCTCCCCCCGATGACCAACTAGGCAAGGGGCTTGGGCCCGATATCTTCATGATGTCGGGATCTACACTCATCGTGGACTCGAGTGAAAACATCGAAATAACAACCAAAATCGAAAGCAACAAAACAGAGGGAGGAGGCTCGAGAGATCAAGGAGGCCTTCAAAAAAAGGGAACGGGAACCCTCACACTCGCGCAAGAGAATAGCTACACTGGAAGTACCACCCTCACAGAAGGGACGTTGAAAGTCAATTTAGATACTAACCTCGGAGAAGCCAATGCAGAAAACAAACTGATATTGGAAGGAGGCGTACTTTCCATTTTTGGAAACGCTTTTAACTGTGATACGAGACAAGTGCAACTAGGCAAAGGCACCGTTCAAGTGAGCAATGAAGCAGAGAAAGCGATTTTTGGCAGCATTTTGTCAGATCAACCCGAAGCGAAAGGGATGCTCATCAAAACGGGCATGGGGACTCTCGAACTCAAGGCGGACAACACCTACACAGGAGGGACGGTCATCGAAGAGGGAACCGTCGTACTCTCTCAGGTAAGGCGTAAAAATCTAGGGGACGGACCCTTGACCATCCACAAAGAGGGCACACTCGTGATGACAGATCAGAATAAAGAGATTGGAGGGCTAGGTGGGGATGGGAAAGTCGAGTTAAACGAAGAGAATATGACCTTGTTAGTGTCGGGAGGTGGCACCTTTGCAGGGGACATTTCGGGCATTGGAGAATTTGCCTTAGCAAACGCAACGCTGACACTATCTGGAAACAATACATTCACCGGACCCCTCTATATTCGGGGTGGCACTTTAAACTTCGAGAAAGATGAGAACTTGGGAAGCAATCCCGCAGGAGCTCTTAAGCGCATCTATCTTGAAAATCAGGGCACGTTAACACCGCTTAACTCTGCCACCATCTCAGAAAACAAAGAAATTTTTATCTCCTTTGGCGACCGAGGAGTGATTGCACCTGCAGACAACGTCGACTTAACAGTGTTGGGAAAAATATTAGTAAAAACAGATCCACGCAGGGGCAACGGCATATTGATGAAAAAAGGGGTAGGGAATTTGGTCTTACAGGGGGACGTCAGGGACTGCTCAGGCACGCTCGAAGTGCAAGAAGGAACGGTGACCATTGGCAAGGACACCACAGTAGGTAGCATAGGTAGTAAGGAACTAGACATTCAGATGGGAGGAGTGCTCACAGGGGAGGGAAGGTGTCAAAAACAGGTCATTGTGCAATTTGGAGGCACATTGATGGGCAAGGGAACATACCAAGACGTCGTAAATAATGGAACGGTCAAACCCGGCTCATCTAGCGGCACATTGACCTTACTCGGCCCCTATCAACAATTGAGAAACGCCATTTTGAAAATAGAGGTAGATGACTCGGGTGCATGCAATCACTTGAAAGTATTTGGACAGTCCGCATTGAGAAATGGGAGTCAATTGGTATTCGATCCACAGCCAGGGATTTATGATGCTCGCACATCCTACGATTTTTTCACCGCCATAGGAGGCTTTACTCAGGGCGAGGATACCTTTTCTCAGGTGCTCTTTGGCTCACAATCTATGGCATCGGAAGATGTCACAAAAAGAGGCCATGAACTCACCTTCACACTCCCCAGGGCTCAGGCTGTTCTTCCCGTCAACCCCTACGAGCTGAAAGGAAATGCACAAGAGATTGCTACCTACCTCTTTGAAGACCTAAATCTGTTTTCAACCGATCTCAAATCAGTCATCAGAAAACTGCTCTCCCCAGGTCAAGCCCAGCCATTTTCAAAGCGCATTTTACAGCTAGGTCCTCAGCAGTTCGGGGCCCTTCCGCTCATGAGTTTTCAATCGAGTATACGGATGGGCAAAGAGATGAGTCTTACCGAGGTGATCAGCCCTACTCTAAGTTCGAGTCAAGAGGGGCAAGAGCACGCCCTCTCTGAAAAGCACCCCATTTGGATGACTCCTATCGGATATTATTACAAACAAGAGGGAAATGAAGGGCAAGTGCCCTTCAACAGTCGCACGTACGGACTGGCGCTGGGATATCGAAAAGCCCTTTTAGACCATCTCTTCTTAAGCAATGGCTTTGGATACACCTACTCCGATTTCGGTTGGCAAAAAAATCAAGGAAGCGGATCGATTCAATCGGTTTATTTAGCGCCTTCGCTGATCTGCACGCGAGAGCATGGGCATATCGGAGGTGTCATCGCCGGAGGGATTAGTTTTTATGATGTCGATCGGAGCATTCTATTTTCAGATGTGAAAAAAGTAGCACATAGCCGCCACCACAGCTTCGACCTAATGATCGGAGTGAATGGCGCTCTCAAGTTAAAAATGACCACAACCGCGCTCAAACACCTATTTTGCATCCCCATGTTTCGGTGCGATTTTGTCTCCGTTTTCGAAAGTAACTATCGAGAGTCTGGAGCAGGAGCTCTCAACCTGTCTGTTGTGAGCAGATTCTCGGCGTTTTTACGCCCGGAGATCAAACTCAAACTGATGCAAGAGGTGACACTCATGCATGCCCGCGTATTCCCCAGTGTATATGTCGGTTGGCTGAAAAACATGACGCTGAGCCGCAGTGAAGAAAAGGCAGGACTGATCACGGGAGGGTTCTCTAAGAAAAGAGCCATGACTGTGAAGAGCACCTACCCACTCAAACATCAATGTGTCGTGGGGGCCGAACTCAGCGCACACTATCGAGACGGATGGTCTCTCACCGTCGGCTACGAAGCCAATGTGGTGGGTTCGCTCCATGTCCAAGAGGGCAAACTGAATCTCATGTGGAGATTTTAAACTGTTCAAAGCGCGTAACAATGGCAAGTACAAGCAGCCCTCTTTCTTACACGTGAAGTCAAATAAGAGTCCGAAGAGGAAGAAAACGGCTCATCATCCCACCTCGCTGTGCACGCGAGGTGCGTTTCTCATCGCTTCGAGCGAAGCAAGACGCGCGGTTTTGAGACGCAGATCCCGCTTTCGAGCCAAAAAGCTCGTCTCACGCACGTACCCAAAGAGATTCGAGCCATCTGCTCTGCCCATCTTTGTAACAACAAAAAGAGGCGCACAATAAAAAATTTTTTGATAAAGTGCGAAATAATAACAGAAAATACAGGCTAACCGGAGCGCGCGCTTGCCACTCACTGGCCAATATCCCTTTTACGGGCCAAATCAAAAGGGCAAATCTCTGTCTTAGAAAACGTGATTCCCCCTTAAGTTTGGTCAAAAGCAGGGCAAAAATGAGGTGTTTTATGTCCTACTCCCCTTTCGTTCTTCTGCTCATACTATGTGTACATGGCTTTTCCCGTTTAGAGTCGGCGACCATTGACACAACTGTGAAAGATCAAACAGAATTAGAAAAAGCAATCGAAAAAGTCAACGCAGCTGGTGGCTCGATCACACTGGGGGGAGACATCACCTTTTCTAGAGATTTTCAACCGCTCAATGCGGACTCTGCCCTTAGGCCCACCGATCAAACAATCACGATCGATGGCAGTGGACACACGTTGAAATCAGGAGATGGGGGCCCATTCCCCGGGTTTTTTGTCAGAGGTTATAACAACGCCGACAACAAAATGGTGGTGATCAAAAATCTACTCATTGAGGGGGGTGTCGCCAAAGGGGGGGATGGAGGGAGGGGATATGCAGGTGGTCAAGGGGGAAGCGGAGGGGGGGGGCTTGGAGCGGGGGGAGGGATATTCGTGCAACAAAACTCCAAGGTGGTGTTAGAGAGCGTGACTTTCAAATCGTGCAAGGCGATTGGAGGAAGCGGTGTCAATAGCGATACTCCCCGCGGCTTTGGACCGGGAGGCGGAGGAGGAGGCGGCGGCGGTTTGAGAAACAGCAATGGAGGGAATGCACTCGGGGCAATCAATCGAGCCGGTGGTTCCGGGGCTGGATTGAATCGGGATGGAGTCACCTCGATCGAAGGGGGAGGAAGTGGTGGAAGCGGATTCGGTGGGGTTGGAGGGACCGGTTACCTAGGTGGGGGCGGTGGAGGAGGCGGTGGATATGACGGTGGATCAGTGGGCAATAGCACGGATGATAGTCGTTATCCCGGAGCGGGAGGCAGTGGAGATGGGGGCGCAGGGGGTAAGACGACGACACAAAAAGGGGGAGACGGAGGGATAAGCAGTGTCCAAACTACAGCCATTGGGCAAGGAGGGGCCAACTTGGGAAGTGGGGGCAGTGGAGCTGTCAAAGCAATCGCCGGAAACCCTGGAGTCATCAATCGAGGTGCAGCAGGAGCGAGCGGCGCACCACTCGGAGGGGGCGGGGGCGGGGGCTCCGCAGGGGATGGGAATAATAGCGATGGAGGAAGCGGAGGAGATGGAGGAGATGGATTTGGAGGGGGTGGAGGAGCCTCTTCTGACATCGGCTTTGATAAAAAAGGGGGCAATGGCGGACAGGGAGGATTCGGTGGAGGGGGCGGAGCAGGCGGCATCGGAGTTGCTAGTAGAGGCAAAGGCGGACAGGGAGGATTCGGTGGAGGGGGCGCCGGAGCAGGCGGATGCACACTAGCAAATAAAACTCCCATAGGGGGCCAAGGAGGAACGGGGGGATTTGGTGGAGGGGGCGGTGGGGGTTCTAGCGGAGGCGCCAACGAGCTGCCCTCAGACCAACAGGGGAATCGGGGGGGCAAAGGGGGATTTGGAGGGGGTGGTGGGGGAGCAGGAGGGAATTATATCGAACAACGAGATCAGGGCTTTGAAATCGAGCCCGCCGAAAGCGCGTTTGGCGGAGGCAAAGGAACCGCTGAGCATGATCAAGCGGGAGGCAGTGGTTCGGGAGCGGGTCTCGGGGGAGGAATCTTTCTCCAGGAAGGGGCCCATCTCACGATCAAGGGAACGATTGCATTTGATGGGAACGAGGCCCAGGGTGGATCACTTGTGGGACAAGGAAACCCCGCTCAAGGGCAAATGGGACAGGGGCTCGGAAATGACATCTTCATGATGTCGGGATCCACACTCGTCATCGATTCAAACGAACAGATCACCCTTAAGAAGATCACGAGCAACGAAAAAAAGGGGAGCACCCCCAATCTCAGGGATGGAGGAGGTCTTCAAAAAAAGGGAAGAGGAGCGCTCACGCTCGAACAGACAAATAATTACACCGGCAAAACCACCCTATCAGAGGGCAGCTTGCTCGTCAGTCGAAACACCACTCTCGGAGCACCTGAGCAAGTGGGCGAAAACACAAATGGACTCGTATTGGAAGGGGGGACTCTCGTGTTCACTCAAGATGGCTTTGTGTTTAGCAAACAGGTGGAACTGTCCCACGGGACTATCGAAGTGACCCATGAAGGGGACACAGCGTATCTTCATGACGTACTCAAAGACAACCAGGGTGGAGCCGCTGGAGTGCTCATTAAGAAGGGACAGGGCACACTAAACCTTATCAGTAACAACACGTACACTGGGAAAACGCTAATCGATCAGGGAGTCATCAGACTGGGGCGATGGTGGGGGGCGTGGACCCCATTTGGGACGAGTCAACTCACCATTGGGCAGGAAGGAACGCTTCAGGCTGGAAGACTCGGGCAACCCACCGTGCACTCCTTGAACGGAACTGGGAAGATAGAAATGGAAGGTGACTCCCCGGCGAGGATTGATTTGTTCGTCAGAGAGGGCCACTTTGCTGGAACCATTTTGGGGATAGGAACACTCAGAAAACTAAGTAGAGGGATGCTCACACTTTCTGGAAATAACAACGCTTTTAATGGGGATATCCACGTTTCAAGTGGCACCCTAGAAATCTTTTCCCATGATAACCTAGCAGCGAGAAACAATATATTCAACGGTACAACTAAGCTATTAGCTTCCACTTCTCTGACGACCAACAAGAGCATTACCATCATCACTCGGGATCGAGAAATATGCACGATTGAGATTCCAAACGGGCTCCTCACATTGGGAAACGTTACCTCAATAGATGCCCACATCGAGAAAATAGGTAGTGGAACCTGCTTATTCTTAAGTGAACAGACCATGCAGGTTCAAGGGGCAACAATCGATGTCACGGAAGGTGTGTTTGGTGCAGGAGCGCTTCGAGACGTAGAGAATAACGCTATCGTGGGCCCCAATGGAACTTTGATAGGGGAAACAGAATATAACCTCATTTCCAACAAAGGAATTGTCAAACCTGGCTTTTCGGTCGGCCTTTTGAAATGTGACTATTACCTACAAGATGGGGGAGCAACTTTAAAGATTGAAGTGAAGCGCTCCGGCCCATTCAGCCGCCTTGAAGCGGTAACAGGAGCCGAGTTAAGAGAGCAGAGCCATCTACTGTTTGATCCAGAGCCGGGGATCTATGATGCCCAAACAAAGTACGCCGATTTTCTCAAGTCCGGAGATCTTGCGGGTGGTCGCACATTTTCCAACGTGCGTTTCGGTTCATACCCCCTCTCCTCAGAAGATGTGAAGATAGAAGGGAACAATTTGAGTCTCATCCTCCCTCGCAGTCTATCGGTATTCCCCGTCCATCTCGATCAGCTCACGGGAAATCCAAAAGTGATTGCCGACTACCTGTTTTACAACACGGACAGGTTATCACCAGATCTCAAATCGGTGGCGAGAAAGCTGCTCGCCGCACTTCCCTACAGCGCATTTCCCCGCAATCTCCTCAAGCTCGGTCCTCAGCAGCTCGGTGCGCTTTCTCTCGTCAGCTTCCAGTCGAGTGTGCGGATGGGCAAAGAGATGAACCGATCTGAGGTAGAAGAAGCGCAGATGCTCATCAAAGGGAAAGAGCCAAGAGATCTCCCCATGCAAAATACCGTTTGGGTCAGTCCCATCGGGTATTACTACAAACAAGACGAAGATACGAGACAATTCCCCTTTAATAGTCGCACGTTCGGATTTGCACTGGGATATCGAGGGGGGCGCTCCCAATCTCTCACCTTGGGGACCAATGTGGGATACACCTATTCCCATTTGGGGTGGTATCAAAATCAAGGAAGTGCCGCCGTTCAGTCTGTGTATGTGGCTCCTTGTCTGAGCTACCTGGGAAAGTATGGATATGGAGGAGCACTGCTGTGCGGTGGAGCGAGTCTGTATCATGTAAATCGAAAAGTTCTATTTCCGGGCGTGGACAGGAAGGCCACGAGCAACCACCGCAGCTTTGATCTGTTGCTCGGATTCCACGGAGCGCTCAAATTGCAGATCCCCAATAAGTTTATGGACCGCCTCTTCTGCATCCCTTCACTACGCCTCGACTTTGTCAACCTCTTCGAAAGTTCTTATCGAGAATCGGGAGCAGGTGCGCTCAATCTCGCAATCTCACGCAAATATTCCTCTTTTTTCCGCCCAGAATTGATACTCAAACTGATGCATCGATCAACTGTGGGGGATATGGTATGTACTCCTTCTGTGTACATCGGTTGGCTAAAACAGATTCCATTGCATCAAGATCCGTACCACGTCCGTTTTGAAAAAGAAAGATTGGGCAAGACGCAGTCCGCAGCTTTGACGAGCTACCATCAATTCAAAGGGCAAGGAGTGATCGGGGCGGAGTGCACGGTGACATGCGCAGATCGCTTTGCTTGGAAGATTGGTTATGAGGCCGATTTGGCAGGTTCCACTTATGTACAGGAAGGAAAAGTCAACTTGAGTTGGCATTTTTAAAGTGTGTCATTGTCACATTTTGGACATAGTACGCAGACCGAGAAGGTGTAGTCCGATTTTCAAAAGGCGAGCCGTGAGCTCGCACAGCAAAAGACGGGGGCGCTCATGTGCAGAGCCTTCGACGCGGCAATCCCGAAAAAAAGCGTGAAATTTTTCGGCGAGTGCGTAGAGATAATCGGACAAGCGATGGGGCAAGAGAGTTTGATCCATTAAATCTAATGCCTCTCCAAAGCGAAGCACATGCAGTCCCAAGGCGATTTCTGTGAGGTGGGTCAGCCTAATCTCTCCTTCTTTTCTCGCACCCCCTTTCTTCCCCACCTTTTTCTTGATCCCCTGAATGCGCACATAAGCGTAGAGAAGAAAAGCGGCCGTATTCCCTTCAAATTTGAGCATCCGCTCGTAGCTAAATGAGTAGTCCTTTAAGCGGTGACAAGATAGATCGGCATACTTCACGGCGTTCACACCCAAAATATGGGCGAGCTCATCTATTTCTTTTGCAGGGACTGTATCCAATCGTTCGAGCAAAATCTCCCGTGCACGAGCAACCGCTTTTTTCAAAAGATCGATCAGTTTTTCTGTGTCACCCGACCGGGTCTTAAATTTTTTCCCATCCGGTGCCAAGACGAGACCAAACGGAACGTGCTCAACGCGCACATCCCCCAATCGGAAATAGCCGAGCTTTTCCGCGGCTCTAAATACCATCTGAAAGTGGAGCTGTTGCCCCGCATCCACCACGTAGATCACCTGATCCGCCCGTTCTTCTAACGCGCGCTGTCTCAAAGCGGCGAGGTCGGTGGTAGCATAGGTGTAACCCCCGTCCGATTTTTGCACAATCAGAGGAAGAGGCGTTCCCTCCTTCGAAGTGAACCCCTCTAGAAAGAGGCACTTTGCCCCATCCGATATCTCGATGAGCTGTTTTTTTTCACATTCTTCGATCACTTTGGGCAACTGCTCACGATAAAAGGATTCTCCCCTTTCGATCAGCTTCACATCTAAAAAATCGTAAATCTCTTGAAACCCTCGACGGGAGATGGTGCAGATCTTTGCCCACGCGCACATGGCGCTTTCTTCCCCACTTTGAAGTGCGGTCACTTGTCGCTGTGCCCGCTTTTTAAAAGAAGGGTCCGAGTCAAAACACTTTTTTGCAGCTCGATACCAGCGCATTAATGAGAGAAGATCGGTCTCTTCTGCTCGCACAAGCACCTGGGGGCATTCACCTTGTACATAGGCAATGAGCATCCCAAACTGGGTGCCCCAATCCCCCACATGATTGAGACGCAGCACCTCATGGCCTAAAAATTCAAACAGGCGTGCGAGGGAATCTCCGATGACTGTGGAACGCAAGTGACCTACGTGCAACTCTTTGGCAACGTTAGGAGAAGAGAAATCAACGACGATCTTCTTTTTTTTCAAGGGGCGCGCTATCCCCAACCGCTCGTCTTTGAGAAGAAGAGTGAGCCGTTTGGCGAGAAAAGAAGGGCTCAGCGTGAGATTGATAAAGCCGGGCCCCGCACGTTCCCATTTCTCGATCATGGCGTGATCGAGCCTTTTCCACACCTCGATCATCTGCTCGGCCACATAAAGAGGGGACATGCGCAGCTCTCGTCCCAATTTGAGCGCCGAATTACACTGATAGTGGCCAAACTGCTCATGAGAAGTGGGCACAACGTCGACGAACAGGGAGGGCGAGCCCCCCTTTGTCCCAAAGCACTCCCCAATCACTTGGGCGGCTTGATGTCGCAAACAGGTGAGCAGATGATCCATGAAGCCTCTATTTGGCAGTGCGAGGAGGCGGAGGCGAGTACTCCCTCGCCTTGAAGCGCGAAGGCCTCTATATCCTTAAGGATGACCACACAAAACCCCCGAGCTCGAGAGTTATTTTTGGAAAATATTCTACAAGAAAAACACTCAAAGTCAAGGCGCGCTTTCATTTTGACACTGAAACGGGCGAGGGTGTTTGCTCATCCAAGACATAAAAAAGGGGGCCGATTGACAAGCAGACCCCGAGATCAAAACATATGTTCACTCAGCGACCCTTCTCTTAAGTCTAATCGATCAAGTCGCTCCCCGCATCAGCTTGAGGCATGCTTGAAGTCACTCTTTTTCTGCTTGCATCTTTCAAAAAAGGGTGGGAGAGCATTAGATAAGGCGCGTGCATGCGCCCCCTCTTTGAAATTCGAAAATCGGTTTTTTGCGCAAAGCCTAATCGGGTAAATTCGGGATTTTGGTTTGCCTTGCGCGATAATCGCTGCATCAGATACACTCCCCCCTTTGAAATGCGTGAGATTGAAAAGTGACGCACTCTATCATCGCAAAAGATTTACACCACTGCCTAGTGGAATTCATCAGCAGGAGCAAAAAGCCAGACCTTCTGACTACCTATTTTTTCTTTTTGGAGAAAAAACATGACATTCGTCCCGTTTTGTTTGTGCGTGAAAAGATGATTTACCAGAGTAAACAAAACATTTTAAGCAAGGTGGAGAAGGAGGGAAAGCTGTGGCGCGAGACCGAAATTAAAATCCAAGTAGGGGCCCCTCCAGTCAATGAGAAGACGACTAAGATCTACATCTGCCCCTTTACGGGGAAAGCTTTTGGAGACAATACCCACCCCAATCCCCAAGATGCGATCTACGACTGGGTATCCAAGTGTCCGGAAAACAAAGAGCGCCTCGATGGGGTTCGCGTCAAACGGTTTTTTGTCTCAGAAGATCCCGAAGTCATTAAAAATTACATCCAGAAGCGAAACAAGCCGATTAGCAAAACTGTGTTTTCCTCTGGTGTCACGGGCAAACTCTTCAACAGTAAACAGGCGGTCATTGAGGATTTTGAGCACAATCAGCTCAAATCGATCCCCTTCATTGATGTGCCGCGCCAAAATCGGTTTCAGATTGAAGCGCATTTTCTGGAATTTATTGAAAAGCAATTAGACGAATCCAAGATAAGCGCATTTGTCGAGGCGATGAACACTTACGAGGAGTTTTCAACGCATGTCAAAAGGTGGATCGAAGAAAACAAATAGGGTGAGCATCTCCCCACGAGAAACAGAGGCATTTGGCGTTGCTTTGGCCACCCATTTCCGTCCTGGTTCTCTGCTCTGTTTGTTTGGAGAGCTTGCGGCGGGCAAGACAACCCTCATAAAGGGAGTTGCCCGCCAACTCGTGGGGATCGACCCCCATCAAGTGGTGAGTCCAACTTTTACCTATCTCAACTCATACAAGGGAAAGATCTGTTTGCATCATTTCGACCTCTATCGTTTGAAAGATCATAGTGAGTTTCTCAAACGCGGTTTTGATGAATATTTCGACTGCGGAGGGGTGTGCTGTGTGGAATGGGCCGAGAAAATCAAGCCGATCCTACCCGCTCATGCCCTGAGAGTCACACTCAAACATCTGGGCCAAAACAGGCGCGAGCTGAGCATTGAACATGAAGAGAATCCCATTTGAAAAAGCACGCTTTTTGAGCTCAGAGCTTGAGAAAGGAGTACACTCGACCCCATTCACATGGAGAAATGTGCCCGAAATCGCCGTTGTAGGTCGCTCCAATGTGGGAAAATCTTCCCTTCTCAATCACTTGATGGGCAGTCGCCATCTCGCCAAGATCTCTTCCACCCCGGGGAAAACTCAGCGTATCAACTACTTTTTCGTCGATGAAAAGGCACTGCTCGTCGATCTACCAGGTTACGGTTATGCACATGTAAGCAGATCGACGCGCCGCACTTGGGGTGTGTGTTTGGAAAGGTATTTTCAAACTCGTCCGTGCTTTCGTCTGCTTCTCTTTCTCCTCGACATCAGACACCTACCCAGCACAGGGGATGTGGCCTTCTCCCGTTTCGCCTCTTTTCACCACATACCCCTCCTTGTGGTTTTGACAAAAACAGACAAACTCAAACAGCAAGACAGAGAAAAAAAAACCTCTGCCATCATAGATGTCTTAAAGAAAACAGCATGCCAAGCGCAGTGGCCAGTGGTCCACTATTCTGTCAAACATGGGAAGTGCAGACGCGCGCTCATTGAAATGATCAATGGAAGCATATGGGGTTAATTCAAAAAGATCGCTTTGTGTGCTTTGATTGCGAGACAACTGGACTCGATCCGAAAACGGATGAAATCATCGAAATTGCCGCCGTACTCTTCACCTTTGAAGGGATTCACATGTTGAAACAAGACTTGATTGAACCAAATTGCCCCATCCCCAAGCATACCACCGAGATCCACCACATCACAGATGAGATGGTCAAGGGAAAGCCGAAAATTCAAGAGGTGCTGCCCGCTTATCTCACCCTTTTTTCAAATCACGTGCTGATCGGACACGGCATCCCTTTTGACATTGCCCTGATTGAAGCTGCAACGCGAAAATTTTGCATCCCCTCTAAACTCTCTGCATCCACATACATCGACACTCTCCGTTTGGCTCGTCTCTATGGAGAAAGCCCGACCAATTCACTTGAAATGCTGCGCTCACACTTCAACATCCAATCGCATGGAGCGCATCGCGCCATGAATGATGTGTATGTGAATATTGAAGTGTTCAAACGACTCTCTCGCCCTTTTAAAACGACCGAGGAGATACTAAAACGGCTCGAACACCCCGTTCAGCTCAAAACGATGCCCCTGGGCAAACACAAAGGGCGTCCTTTCAAGGAAATTCCTCTGGAATACCTGCGATGGGCAATCAAACAAAAATTTGATAAAGATTTGCTTTTTTCTCTAAAAAAAGAGATGAGGAAGAGAAAAATGGGACACTCTTTTAACCAAGCCAGCAACCCTTTTTCCAATCTATGAAGTGCGCGCTCAATCATCTCAACGTGCATGGAAAAGCGGTTTTGATGCGCGTCGATTTCAACGTTCCTCTTGAAGAGAGCGGTTGCGTACGGGATGATTCTCGGATCCGCCTATCTCTACCTTCGATCCAATACATCCTCGGGCAAGGGGGGCGGCTCATTTTAATCAGCCATTTGGGACGCCCTAAAGGGGAAAAAAATCCGAAGCTCACGCTCAAACCAATCGCCACTCACCTCTCCACCCTTTTGGATCAACCAGTGCAATTTTCTCCAACTGCCATTGGGAAAGAAGTACACAAGAGATGTGATGCCCTGCAAAACGGGCAGGTCCTGCTTCTCGAAAACATCCGCTTCTATATCGGAGAAGAGCGCCCCGATCGAGATCCCACCCTCGTCAAAAAAATCGCCATTTTAGGGTCTGTTTACGTCAATGATGCCTTTGCCACAGCGCACCGCGTCCATACTTCAACAGCTCTTCTTCCCCAAGAGTTTCCCAACTGCAATGGGATGGGCTTTTTGATGGAACGAGAAGTGGCCTTTTTTTCACGCCACCTTCAAATGCCACAGCGTCCCTTTTGTGCAATCATTGGTGGATCAAAAGTCAGCACGAAGATCCGCGCTCTAAAGGCTTTGATACAGGCAATTGATGCGCTCTTCATCGGGGGCGGCATGGCGTTTACTTTCGCAAAGTGCCAAGGCATTTCGATCGGCGACTCCCTCCTTGAGCGAGATCATCTTTGTCTAGCCCAAACTCTTTTAGACGCTTGCAAAAGCAGAGCGATTCCGGTTTATCTTCCACAAGACTTTGTCATTGCAAAAGGGGATCTGAGCCCCCCCCTCGAGCACAGACTCATTGAGGCAAGTAGAGGAATCCCTAAGGGTTGGCAAGGAGTGGATATCGGCCCACACACCATCAACAATTGGGGTGCACACCTTGAGAAAGCAAAAGCGGTGTTTTGGAACGGCCCCATGGGAATCTTTGAACTGCCCCCCTTTGCCAAGGGCACGCACCGTTTAGCCGCTCTTCTGAGCACATGCGACTGCACTTCGGTAGTGGGAGGAGGGGATTCTATAGCTGCGATCAAAGAAAAAGGGATGCAAGAGCGTTTTACCCACCTTTCTTCTGGAGGAGGAGCCTCTTTAGAATACATCGCATTTGGCCGCCTGCCGGCAATCGATGCGCTCAGCGACCGAGAAGGGTGAATCGCATCGCCCCACCCGAGGTAAGTACTGGGCCAAACTGAGGGGATGTCTTGCATAATAACTTGCACCTGCTATAATGCCTATCAGACGAAGGAAATCAATCTTGATCAAAAAAACTTTTAGGAGAGGGCGGCTTTGTAAACAAAGTCCTTGGCCTCTTGTCAGGTGATGTCTCTTTTCTCATCTTTACCAAAGAGTTTTTTCGCCCATCGTCCGTCCTTGAGCAGATCGATTGATTTGATACATGGGGACCTTGTGGGGATGTATGTCGGTCTCATCTAATCTCAGATGTAACAAATGGCATGCTTACTTCTGGCCGATTCATAGACATGAAATCAAGAAATTTTTACCCCTTTTTTGCATTCTCGCCTGTATTTGTTTTAATTATACCATCTTGAAAGCGGCGAAAGATACTCTTGTCATCACCGCTCCTAGAGCGGGTGCCGAGGTGATTCCCTTCATCAAACTCTACGTCATCCTCCCCGCAGCTCTGCTCATGGCCTACCTACTCACGAGACTCTTCAATCGGCATAGCCAAGAGCGAGTCTTTTACATCGTGGTGGGGAGCTTTCTGGCCTTTTTTCTGCTTTTTGCCTTTGTCCTCTACCCTTTGAGGGATGTGATCCATCCCACAAACCTAGCTGATTCGGTGCAAGCACACCTGCCCCAAGGTTTTTCTGGCATGATCTGCGTGTTTCGCTACTGGTCTTATACCCTTTTCTACGTGATCGCAGAGCTATGGGGAACCGCTGTGATGTCGGTGATGTTTTGGGGTTTTGTCAATGAAATCACATCAGTTGGAGAGGCAAAGAGATACTACAGCATCCTCACGGTAGGGGCCAACATCTCCACGATCATGTCTGGTTACATCACCGTGCTTCTATCCAAGCAAACCCTTGACTTACACCGCCTATTTGGAGAGGATCGGTGGGGGCAATCCATCGGCCTCGCCACTTTTGCCGTCGTGGGATCAGGTCTTTTGATGATGGGAGTCTTCCGCTGGTACCACAGAAAAGTGATTCACACAGATCACAAGTTGAAGAAAATTCAAGAAGAACGCGCTACAAAGAGAAGATCGATAAAACTTGGAATCCGCAAAAACTTTGCTTATCTCATCAAATCCAAATACCTCATCTGCACTGCGATTATCGTCTTTGCCTTCCATATTTCCATCAATATGATCGAAATCATCTGGAAAAGCCAAATAAGGGAGCTCTACCCCAATCCCAACGATTTCAATACCTATATGGGAAAGGTCTTAATTACCATTGGCTGGACCTCCGCTCTATTTGCTCTGTTTGTATGTAATCCTCTGATCAGGAGGTGGAGCTGGACACTCGGCGCACTCATCACACCGATTGTCTTGCTCGCCACCGGAATTTTCTTCTTTGGGTTTGTGTTACTTAAAAATCACCCCCTCTGCACGAGCTGCGCAGCAGCGCTAGGCCTGACACCTCTTGCTCTGGGGGTTTTGCTCGGATTTATACAAAATGTACTTTCTCGCGTTTGCAAGTATACAGTGTTCGACACTACCAAAGAGATCGCGCTCATTCCCCTCAATCCGGAATCGAAACTCAAGGGGAAAGCGGCAATCGATGGGATTGGATCCCGACTGGGTAAGTCGGGTGGATCTTTGTTGCACAGCGGGTTTCTCATGTTCTTTGGCTCAATTTCAATCAGCACTCCCTATGTTGCACTCCTCCTCTTGGTCATTGTCTTGGTTTGGATCGGGACGGCTCAATCACTCGGCAGACAGTTCAATCGGCTCGTGTCTGCACACGAAAAACTCACCATCCGAGACAAGGAGACCTCCCCATCCCCAGAAAAAAAACCTTTGGCAGAATCAATTTAAAATATCTGTATGAATATTTTTCATTTAAAAATATTTAAATAGCTAAGAAGTTAAAATTTCTCTATTTTTCTCTGGAATGTGTAATAATGTCCTTTATGCAACCACTTATCGATTTTATTTTAGACAACAGCCGTCACGCCCATTGGATCGTTTTGGGAGCGATTCTGTGCGCCGGCTTCAATCTCCCCGTCAGCATTGACTTAATCCTCATTTTCACCTCCGTGTTAGCCGCTACCTTAATACCGGAGCACGCTTTTTCTCTCTACCTTAGCTTGCTCATCGGCACCTATTTCTCTGCCTGGATCGCCTACGGAATGGGCCGCTTTTTGCTTAAAAAATTTCTTAAGTATCGCTTTTTTTCTAAAATTTTACATCGAGACCGGTTGCAGAAGATCTACGAATTTTATGACAAACATGGGTTTTTAACTCTACTCTTTGGGCGTTTTATCCCCTTCGGAGTACGCAACTGCATTTTTATTACAGCGGGCATGAGCCGCGCCCCCTTTGGCACGTTTGCTTTGCGTGATCTCGTAGCCTGCCCTCTTTGGGTCACGACTTGCTTTGCCATTTTTTTCAGTATCGGGCAGAATTACCATCTCCTCATGCAAAAAATGAAAATCATTAATATTGCCATATTTGTAGCTTTCAGTGTGACGTTAATTGGCTGTGTTTGGTATAAAAAACGAAAGAAGAAGCAGGCACTTTAAACAAGAGGCCTTATCAACGAATTGATGTTAAACCCACCGAACAGTCTTTCACTTTTGCGTGCGCCTCTCGCCCTTCTCTTTATTATCGACAACATGCTTTTAAGAGTGTCCGTCGTTGTCTTAGCAATGCTCACAGACTGCATTGATGGCTACTTGGCGAGGCGCTACCGCTATACTTCCCGATTTGGCGCCGTCCTCGATCCAATCATGGACAAAATTTTCGTCTATGTCGCTCTCTACGTGCTCATACTCGAAGATCAAATCGAGCTTTGGCAAACAGGAGCGATGCTCATGCGCGACTTCTTGTTGTTGATTTTCATGCTCTACTTGGGGTGTAAGGGCAGTTGGAGGGGATTTAAAATGCGGGCAGTCCGTTGGGGAAAAGTGACGACCGCAGCTCAGTTTTGCCTGCTCGCCGCAGTGGTCCTAAAAGTCCCCCTTCCCCCATTTCTCTACCTCTTTTTCATTCTATTTGGGTTCTTGGCTTTTCTCGAGTTGATCCAGTGCTCTCACCGCCGCTCTGTGCGCTAAGGGCTGACGTGTTAAAAGAAAAGCGCTTGAAATCGTCGGCAACATCCACATGGCCAAAAACCGTCTTGGCCTCTTCGACAAAGGGCGCAAGATCCCGATAGCGAGCGGAAAAGTGAGTGAGAACGAGCTGCTCAGCCCCCGCCTTTTTGGCCATTTCAGCAGCCTGTCTGGCCGTCATGTGATCGTGACGAAGTGCCAGCTCTCTGTGCTCTTCAAGATAGGTGCTCTCACACAAAAATAGTTTGGCGCCTCGGGCCAAATTGATTGCGCTTTGACAGGGCTTAGTGTCCATGACAATCGCAAAAATATCCCCCTTGCGTACCCAGCTGACCTCTTCTAATCGGACGGTCTTTCCCCCAATGCACAGCGCCTTATGCAGTGCGAGCTCTTTGACGAGCGGTCCCGTGACTTTGGCTTCGATCAGTTTTTTTTTTTCAAATTTTGTCACATCGGCTTCCTGAATTCGGTAGCCAACATTTTCTACACCGTGATCCAAAAAGGCTGCTTCGATGGTGAAATGTTCATCTGCGTGCACTACCCCATCCTCTGCGATTGGGTGTTCAATGAGCTGGAGGTGATCGTGGTAGATGGTTCCATAGCGCAGACGGTCAAAATAGACTTTGCCCGATGCGGGATAATAACAATGAATGGCGTGCTTGACTCTATCCAAGTTCAGGCGCATAAACATAGAGCCTAGCCCCAAACAATGGTCCCCATGAAAATGGCTGATAAAAATGCGATTGACACAACTAGGGGCAATGTCCGCATAGATGAACTGTCTCTGCGTTCCCTCTCCCGGGTCAAAGAGAAACCCCTGCTGGTTCCAACGGAGGAGATAGGCACCATGATTGCGCAAACGAGTGGGCTGCTGAGAAGAACACCCCAAGATGATCAAGTCTTTCACGCTCATAATTTTGCTCGTGATAAAGGGGAGATTCGCCCGAAGATGGCCCCTATCATGGCCCCCGACACATGCGCTGTATTGGCAATATTGAAAGGCAAATCACTCGTAGTCGCTTTTGTGAGAACAAAAGACAGGATGCCGAGAGCAAGCATTCCAAAGATATAAGCCATGAGAAAGATCAACGTGCTTCGGCTCACCGAATATCCTTCCCAAGGAGCTCTTTTCTGCCGTACCCAGATGAATCCCGCAAGGCCAGTGATCACTCCAGAATAGCCTAAAAAAAGGGGACCACTCATCAAATATTGTAAGGTATTGGAAAAAGCAGCAATCATCAACGTAATACTCAAATACTGCCACCGTTTAACCCTTTCTTCAATTTGTCCCCCGAGCAAATAAAGGCACAGCATGTTGAAAAAAATATGAAGCAAGTTGCCATGCATGAGAGCGGGCGTGATGATTCGCCAAAGCTGTTTTTGTCTTAGCTTGACAAAGAGGGGGACGTTGAGATCACGGCGCGCATGAGATGGGTTTAACATCAAATGATAAATCCCCTTCCAATGGGGAGTACTTTGAATTTTTCGAAAGGCAGCATCTTGGGCTTCTATCTTTTTGAGCTCTTCAAAAGAATCGATAGAACGCCCCTTGAAAAATTGCACATAAAGGGGGAACACCGAAGGGAGGTCGTAGCATAGCTGCATAAAAAGAGGAGTGAGATTGTAAAAAATGGCGCCCGATTTTTCTTGGCTTAGCCGCATGTATTGATAACCATTCCACGCATAGAGCAAGGCACAGAGAAGGATGATGCACTTCGTCAGAGGCGCGCGCATATGTTTTTCGAAACGCTGTTTTTTGGTACGCAGTTGAGAAGGAGGAGTCAGCTCACGCGTGTCATCAACGGTCGAGGCAGCTGAAAAGAGAGAGGGTGCGGTGTGAAATTTTCGATTTTTGGGATCTTTGAGATACTCAGCGAGCCAAGCTCTAGCTCGATCAAATTGATCTTCCTCTTCGACCCAAATATCAAAAACACCGCTCTCACCCGTGGGTTCGAGTTTAGTACCAATCCCCTTTTGCTCAAGAAATGCACGGAACTGAACAAATTGTTTTTGGTCTTCAATTCGACCTAAAAGACGCATGCCACTCTCTTTATGTGACTACTCCTTTGCCTAAAGGCAAAGGCTTCTAGGGATTGACACCCAAACCATCTAGCCCGAGGGTCGTTTTAAAGACCACTTTACAAGACAAAACATCAAAAGTCAAGGCGAGCTTTCATCCCTGTAACGGCAACGTGATAATGTCCCCTCTTTGGCTATGTTAAAATGTCTCCTATCAAAAAATACTTGAATGGAGCGACAAGGATGACAGCAAAGGAATTGCAAAGGCTTAACGTGTTGATAGCATTAAGCAGAGGAGAAATAAAAATGTC
>Ga0126343_10000126_pt1 | contig 22778 bp, 13 predicted proteins | sample Cyp2metagenome_FD_92531 | JGI IMG/M metagenome (GOLD analysis project Ga0126343, IMG submission 92531) | Coral microbial communities from Lord Howe Island, Old Settlement Bay, Australia - Cyphastrea 2 metagenome | ecosystem: Host-associated > Invertebrates > Cnidaria > Coral ...
CCCTACCTTGAAACGTTAGATCAACCTCTCCGATCGTTTGTTGACGTGGCAAATAGAAATGAGTGTTTTTCTGACTTTTCTAAACAAAAAACCGCCAAGGAAAGATGGCGTTCCTTAGTTTCCTGTATGGGTGACCGTGAGGAGTATCTCGATACGCCCCTCCCCCTCCCCCCGAGTCTGTACGGACGTACGGATGTACGGACGCTCGTACGCTGACGTCATGACCAAATTTTCTCGGCTTGATGGGTTACCAATTTTTCTTACCCATGGTGCTTCGCTGGCGCGCTTCGCGCACTGAAGCTCCGCTATTAAGCTGTCATGATCATTTCTCTCGCCTTACATCAAACTGTTTGAGGTGGGTCATCCGCCAGTTCTGATGAACAAGCATTGAGATACCTATCTTGCAAATTTGTCGAGACCTCGGAGCAAATGTGATATCTGGTTGCACTAGCTAACGGTGCCATTACGATCCGTGATCGTTGACCTTATTCACCAGTGTACTGTAGACGTGTTACTGTCTTTCCTGTAAAACCGTGAACACCAGAGAAAATTCTGGAATGTATATTGTTTCACGACCAATCAGATGCGAGATGAAATCGCAAAATATTACCGCCAAACCACAACATGGAGTAGTCACGACTTGACTAAAAACAACAAGCTGGCCGTTCCTTCCTCGACAAATCTTCATGTTTACCGTTATCAAATGCTGAACATGTTCTTTTTCTATTTCAGCTAGAAAAAATACTATTTTTTGACCACAAACCAACACCAGTCACTTGATTCCATCGGTTCAAAAGCTTAACTACTGAAAAGACCTAAAACGAGTGTAACTACAAAAAAAATACGGATCGAAAACCACCAATCACAGCCTACAAGTTTAACCTTTTGAACTGCATGTGAAACAAACGCTGTTCAGCATCGCTTGTGATTGGCTCATTTGTTTTGCTCTCAGACGCGCTGTCTAGCTGTGTCTGATCCTGTCTGCTCGACTCAACATCGCTTTTCCGTAAAATATTGATCATAACAACTATTTTCTGATACACAAGCTGAAATAGAAAAAAACACGTTCAGCATTTTGATAATGGTAAACATGAAGATTTGTCGAGGAAGAACCAGCCAGCTCGTTGTTTCTTGTCAAGTTGTGACTACTCCTGGTAGGCCTTACCATCCTGGTAGGCCTTACAATCTTCAATGTCTCCATCAGCCAGCGGAAGTGATCTTGTTCAGATCCAAATTGCATTCATTGGGCCAGAAAACTCAACACAACTGAATTTCTCTTGAAGAACTGACCGGAGCTTCCTCTACAAATACTGCTACTTAAGACTTACCAGTATTTGTCTGGTGGCCAAGTACAATAATACATCATAGTATATGACCGGGGTAAAGAGCGTGAAACTCTTCTTTTTTTTGGCGCCATTGCAAACCTATTTTTAATCCCATGTCCTTACGTGGTAAATAGGTTGGACACTGATCTCACAACAACATATGTCAGAAATCTCAGAGGAATAGTGATGACAAGCGACCAACAATTTATATGACAGGAACTCACGCCATTGCTAACCGCAGACAAAACTCTCTGCGTGAAGCGATACTTCCAGTTTTTTCAGCTTGCGTCCCCTCATGGAAGCTCTTAAGATGTCTCAGGCAAAAACCTTCATTCAGGGATTTACTTGTCAATGACAAATACAACATACTAATTTCATTAATACCTTATTTTCCAATACATCCTCCACATCTATCAACATATTATCAGCAACAGTCTCTTGGTCATCCCGCACATGGAACAGCAAGAGACGGCATGAAGGTACCATCTTCTGAGTGACAGCAAACTGAATGAATCCTTGGGCTGTGAACATTTCTTCATTCTTGGAATTCTTGAATGTTTTTAAGGATGGCTGATAATCAACTGCAAGAAGTTCCCTACCCTGCTCCACGAGCATTCCACGACTAAGTACCTTGAAATCAGAAGGCAATCCATGTATTAACGCAAGTAACAAAACTTAAAACTCATGATAATTCATCAAGTGTAGACAAGGAAATCATGATCATGAGGGTGTTTGAATATCTTAATAAGTATATAAATTAATATGTTGAAGATAAAATATGAGCGGGAGATCTGTATGGGCGTTTACAATGGTGAGCCGAGAGGCGAGCCATTGTAAACGTCCATACAGATCTCACACATATTTTATCCTGCTTGTGAAATGAAACAATGGATTGTTTGTCATGTTAATCAGAAGAGGTCTGTATCAAAAGTTAATGCATACTAATTTGCTGAGGAATCTGTATCAAAAGTTAATGATTTGTATTGGGGCTTACAGAAGTGTGCATGAGACTAAAATACTATCTGTGGATTGGTCATAACACTTATGAATTATTAATGAAATTTACAAATACATTCATTATATTATTTCTCCATTTCCCCCCTGTTTTAGGCCACGTTTACACGGTTCTGGACTAATTTTTGCACAGACAAAAACTTGCACGGTTCCACCTTGCGTTTACACGGGACCGGCGGAACTGGACGAATATTTGAACGGCTAAGTGTGCAAGTTTGGGACCTGAAAAAAGCAGGTCGCAAACTTGCACACTTAGCCGTTCAAATATTTGTCCAGTTCCGCCGGTCCCGTGTAAACGCAAGGTGGAACCGTGCAAGTTTTTGTCCGTGCAAAAATTTGTCCGGAACCGTGTAAACAGGGCCTTAGTTTCAATTGAGATGCATCAAACGCACTGGACAGTGTTTGAACTGTTAAATGCAAGGGCACAGAGTAAATTAGTATGCCTTAAAACTGGGAAATTCTACCATTAGTGTCATTTTAGGTTGGACGTGTTCAGCAAGGTTGAAAGCAAACCAAAGACAAGGTCGCCACCATTGAGCAAGGATTTAAATTTAGAAAAACTATGGCCCTTTCTGTTTTGGGGAGTTAAATAACTGTACTGTACTTAGGTTTAAAGATTGTTTTGTAAAATGTGTGACTAAAATTAATTAAGTTGTTTATCTTCATATGTTTTTCTTGCTTTATATTATCAATATGCAGATTAAGAAATCCGTATTTGAAATTGTTTCAAACACGGTTGTGTTTTCAATGGGTTTCTAAACCCACCCACCTGATAAGAATAGGATGTAATTAATGAGTTCAAGAAAAAGTGGTCAAACACAATTGTTTGTGCTTGATAATTACTCAAAATTACTAGAGCGACACTGTTGGATATCAGAATATTGAAATTCAAACTTACCTGACTTCCATTTAAATTTAAATAAAAAATTACAATAGTCCAGTTTCGAATTCACCATGACTGCTGAATAAAAACACTGCATGAGAACGTATTTGCACAGGGTTAACCTTGCCCTAAAAAAATATTCACAAATATAGGCAGGAAAGATACCACAAATTTGTTTCCGAATATATTCAGTAGATTAATCCTGACAAAAAAGATCTACAATGACAAAACTCTGGGTAATTTGGATTCCAGTCTCTCTCTGTTAACACGACGCCTAGGATATTCTTGAACAAAATGGTGGCATTTTGTTTTGACATCGGAAGAAAACAATTTGTTTATCTCGTATTTACCATCAAGCAGCAGCTGTGACGTTATGCTCTGAGCTCCAGCAATCACATGGATTATCAAAACGGAACCCACTTCGCGATGAATTTTATACACAATATTTAGCAAACATGTCCTTTGCACAGAAACGGAGTGACGCTGTATCAAATGCTTGTATGGATGCTTGTATCAAATAGATAAAAGGTGAGTTTTGTAGTGCAGCGCAGATATGCAACCTGGCAAGTACAAATTGAAAAAAAATCCTGTATTGCTGAGACCTTTTATTAATACGTTCAATCATTTAATTGGAGGGGTTATATCTTATAACTTTGGCTCTTATCTTTAGTACCATTTCGCCATTTCACTATTTCGCCATGTCGTGTTTTAAACACGCCCATTTCAAAAGCTCATTTTTAAATGAAAAGTATGGCACTAAAGCGGAATTTACAGAGGGGGTTGAGGGCTCAAGCAAAAAAAAACCTTCTGTGGGAGGGGTATGGATATTTTCTAGAACAACTCAAGCAACAGTCATGGCAAATTAGAAACTGGACTATTTGATCAATTTTTAAAGCGAGGCACTCACTTGGTAGTGAAAACTGATGTTCTTTGTTGCTGTGCTGGTTGTGAAATCAAACTTTACTTTGGCACTTGATCCAATCTGTTAATGAATAAAGCACTACATTGCAAAAGTCACATCCTTCAGACAGTACATTTACATTTGAATATTCTTTGTATGACATGATTTTGTATGCTGCAAGCTTGCGTAAATTGCCTGAGGTAAAGCTTCTGAGAACTATGTAAAGTACTTTTAATTACTTCAGTGCCTCAAATTCACGAACAGGTTACTGAGTGTAACAATATTATTGCTACAACTAAAAAAAGTAACAACCAGCATGTAAGAACCAACAAACTATGATTTTTTTTTATTTTGGTGCACTTATTGGCAATTTGGGCTACATGGGTTTTTACGTTGTTATTTTTTATTGAAGGAAATATAGTTGTTGATTAAAAGAAAAATAAAATTAAATTAAATTACTATGTTCTTACACATGAGTTTTTACTGTATTGTTACCATGCAGAGCTTGACGTTGCAGCCGCAGGGGTGGCCAATGCGACAAAATTTTTTTCATGCTTTCCTCACTCTGAATTTCACTGAAATACTTTTAATTTGCTAGCAGCTAAATCAGAAAACTTAGGGGCCAGCTGGCCCCAAGCTAAGGTTTTTTCCTGAAAGTTGAGCCCTGTGACTTAATTTAATTCCAACCTTCAGTGGAGTTATTATTCTTTCCATGGAGATGTAACTTCTGCTTGGGGAGCTCCAGCGTTTAGCGGTATGGTATGATAAAGCTCTACCCTTGTATTTAGCCTAGAACGAATAAAATGTAAGGGAGAGTAAGGTCAAGTAAGGAATGAGTCATTACACATTACAATTATCAGTTTAAAGTCTCCTGCACTCACTTTAAATCAGATGAAAGGTTTTTTTTCAATCAGGATTCAATTGGGATGCAGATCAAGGGGAAACATGACTGAAATAAAATTAAAAGTTTCCACCACATGCAACTAAGGTTATTCTCTATGTCCACTATAAACATACATCTGGATTATACTTAACTAAATTTTGAAGTTACACTATAATGTGACTTGTCTTACATTTTTGACATATCATCAAACAATATTCCCTGAAAGAAGCCATCGATCACTGTAACTGAATCACTTCAACCATGAGAATATAACGGATTACATGGTACATGTATATCAAATGCAATACATAGACCAAAAGAACTCACCTCAAGTGAGAGCGATTTTGCTGTATGTATAACTTTCGAACCAGGGACTAAAAAATCCACAAGTCCATTTGCTGGAACTGTGATCCTTTTGTCAAAGACTTCCACTGTGTTGTCATGATACCATGACCAGTCTGACTTCCTTGCCCTTATAATAACATGCACTGTCTCTCCTTTCATTGGGCTTCCATCAGGCAGAGTAGCTTTCAACTACATAAACAAGAAAGAAAAAAGAATAGTGAGATGGGGTATTAGGGTGTTGGGATATTAAGGTATTAGGGTATTACAGTATAAGGGTGTTACGTTATTATGTTATTAGAGTGTTAGTAGAGTGGCGTAGAATAGTGTAGAGTATAGCATATAGTAGCGTAGAGTAGTGTAGAGTAGTGTAGCGTAATGTAGCATAGAGCAGCATAGAGTAGCGTAGTGTAGCATAGGGAGGTTGCAGGTTCAACCCTCGGCCGGATTAACACTTAGGGTCTTTAAATAACTGAGGAGAACCTGCTGCCTTTGTAATGACACCTGCAAATGGTTAGACGTTCGGGTCTTCTCGGATAAGGACTTTAAACTGTAGGCCCCATCTCCTGCATCTTCAGTGTTATATGGCTAGAAGAGGACGTTAAAGAACCCACACACTTATCGGAAAGAGTAGGGGATGAAATTCCCAGTGTTGTGGTCTGGCCTTGTTTCACAGGTTGGTGCTTCACATAGGGTTAACCTCATGCACCTTTCCCCCTTGGACAGAAATGCCCAAGAAACATTGCTATGTTCTATGAGATAGTCGAGTATAAGAAACACTCCACCATTATTTTCTATCCAAGTTTGTGCCAGGTATAGTGTGCACTAACAAAAGTAGGCACCGTCTTTAAGGTATTAGGGTATTAGGGTATTAGGGTGTAAGGGTATTAGGGTATTATCACAAAAGGGTATTAGGGTATTAATTAGGGCACATTTTTATCAGCCATTCTCTATCAAATTTTGGGTCCTGGGGGAACTTGAAAGTGCTTCCTAACTTTTGATTTTCAGCTGTGAACTTGAAACGAAAACAGTTCCAAATTTCCCACATTTCTTGAGCTCACCAACAGTGATGTCACAAGTTTTATTTCCGACAATTATCTGACAATTTTCTTGACCACTCTACAATGGCGATTTTGACTTTCCTACATCTCCACAATGTTTTGTCCAATTTGTTCGAAACTTCAGAATAAAATTATGTTTATTTCATACTATTGAAACCTTGAACTCATGAAAAAAATGTCCAAATTTTAGTTCATTTGACCTTTGAAAACCAGTAAATGAAAAACCTGTTTCAATCAACTGCAGCTACAGCTAGTTTTGAGTCGGGATGGTCTTTTATTCCAGTTATAAGCACACTCAGATATAAGCCCTCCATTTATAAGCCAATACACGTGGCAATTAGTCCTTACTTGTGGCAATTTACAGAGACATGGCCCGATGGAGTTTACTTACAGCCAAGAAAGGTATGAAATCTGTAATATAGACATTTAACTTTTATCCCCTAGTGTTTCAATGATGCACATACCTGTCCAGCATATGCCATGCCTGGTTTAAAGGTTTTGGGTGTAGTGGGAAGAAACTTCAGTTTTGCGCTTGAACTGTCGACCTCTACCTCAGATCCTGAAGCATTTTGGGAAACCCCAGTGGCTGATTCCTTCACGGTGGCATTAATAGCAATTGTTGCATACTTAAAGTAGTATTGCCGTAAATTTGTCTTTAAGTCATCCGTAGTAATTGTGACATCTCTACAACCATTAATCTAAAAAGAGAAAAAAGATCATCCACTAATATTATGAGGGGTCATTAGCAATTCTTCTTTAGTGAGCAGTTTACTATTTTGAAAACATTTTCTAAGATTTTGATGGATGAAATCTCCCCCTGGGAGAAGCCCCATTTAAAAGATAAGATAAGATAAGAGGAGGTGAGATAAGGTGAGGCGAGAGAAGTTGACTTGAGTTTAGTTGAGATGAGTCGAGTTGAGTTAAGTTGAGTTCAGACAAGACGAGACGAGACGAGATAAAAGAAAGGTACTGGACTACCTACCTATCATTCTGCATAATTACAATACAAATTGAAAAGAAACTGCTTTCATGGAGGCCATGTCTAAAAATTTACTTTAAATTAAGATGTTAATCTAAAGGGGCTAGGTTACTTTATTTTAGGTAATTTTATTTATTTTTGTTGATTACAAGCTCTAAAACATCGAATTGGCAGAGCAATAGTCTTTCATTTGCAAAATCATGGCCACATAACAACTGACTGATGCTTCTTGAGCCGTGTAAATGACATTTTGATATAAATTGATATAAATTTGAAAAAGGTGGGCCAATGTTTTTCAAATTCACCGAAATGCAATCCATTTTAATCCTCTCCAATTGTGTCTATCCATGTCCCTTCTTGGCTTTCATGTGTTTTATTTGAGTTCTTCTGTAGTTTTGAGCCGTACTATTTTGATATTTTTATAGTAAATTCTATGACCATTAATTTTGATCAGAGCTGAAATTGCCTAAAATTGCATGACCAAGCCCCTTTAAAAAATGAATGGGCACGCCCAGCATGCCTTTTAGGGGTTAAAAAAGCTGTTTTGGTACCTCTTAGGGTATTCAGCCCAAAACGAACCCCAGCAGGAGCTTTGCTGTACCTTGTAGGGTATTGAGCCAAAAAAAATATGACAGGTCATAATGTGTTGTTTTAGAATTGGTACCTCTTAGGGGTGAAAATTCCTCCTCCCTAGGGGTTACTGGTCACCATAAAGAAAAATAATGTTGTTGCTTTCAAAGGTTAATTATTTAACACCACCTGCACACTACAATATGTATTAAATCCTTAGTTGTCCATCCTTAGTAAGTCTTATGGTGACAGAGCTTTCGCAGTGGCTGCCCCACGGTTGTGGAATGCTCTGCCCATTCATATGAGACAGCCTGGTTTCTCTTAGCTACTTTTAAGAAATGTCTGAAAACTTACCTTTTTAAAAAGGCTTTTTTTCAAATATTTTGTGATTTCATGTGATTTTTGTCTTAATTAACTTTTTAATGTAGTCATAATCTTTTTAATACAGTATTGTAAAGTGCCATAGAGCAGTTAGGATATGGCGCTATTTAATCTATGTCTTCATTATTTACTAATTATTATTTATTTATGATGGTTATTTTTACAGCAAGTGGAACAAAGGTTCTAAGTTGTAGAAGAAAGAAGACTTTTACCTTTGCTGTTCTGGTTGTTTGAGTTTCATGGTGTTTCCAATAATACCTGGGAATTTTTAAGTGAAAGAGTACTGACAGCGTTCCATTAACTGGCTGTCCATAGGTATATCTAGGAAAATCAGAAACTGTTAATTATTATATAGCTAAGTTGATGATCACTTCAGAATTGACTTTCAAATTGACCAGATAGGATTTGCGCAAATTTGAATTTTTAAATACCAAATGCCTTTCCAAACTAAGGGTATTAATTTCATCTCTAGACTTGAAGTAGACTGAGTGAGTGAAATTACACGCAGGACAGCAAAATAATTAGCTAAATATAGCTAGCTAGTTTAAAAAGAAATAAGAAACTTGTATTAGCTCTGAGAAAACTATTCCAGACTTTACTAGCTACTAGCTGGAGGTGTTGTCTCTAGAGAAAATAAATTTCGACATCGTTTGTAGATTTCCAGACTCTGTATAGAGGTACACAAAATGTCTTTCATCCTAGGCATCTCTTCCAATTAGACTGAACTACATAGCTCAGTGTAAGACACAAACTGAAAGTATGTTATTTTGATCCAGTCCACTTATATAAATTGGCATTTACTTAGTAGGGCAATATCACTACAAAGAGGTTTTATGTGTCTTAAAGAGCAACCACTTCAAGAACATGTGTACCGTACTGCAGGACCTTCAATGAATACTGCATTAACTTACTGAGCACAAATGGTTGCTGTTATCTCTTTGCTATGCAATGACACAAAAGCTGGAGGTTTAATAGTCACTTCAAACTTTGGCAGCACTGTTAATGTACAAAATAAACACAATGAATATAAAACATGCATACAAAAATAAAACAAACACGCCAATGTGTGTAACGTGTGCTGAAGAGCAGAACACTTAAATGGCTTGCAAAATTGTTAATGAACAATAACTTTAAAATGCCTTTTACCCTGCAAGAAAGATTCCTCTCTCTTAAGACACAAGAGGGAACCTCTGCTCACAACTGCTAGATCATTTGATCAGCAGCAACTATAAGAATGATAAACATCTCTGTCACTTAACTTATGCCATAACTCCAAAGAAAACACAATATTTTGCAGTAAATGGACTACAGGTTGTTGGGTGCACCCTAGCATAAAAAGGGGGTGGCAACAACACACCCAGAGCGAGCAAGAAGGGTGGCAGCGAAATAATAATGACTATGAGTACCGGTAATGCAATGAGGGTGGCAGCAACACACCCTAAAAGTGAGTAATGAAATAGGGGTGGCAGCCACACACCTTGCAAGGTAATGGATGAGCCAATGAGCGAGGCACATGCCCCACCCGGGAGTGAGTGAAAGCTAAAGTGGGGTAAGGGCCCCACCCAGTCTGCTACATGCAAGTGAAAGTGGCAGGTATGCACCCAAGCCAGCATAGTTCAGCTTTACAACTGCTAGATCATTTGATCAGCCACAACTACAAGAATGATAACGTACCGGTTTTTGACATGTTTTTACCTAGTGTAAAACTTGCACACGACAGACAGAATTAGAAACACTGTCTGTTGATACCATGCCTCAAAAAATACAGTAGCCAACACAATCAAATTGACATCCATGCAGTGCATGTTGGAAAGGTTGGGTGTAATAACATTGAAGATACACTAGTTTTCCTGGTGAATTCTTATTGGCAGTATTTTCAGAGGCATGGTATAAATAAATTATATACGTTTATTACCATATTTATCCACTTTAAACACAACTGCCTCCTTTTCACCCTGAAAGATAAGGAAAATTTTCTAAAAGATGGTAACAATTCTATTTAGTCATATCAAGCTAGCATCATGTAAGAGGCATCATTCAGAGCACTTTTTCATTCCTTTTCATCGGCCGAGAGCCCACCCGGTCGCCTGCAAATACATGCAACTGCCTTCAATTGACAGTGTGTTCATGTGTAATTAAATCACACTCTTTTGTGGAAAATGGTAGAGTGATTTATATGTGAAAGCAAACTTGGTGACCAATCCTAAAACAATTATTATTGAACTTAGTTATCACAAAGTATCAAAGAGTTTCCCAGTGATTTATCAGTGCCTCACAGATCATTATTTGCCATTGATAATTCACAAAATTTTGTTCAACCGCTTCTTATAATTGCTTAGTATACCTAGTCATGATAGTCGAGAACCACAATGAAAAATGATTCAGACACCCTCCTATTTACCAGTGGTCATTAGGATTATACCATAACAAGCAATTGAAGATGAACATCCAATTAAACTACAGTACCAGTATATATCATCAGTATACTTTCTGCTTGAAGTATAACATTAGCTGATTCACAGACAAAACACCTACAGCTTCAGGGAGAATATTTTTTCTTAGTTTGGAAAAATTAATGGAGCAAAAATTGTGCCATACCTGATAAACAACTTCGACCTTCCAGTCTCCTAGAACAGGCTGGCTTGACAAAGCAAAATTTAGACTCACGATTCCTAATAATTGGATACAAAAAAATTGAATAGAAATTCCCTTTTTCAAAAAATTGCTGACAATAAAACATGTACCGGTAACCAATATTTATTTGCTGGTATCTAGATGCCTGTAGTTGCTATTATACATGAAATGTATAGATGACTGTAGTTGCTATTATACATGTCTTTTGCAGAATTGAAATGGTGACTAAATCAAAGGGATGTGGGGGCTTAGTTCTAGAAAACGAAAAATCAAAAGCACCCTAAGTATAAGCCTAGTGCAGCCAGTCAGCTTTGTAACCTACCCACTGTAGATGTGAAGACAAGATGGATTTAGCAATTACGTTATCATATATTAGTAGAATTCCACTAGTATACTAATGCAAATCCTGCAATCTGATTGGCTGAGCTACTCGTATACTATCAGCCATTATAGTACAGTCGCTGTCGGTCATCCACGAAATGTGATGTTTTTATAGTTTTTCCACAGTTTTGGAGGAAAGTTCAGATGTAAACGGATAGTTTAACTCCTGAGAAGACTACAAGAAGCACATTTACAGTTTCTTGACTTAAAAAAAAACTTGATTAATATTGAAAAAGTGGGTGCGCGCGTAAACAACTGCAATTTTGCCAAGGACAGTTCAATTCCTGTGACTTTGCTTACACGTAAAGTTCAAAAATGCGTAGAAAAAAAATTGGAAACCGTTATCTGCGTTAATTTCAGTTAGAATTCTACTAAAACAATTAGATTATTCGCCTCATCAACTATCACCTCTTATAGTTCATCACTAAATTTTCCTTTGATCACGTGGCACGATCTCGCCCGGGCACTATCTGTCATTAGTATAAATCTACTACCGTTCTATCATGAATGCTGTTCTCTGATTGGCTATGCTACTCACTATCTATTCGGTGATAGATAGTGAGTAGCGTGGTCTTGTGCTGTTTTTAACAAAATTATGGCCATTTCTTGGCATTTTCGAACTGTCTTTGAAGAGGGTTTATTAATAAAAGTTTTGAACGACTAGTAGATGTATACTAAAACAATTAGATTATTCGCCCTTGATTTCTATCGCACGCGATAGAAATCTTTAGCTCATAATCTAATTGAAATCTCGAGCTCATAATCTAATTGTTAAATAGAATGCCCTAGGGCGACTATCAGACATTTCTTCACTTACCACCAACAAAAGTGTGGTCATTCCATTGCTTTGTTCGCACACCACCAGGGCTCTACAGAAGAAATGAAAACAAATTCAGGGCTTGAAACGGTGGCCTGCAAATTAGGCCAAATGACCAGCCAAATTTCATGTTTGGCAGGCAAAAATAATGATGAACTGCCAAAAACTGCTAAAAAAAGGGCAGGCCAAGGTAACTGGACTGGTTTTGTGACATATGCTTGACCTCTTATCTTTCTCTTTTATTCAACTATTCCTAAAAATCAATGATCCCCATGTACATAAAAAAACACAGAAACGACTGGCAGCAGTACCAGGAAGTAAGTAATCATTAGTCAGAGTGAATGTTTGTAGAAATGATATTTTAAAAATTCTACTCACAGTGATAGTAACTCTTTCGACCTGAAAAAAAATCAAACCAGTGTTTATTACATATACACTATATTAGGTTTTACATTTACCAGTAAGCGACAAAATTATAAAAGAGTGCAACATTCCTTAAAAACACTATCTGAATTGATCATGACAGAGTTTTAGCAGGGCTCAAAGTTTACTTTTGACTTTGGGAGCACTTGTGCGACCAGGTGTAAATTTTTAGGCCCAGTGCCGAAATTTTAGGCGCATAGTTAAAAATTTTAGGCGCATAGCTTCAAATACTTAGAGCGCCTACTCCAAAAGATCAAAAGTATACTCCAAAAAGAGTGACTCTAGAAAGAGCGACAAGGACTTCATGTTCCAATATGGGCCACCTATTTAAGCAGAATTTAAGACAACGAAAACAAATAAAAGAATCAGGATATTTCACACCAGAGTTTAGCTTAGATATTAACTACTGAAGTCACTTCGTTGAATGACCTTTGAAATTCAAGTTCACAGAGATTCTTGATTTCTTCAACCTCTGGGTATTCGTGAGAACTAGCACGAACTTTGCTCATTTGGCTAGCTTTCAAGCCATACAATTCGAGGACAGTTTATGAACCACAGCATTCTGTAATTGTTGTTCCCAAAGAACGAGCACCATTTAATTCTCTTCTCCAGTTTCCATGCTTTCCGTTAAGACCGCCTTGCACTATGACTCCTACTTTGGCCACCAAGAAAAAGAACAGTCTGCATTTTCTGACTCAAGCTAGCTGAAGCCCCGGCAACTAAACAGAAAGCAACGGCTTTCAGACATTTACACGTCATCTTTAGTTCTTTTATTTCAGACCTGTATTTTTCTTTCAGGTTCGGCCGATTTAATTTTCGTGGAACCAAAAGATAGTGAAAATAACTTGACTTCTCATTTTCTGGAATTATATAAACAATAGCCTCCATTTGGCGCGAAAATATGCTAGGATATTTGTCCGCAGACATTATCTCTTCCGAGTGGCGAACAGTTTTCCGAGAGCGTAGTTCGAGGAAAACTGTGAGCTATAAGGAACAGATAATGTCCAAGGACAAATATCCCAGCATATTTTCGCCGCAAATGGAGGCTCTTGTCTTTATTATCCTTCAAATCTTTTACGCAACGCGCACAGCTTTGGAAATTGTGGAATATCCTCGGATATTCCCCAGTTTTAGCTGGGGAATATTCACCCACTCGACGTGTTTAGACCAATCGCGCGCGAGCGAAAATACTTGATGGATTATAATGCCTGATATCATCATTCAAGATAACAGAGAAGCTCCACACATGCTCTTTATGAATGTAAACTTGTAGTTAAAGAAAATGCACACTTAAAAAGGAAAAGCACAAACTCTTTTGATCTAGAAACTAAAATTTTGACATGATCGTCAATTGTGCAAGGAGCACGTGCTTCATTCGTTCATTTGCATGTGTCAGCGGAGTTGGTTACATCACAGCACGTGGAGAAAAATAACGCTTTCGAGTTCGGAGAATCCAGTGGGAAATTAGGCTTAAAGATGACAAATAGAACACACACTGATGAAAGAAAAATGGTGTGACTTTCTTATTTTTTGCCTGGTTATGTTATATCTCATATCGGAGAACGTTAGAATGGTCAGGTGAGTAAGCACTAGAGAAGTCGCACTGTACTTTGGCTTTTAAGGCGCAGTGGTGCGACAACACATGATTTTTTAGGCGCACATGCGACCAGTTGGTCGTTAACTTTGAGCCCTGTTTAGGAAAATGCATATTTCAATAGAGCAATTTAATATCTCTTTACCTGTCCTTTTAAAGGCCTTAGGTTTTCATCCACACCAACAATGCGCATTTTGACTACAAAAGAAAGTCAAATCACATCATTCAATTAACTTCCTGCAAACTTCAACCACACTGCAGCATGCAAAGAAAGTCAGGTCTGAATTAGCCTAGGAGTTAGTGAGAAGAATCTTTGGCTAGTATATAATAGAGTTACAGCTTGCATGAGGGGCAAGCCTGAAAATAGATTTCCTTTGCATCCTGATGTCACTCTTGATTCCTTCCTATTTTTCAAAGCTTATAAAAAAATCATATTTTTCAAAGCAAGTCTCCACCTACAGATGAGTTTCACGAGGGTGTAAGTTCAGTGTGAGGGGTGAGAGGAAGGCACCTCCCACCCATCAGCTCTGTCTTAGAAGTACCACGTCCACCACTCATTATGTATCTTGTTAGAGCATCAGATATATATATATATAAAGGCCCAATTTCGTGGTCTGTGCCTTAAGTATAGACTGCCTTTGAAAAGTATGTGCTGTATGTGACGAAACACAAGTCATTACACCAAGGTTCCCAAATAACATTACCTGTCTGGCCTGGTTTGTAAACAGGTTTATCTGTCTGGATGAACACAGAATTCTTTGGAATGAGAATGCTGATTGTTTCACTCTTTTGAAAAACAGGCTTTCCATTTACTGGTCCTCCAGAGACAGACAACTTTGCGTTGACGCTCTTTTTACTACTTGTCTCCAAGTCCCTTGGTATCTGCAGTCAAAAAAGATGTGATCACATAGATTGATCGCCGCGTGGATACTAGCCTACTAAGTAACATGTCAAAACAATTTGTCATTTTCATTGTATACTACTCTCTCATTTGTAACCGCAAGTGACATATGCGCCTAGTTTGATTTTCATCAGGTCATTTCAGTAAGTAAAGAGGCTGGCAGGATCACAAAACCCTATAATCCAAGTCTAAATTTTTTTACTGGGCAGTAACTAGTTGGCTATGGTTTGTCTGTCAAATAACTACATGTAATTAAATAAACTAATACAGTGCTGTATCTAGCAAGGAGCCAGAATGCAAAGGAGACAAAAATAGCATTCACAGATACTGTAGAATTGAATTGAACTCTCTTTTTCAGAAAATTAATGTTTCATGTACAAGTTTTAAAAACAATAATATTGTCAATGGTCCAAAAGAAATACTAAGAAATCAATAATCTGTGCATCACTCCGTCCTTCTACATTAAACTTCAGTTGATAACTGGTGCTTATAAAAGAGGCAGTCTAACAAGAATGTAAGCAAAACAGAAGGTCATGTCCATTATGGCAGCTGCCAGGATGAAAATTTGGTTATATGAATCAGATTTTGATTTAAGAATCAGTGCATAATGGACTTTAAATTAAATTTTCACCTTAAGTTTAAGGATACCATCAGCATCACTAGTAAATTGTGCTCCATCACTGGCGATAACATCTCCACTTGCTTTATATGTAAGTGTGGAATTGATAATCCATGGTTCAGTGATATTAACAAGACTGACAGAAAGCTCCTGAGTGCTACCCGCACGGAAAAGTCTTGGAGATGTTACAAGGTAGCCGCTGCAAAGATAGAAATAAACAAATTAAAGCAGTCAAAATAATCTCAACCACCAGTACAACCTGTTCAGTGGAGGAGGACATGCACTTCCATAAGTGACAGCACAAGGCAAATGATTGAGGACCTCCCAATATAGATATACTGTTGCTCTTGCACATGCAATTACTCCTAAGAGTGACAAGATGTGAAGATGCTAAGTAAGTTTTTTTTAAGAGAGAGCAAATTGTGATTTATTTTAGCAATTTTCCCATCTGCAAAATATTATCATTTTGACATCAAAACCTTGTGCACATGTGACCCATTAAAATATGGTGGAACCTTGATGTAATGAAGGTCCTAGAGTCTAGCAATACATGTTCACCAAAACAAGGTGTCAATGTATTTGGGTTTTTCTTCCATATGTTCTACTATTATAAAGAAAATCATGTTGGTTTGTCAAATCAAAGCTCCAGAGTACCCCTTTCATAACTTCTGTCACTTTAAGTCACAGAAAACTAAACTTAAGTACATATCTATTAGTTTTAGATTTCCATCAATGAAAATAGAGCTTTTTAAAGGGACACTATCACAATATCATAAATTCTTGAAATGGTCCATAAAATTATGCAATAAGAACTTAATTTGATCTAACTCATGAAATGATTAAAAGCAATTTCTTGAAGAAACCCCACACTGCAGAAACATTTTTGCAAAATTTAAATTTATTAGCCAAACTTGAACCTTTGAAAAACTGACATCCTGACACTTTTTCAAAATTCATATCACAATCCTTTTCCATCATTAGGTCATCCTCACTTCCTAATGGGTTTTAAGCATTTGCCGAGTATTGCTATACAAAATAAAACCGTTTTGTTTAGCTTCTAACGATCTATATATGTTGCTGAGGTTTCTAAAATCATGCTAAAACTCATGACACTGTCCCTTTAAGGTTTTGACTTTTTTAATTCATGCTAACAATGCTCTCCTTTTAGTTGGGATGTAGATGATTTACAATGATGGGAACATTAATTTTCATCTACCATTCCATCTCTAAGTTATCTCCAAAATTATCTCAATTTGATTACTTTGCTAGCAAGAGTGAACTTGTGTTTGAAATGGGTATGAAAAGGATAGTTTTTTCACAGGGTTATCATAATGATTCAGTTTAAACATCCCCAGTCCTTCCAAGAAGACTCCCCTTCTAAAAGAGCCCCACCCTCAACTGTTTTTTTTTAATAGGAGCCTCAACTCCATCCAGTATGCACCTGTATATTTGCAAAAGTGACATTCAAGATACGATAGACTGATTAGAGGGGTGTATTATGTGGTCTCCTTTCTCCTATGAAAATAATATTGAGAATATTGAACAAGAAAATGGTATCGTAAATAATATTATAAATAATAAAAAAGTGGTGAGCCCCAAAAGTTACGGTATCCCTGAGTAGATGCATTACCACAATAATCTTTGTCTTTCTGACGATTATGACAGCGAATGACAGCTACAGATTTATATTAAGAACCCTTAATTTTCCTTTTCTAAAAAAAGAGAAATAAAGATCTCATATTCATCTAGCTAAATTATTCATCTAAATTACGCTTATAAGCTTGAAGGCCGGTAAAGGACGTTTGACCTACTCGCACAGTCTGGGACACAGTCGGTCAGATCTTCCCTTTGTGAAAGATCCATTGAAATTACAGTAGTTAGAGAGATACGTTCTCTCACAAAACTTTGATCAGGCAGTCACAATCCGAAGCACGGAGGTTGCTTTCGTTTACGACGCCATTCTTCAAACATGGCGCGACTTCGCAGAGATTTTCCGCCTCGTTTTGGGAACGAGGTTCAACCTTTGATAAGGAAATGAGGTTATATTAGCGATGATGGAAAAAACGCATTTTCAGCGCTGCAGAGCATTCTAGAAACTGAGAGCTGAAACGGCGTGACACCCGCTGCCCCGCTGAAGCGGGTATGCACTGCGAACTAGAGCAATTTAATAATATTTTTAGCGCGAAACGGCCCAGACAGGAGATAAGAAAATAATTGTAGTTGATCAAATTATTGAGCCCATCTGTATGAACTGATTCTTTTAAAAAATTACCGGGAAAATACCCTGCTTAAAGGAGAGAGATGACAACAAAGGCCAAAATTATTTTAATCCAAGGGATTATAACTTTGGCACGCGTAAACATTACTGCAACAGATTTACTAAAAAGATGAAGTGACTCCTTTTGGTAAGACTTTTCATACAGAGCTCTACATTGAAATGTGCAGTTCAATCCGTTGGGAACAACAACCAAGAGTAAATGCATCTTCGCCATACAGAAAATCACGTTCAGGACCTCTTCAGACGAAGATTTTGCCTGTTGTTTTCTCCACCTCAGGGCCCCTCTCAGGAGTGTTAAATGGTATTCTTTGAGGTAGACCAGCAGCTAGACGAAGTTTTGACTTTAAGCATGCAATGATTTGATAGCATGAAAAGCTTGCTGGGTTTGAGATACTGAAAATTTGCCACGATAGTAGTTTATAGCAGTGACATCGCGGAATGTAGACCAATATAGCACGTACGCGATAGATCCATGAGAAAAACGATCTTTTTGCTGAAGATATAGAAGTTTGTATAAAAGCTCATAAAAGCAACAAATTAGCACAAGCTTACCTTTCAGCAAGACTCAAGGTGTGAGATATAACCAAGGCAATGAAGATGACTGTAGTCTTCATGTTGCTCTCCTGTACGCGCCTGACGTGCTTGCAGACGTAACACGAAATGACAAAGAGGAGATTTTCGTCGTTGATGGAGAGGACGTCTGTTGCGTAAATTTGTAAGTTATGCTTTAACACGGGACTCCGTCCAAACGGGACTCCGTCCAAAACGAGCGGAAGATTTAAAGAGAATGTTCGACTGTTTCTCTGACGCTTAAATATGTAATTCAATATTAAACTAACTTCTGGCGCAAACAATTAAAATCTGTTAGTAATTTAACCCATCAATAGTAATAAATACAATGCTGTCTCGTGTCGATGGTAATTCGACAACAAAGAAACACGAGATAAGTTACGTGAAGGGATTTGCCCTATTTTTGGAGCAAATGAGATCAGTTTTTGACGAAAATGTTTGATACTACAACGTACGTGTTTTGTGACGACCATCCGGATGATCACGCCCGGTGTCGGCCATCTCTTATACGTGTATACGGCACGTGCCCCGTCTCCTTCAAAACACATGAACACTGCTGGACTGGGGACTGTACTTGTACGTCACGCAGTTTCTTAAAGCAGTGTATCCGCTTTTAATTTTTTTCTAGTTCTTTGATTCTGACAAACCGCAAATGGAAATTGATCTGTTTGATTCAGCCTTGCACGACTTCACGTCAACCCTTTGGTCAGTTGAATTCCGGTGAACGAGAATAGGGCCGGCAGTGACGTTTGGACCGATCATATTTCCATGAACTTTCTGTCCATTTTACGTGGGTCTACGTGGGTAAATTAATTGCTCCACAGTAGAAGTCTGCGTCATTACAAAGTTGCGACACAACGCAGCATTAGCCTCTGAAAAGGGCTGGAGGAGACTGCAGTTTCTACGGCATATTTCTTGCCATTGTTTTTAGTGTCAATTATTGTATCGTATCGTAATTAGTGACGCCAGTTCTTCATGCGTCTGTCCTGTTATTGATCATGAATTTCGTCATAACATTGTCAAAGTATCAGCAAACCACTTTGACAATGTTATGACGAAATTCAATGTCAATAACAGGGCAGATGAGATAACACTGACATCAATTTGCTTACGATAACAAATTGTTAAATTGTCCGCTCTCGTTGACGCATCGCATACATCGTAAATTCTTGTGTCTGTCCGCATATTGCCAATAAAAATTAGCCAATGAGCGCGCGAGAATTCATGCAGTTATCCGGTAAAATCTAGTATTGCATGAAGCGCAATTAATCGTACGGTTTTGTAAGTAATGTTTTGAAAGTAATGTAAGTAGTGTATGAAGTACTGTAAGTAGTGTCAGTAACTGTATTGTTTGTAAGTAGTGTGAGAGGCCATGAAAAATTTTTAACATGACAAATATTTAAAAAAGTCCCAGTAGGTAATGCGCAGTTAATACAGGAATAATATAATGTGGTAACGATCCTTCACAGACACACAATACAGGCAACAGCAAAAACAGTGATAAACAACCTCAAATAATTTCCTCGCCTCATTTGGGCAATTTAATTGACACTGCGACATAAATAATATGAAAGGTCTTTACATCTTCCAACAGCTATTCAAAATTATTTATTAGTTATTCCTGCTGAGGTGGTATTTAAAACTGTTACAATAAGTTACCTAAGTTGTTAAACGACAACGTAGGAAAAGCGAGGGCAGAGAGCTCGCGGATTGAAAACGAAAATTGCAAAACCAAAGCACTTGAAGACTTGAAGATAGCACACTTACCACCGTTTTCGTTGATACGCGACTTTGGGAAACAAAACACCCGCGGAAACGTTTCCAAAATTTCCGTCAGTCTTACGTGTTATCGACATAACGGATCGAAGTCCACCAATCACAGCCACTAGTGTGACATTCTGACCTTCTCTACGTCATGCTAGCGGGCTGTGATTGGTGGATTTCCGGACCAATACGTCGACAACACGTAAGACTGACGGAAACTTTGGAAACGTTTCCGCGAGTGTTTTGTTTTCCAAAGTCACGTATCGCCGAAAACGGCGGTAAAGACAAAGTGTTGTTCCTAGGGGCACTCAAACACGAACCCGTACTGATACTATTGATCCCAGACATCTGTTGAAGTGGCTTTTTTTTTCAGGCCATGTTTCATTCGCGTGAAACAAAAGAGTGATCACGTGATGCCGAATTTAACGATCATCATGATGCGTGAATCGGGGAAAGCCGGTCTTCTCCATTTGTTTGCAAGTTTTTCGAGTTTCGCACTTTCCAGCAAGACACAATTCAAGATATATTACAGACGAGAATTCAACAGATGCAAAAGCTCCTTCCGAGGAGTTTGCAACAGCTGTGCAGGTACTGCAAACTGTAGGGTGCTGATCCAACAGATGTTTGTCATCACACGACCTCCTCTTTTGAATCCGCGACTGGTACCAAGGGCGTGTGCAACAGCCTGAACTGGAAAAAGCCATTTCAACAGACGTCTGGGATCAATAGATTACGGTAAGCGGCTAGCAAGGAAATGACGTCATGTTTCTAGGTAACTTTGACCAAAAACCGCAGGCTCACAAGATTACGATCGCAAAGAACTCTGGATGCCCCAACTGATGGGGCACGCTTCTTCACACCTTCTTTGCCTTACTAGTTGAAACAAGTCGTGTTTCCAAAACCTGTACTCGCCTAGAGTTACTTACAAAAAACGGACAAACACTAAATCCATTCCGATTCGAGTGCACTATGCTTTGTACACACGTACGTACGTATGTTAGTCTCGGTATAGAAGCATATATACACACACAATGTCGCCTCGTTTAGTTAAAATACAAGTGGATAGTTTTAAGTAAATTTCCTTTTATATACTTATCAGTAAAATACATCGTTTATCAGCATAAAATGTTAAATTATCTTATTCTGCCATATTGGAGCGGTTTTCTAACGACTGACGTATGTTAAAATTGGGGTATTGAGCGTAGCCAATTTGCAAGCTGAGACAGCACAATGAAAACAATAAATAAAACAACAATGCAACCAGCGTCAAGCGCGCGAAAGCTCACGATTGGTTTCAGTTGATCACCTGATTGGCTGAGACGACGAATGGTCGAGTCTTTCAACCAATCACAAAACTACGAAAACGAGAAAACATAGGACAGTCATTACAAAGTCACTAAGTAGACGATATGTAGAAGCGTAAAAAATATATCTTTTGAAACGTATGCAGAGGGCAAAATGCCAAAATTAAAATATAAAAATAAGAATATACTTAGCCAAATATCAAATGTCTTAGTCCACGAATGGAATGATAGAGAAAATGCCGCTAAAACGGATCGAAGGTGTAATACAGTAAGCAGGTTACGAGACACAGTTGCGCGCGATTAAAATTGAACAAAGGTTCTATGATTGATAACCCAACGTAGAGAATCATAAAGAACGATTATTTAAGAATCTAGACATTAATGTTTATGAATTGCTTGTACCATGAAATACTTGAAAATACAAAGTTGCCTACGTTAAAAAGAGAATCTGAACGGGTGACAGGCAGTGATTTGTATAGCACTGCCACAGGAGTATTTTATTTGACGCGCGCGAGGGAGAGGCAAAACGGTGGCAAGTTATAGTAAATACAATGCCGATTGAAATCCACTAGTCTAGAATTGCCAAACAATAAAAAAGGGATGCCAACTGTCGGTTATCGACAGCCGATTCTTTCCCTGTAGTGCCTGAAGGGAGTCAAGGTAGATGTGTTCACCATTTTAAACTGAATTTTGTTTTGATAATACATCTACCATGATTCCCTGCAAGCAGGTCTCATAGAGGGAACAGGCCACTTCTGTCGGTCCGAAATTTTTCAAACAATTTGAAACTCGGCTGATTTAGACCATCCGCAACCCTCTTCAGATTTAAAGCTTCTTTTTGCGTTCTTACCATTTCAATTCAGGTCTCACTCGAGTTAATCCTAGAAGGTATAGTATGCATGTATGAAGGAGTCACGTGAAAGAGCACAGAGACTAGTGCTTAACGAGATCTATAAAGGCAGCTAGATTTGACATCCTTGCCTTTAAACTATTTACTGTGTGGTGGTGTTGAGATCACTAAGAGAATCTAACTAACCCTCCCCCCCCCCCCCCCCCCCAACCCCCTCCACAAAAAAAATTTTCCTTTGCGATTTTACAACGGCTCAAAAGAAATTTTCCCATTTTTTTTTTTGGGTCCTTTCTTTTAAAAGCAA
>Ga0126343_10000127_pt1 | contig 22693 bp, 9 predicted proteins | sample Cyp2metagenome_FD_92531 | JGI IMG/M metagenome (GOLD analysis project Ga0126343, IMG submission 92531) | Coral microbial communities from Lord Howe Island, Old Settlement Bay, Australia - Cyphastrea 2 metagenome | ecosystem: Host-associated > Invertebrates > Cnidaria > Coral ...
ATTAGAGTTTGAAGTTAAAAATTGGTATATACACACCAAACAGTTGCCCAAAAACCTGGGGTGCCATTGTGGGGTCGGGCAACTGTCTGGTGGTGTTCCATAACCTTTTTTCCCCCTTTCAATACCTCTTTAAACTTCCTAAAATTTCAATTAAATTCAGGTGTACCCTCGCCTTAACTACTTAAGCCCTGTATGGTTGATGGGCCGGGTTAGCGAAACATATCCGGGTGCAAACCACTGTTACACTACAGCAGGATAGTGAATTTGAGACAAGGGGAGGGGAGGGTGGCGAACACCTAAAATGGGGGAGGTACTGTTTCATGCAGCAATGCTGTTGAAAAAATTGGTTGCTAAAACGGGGAAACCCAATGCAAAATGTGTTAATAGCTGTGTTCCCTCTAGTTTGGCAAAACCACAACTCAACGTCAGAAATGTTGACAACTAAGTAGTCAAATTCTCCCAACTAGTTTCATGATAAGGCATAACAAATGCATGCCTACCGGTCAGAAGAATTTGCACTTTGAACAGTGAAAAATGATAAATATACGCGTATCCCTTCATTCTAATTTATTACTGGTTCGTTGAGTTCATTATGTGTTAAGGACATTTGGGAACAAGTTATTATGTGTTAAAGTGTAATTATGAGCTTTGATTAATGCAAATGTACTAGCGTCTCTTAATGCACTGGAGGAAAGTCTCCTTTAAAAACATTGGTGAACAAGGATGCACGTGACAAATTGAAAAAAAAAGTCTTATTGGTCACTTTTGAAACGAGAAGGGCTAAGGAAAGAATCATTTTAAATTTTCCTTGCACTTTGTGAATTTTCAAGATCCCAGTTCATGAACCGTACACGCCTTTTCGAGTTTCAGCTTCCCTTCCATGCTGTTTCCTTGTCGCCTTGTTTGTGTTTGGTGCAAAAGAGTATTGGGACAGAAAAGAATTTGCCCACTGTATGACAAAGCAGTGACTTTTGTATGTTTGAACGTGTTTAGATTAAAAGACAACCTTCAGAAAAGTCTACTGGTGTTTAGGACACTGCTTCCCTACTCACTTTCTAGTAACCCTTTCCTTCTTACATTTCTTATCACATTTCTCCGCTCATATTCGACATAACTCCGCAGCCTTTGAAATGCTCCACGAGAGATTCACAGCTCCTTCTCGTTTCATGAATGACCCCTGAATCCTGCTTTATTTAGCAATAAAACTCTGTATTAATGAACTCTAACTGCGACTGCTGTGCTAATCTCACGTCTAGCGAGATTAACTGTGCGCTTAAAATCTTATTTACAATACTTTATCTTAAAGTTAGCAAAAACTGCACATTTGGGAGAATGGCCGAATCCAAACGTCCGATGTACTTGGTCAGCGTACTCTTCGTCACGTTCGGACATCTTCGGCAATCTTCATGAGAAACTCGGTTCTTACTCTTCTTTCGGCGAAGACGACTCTTGTGCACGACTTCTTAGCAAGATATACATACGTTTGTTTTTAAACAGCCGTTACATATGTGTTGGGGGATACGCCTGCTCACCAGGCCTGTTCATATGCATGTAAGGAGAAGACATATAAGAACAGTCCGAGTTAGGTCGATAATACGGCGGAGGTGCAGGCGCAGGGGGAGGGTGTGGGGGAGGCATGAACACCGGACCAGAATTGTTTGTCAGCACGGGAGGAGTTGGGAAATTTTGACTGTGTGTTAATGGTGTAGATGCCGGACCGTTCTGCCACATGTTGTTCATGTTCGCACTACAGCTTGGCAGCTGGTAAGGCGAAGGACTTGATTTCTTTTGTTCCATTTTTGAAGGAGGAACTGTCCCAGGCGAGGATTTCTTCTCGAGTTTTCGTTTATTTTCGGCGGCTTTGTCCAGTTGACGGCACTTAGCTCTTCTGTTCTTAAACCACACCTAAAACGGCAGACGCACAGAAAAAGTCAGTCATGTTGATTGCTGGGACAAGCTTGGGCAAACCATAAACTAATTTCACCGTGACCAATCTCTGATTGCTTTATCGATATTATCGACCCAAGAGATTATCTTACTCCGCTTAAAATATGACTATTGCTGCTAACACAAAGAAACTGCATTTTAATTTAGCTACATTGATGAAAGCGTATGCTTGTAGTATTTGAAGGTAGACTCCAAGAATTTGAAAAACACTTTGCGTTAACCGTCGTTTTAATAAATTCAAGCCAAACCTCGGTTACACAACAAACAAAATTGCTTTGAGATATTCATCTCCATATTGCACCTGTCAACGTAACTTATCTCGCGTGAGATATTTCATCATATCTTGATCGGATTTACTCTGGAATATGTCTTCGTTCCTGTATGGATAATCCGTCAAACAGCCTTCTTTGTTCAAACCGGTGATACAGGATTTATCCCACTGCTTGTATCAACCGTCCGACTGGGATTAAAAGTTTTAAAATTGTTTTTGTCTCGGAATGAGAGGCAACGTCTTCAATGATGTATGAAATCTTTTACCGGAATTTATTCGCAGTTTTTAAATCATTATACCAATGGAAGTGTGATGTAACAAACAAGCGGAGAAAAAAAAAAACTATAGCAATTTTGATCTTAATCTTCTTTATGTACAATTTCAAAGAAAAATGGGCAAGATAAGAGATAGGTTGAGCTGCTCCTGCTATTTATACCTGTATTGCGTGGAATACAGGTACATAGAAAAATGAAAAACTAATCAGGGTCGACAATGATTCAAGTGATTAACAGCAGTCTAATAACTAACGGCAAAGGGAAGTATCGTTCAGCGTGTTTCCATCGACGTCCACATACATAAGAGTTAGAACCACCCTGTACAAAATGACAAACGGTGTCACATGAAATTACTGCTCAATAGGTTTCATTTGAATGGTCACACACTAGGGTTTCATCAGACTTTAAAGTTAGACCACCTTGTACAGCATAATAAACAGTATTACATGAAAGAACTTAAGATAGCTCTGCGTTCTTTTAAAAAGCTACAAACTAGGGCTTCAACCGCGGACTTACAAAACTTAAAGTTAGAGCTTCCTCTAAAATGTACAGCATAACCAACAGTACTACAAAAAGGACTGCTAATAGCTTTCGTTTGAATTTTCACACACTAGGGTTTCAACCACAGACTTTAAGGATAGAGCTTGACATACTTTTTACGAAAGTATAGATCAACAGCTTTTCAATGTTACTTGGTTCGCCATGTTACCAGCCAACTTCTCGTGCACAATTAAGCACGAAAGCTGACTTTGAATTTTTATTTCATAGTGATTTAAACGTAAAGCAGACCATTCTCATTTAGAACATGAAAATGTCTGCCTCTATTTCAACAGGAAGTTCTTTTAAAAACAAGTTCTCCTTCTAGAGTACAATAAGTGATAAAAAGATAAGTGATTTGTTGTAAAAACAAAATATAATACTTTATGTTTCTCTCTCACATTCGTGAAATGAGAAAGATGCAACTCTTCAATAACTCTGTGCATGTTTTGAGCATTAAAAATGTTTCGCAATTTTTACTGAGAATCCAATTGCAACAGAAGTTCGTGACTTTGAATTTCCGTGACTGGAGAGACCAGACAGTTTTTATCGCCAAAGTCTTTTGTTGAAACTAATCCACACAACTCGATCCCTTGATAAAGTTGTCCCTGTTTCTTTTAAGCTTATTTAATGAGGCGTAGATCGAGTTCCATTCCTAAATGTCATGAAAATTTCCTGAAACATTCTCTTTGTTTGCACAACATTTAACACTGCCAGACTTTTCGATAACCTGTGATCAACTGGCAAATACTTTAAATATTACGTGTTTTTTTTTTTCAAATAGTTACGTTGTCAGCTCTTTCTGGCATCGTTAAGTGACATTCCATAAAATATGACTTTTATTTTCACAAAAACCAGTACTGGGCGTTGGTTTCTTTCTCACTTGAATCACTGGACAAATTAAGATCACAAGCGAGATATTTTAAGTAAAGGAGCTAAAAATACCGTAGATGAATTGGGCCGCTACAATTTGACATGTTTCTGTGATGGAACTGCGAACACAGACATTGCATCTCAAGGCGTCGCTCGATGTAATCTCGACTCTTTCAGAGGGCGTGGCAGTTAATCACGTGATGAAAGGTATCTTCGGTGGTTTTCCGATGATAAAGAATAAGTTCAATAAAGTCGCAGATGTCACTGGTAACTCAAACATTAAAGATGATCTTATAAACCATCAGTTATCTGCATGAAGGGACGTTGCACCGTCTACACACCCATGATGTAATGGATTCTGAATAGCAACACTTGAGGTTTCGCTTCGACTTTGCAAATCCTTTCGGTCAACAAGAAGAATGTTAAAATATCGCTCTTCATGCCTTATCATTTTCCAGAAGTGTTTTGCAACGTTTTACTTCGGAATCTTTATTACTTACTAAAACATCTGAAAACTTTTTACGGAATGTGTCTTTTGTCGTGAAGCCTAAAATAAAGTAATCAAACAAACAGGAAAAGTAAAAATGTAATCAAGAATCTTTTATCAGACTAGGATTTAAAGCGATTTTTCTCCACCCTTACCCTATAACATTTCAAGAACACGCAAAACCCTGGCACTTTTCTCTAACAAGTTCGAAGATATATGCTTCAATTTTCTCAACATTTTCCAGTAACTTCTGCCTCAAGAAAGACTCTGCCTCCTCTTGTTAATATTACTCTAAATTGAAAATGTTTTCATACAAAAACCACGACGATATGTTCCAGTTTTTTGTTCTTGTTTTACTTTAGTTCCTTCGACCACTCCATAGTGCATTGAGAAGGGCGACTGTAGCTTCTTTATTACCTTGAGGTGGTTTTCATAATTTTAGAGTCCAAGCTCAATCATGATTAAACACCTTGCCTGCATTAAACGTCAAGCTTTCAATTAAGTTGTTGTAGTTGTAACTAAGTTTTTCGATGTTGCGAGTACTATCTGAGGTTTCCTTAGTTCATTGTCAAAATCATGCCGCGCTTTTTTCTTTACCCTCTTTCGTTACCCTATCGATATCTCCATAAGTCAATGCTATTCTTTTTACCACTTATCTTTGAATGATTAATAACCAAGACGAATTGCTTAAGCCACATGAGACATTAGAGATCAAGACAGTTGTGTACACAACTAAAGCAGTTGTAAAAGTACAGCTTCATTTTTTATCAGACGTGATCTTTATTGCAACTTCAAAGTCGCTAACATACATAACGGTAGTGGTTAACCGTAACCGTAGTGGTTATATCTCTTCAAATCTTTCAACCGCAGTTCAAATTTGTAATGTTTCATTTACTCCCTTTCTTAGCATGAATCACTTGCATTATTGTAAAACAGAAGTGACTCTGGTCACCAGAAAATAACCTACTAAGACATTCTGTTTACATTGTTTTGCATCCTAAATCAAAATGCAGAGGTGTATAGCGATAGCCTTAACAATCGACAGTTGAATAGCGGCATTTTGGACTCTCCTCTACCAACCCAAAAGTAATCACTAACTTGCACAGCATAATAAGCAGTGCCACATGAAAAAAGTTCGAAATATGTTTGAAAAATGGCACTTTAAATGTTCGTCTACAGAAATTAAAGCTGCCTAGTACAGCAAAATAAACCAAACAGCACCTCATGAAAGTACTGCTCAATAGCTTTAATTTGAATGGTCACAAAGAAGGGTTTCAACTATGCTGAGCACCAAAAAGGTATCACTAAAATGCACTCATCGACAACTCCTTTAGAATCAGCACATATATGTGAAAAGTTTTTCTCCAATTCCACGAAAGGAAATTTTTAGCTTTTAGAGAAGAATTGAAATGAATTCCCAGATGAACTAAATAGTAATATCGATCTCTTAGTAAATCAGTTAAAACAATTGAAGGTAATTTCCTAAAAGTATGTAGCTAAACCCAGGTAAAAGATGATGTTGTAGTCTAGCTGACCCGCAAAGATAATATGCCAGAAACTAATTGCTAATATTTGACTACATTTCAACTAATATCAGAAAGGAAGTCGAGACGTTTCTAAGAGGAAGAGTTAACTTCACGTAGGTAGAGGAAAACATTCTCTCGGCTTGGAGTATGAAAATGATCCAAAATAGTACTTCTTTGGCAGGAGGAGATGAATCTAGATTCACAATCTGCTCACGAAAACATACAATTAACATGAAAACCTTAAGATAGAGTGAGCGAATGTTGTGTAACAGGAATAGAAATATGGTACATCCAATATTCCAAACGTAACCTTTCAAATATGTTTCAATTTCAAAACGCGCAATATATGAAAAACATGGATTGAATTAAAAGGCGAATCATATTAAAAGTACAAAGAAAATGACACTCATGGAGAGACAAAGATAACACAACAGTGCATTGGCAATTTACATTTCAAAGTTTGAACGATTTAGATCACTGTAGTTGTTTTACTAGTGTATAATAGACATTATCTTGCAGCGAAGTGAAGATGATAAACTGTAGATGAATTGATTTGGGGGTTCATCAGTCAACAGATATAATAATGACCTGGATATCCCTAGACTGTGGTTGATTTTAACTTCTTCGTTTAACTATTTACGATGACTTAGTGAAAGGTAAACAAATTCAGATTTTGGACTTCCATTTGAAGTGTTGGACAACCCCTGCTAACGAATTGATGTCCTTCCATGACTTCACGAACATAATTTGGGTTTATTTCCAACGATGATTAAGCATAAGTCGCGATCGAGAGGTGCCGAAGAAGTCTCCGTGTGAATTATCATCCAAAACATCAAACGTTGTTTAACAGGAATTACAGTAAGTTAACAAAGGGGATTGTTAACTGCTAAAACAGGTCGTGACTTCCAATACTCTCCTTCGCTGTGGAATTTTAGCTCTCACACGCAAATACCATTAACGTGGGGGAAACAAAACACTATGCCAAGACTATGGTTCTAAAGCAGGAAACCTCATTTATTGAGTCTTTTTTTCTTTCCACAAAGGTAGCTAGAGTTTGGATTACTCTAGAGGAATAAAAGTAAAATTACGAATTGTTTTTTTTCTTTTTTAATCCACTCTGTTTTCTTTCGTCTTGACCACACTTGTCTATTTCAAGTAGTGGTATTTTTCAACTTCGTCATCTATTGTTTCGAGGTTATCGCTTTTGTGTACAGCAACATGTCATGATGTCTTGCATTTGGTTCTTGCGCTTTACATTTCCCAAATAATTCAATGGAAAAAATTAAGGGAAATAACCTGCCGCAACATCCACACCAATTAAGCTTTAACGAACTTGTCTAGTCGCTGATAATAAAAATCGGGTCCAATAATTATCTTCGATTTATCGAGGCGTCACCTGGAACAACCTCTTGACATCATGTCACATTTTTTACGTCTAGCAGCCTATGTTTACGAGTAAAAGCCGCTTTTCTTTGCGCGCGAGTTACGAGAGCCACGCGCGTTTATTGACACAATTCCGCGCTTTGTTTACCATAGGTCGGCAACGCGTGCTGGGTACTATATGTAAATCTAGCGCAGCCAGAAGAGTTAAAATGTGGTTCAAACTGGTTTTCTCTGTAATTATTACATCCATCTCCCGGTTTTCGATTTTTACGACAATTTGAAAACAGCATTAACAGTAAAACGAAATATCTACCTGCACTCTGCTTTCTGGAAGATTGATTTTCATGGCGACCTCCTCTCTCATGAAGATGTCTGGATATTTTGTTTTGGTGAAAAGCTCTTCAAGAATTTCAAGCTGAGCTTTAGTAAAAGTCGTTCTTTCTCGGCGCTGCTTTCGTGGATGAGCTGTGTTAAGAGAAAACAGCAAATACATCTTAAATACAATTATTTGATAACCATAAAGAAAACAATTACTTAGACGAAAATCTCGATGTGCCATTAAATTCTTAGAAGGGATATACTTAGGAGAATTTATTAACTAATCTTTGGAGTGTACAACAGTACGATACGCCAAGCCTTTGAGAAATAGCAATAGCAAGTGATCAGCGTCTTATTTCTCTGTACAACTCAATACAAAGTCAAGCATTCAAGTTACAAGAAGATAAAAAGTGATCGTGAAAACATAATTGTTTTACCCAATGTGATACGTTATTAGTGTTTTCTTTCTTGTAAAGCTTTAAAAATAACTAATTATATTTAACGACAAGAGTACATTTTAAGCTGTTTGTTTTAATTGGACATGCTTACTTTAATCAGTTACAGTTCTAAAATAAATCGAAAGTCAGAAAACAGAAAACTGGATTAAAATAAGCTCCAAAGTATCTTGTCATTGTGTGATTTTTCAAAACAGTTAACTCTGTAAAAAACTTACTCGCAAAACGAGTTAACATCAAGTTAATCTGAGCAGCTTAACAATTGCTGTGAGATAAAATCATACGTCTTACAAGTTTGAGACCTTGCGCGTTCTATTAGAAGCATTTCGCACAGTTAGCGTGTTGTTGCCTTGCTGTTTTAGGTGGATGAGAAAAAATAAATAAATGAAAGCGACCTGCTATGGTTTAATTATCTGTTTACAATGAGTTTGGACTGGAAATGACTCTACGGCCACGATACATCCTCGAGGGAAGACACATTTCCTTGGTATATGAACTTAGGATATATTAGCATCCATCATGATCTTGAGAGATAAAAATTCTCAAACACTTAACTCTACAAAAACCACAAAAAACTTTAAATTCATGTTAACATTGGCGACCAACACGAACTTGCCTCGAACATTGCCTCGCTTACCAATGATACTAAAACAGAAAATTTATCAAAATGAAGTTGAGAAGACTACACTGAATTCCTGGTTCAGCTGGACAAATAGAATTTAAAAAATATGGGATTGTTTCCTTGGCTGGATTTTTTAGGTTCCCTTCTTCAACTTTATGTTGTTTTTCACGTCTGAAATAACACCATGAATAATTCAATACAAACAGACTGTGTTGTGTTTGAGAACTTGTTACCTACTGAGATTTTGTGCTACACTCCCCGTGTTACATTTCACGCATCACGCCATTATACGCCTTATTTCAATCATGCGCAGTAAGACTTGCTGATAGGCCTGGTTTCTACCGCGCATGCTGGAGCCGCTGGCTAAGTAGAACGAAGTATTAGCACGAAGGTGTAGCCAGGCATTATTTACAAACATCTTTCTCCTTGGCCAAGGAACACAGGCTAATATTTTAATTATAAAAGTCACCAATTTTGTCCTTCGTAGCGTAATTTATTCTACATGCAGGGATCTATAATGCTGTCGATCGGGTTCTTCGTATCAAGTGGAAAATCATTCAAAAATAGTTCTTGGACTGTTCGACAATATTCCATTTTTCGGAGTGTCTGAGAAAATTGCGTCAGAACACACGGTTTGCCAACGCTTCGCCCGCAGGTTTTGCATTATATTCAAGATTCGTGCATGGAGCATTAATAATGTTTACGAAAACTAGGGTAGGTTGAAAAGACTTCACGCTAAGTTGAAAAACAAAGGTTGTTTTGCTAACCACAGAAAAGAGGAAATGATGTGACCTTAGTCAATGGAATAAGGGGGTTTAACAACAAATCATAACACGTAATGAACTTGCTTGAGGTCAAATTAGTCACGATAACCTGGGTATAGTGTGAATCTCTGAATTAACAGAAGCGAAATTTACTACCTAAATGGTTTAGCTGAAGGCAATGTAGAGGAGTATTATTAGGACTTGAAACCACAAAAACAACGTATCATTCCAATTTCTTGCAGTTTGTCACACAAACTTACAATCGAGCTTTGTACGTCTTTTATTTTTTGGAAAATTAGGACTTGTTTTGAAATTTCTGTCCTCCAAATTTAGGTCTAACTCCCTTCAGCTTTATCAATGCATAACTACTTCTTTAATTACTGGGTGCATGCCCGTTAAATTCGTGTAACTGTTAGTTCGTAACTTTTCAAGGAAATAAGGAAATATCATAAGAACAAATGCTTAAAGACTACGCAATGTTGCCTGGTATGGCCAAGAACATCAAACCAAACGAAATATCATTGGCGTGGAGGAGTAGAGGAAGTGTCTCTGTTGCCATAAAAAGATTAAAACGAAAAAATGTTCCCCTGTAGTCAACCAAACCTAAAGTATGCATTTGAGACAAGTAAACAACGCTAGCAGCAGCCAGATGGGCTGACCTCGCCCCTGTTACCACTCACTCCATCCGCAAACTCTAACGCCAGATATGTGGTTTTTACCCACAAAATCCGATACTTTGCAGAACTATATCACTGAGCTTCCGGACCCTAACACCAGCTTCCTACCAGTCGAAACGTTAACCACACTGAAAGTTGTTTGGGAAGTCAACTGCATACCGAATATTGTTTAGCAGTTGCTCGAATTGCCTTCACCCAAACGAACAGAGATTGTTCTTTGCAAATTTTAAATTTTGAAGAGAGGTTTTGGAAATGTACTAGCTTAGGAGTCTGTATTTGTTGTTATTTCAAGCCAACATTACGAACATAGTTGGACAATGCTACTGAACAAGCAACAAATTTTCTTTTATTCCTTTGTACAACGTACGCTACAGACTAAACATCATCTTGCTGCTAAGAGCGGACAGCTGGCCCAGTAGATTTGAATCTCTTAGTTGATGTTGTTACCATTAAAGAGTTCAATGGATACACGGATTTCTTTATTTTCATACTCCGTTAAGTTAGATTTCTTTTCTGGGTTTCTATCCACCGAACGACTTTCACAATTTCGATTCAATTTGTCCAATCATTAGCAGCTTTCATTTCATAATTTTTAATAAGCAACACTGAACCAAAACAAGACAAACAGTAACATACTTGTCAACAGCATTCACGGCTGCATAGTCGTAACTTAGATTTCTTTTTTCGTGGCAAACCGACCAAGCACTGCACAGAGGGCAAAGACTAACATGCAGAAGACAGAACCACGGGAGCTCTCTACGAATGATTAGCTTGAATCGTCATACTCCACGTTTTTGTCCAAGTAGTATCTATAAGTTTTTGTTCAAATTGTTTTCCCTGTACCTAACTTGCACCTACTCTTGCAATACTATATGAGATGAAAATTATTGCTGCTCGGTTAAACGTTTTCCGAGACAGCATCTTGCTCACATGCAGGGAGACATTACGTCCTCCATTATTGCCACCACACGGGCTTCTGAACATTATAAAAGCAAACACACCCGACTTTATGACACGTCAGAGCTTTCACAAAAATAGAATGGAATCAGAAGTCCATTACCTATGCTGTATCGACTTGTAACGGAAAAAAAATGTGAGATTTTGTTTGCCCGCATAACATCTCTGAAGTAACCACAAGACTCTAATGAAAGACGGATGTCGCTCTAGAACTGGAATGATCATGAACTGTTTTGACAAGGTAATCATTACATCATGAAGTTTATTCTCGTGTTTAATCGAATAGCTGTTAGAATCGCTATTAAAATGGCTCATTAGCGATTCACACATGACCCAATATGCTGAAGGAAACCAACGAAGGGCAAGGAACTTCGACAGTGTGCTGCCAAAACCTCACCGGTGGATTCATTGGACGTTTGTTTTATCAACAGAACAGACATAATTGCCGCAGCCAATGTCATAAATTAGTGGAGCCTTAACTTCTTCGACAAATTAGACAAGTGTGTAGACAAAACTAAAACTGTTACCGCGTAACTCCTTGTGGTTCAATTCTGTCATCTAGTGCCGTCCATTGCAATTTTTCACACATTACGGCATACGGAATGATGATTTATTAAGCCTCTAACGATGTGTAATTATGGAGCAAACAAGAACTGTTTAAACAATGCTAGTTGTGTGAAAATCCGTGCATGTAAATCGTTGTTTCCATTAGCAAATTAAACTGCTTTTCTTGGGTTACCAAAAGGTTAAAAAGCCTTCAAAATAAGCATGCTACAACGTGCCCTAACGAATGTCGCTGCGCTATTCGCAAGGTGGCGGATTACCTCGCAAACCGCAAGTCTGATCATCGGACTTCTACAATTTTTGCAAAGTCTGTAAATAAGTTTACGTAAAGAAGGAATCAAAAACTGAGATCTCAAAACGCATCTTTTATGAAATTTGCGCCTCATCTGCAGGACGTTTTCGATCTCATGACCTTCACGCTTCGGGAGCTGGGAATTCTTAATTTGCAAAGCTAAGTTTTCTTACAACTCCTCACTTATTTCAGCAGTTTTAGCGATCCTAGAAAGATGGAATGCAATATATCCACTAACGCACCGTCTTCGTCGTAGTAAAGTTGCCCGGAGCAACAGTAGACGGCTGTAACTGAAGCAACGACAGCCTCATCATGCCCTCCATTTACTAAACTCTAAAGCCCGTAATTGGCTTTAATGTCTACTACAAAACAACTTACCACATGGTGGAGGTGCCATTTGGCTGAAGAAATCGATATTTGGAGCAGGATGACTCAATCCATGGCCACCTACTGAATAAGGAGGCACATGTCCACCGACATGACCAAAATAGCCCGCCATTTTGTCGCAGTCAAACGAGTCCGCTGAGAAGAGATAGAAACAGACAGCGCTTGTGATTATAAAATTACTCCCATTCAGTCTCTGGTCTATAACACTATTACCACCAACAGAGAAGACGAGCTGTCAGTTTTCAGCGTACAAAGGAATGCATTCAATTGTGTTTTCCCTGTTTCTATTCAAAGTATATATAGCCTTGAATTACTGCGAGTCAAATTATCAACACGCCCAGGTGATACCGGGCCCTGATAGCATCAAAATAAATTTAGCTCTGGTTCCGTTCTTGTAAGTGCTTACTCAGGTATGGACGAATCGATTAATGTGATTTTTTTGTGTTCGCTGGGACAATACTTTTCTTTGTAAAGATGTGTTGTATTCGCAAGTTATTGTTTTGGCTATGTGTGTGGTAAAGGTGTATTTCTATCTGTTGTAAATCGGCGTCGACGTATATGAGCAATGATTTAACATACATGTTTCTTATCATGTGGGCAGGTGACAGTGATTTATGCACTAAAAGCAAATATCTGGTTTTCTCTATCTTTGCATTCTGGGGTGTTTAAGTGGCGCCAAAGTCACATGGTGATAAAAGATACGCTTTAAACCCAAGGTGTCAACGCAAATTTTCCGTTTCGAAGTTGTTTTGTCCTCTAAAGTTAACCTCCAATTGCCTGATCTAAATGATTATAGGACCTCTACGGTGACAGACATGAAATAATGGTTTGCGAGGTGCCAAGACAACCAGTGTAATGTATATCACGAGAGTCGTGTTTTCAATCAACTAATTGGGGGGGCGGGTTTCATTTCATTTAGAGCAATAAGCGAATTATGATTGTCATCAACCCTAGCTGTCATAGCTAGTTTGTGGTTTTAAAATATTCCACATTTGTACCACATTTCCCCTAAATTAGCTTTTTGTGCTTCTTCAAAGAAACGGACAAGCTTTAGATCCAGATCTAATTAGTATTTTTCCCTGCGACTTATCACATCCTTCGTGACGTTCCCAGTAAGTATTGCGCAATGGACGTGTTGGGGCTTTCTCTGCGGTCAGAAAATCGGACGTGAATGCTTTCATTCTCTAGGTTTTGAAAGAAATGACAAAACCATTACCTGTTTTCAAGTGTCATTCGTTCATCTCAAGGCCAAAGCGTCGTGGATTTAATAAGTGAATTTAGAAATCGTAGGTGACTTATTCAAGTCAGGCCTTGATACAAGACACTGACCGATGGAGTTTTGTCATATTTGCAATGCTTTTGCAAGATTTTTTTTTTGAGCTAGAAAAAAGCAGGGATTGCTACATTGACCGTCAGTAATATATTTTCCCAAATTAATCTTGATTCGCGGTTTTTCGTACGTGGTTGTTTTTGCATTTACTTTGAAGGATTAGTGCGCTACTCCGGTTACTATTATATTTCTTCTGAATGTCTACATGTGTATTCATACCAAAATCTTCTATCCAGAGGATAATGTTAATGAACTCCATTGAAATCAAACGTTATCTCAATACGTCAATTTCCGCTATGTAGGGATTTTTGATTTTGTAAGTTTTCCGAAAGGTTTCTATTGTTCTGATCAATTGAAAAAGTCTTCTCCATCCCTTTAGTTTACCTCTTCAATGATATCACGACTTCGTTATCTAATTCCGGTATTGTCTAGATGGTTTCTGAGGGAATAAGACGAATCTACCCGGCTCTGAGCGAGAATTCGCCAGGGAACATTGATCCTTTAACTGTGTTCTAACCATCGGGTGCACAGAACAGAAGCTATTGCAAGGAATTCTTGATTGAAAAGCTTCGTTGCTTACCTGTGGTGATCGATCTAGCTGTAAAACTGTTTCAAATCTCAAACAGATTTGTTCAGATAAGAATGTTTCACTTTACAGGTACGCTCTAAATGGGCCCTGGCTGTAAACGTTCCAAAGCATTCTAATGCAACGCGATATTTCACGTCTCTTCAGTGCCCCTTTTAAAATCGTGTCCTTCTTTCAAAGGCACGCAAACCGCTTCCTGATACGCAATTACCTTACTGGTATTTTCTTGTTTAATTTCTCACTAGTAATATTGCACCTTTAACGACAACCATCCAAAGAAAGGAAACAATAAAAAGACAAGACTTGCTTTCCTGCACGATACAATTTACAAAGGCCGTTTACTCCCATTTGAAAAAAATCCAATGATGAAGTTTTGCCTGATCAGCAATTCCTGGGCCGTAAATATTCAGTAAAAAGCCTGTTTCTCGTTCATTTCATGATGGAATGGAATAAGGGCGGCAACTAAAAACACTTTGAACATCCAAACAACACAGTATAGTATTGTGAACTAATATCAGCGTACCTAAACCACGTTTACGACATCATATGATGCAAGCTAAATATCAAAAAGGTGCCAGCTATGACAGAGTTCGAAAACAAAGTTGTTTTTCCTCGAAAGTCTAAGTAAAGTATGGTGTAAATTCTGACCATAAAATTGCTTTCCGTAATAAATTAGTCATGTTAGCTGTTTGCAACCATTTGGCTTCAGTGAAACATTGAGATTTCACATCAATTCAATGGCCTATCATTATTTTGATCAAAAATACATATGCCTCATTGTATTCATATTTGCACCCCAAATGGAACCTTTTCAGAATAAAAACTGATATGTAATACATCCCTACTTTGCTAGGTGTTCATACGACTTACATTCAGACGATTTTCGAATAACAATCAGTCTGGTTGGAACTGTGGGGAACTTGCGAGATAGATAGACGGGTTGCAGCAAATGAGGTACATTAGGTAATTAACTAACGCTGAAATTACGGATTCGTTGCTTTTGTTTAGAAGTGATCGTCTTCATAAAGACAAAAATGATATTTAAAATTCTTGAATTGGGTAACCATGCTTCAAACACTCAAAAGATGCGTCTTTACTGATTCATTACATTTCATTGAAAACTGCAGGATATTTTGACCGATTCCGACAGTGCGTAAAACATGAATACTCAATTGCTGTTCACATACGAAAAAGAGTATCCAAGTGGAAAACATATGAGAAGAAAGCAGCTATTCTACTCACTCGATTTTCTCATGTCTTTTACCTTTAAAAGTATGTGAATGCTTTGTTTCAAAAGCAGATCTTATAAAGATAAGGCGTGCGTGTTCACTTGCGTACGTAGTGCGCGTAACAAAGCATGCTTGTAAAGGTCACCAGAACAGTCGTATCTGGTGGAAAAGACAAAATTAGCTCCCTTTCTGTCTGCGGTTTATACACTATCGATCTTACTTATAAAGGGAAATGTGGGCAGGTCTTATTTTAACTTTCCACACAACCATAAATAACTCGAGCCTGCAATGTGTTTAAACTGAACTTCAGACACACGCATAGCGTGCTAGCAAAGATATGAAAGCAACTTTATTTGACAAGCTTAACTACAACCTTGAAAAAAAAGTTAAAACGGCGTTTAATTGAGGCCGGTTTGCACAAAAAAAAGAGGCCCAAAGCTTTGGTTAAATATTTTTTCCATTTATCAAAATTATCGCCTGTCGAATGAAACATTTAAGGCTCCCTAAATAGTTTTCAATCAAGAAATTCAACATCAAAGGCATGTTTCAAGCTATGCAGTTCTTGGGATCTCCAGAGCATTGCCAAATGACTGTGTCGTTTTAGTTCCAATTTGTGGTCTCGGATAAATCATGTTAACCAACTATGATACTTGTAAAGCGGTTTAAACTGTTCATGCTCTGGAGATACTCTATGTCCTAAGAGTTGGGCGTCACCAAAATCTCATTCCTTCTTCTGCGGCCGTTTGACTTCTTCGTCAAGGAAGTCTTACTAGCTACTTCAGTTGATTTAATCCGTCTTATGTGGTTTCCTGAAGCTACATTAACGTAAATGTGGTTATTGCTTTATATCGAAGACGAAGTCACGAAGTCTTGATATCTCACTCTCCAAACATCCAGCTTCGCGAAACAGTTGATGCGACACTAAGGTTCTTATACTTGTGACCTCGATGCCTGAGAGAGTTTTTCCTACTTAGGATATCCTCTGTAGTTTAATGTTCACAAGAATTAGAGCAGTCTCAGTGCTATCTAATTCACAGTATAATTTAATAAAAATTCAGCCAAGATTGAGCTGGTTTGCCAAAATTACATTCGAACGGGTGGGATTGTGAAAATTCACGTAAATACAGTTCCTGCTGTAGTTCTTTTTCTTCTTGTTTACTTTAATTCAGTCGATAGCACAGGACACACAAACTCGCAATATCTCAGTAAAAATTGAAAAGGTGCTCATATTTGAACTTATAATTGCAAGAACTCGCTTGCATGGAGTTGGAACGTTTACAGTCAGTTTCTTGAATTCATTGTTTCGCAGCATGACGAGGTGACTGCATGTGGAAGCATCCGCATTTCAATGACTTTACTCCGAAGCCAAGTATATCTCGCCTAAAATCAGGGTACGGTATTTAATTCTCGGCTTTATCTACCTCCTAATCGTTGCCACGAAAAATTCATTTTACAGACAAGGTTCTCATTCACCACTGAAGAACGAAGAAGCTCCTAAAACAGCATTCGATTGCCTTCGTTTCTATTATGTTGAAAACCAAAGGCTTTATCGAACTCGATTAGTGATCAGTTCAGTTCTTAAAACCAAACGCATGATATCACTAATGTCTCAAAGATCCACAAGCAGCCGACTGAACGAGCTTAGATTTCCCAAAATGTCTTTGAAGTTAGACTGGGAATCTACATTTTAAGCTGCAAGATTGAGCTTTTTTGTCACGACAGAACTGTACTCCAAGTTTTGTATCCGCATGACGAAGTTCTCACGATGGTCTATTTACCCGATTTCCTATACACTCAGTAGAAAGCTGTACTCGATCACAAAGTGGCCTTGACATTAACATTGGCTAACAATAATTCAAGAAGGAAGTTATCATCAAAAGCGTCACAAGGTTATATTTGAGGTACATGTTGGAAGCTAGGGAATTATCATAGGTCATTTTGTCATACCTTCAGAGGCCCTTCAGTGCGCCGAAGGACTTCTACAGTATCGTACCGAAATTCTCTACAATACGCTTTCTGGTCCTGAATAATATTTCAAGATAAGAAACATTTCAAAACCCCTCGCATACCTGTTCTTAAGGAAAAACTAATACACGCCAGTTGCGTGTCAGGCTTAAATTTGTCCAAAGGGCTGTTTGATCCAGGTGATACTGTGCAGCCGAACAACAAGTGGATTGAATTGTTGTCAGTGCAGGAAAAAGACAATTTACCGTCTGATTGTTTCTGCTTTATCTCCAGTAGAAAACGACTCAGGAAAAGTAATAGAAGCTTCAGTAAGTTCTTACATGGTGGCGTTTTATTCATACAGACAAAGTTGAGATTTTCTAGTGGCAGTGTCTGAAACGACAAGTTCAACGAAGACATTTGCCATCTGTAGTTCTGGAAGGTTGCTTCAATAAGAGGATGAATAAAATCAGGTCTCAGTCATTCTGTCTAGCAAAGTACACAAGGAACCAAACTTTGTATTTGGGTTCTAGTGATTTAAAAGAGCTTCTCACGAAAATAGAAACACACGATAAGACAGCATAGGAAGCAGAATTGATTTTTGCACTAATTATCTGAAACTCTAAAGGTACTTGTTCTCTGAAATGCCAACAAAGAAAAATCGTACTCAGTATACACATGACCCAAATACCACAAAAATCGATCTGAAGGGGCAACGGAAAGAGTGATTTGGACTCCTGCCCGGTGTTGTTTCAAGGAAAACAAGCATGGTCTGAATTGCGTTGTCCTGGTGTACCACAGATGAACACAACATCCTCCCCAAGAGAGCGTTCCATCACTATCAACACCGCGTCACCAAAACAACGTCATGCTTTCGAGCCGGACGTTCGACCGTTGATTTTCGTCAGTTGCGTCCAATTTTTGTGGCTAGGACGTTTGCTGTTCGTTTTAGGCGAGAAAAAGGACTGAGGTTGTTAAGTGCGTCATGTTTTGAAAATGTGGCTCGGTGGAGACAGCAGCATGAAAGTTTCCGGCTTCCTGTCCTCCTGGAAGTCGATTCAAAAGAATACAGTGATCCAGAAGTCGAGTCGACGGGAGAGGAGCGAAAAAAAATATTTCCACATTCTTCCTTGGGTTTCTAATCACGAAATCGTCTAAGCAATGCCTACAAGACTCGCCCAGCCTCTTCAACCAAGCAGAAACTCAAATGATCGAAAGCCTGCGTTGATGGAACGACTCGGTGAAGAACGAACGGGAAAGGGAACTAATTTGTGTTGCTGTCAGTAATATGTGGGCGATGTGACCACGAGTTTTTTGTCGGGTGAATCGTAAATCTAAACCCGTTGTAGATCCTATTATCGGTTTCAAAGCATTAAAGTGTTGGATTTTGTTCTCAAAAGCGTTGCTTTCAATGCAATCCAGTGAAGCTTATCAAAATATCGACGCAGTAGAGCGATTGATTTGACAAGTTAACAGCAGCTCGACTTGCCAGTCAACCCAAGAGCGTTATTTTTCTGGAGAATACGAAAATGACTTGGCGCTGTTGGAGTTAGTTTGGAGTTGTGGACTCGATTATTGTGCACTATTCTTGTACAAACACGAGCCCTGCTAATTTTGAAGCCTTCTAAATACTGGATTTAGCCCTGACATTTACTATCAATTAATTGAATAGCAGTTAAGTCTCGGTAAATAAGCAATTATCCGCACAGACTCTGTGCTGCCGATTTGACACATCCTCGCATGTAGTGAACTCATCATCGCACTTCCAACAGTAAATTTCTGTCTCAATTTTTGCCCCGAGCCTAATATCAATGTATATGTGCTCTTGAGCAATAATTAAAAAGCTCCTTAGAAGCTATATTAGAAGCAATATATACTATCTCAACACCGTTTAAACGACGAACCAGTGCATCTAGCCAAGCTAAACAACAATCTTAATAACATTGCGTTAGACTCGTCCGTAGCATAAATTTATCATAATTATTCATTGTTTTTGGTTAAGACACGCGATTCATTTTCTCGCCAAAACTTTTAATTCCCATTTAGGTGAAAGAACGTTTAAGAACCTATTCAAGCGTGTTGAACCATACCTTATCGTCCTGCGATGACTGAGTTGAATTTCGTCTCGACGAACCCGCACCAGCAAAGCCTGTATCAACGGAATTCTCTCACAACCAGCAAAATCTATTAGCTCGAGATGCCTCCGCGAGCTGAAAAAATTCAATAATAGAAAACGCTGTCAAAATTCAAAGTGAGTCCGTAGCGTTTCAAACGCAACTCGTGGTAAGTTTACCGCGGTCAACAAATCCTGTTTGATGACTTAGCCGGTTGCGTGCAGTAAAGTGTCAATTGACTGACAACTCAAAGAGGGCAAAAACACGCTTTTACCTTATATGTAAAGTAAGCACAGTAGGGTCATTTTGCTGTGGCGCGCGAGAAAGGAGTATTGCCTTTCGGCTCACGCCTCCAAGATACTGAGAGCTTTGTGGTCCGTCATTAGAGCGAACAAAGGAAAACTTCAAATGCAATTGTTCGAGGTGCGAGGCACAACTCTCAACAGCTGCCCTGTGAGCTCGCTCGCTTAATTGAGTTAATTTCGATTCCGCGTAGTTCATTTTGAATATATGGGGCAGTGGAAAATATTCATTGCTCGCCTTTTGTTCCTAAATGTCGGCTCGGCCTCATTTCGGCCGTCTGTGAAGCGACAAGAAAAGAACAAATTAGATCACTGATTAGTTTATTGCATAATTTGCATCAGAAAGCATTTCGCTTCTTCTGACTCGCTCTAATATCTCTCGTATCCTTTTTCCGGTTAACGCGGCCTTTTTTTTTCGGTGACGTATTTTGACTGTTCTTTGCGAGTCCGCGGTATGCCATCGAGTTGAATACTTTGAGCTTTTTACCACAGTGTTTCCCGTCTGTTTTCATGGTTAGAACTCGTGATAATCTCCAGTACAGCCCTTGCGTTACTCCTGCGTCACAGCAAAAGTGAAAGGACTCGACACGGTTAATTCACTTGGGCCTAATGTAAATTTCCCTTATACGCACGGTTCCCAACAAAGCGAACCGCCAAGATCGCTGCAAGGATATTAACAATTATTACTGAAACAATATCCCTACAATCTAAATACTGTACGCGGTTGTTGAGTACTTAGAGGCAAAATTAAGCGATCGCTTTTATTTTTTCATGCCACTAATTAAATTAAAACTTTAATAAAATTGTTTCTATTGACACCAAGAAGATATAATTGCGGATTTGATTACCTCAATAAAAGCGAAATTATGGCGGCAAATGAGTTTTCCGTAACAATAAAAAGCTTGCCGAAGGTATCTGAATGTTTTGCCATCTGTACAAGTGGCTCGATTATGAGTTTTGCTCGGAAATTGAGGGTTCTTTTACTTTCACTGTGAAAAATTAACTTCTTAGTTAAATTGCCTTTTTTCATTTAAGAGAAAGATCAAACTAAATTATTTCTAATCCCTTTGAAGAATACTCGAGGCCTAAAGAAACCTGCGCTTTGCTGGTATAATAGTTTAACTAAACATTTTCAAAGGAAAACAGACATTTCCCGGCCGGAGGAATGACTCACTGGGCGTCACTTTAAACAATTCAAGTTTTGCCGTGTTGATTCCCGGGGTTGATTTGCGGCTCTTTCAAACGCATCAGTCAATGTTCCCCTTGTTTAAACCTATCACTGTTTTCACACGGGAGATAAAAACGGATCACTTAATTACTTTAACTCATTTTTAAACTTCTTTGCGCGAGCGATTTCCCCTAAATTTCACGCGCTGTGAAGCTAGCTTTTTCAAGCGAGTGTCCCGGTCTTCGTTTTATTTACCCTCGATCATGATTCTAAATTTCCCTTCAAATATCTTACCGTGACGCAAGGCCATAGCCTCGTGAAAGGTTATAGCGCTCTCCGCTTTGTAGGCACCCACAAACATTGTTTTTTTTTTATTACGAAATATAACGTTTACCGAGTAAACTCTTCTTGAATTTTCACGTACTTCTGAACTGAAAATCCTATTCCCTCGATCAACGTAGAGTACCCACTATTTTGACCGTACAGGGAAAATATTTCGTCGCATTTAGCTTTCGAAAAACTCCACAGCATATTGCCTTAGAAATTTGTTTACTTGATTTCCTTAATCGTTAAAAAAAGAAACTAAATTAAGTAACGCACAACGATCCTCATTTCAGCCAACGTTTTACTATCAGGTGATTTCTTACCAAATATGAAAAGTTTTTCACGGCGACTTCGTTGTTTTAAAAAAGTGATCTCTTAAAAGCAAGAGCAAAATAATTTATAATCCCTCCAAGCAATCCTCTTTTCTGTTTATCTTAAAAGCGTTGCCATTTAGCGGTTCGAATTTATGGGGCACGAATTTTTTGTTCTTAAAAAGATCAAATGTGTATCCCGTTTCAAAAACAACCTAACGGTGTGGTTTGTTGGAATGTTCAACTCAAAGTTTGCACAACTGCCGTTTTAATGTTTACCTAAAGGCAACAAACCAACACGAATCCACTTCTGTAATCCTGCCGAGCAAGCATTGATAGCTAAGCGCTTTACAGCGTCTTAGACACTCCGTAAAATAAACACACCCTTGCTTGCAGCGAGCCTTACTTTAATTCCAGTCCCACCGTCTTCTTTCGGGCGAGCAAGAAGACACGACATTAAATTCGCTTGCTCGAAGGTTTGGATCTCAAACAACATGCTGAAGAATGTCATGGCCGTTGTGATTCGTTGGTGTATTGGAAACGGAGTATTGTTTTCACAGGTGTATTCTATTTGATGCTTACAGGCTTGATAATGAGATTATACGCCCTCGAGCCGACAATTATAAAGCACAGTTTAGGCAAGAGCACGCGAAGGATAAACGCTGTACATTGCTGCCTTGAATGGCCCAACCAATACGTATCCCATAAGGTCACGCCAAATTGACAGAAATTTAATTAAAAGTTTCACCCCTTCATAAGAGACACGAGTGAGCCGAAATGCATCTTTTATACCAATTCTAGCCAGTTCCCTCTGTATAAATTGTAATTATTCTTCAAATAAGAGACTAGAAGGCAGATAAAGAGAAAATATTTAATAATTAAGGTAACACCATGCAGCCACTGGGTTTCGCGGGACATTTATTAACCTTACGGTATAATTAGTCAGTCATGCCGCAAAATCGGTTGCAGCTTTGTACACAACGACTACAGCGAGTAAACAACAGGTTTTTAAAGTTCTCTGGGTCGATATGGTATTTATATTTTCAACTG
>Ga0126343_10000128_pt1 | contig 22644 bp, 20 predicted proteins | sample Cyp2metagenome_FD_92531 | JGI IMG/M metagenome (GOLD analysis project Ga0126343, IMG submission 92531) | Coral microbial communities from Lord Howe Island, Old Settlement Bay, Australia - Cyphastrea 2 metagenome | ecosystem: Host-associated > Invertebrates > Cnidaria > Coral ...
ACTTCCGCATTTATAGAATCTGAACTCCGTTCGGACTGAGCCTGTCGAAGTCCGGTGACAGCACCCTTCGACTTTGCTCAGGGTGAACGGAAACCGGGAAGTTATTTCGGGACAGATCCTAAAAAGATCAAGCGCAGTAGTTTTCCAGGCAGTCACACAGATTCTGCTGACTGAATGTGTCGCTGATCACGGCACTGCCGATGGATTTCAGCAGCACCAGACGCAACCGCCCATTAACCACTTTTTTATCCACCGCCATCCGCCGGGCGAAATCGTCCGGACCGATACCAGCCGGAGGCGTTACCGGCAGATTGGCTCTGGCCAACAGATCAACCAGTTGATCAACATCGCTACTGGTGATAAACCCTTCGCGCCGGGACAGATCGGCAGCCATAACCATGCCCACAGCCACCGCCTCACCATGCAACCAGGAACCATAACCGGTGTGGGTTTCAATGGCATGGCCAAAGGTGTGGCCAAAGTTAAGCAACGCCCGCTGGCCAGACTCGGTTTCATCGGCCTCGACAATCCTGGCCTTGTTTTGACAGGAACGGTGAATCGCCCGAGAGAGTGCCTCGGGATCACGCTCAGTCAGCCGCTCAATATTTGCCAGCAGCCATTGGTAGAATGACGGATCACCAATCAGTCCGTACTTGATCACCTCTGCCAACCCAGCCGCCAACTGCCGATCGGCCAGTGTATCCAGCGTTGCCGTATCAATAACCACAACGTTGGGTTGGTAAAAAGCGCCAATCATGTTTTTGCCCAACGCGTGGTTGACGCCGGTTTTCCCTCCCACGGACGAGTCCACCTGAGCCAACAGCGTGGTTGGCACCTGGATAAAATCAACGCCTCGCTGATAGCAAGCTGCGGCAAAACCGGCCATATCACCAATAACGCCTCCTCCCAGCGCCAACAACGTGGTTTGCCGGCCGTGGCGTTCGCGCAGTAGCTGATCAAATATCTGATTGAGGGTGGTGAGATTTTTATACTGCTCGCCATCGGGCAGGGTGATGACGGTAACGTCATGACTGGCCAGAACCGTCTGGATGGGGTGCAGATAGTGGGCAGCAACGGTAGCGTTGGTGACGATGGCTACCTGTCTGCCTCTGATCTTGGGCAGGAAGCATTCGGGTTCGCTCAGCAACCCAGGGCCAATAAAAATAGGGTAGCCGCGCTCGGCAAGATCCACCTTGAGTTCCAGCATGGCAACGCTCCTGACTATTTACCGACCTCGTGGATAATTTTCCGGATCACCTGCCGCGGCGACATGGCGGCCGTATCCAGAATAAGGTCAGCGATGGCCCGGTACAGCGGATCGCGCTCTTGCAGCAGACGATTGAGCACCACTTCCCGATCAGGCCTCTGCAGCAAAGGTCGACGCTTGTCTTTCTCCGTCCGTTGCAGCTGGACAGCAACGGGCGTTTGCAAGTAGACAACGAAACCATGGGTACTCAGGTGACGACGGTTTTCTGCCCGGCCGACGGCGCCACCACCCGTGGCCAGAACCACACCGCTTCGTGCACAGACTTCCTCAATAACCTGACTTTCCCGGTCACGAAATCCCTGCTCTCCTTCAACGTCAAAGATCCAGGGGATGTCAGCGCCACTGCGCTCTTCGATGATATGGTCGGAATCAAGAAACGGGCAGGCCAGCTCCTTTGCCAGCATTCTGCCGATGGTACTCTTGCCTGCCCCCATGGGTCCTATCAAGTAGATATTTGTTAATGGCATGCTCTTTGCCAGCCTGACTTCCTGCCTGTGTGCAGCGAGCGTAGCGCATCGCAAGCGGTTATGACAACAAAAACGGGAGCACTTGCTCCCGTTTTTGTGAATTTCCCGGAGAGGTCATCACCGCACTCTTGTACCACGCTGCAAATAGCTGATGGTAGTGATCAGAGGCCCGCAAATGCGGGCTTTCATGTTGATTACGGAACAGGTTTCAGCGCAGTGAAATGCCGTCGGTGATCACCCTCGGCGTGATAAAGACTAACAACTCTTCTTTGACATCGCTCTCAACCTTGTTACGGAACAGGCCACCCAGGTAAGGAAGATCGCCAAGCACCGGCACCTTGCTCACGCCCTGGCTTTTGCTCTGCTTGAACACGCCACCAAGCACCACTGTTTCACCGTCTTCAACCAACACCTGAGTGGTTATTTCGTTGGTTGAAATCACCGGTACATTGTTGGAGGTCTCTTCGGTGGTGTCATCATTGTTGATTTTTATATCCATGATGACCCGACCGTCTGGTGTAATCTGCGGCGTCACTTCCAGGCCGAGAACTGCGTCTTTAAAAGCTACCGAGGTGGCACCGCTGGATGTTTTCTCTTCATAAGGAATTTCCTTACCGGACTTGATGATGGCGGTCTTTTTATCGGCCGTAATCACCTTTGGCTGGGAAATCACCTCACCACCACCGTCGCTGAGCAGAGCTGAGAGTTCAAGATTGAGGATGGTACCACTGGCGGTGGAAAAACCGATGGAAATAGCGCTGGACGTTCCTCCGGTCACGCTTAAGTCGGTGAATACGTTGTCATCACCACGACCACCCACATTAATATTCCGGCCGTTGTCATCGACGACGTCTGCCTCGCCACTCCACTTGACGCCCAGTTCTTCTCGCAAGTTTGAGCTCAGCGTGACAATCCTGGCCTCAATCATCACCTGACGAATGGGGATATCAAGCTGCTCAATCAGTTCCCGCAACTCGTCCAGTTTGGCCTGGGTGTCCTTGATCAGCAGACTGTTGGTTCTGGCCACCACCTGCACTGAGCCCCTTTCGGTCAACAACGTGGCACCTTCGGCGCCTTGCAAAACGGTAGCGATATCGGCAGCATCGGCGTAATTGATCTGGACCAAATCGGTGTAAACCGGAGCCAGTTCACGAATCTGCTTTTCATTTTCCAGCTGTTCGCGCTCTCGGGCGGCGATTTCCGCTGCCGGTGCCACGGTCAGCACATTGCCCTGAAGCCGTTTGTCCAGACCTTTGGCCTTAAGGACAATATCAAGGGCCTGATCCCAGGGTACATTTTGCAACCGCAGGGTTACGTTACCGCCAACGGTATCGGAGGCCACCAGGTTCAGGTCGGTAAAGTCAGCAATCAACTGCAATACCGCACGAACCTCAATATCCTGAAAATTCAGCGATAGCTTGTCACCTTTGTAAGCAAGACCGGACTTCCTTCTACCCCGATCAGGCTCCCCCTCGGCTTTAACACTGATGGTCAGCAGATTATCAGCCTGATAAACCAGGTACTCAAACTTACCTTTCGGTTCAATCACAATCACCGTATTGCCATCTTCAACCTTGGCATCAATAAACTTTACAGGAGTACCAAAATCCACAACATCAAGACGGTTTCTCAGCTTACGGGGCAAGACGTCCCCCTGAAATTCCAGTCGAATCCAACCGCCGAGTTCACGGGTATCCATGGGTATTCTGGCGTCACTGAGGGCAATCATGATTTTGCCTTCGCCATCGTCACCGCGCTGGAAGTCAATGCTGGAGATGCCTTTCGTCGGGGCAACAAACGGCCTGGAAACGTCTCCCGGCTCAGCCTTGGTCACTGCCTCGGTAACGGGTTTTGGTGCTACTACGGGAGGGCGACCATTGCCCACGAAAACACTCAGCGTACGGCCATCTGTCTGGGTGGTGAAGCGGTCAGGCTCATGCAGGTTGATCACCATCCTGGTGCGCTCCCCCACTTCCAGCACGGTCACGTTCTTGACGTTATTCAGGCCGACGTCATTGTATTTGGGCAACTCACTGCGGGTGAATGGTAAATCCAGGGAGATTCTCGGTGGCTGCTCAATACTGTAACCCTTGGCAGCGGGCGCTGTGCCATCGAACATCAAACGCAGCTCAATCATGTCATCGGCCAGCGCGGTGGCCTTCATGCTCTGCAAAGTGACTGCCCAGGCAGATACAGGCAGAACTGCCAGCAGTGCACACACAAGCCCTCGAACAACACTTACCGGCGCCAGGGTATTTATTTTCATCTAACTTACCCATTTCAGAATTAGAATTGTTGTTTTCATCGGCATCTTCGGCGAAGAATCCAGATATACGATGCCTGCCCGTCAATGCCCTTTGATATGCAGAACTCTCGGGCGCTCAATCCAGTATTTCGGGCCTGCCGGAACGATCTCCACCACTTGCAGCTGCTGATCATCAATAAAGGTGATTCGGCCGTGGTTGCGCCCCAAGTAGTCACCGACCCGCACCCGATGGACCCCATCGGCACCGTGTATCAAACCCCAGAATCCCTCATCGCTGCTGATGGAGCCCACCAGACGAAAAGTGTCCATATCAAACTGCTCCAGGTACTCTTTAACGCGCCTGGTGTCGGGCTTGATATTGCGATTCTTCTGCTCAGTGGTCAGGGTGATTTTCATCGGTTGTTTGAATGGGCTGCGCAGGGCTGTGGTCTGATAGGCAAAAGCCTCATAGGGCCTGAACTGGGGCAAGGGCTCTACATTGCCGGTGGGCTGGGTATTCATCTGTGCCATGTAGCCATCAATATCCTGATACCCTTGCTGGCCCACTTGCGAGCAACCAACAAGGCTCATCAATGCTGCGGCAACAGTCAATAAAGGCAACTGCTTCATCTATAGCCCTCCCTGGTCGTTGTAGCGATAGGTTTTCGCCAGAATATCCATCGACAGCTGACCGTCATTGTCGGGACGAATCACAAAATCGTGCAACGTAACAATCCGCGACAGACTGGCTACACCGCTGACAAAACTGCCCAGGTCGTGATAGGAACCCTGAACAGCAATGCGAATGGGCAGCTCGATATAGAACTGGCTGACGTTCTCTTCTTGCAGCTTGATCTCTTCAATTTGCAGGCCGGCACCACGCCCCGTGAAAGTAATATCTTCGAGCAGCCCCGGCACCTCGGTATCGCTGGGCAGTTGTTTGACGAGCGCACCAAAAGAGTCTTCCATGGCCGACATCTGCTCCCGATAAGCCGTCAGGTTGGCCGCCTGGAAAGCCTTGATGCGATACTGCTCACGCAAATCCAGCTCTTGCCGGGCGGTGGCGTCAAAGCGGTCTTGCAAGCTGGTGAGGTGGAACTGATAACCCAGCCCCAGAGTGACAATCAACGTTATCAGACAGACCAGAATTCTGGCCCCCAAAGGCCACGAGCCGATGTTGTCAAAATCAATATCATTGAGGTCAATATCGTTCAGCTTCTGTAATGATTCGGCAAAACTCATAGCTCCCCCTCAGCCTTGGTGGGATTGATCTGCATGACCGTAAGATCAAACTCATTCCAGCGCTGGCTGCTGGCAGTCACTTTCCTGACCGCCGTCAGATTGGGCTCGGCGAACCAGTCGGAATCATCGAAGTTCCTCATCAGGGCAGAAATGCGATCATTGGCATCAGCAACACCCACCAGCGTGAGACGATCTCCGGAAAGAACAACCTCTTTGAAGTAGACCCCTTCCGGTACAATCCTTACTAGCTGGTCAAATATGCGTACGATCACCGGCCGGTTGCCCTGAAGATTCTGGATAACTTCCATTCGCTCAAGCAGCTGCTCTTTCTTGGTTTTCAAATCCTTGATTTCACTGATGCGCTGATCGAGCTGGGTGATCTGGTTTTGCAGGTACTGATTACGGCTGTGCTGGTGGTTAATGCCGTTGCTGATGTAAAGATCAGCCATAAAGACCAGGGTTGCCGCTGCCAGCACAGACGCACACCACAGGGCAATAAATCGTTGTTTACGTTCTTTCCTGAGCGCCTCGCGCCAGGGCAACAGATTAATTCTTGCCATTAGTCAAAGCTCCTCATGGCAAGGCCGCAGGCAATCATCAACATGGGTGCCTCACTGGCCAGTCTTTCGCCATCCACTTTTCCAGACAGGGACATCCGGGCAAATGGATTTGCCACCCTGGTCGGAACCCCCAGTTTCTCCTGAATCATTTTTGCCATACCCGGAATCGACGCAGCGCCGCCGGCCAGAGCAATGCCGGCAACTTCATTAAATTGGCTGGATGAGTAAAAAAGCTGCAAGGAACGAGAGATTTGCTGCACCACGACTTCTTTGAATGGTTCGAGAAGTTCGATCTCATAATCATCGGGCAGTCCGCCCTGGCACTTGGCTCTTTCTGCTTCTTCGGCGGTCATGGAATATCGACGCTGGATTTCATCGGTTAACTGTCGTCCACCGAAGAGTTGCTCACGGGTGTATACCGTCTCGCCATAAACGACAACGTTCAGGGTTGTCTTGGTAGCACCAATATCGATCACCGCCATAACCGGATTGTCTTCGGGCAGATTCAGCTGTTTTTCAATCAGCTCCGAGGCCCGGGCCATAGCGAACGCCTCGACGTCAACGATGCTTGCTTTCAAGCCGCCGAGTCGCAATGCGTCTTCGCGCATTTCAACGTTGTCACGACGGCACGCAGCCAGCAGGACCTCAACACGCTCAGGATTTTTTTCATTAAATCGCTGCACTTCAAAATCGATGGCCACTTCATCCATGGCATAGGGTATGTATTGGTCTGCCTCGACGGAGATTTGCGTCTCCATCTCATCTTCGCTCAAAGAAGCGTCCATCTCGATGGTTTTGGTGATGACAGCAGCACCAGAAACGGCAACGGCAGCGGCTTTCAAGCCGGTTCTGGCCTCGGCCAGTGCGCGGGCAATGGCTTCACCAATCGCCACCGGGTCCTGGATGTTGTTTTCCACGATGGCACCGACCGGCAGCGGTTCGATACCAAACGCCTCAACTTTGTAGCGCCTGCCGCTTAGCCCCAGTGCAAGGACTTTGACCGAGGTTGAACTGATATCCACCCCTAAAACGGCATTTGACTTGTTCTTCAGTAACCCAAACACTGGCACAATCCCTGTTTAATGGTTATTTGAGACAAACCGCCAAATATTTTTTTCGCAATCCATCCATTTGTAGCGACCATCACTCCAATTCGTGCACTGACCTGAGAAAAAATTCTCCCGGTACTCAGGTAGCTCCATCAGTACCGGAAAATCATATTTTCAGCAGAGCGTCTTTTCGCCGTATAATGGTCTGTATTATTCGGCTGACAGGACGACTAATGCTCAAAGCTATGATGTTTTCAGTGTCACTTCCCCGGCCGCCTTCGCTCAATCAGGATTACCCAACTACATGAAACGGACGGTTAAATTAAACTTCGTAAAATTCCTGAGCTGGTCACTACTAACAGTAGCCAGTGGCGTTGCCCTTGTCAGTGCCAGTGCCTTTTTGTACCTCAGCCCGGCTCTGCCATCGGTGGAGTCGCTGCTGGACGCCAAATTTCAGACACCGCTGCGGGTTTATTCTCAAGATAATATGTTGATTGCCGAGTACGGCGAAAAGCGCCGCACCCCCGTTCGGTTTGACGAGGTACCACCGGAACTGATTCATGCCTTTATGGCGGCAGAGGATGATCGTTTTTATACCCATCCGGGCGTTGACGCCATCGGCCTGCTCAGAGCCGCCGTCCAACTGGTTACCTCCGGCAGTATCCAGTCGGGAGGCAGTACCATTACCATGCAGGTGGCGAAAAACTTTTTCCTGAGCCATGAGCGGGTATTCTCACGCAAGTTCAATGAGATTTTGCTGGCCCTGCAAATTGAACGACAACTGTCAAAAGACGAAATTTTTGAGCTATACCTCAATAAAATCTACCTGGGCAATCGTTCTTACGGGGTTGAATCCGCTGCCCAGGTATATTACGGCAAATCCATTGATGAGCTGGACCTGGCGCAAATGGCCATGATCGCCGGTTTACCTAAAGCCCCTTCCCGCTATAACCCAATCAATGACCCTGAACGGGCACTGATTCGTCGGGACTGGATTTTGGGTCGCATGAAAGACCTGCAGTACATCACCGAAGCACAATACAACGAGGCCATCAAACAACCGATCACCGCCAGCTACCACGGCTCCAAAATGGAACTGGATGCGCCTTACATTGCCGAGATGGTGCGCCAGCAAATGTTTGAGCAGTACGGCCAGGATGCCTACACCGAAGGCTTCAAGGTCTACACCACCATTAACAGTGAACAGCAGCTGGCGGCCAACCGCTCCCTTGCCAATGGCTTAATGGCGTACAACGAGCGACATGGCTACCACGGTCCGGATGCCAACTTCTTTACCGATGAAAACCAGGAAAACTGGCAGGCACGTCTTGACCAAATCGCATCCCGGAGAATCCTGCTTCCGGCGGTAGTTACCGAAGTAGGCAAAGAAGCGGTCAGCATCGACCTCAGAGAGGGCGCTAAAGGCACCATTACCCTGGAAAATCTCAGCTGGGCAAAACCGTTCCTGACAGTCAACAGCACCGGTGATGAACCGAAAGAACCGGCAGACGTACTTAAAGTGGGTGACCAAATCTGGGTGCGCACCAATAAAGACGGCAGTTATCGTCTGGCTCAGGACCCTAAAGCCCAGGCAGCGCTGGTTTCACTGCGACCAAACGATGGCGCAATCCTTGCCCTGATCGGGGGTTATAACTTCTACGACAGTATGTACAACCGGGCCACCCAGGCAGTGCGCCAGACCGGCTCATCGTTCAAGCCGTTCATTTACTCTGCGGCACTGGCTCACGGCATGACCGCAGCCACCATCATCAACGATGCGCCCATTGTTTTTGACGACGCCGGCCTTGAAGATAGCTGGCGTCCAAACAACGACAACATGAAGTTCAATGGACCCACACGACTGCGCGAAGGCCTGTACCGTTCAAGAAACCTGGTATCCATCCGCATCCTGCGTCAGATCGGCATCAACAACACCATCGATTACCTGCAGCAACTGGGCTTTAAAGAGTCGGCACTGAGCAAGGACTTGTCGCTGTCACTCGGTAATGCCTCCATGACACCTCTTGAACTGGCTGCCGGCTACGCAGTTTTTGCCAATGGTGGTTTTCGTATTGAACCCTACTTTATCGAGCGGGTAGAGCTTGCTGACGAGCTCATCTATCAAGCCAATCCGGCCATTGTCTGTGATGGCAATTGCACCGCAAGCCCTCAGCCGACCGACCGAGAGGATCAGGAGGAAGACATTCTGTTTGTGGAACAAACGACAGTAGTAGACGAACAAAGTCCGGTAACTGCCCCTGCGGTCATGTCTCCCCAAGTGAACTTCATCATGAACGACATTCTCAATGACGTTATCTGGAAAGGTACCGGGCAACGGGCCAAGGTGCTTGGGCGCCACGATCTTGGTGGCAAAACCGGTACCACTAACGACAGTAGGGATGCCTGGTTTGTTGGTTTCAATCCTGACGTGCTCACGGCCGTCTGGCTGGGGATGGACGACCACTCCACTCTGGGACGTTGGGAGTATGGTGCCAACGCTGCCCTGCCCATCTGGCTGGAATATATGCAGACGGCCCTGGCGGACAAACCGGAGCATAAACGCGCACAGCCTGAAGGACTGGTGACCCTGAAAATATCTGCAAAAACCGGGCAGCTTGCTTCCCCCGGAGATCCCAGAGCCATTTTTGAGATCTTCCGCCAGGAACACGCCCCACAACAACTGGCCGATGAAATCACACCATCATCATCCGGACAGGAGCAGGGATTCGTACCGGAAGATATTTTCTGATTTCACGACACCTCTCTCCTGGCTGATGGCCAGGAGAGAGCCCCTCCCCGGAAAATGAACTTTATTGCCAGCTGAAAGTCAGAATGTAGCACCAATTACCAAAAACTTTCCGGCATGAACTCTGGCATAACCTCATCTTACCTCACGCCCCGCCCCCCTGCGGCAACGATCACCCGACCGCCAGAAAGCGATGCACAACCGGCTAACAAGCACTCGGCACGGCTGCCCCACCATGCAATAAAACCGACAACACCAAACCCGCAACTCAATGGCTTTAGCAAGCATTGTGAGCTGCACCGGCTAAACCAGTTGAGTGATGCTGATTTTAGTGCCAGCATCAGGTCACTTATTGATGCCAACCGAGTCGATTTACTGGAACAGATCCCAAAATCCTGGTTCTTCGCTAAGAATCAGGCAGATTTACCAGGACAGGCACCAAAATCCTGGTTCTTCGGATTCTTCGCTAACAATCATCACCACCGTGAGCACGGGAGTGAAAGGGTCTGCTACGGGGATTTCACACATCAGGACAGAAGAGACACCCTGCTGCACTACGCCATTGAGCAAAGGCAATACGCCAGTTTGTGGGTGTTGGTAAAAAAACTGCCGGAGCTGATCTCACAGGAAAACCGACTCAGCCTGACTGCAGTGCAACTGGCCGCCGCAAAGGGCGATGTCCACAGCATTCAAATCATAACCAGTCAGGATGAACACTGCCTCAAACAGAGAAACATCGCTAGCTACACAGCACTTGGGTGTGCCATCAAAGAAGGTCAGCTCGACACCATCCGTTACATTGTCAGAAAATGGCCAGAAACCACCACGCATTCGACCACCGATCCCAATCATAGATGGGGTATTTATTCAAGCTTATTCCCTCTGGCATCCAGCAAAAAAATCAACCGGCACATCCTGCAGTTTTTTCTTGAAAACAGGCCAGGGCTGTTCAACAGCACATTACGCATCTTTGAGCTGTTGTGTTCAATGGTTGCCAGTAACAACGAGGATTGCATTCGCTGGCTATTCACCCTGGAAACCACTCAACGAATGCTGTTAAGCCTTGACAGCTACCAATACTTTGCCGATTTATCCGTAGGCATGCCGACGCTATTTCGCCAACTGCAAGCGCCAGGACTGCTGCCACCACAACCGATCAAGGGGCTTGATGTTGCCGCTTACAGAGCCGAACTGCACCGGCTGGCAACGCGCTACCACCCGACCAGACACTCTGCCTCTGATGTTACTGAGGCGCTTGATCTGGATACGCAGAATACCGGTATTCATTATCTGCATGCAGTCAGGGCATTCCTGACCGGTATTGGCTGCACAGGCATCCATCTCGAGATAACCATGTACTCCAACGAAGCGCCGACCAACAAAACCTACACTTCCCTCGGCGACCTGAGCGCTTCTGTGCAAATGATGGACGGGCTTATCGACTTGGGGGCGAAGAACATCTCGCTGTTTGTTGCCATAACATCCGAGTGTAACCGGTTTGAGTCCGATCCGGACATCCTGGCGTTTGGCATGAACAAACTGGGATTACTGTTATCAGCCAATGAACCCTTAGCTCACGACTTAAGCATTGACCGTCGGGGCTGCAAGGTGAAAATAATCCTTCTGAATAAGTTGCCAGCCAAGGATTCAGCAGCACGTGAGGCGCAAGAGGAACTGCCTGCTGTTATGTTGTCGTTTAGCATTGTTACCGAGCAATTTACTAATATCAATACGCTTTACGACACCGACAACACCAGCTTTATCACCATCCGCCCTTACGGCTTTTATAAGGGCAGCGAGTATCTGCTGACTGACATTAATACACAAAGAGACAGGGCCAACTCAATCCCCTTGCATTTACCCCAACATTCGGTCATTCAATTATCAGCCGGCAGCTTACCTGAACACGATGCCAACACGACCACTTGTAAAGATAAACAACAATCGTCTTTTGCCAGACAGGCTGCAGATAAAATGTGCACCATGGTTAGCAGCCAGCAGGTGCATATCTCAGTGGTTTACGGAGTGCACTGCGCAAAATCTGGGGCAGCTGCCCTGACCCGATGGGTCAAGGCCATTCAGTTACAGCTAAAAACACGTCACGACCGACCAATGATTATTGCCGTCTTCCCCAACAACAGTAAAAAGGTGATTTCAGCGCTCAATTATCTGAATACTGATGTTAACATTCCGCTGCTTGACCTGGCTCAAGAAGACGCTATCAATCAACTGAACCAGCTGATCGCTGGCGACCTGTTAATCGCGAAAATGCCCAGTTTACCCAGGACAACGTTCAACAAGCTGATTAACAGCTCCGACTACCCCTCGCTGTCCGAAGGCGCTAACCTGACGTCATTCTTATTGCAAACCGGCCACCCCTATCTGTCCGTGCTACCTGCGGGCAACACACCAGTACCGCAAAACATTGGTGACCCCCTGGAGGCCATGAAGGCCAACGCACTCTCTTACAAGTTACACATTGCTGACAACGATGCTGACAGAGGCAAACTGGAAAAGCTCTGGCAGAAAATCCAGGCGGAAAACTTCGAAGACGCACTGACCATGGTTGAAGAAATAAGGAAGAGCGATAATCGCAATTTGACGTTCTTGTGGGGTGTACCCGCTAGCAAAAGTGGCCCCGGCAGGGCACCACTGGTCACCGTTGCGACCTTGCTGAAAAAATTCAAGACGTTAAAAGAAGATGGCAAGGCTCCCGCCCGGCCCGCTATCGACGCGCTGAAGGCCGCTGTGGACGCAACCCTCAATTGCTACGTTGATTTTCTGAACAACTGCCAGAACCACCAGTCAACAACCGTTAACCACACCCAGCTGATGCAACAGCACACCTGCCTGCCGGTTAATTCATCAATCTGCCTGGCCATCACAAAATTACTGCAACATAAGGGCGTACCTTGCCGTTTTACCTGACCGACCAGAGCCCCTGCGGGGACTCCGGCCAGAACGGTACGTTACATATCGGCAGTGCTGTTTAACGGGTAGTGTTCAGGATACCCAGCCCGGGCAACCCCGGAATCCACTGCTGCCTTGGCAACGGCCGCAGACACCGCACCCAGCAGCCGTGGGTCCATGGGTTTGGGGATAATATAATCCGGACCAAAAGCCAGCTCGACGCCGTCATAAGCTTCCACCACCGACTCTGGCACCGGTTCTTTAGCCAGCGCCCTGATGGCGTGAACCGCAGCCATTTTCATATCTTCATTGATGCGCGCAGCACGCACATCCAGCGCCCCCCGGAAAATAAACGGAAAACCAAGCACATTATTGACTTGATTGGGGTAGTCAGAGCGCCCGGTGGCCATAATCACGTCCGGGCGGGCCGCTTTGGCCAGCTCTGGGCAAATCTCCGGGTCCGGGTTGGCACAGGCAAAAACGATAGGGTTTACCGCCATTTTGGTCAGTTGCTCAGGGCTGAGCAGGTTGGCACCGGAAACCCCCAAAAAGGCATCGGCTCCCACAACGGCGTCATCCAGAGTCCGGCAGTCGGTTTCAACGGCAAACATGGCCTTGTACTGGTTCAAATCGTTACGCCCGCTGTGGATAACGCCCTGGCTATCCAGCATCAGGATATTTTCCGGTTGGAAACCACAGGTCAACAACAGCTTGACGCAGGCAATAGCCGCAGAACCGGCACCGAGGCAGACCAGTTTTGCCTCGGCAATGTTCTTGTTGGCAATTTCCAGCGCATTGAGCATGGCCGCTGCGGTGACAATGGCAGTACCGTGCTGGTCATCGTGAAATACCGGAATATCACACGCTTCAATCAGGCGGCGCTCGATTTCAAAGCACTCCGGTGCCTTGATATCTTCCAGATTGATGCCGCCAAAGGTGCAGGCAATACGTTTGACCGTGTCGATAAACGCCTGCGGACTCTCCGATTCCACCTCAATATCAATGGCATCCACCCCGGCAAAGCGCTTGAACAGCAGCGCTTTGCCTTCCATAACCGGCTTACTGGCCAGTGCCCCCAGATTGCCAAGACCCAGAATGGCTGAGCCGTTGCTGATGACCGCCACCAGATTGCCTTTGCCGGTGTATCGGTAGGCATCTTCCGGATTTTCTGCGATCGCCCGGACCGGTTCGGCAACACCCGGGCTATAGGCCAGCGACAGATCAAGGGCTGTTTCTGCTGGTTTGGTCAGCTCAATCGAGATTTTTCCGGGTTTTGGCAGGGCGTGATAATCAAGGGCGGCTTGTTTTATGTCCATGGATATTTACTGATGTGAGAAGAAGAAAACACGAAAAGTGGGGAGTAGAAAACAAAAAAAGGCGACTGGATTAACAACAGTCGCCTTTTTGAACCTTGCGGTTCTGGTGCAAAGAGCTCGATTACTTGCGAGCGCCGAGCTTACCGAAACGCTTGTTGAAGCGCTCGATACGGCCGCCGGTATCCATCACCTTCTGAGTGCCAGTGTAGAATGGGTGACACTTGGAACATACTTCAATGCTCAGCGGCTTGCACAGCGTAGAGCGAGTTTTGATTTTGTTACCACAGCTGCAGGTAACTTCGATTTCTTCGTACTTTGGATGGATATCCTGCTTCATTTGAGCTTCCTCGAACTAAGGTCTGCCGCCACCTGAGGCCTTTAATGCTCAAGGCATTCTGGCTTCCCGGGCACCGCAAACGATATCCTCACCGACCTATACGGCCGAGAGGGAAAAGAGGCCGCGATGTTATCAAAGAATATCGCCCAGGGGAACACTCTTATAATGTCGCGTAAAGTTCATCGCCAAGGGCAGTTGGGGTATTATCACTGTCCACAGGAACCCCATAATGGCAACTAAATGAGCAGTAATTCGGCCCACCATTCCAACAAATTCATAAGAGTTGCCGTCCCCACGCCACTGCGGCGCTTGTTCGACTATTTACCACCAACAACACCGGTTGCGCCGGGCTGCCGGGTGGTGGTTCCCTTTGGTTCGCGGGAGTTGATCGGCATTGTGCTGTCCATAGAAGCCAGTACTGATGTTCCTGCCAACAAACTCAGACCGATCATCAGCGTTCTCGACCAAGAACCCTTATTGCCAGCCCAGGTGGTGCAACTTTGCCAGTGGGCGGCACGCTACTACCACTACAGCGTGGGTGAAACATTAATGCTGGCACTGCCGAAAAATCTGCGCCAGGGCAAGCCCGCCTTTTATGGAACCATCGTTCACTGGTTCGCAACAGACTGGCTTGCAACAGACAACGGGCAGGAGAAACCGTCACCACGATCGAAAAAACAGTTGGCAGCGCTTGAACTGCTGGCCAGCAATCCTGAAGGCGTCAGCGCCACAGAGTTAAAGGATCTGGGTTTTAGCCAGAGCGTGTTAAAAGCGCTGGAAAAAAACAAACTAGCCTACACCGGCGAACCGACACCGCAACCATTCACCCATATCAAAGAGCCGCTCAAAAGCGCCCACTTGCGACTCAACGCGGAACAAGCCTACGCCTGTGAGGTCATCACCAGCGGGCTTGGTGGCTATCGCACCTTTTTGCTCGAAGGCGTCACCGGCAGTGGCAAAACGGAGGTTTACCTGCAAGCCATCACCGCCGCCCTGGCCATTGGCAAACAGACTCTGGTGCTGGTACCGGAAATTGGCCTTACCCCACAAACCGTGCGCCGCTTTCGTGATCGTTATGCAGTGCCTGTCGCCTGCCTGCACTCCGGATTAAACGACGGCGAACGATTGCAAGGATGGCTGGCAGCGGCCAGAGGCACTGCGGGTATTCTAATCGCCACCCGATCGGGGATTTTCACTCCCCTGCCCCACCTTGGCCTGATCATTGTCGATGAAGAACACGACGGCTCCTACAAACAGCAGGACACCTTGCGCTACAACGCCAGAGACCTGGCCATTATCCGTGGCCAACAGAGCAACTGCCCAGTGGTGCTTGGCTCAGCCACGCCATCGCTGGAAACCCTGCATAATGCCCGCCTTGGCAAATACACCCACCTGCATCTGCGCCAACGAGCCGGCAATGCCCAGCCACCGGCCATGGCACTGCTGGATATGCGCCGGCAAACCCTGCACGACGGGCTGGCGACAGAGCTACTGCAAAAAATGGCCATACATCTGGATATGGGCAATCAGGTTATGGTGTTTCTTAACCGTCGCGGTTATGCGCCCTCCATGATCTGCCACGACTGCGGCACCCTGGTCGACTGCCCTCATTGCGATGCCCATATGACCATCCATCGCTACCCACCCCACATGCACTGTCATCACTGTGACTTGCAACAGGCTATCCCCTGGCAGTGCCCGGGCTGTCAGGGCAGAAAGCTACGGCCAGTGGGTCAGGGTACCGAGCGTATTGAGCAAACGCTGAGCCAGCACTTTCCCAACCACCCCGTACTGCGCATCGACCGGGACACCACCCGCAAGAAGCTGGCTCTGGGCACCATGCTGGACGAGATTCATTCGGGCAAACCCTGCATTGTGCTCGGCACCCAAATGCTGGCCAAAGGACACCATTTTCCCGATGTGACTCTGGTAGCCATTGTCAATGCCGATGCGGGCCTGTTCAGTGCTGATTTTCGCGGCTGCGAGCGCACCGGCCAACTGATTACCCAAGTGGCCGGACGCGCCGGGCGGGGGAATAAGCCCGGTCAGGTGATTATCCAGACTTACAACCCGCAGCATCCGGCATTGCAGCTGTTGGCCAGCAACAACTACAGCCGTTTTGCCGACAGTCTGTTTGCTGAACGTCGCCATCTTAACTTGCCCCCACAGGGCTATCTGGCGCTGGTACGCACTGAATCTGCTCACCCACAGGAGAGCGAAGCCTTACTGGTGGCGCTCAGGCAGTGCACCGGGGAACAGCAGGATGATCAGGTCACAATCCTTGGCCCCATCCCGGCACCCATGGAAAAGCGTCAGGGCCGCTACCGTTGGCATCTGCTGGTTCAGGCCAACAACCGCAACCATCTGCATCGACAGGTAAACGCTATGGTCAGCTATCTGGAAAGCCAGCGGCTGCCCAGGCAACTGAAGTGGACAATAGATATTGATCCTCAGGAGATGAGCTGAAATGTTCAGGTCAGCCTTCGTCCTGACAACACTCCTCACGCAGAAAACTGATTACTTCGTTAAGCCGGTCGTATTCCGGCACACAATAGAGTATCCGACCCTCCCGACGCTGACTGAGCAGGCCTGCCGACACCAGGCTGGCAATATGATGAGATAAGGTGGAGCCGGGAATGCCCAGCTCCTCTTGCAGAGCACCCACCGCCAGACCCTGATATCCCGAGCGCACCAGACGACGAAAAATACTCAGTCTGACCGGGTGACCTAACTCTTTCAAGGCCTTGGCTGTGTCATCGAGTAACGACATACACCCTCCTTCATAAATGCAAACCATGCCTGGTGGGCATGCGTTTACATCAGCACCGAAAAACATTTCGACAATATTAGAAATATATATTGACAAACACAAGCACCGAGAATATATTTCTATTATTCTAGAAATATAGTTAAATTGGACAATACAACCATGTTTACCACTGAGTCAGTGCAGCAAGCTCTGCACATGTTCGCCTTTCTGGCGGTTGAGTTAACCCTGCTTTTCTTGTTAATCAGCTACGGTGTCGGTGTGCTGCAAAGCTATCTGCCACCCGGAAAAATCCAGCAGATTCTTGGTGCCAAACAGGGCAAAGGTTACTTTGTTGCCGCAGCACTAGGCGCTATCACACCATTTTGCTCTTGTTCCACCATTCCTTTTTTGAAAGGACTGCTTAAGGCGCGGGCCGGCTTTGGCACCATGATGGTATTCCTGTTTGCCAGCCCACTGTTGAACCCCGTGATCATCGGACTGTTTGTAGTCACCTTCGGCCTTAACGTGGCCCTGTTCTACTTTGTTGTGGCCATGGGTGTTTCGCTCATCGCCGGTTGGTTGCTGGAAAAAATGGGGTTTGAGAAAGAAATTCGCGCCGAGGCTCTGGAAGAGCAAGAAAGCAAAGATGGCTGTGGTTGCAGCTGTGGCCCCAAAGTAAGCCGCTGGAGAAAAATCTGGGACAGCACCTGGAAAGACTTCAAACAGGTATTCCCGTACCTGCTCATGGGGATTGCCATTGGCTCGATGATCTATGGCTTTATGCCAACGGACCTGGTGGTGAAATACGCCGGTGAAAACAACCCGTTTGCCATCCCAGTGGCTTCAGTGATCGGCATCCCGCTGTACATCCGCGCTGAAGCCGTAATCCCTCTGAGCGCGGCACTGGCAGCCAAAGGTATGAGTTTGGGTGCGGTAATGGCTCTGATCATCGGCAGTGCCGGCGCCAGTCTGACCGAAGTAATCCTGCTCAGAGCGCTGTTCAAAACCCGTCTGATTGTTGCCTTTGTGGTTGTGATTCTGCTGATGGCCATCGTCGCCGGTTACGGTTATACCCTGCTCTTTTGAACAGACCAGCCCTATACAACATAACGAAAATGTATCGTTCCGGGGGCGTTAGTGCAGAGTTTGTCAGCATCGTCTACCCAGCTAAAGGCAGCGGCTCCGGAGGTGTAGTCCTTACCGAAGGGGTTAAGCTCAATAAAATAGACTGTGGAGGCGCCATCGCCGACCAGTGCCATATCCATCACATAAGAGTCCAGTGTATGAACCTGATCCCTGATATTGTCACGAAAGTAAGCACTTATTTTCCGGACAATCTCAGGGATGTCCGACCTCTGAAGGCACTGGTTTTTCTGGTAGATGCACTGCTGAGAGATGGCAGTAATGTTGTTCTGATGCACAAACACCCGAAACTCCAGATCCGGGTTAATGTTGACCCAGGGAATCAGGTAGAGGGATAGCTCGGCTTGCCGACCTGTTCGCCCCAGGGGCGAATGCGAGCGCTTACTGGTCACCATAGACTCGAACACTTCGGCCAAGCTGTGATAGACCTTATTCCCATGCTTGCCGCATTTTAGCGATGCGTAATCGCTTCTGACAAAATACCGCCCCAGCATCAAGGCTTCGCGCAGCTCGTGGAAACACCGTTTATTGGCCAGATCGTCGATGCTCTCCAGGCTGCCCGACGAGAGACCATTTCGAGAATAAAACACGGTCTGCAACCCAAGCAACTCGCCGACATCCGCCGGGGCAATGGTAAATCGCTGACAGTCAGGCTTTAAGGCAGCCATCCAATGCCGTGCTGTGGCAGCCTCTTCAACCGCTTCATAATTTTCCGGCCGCTGCCCCCCTTCTTCATAGAGCCAGTGATTGGCTGTGTTATAGCGGTGTATCTGCCTCGTTTTGTCCTGCTCAATATCCGCCAGCTCGATGGCCTCAATCACAATATTCAACGGATCGATACTACGGGCAACGAGAGAGGTCGCCGGGCATTCCGTGGGCCTGTCAGCAGTGGGCGTCAGATGGACGTGCGCACCCTGGCTGGCACCGACATCCGGCGGTGAAACGGTGGTTGGAATCAGTGAAGAATCAAATACGGCATCCACAACAATATCCTCGTGTTAATAAAGGTATTGAATGCCGCGACGAAAAAAAGTTCCCGACCCCACGGTCAGAACATGCGGGACAGCGCCTGTATCTGCCCACGCTGAAAGTTCTGCATGGCACTTTTGCGGGCAAAATCCAGATACTGCTGAATCTCATCATCGGGCAGAGAACGGTAGGTGTAGAGCAGGATACCGAGCATTTTCGGCATCATCTGCTCCTGAATATGGGACCACTCATCGGCACTCAGTTCTTGCGGTTGCTGTTTCACCGGCATGACCTCATGGAGCATCCGCTGTGCCCCGAGGGTAGCACTGGCAGTCAACTCGGTACTTAACTCAACCGTGTCAAGCGCGGCCATCAGTTCCTCGATCAGGCGCACCCGATCCTCACGCGGCGCGGTATCAGCTAGCTTCTTGATGTAAGCGGCCATTTGCTCACGGTTTTCCGGCTTGTTGGCCTCCGCTTCCAGACTGAGCACTTTCTGGCCCAGTGGCGATTCAAACCAGTCAATCAGCTGCGCCAGCTCGCCCATGGTCAACGCTTCGTCCAGGGTCGATTTCATGGAGGTACGGAAAAAATCGCTGCTGTAGCGAATTTTGACCACTTGGTTGACCGTATCGAGCACCGGTTCAGGAATGGCGTAGCGCTGCGGGGGTAGCGTCATGCTGTCGTGTACCCAGTCCAGCTGACGCTCAAGCCCAGCCTGGTCATAGATGCGATCAAGTAACAAGTCTTTGTCCGCCGAGGCCGTGGCACTGGCGGCAAAAAACAGGGAAGCAAACAAACATACAGCTAATCTCTTTCCATCCATAGTCAGAGCCGTGTAAGTAGGTTGGTAGAGAGCCGGCAGCAACGAATCGAGCCAACCAGCAACGTCCGCTACATCTCTCAGGCGTCTGTTTACCTTACTACCAGCGACATCAGTCGTAAAGTTTGCTGACGATGGCGGTAACGGCAGTCTCGACCCGCAAAATGCGCGGCCCGATGTGGATAGGCTCAAATCCGGCCTGTTCCAGCTTGTCCACCTCGTACTCGATAAACCCACCCTCCGGCCCAATGGCCAGTATTGCCGGCTCATTGAGCTGGTGCGGGCAACTCGTCCCCGCCACCGGATGGGCAACCAGCCCCCGCCGGCCAACCATCATCTGCGGCAGACGGTCTTCCACAAAGGGTTTGAAGCGTTTTTCCAGAATCACCTCGGGCATGATGGTGTCTCTGGCCTGTTCCAGCCCCAGCACCAGCTGTTCACGCACCTTTTCCGGGCTTAGCCAGGGCGACTGCCAGAAGCTTTTCTCCACCCGGTAGCTGTTCATCAGCACGATTTTCTTGACGCCCAGAGCCGTCAGATGCTGCAAAGAACGCTTAACCATTTTCGGGCGCGGCAGGGCCAGCAGAACCACCAGAGGCAGAGGGGGCGGCGGTGGTGTGTCGAGAGTGACCGATAACTGCATGGTTTCCGCCGTCAACTGAGTGATCACCCCCCGGCCGACCTGACCATTGACCACACCGACACGCAGCTCATCACCAACACGGGCCTGATGGACATCCAGCACATGCCGGAGCTGGCGCTGATCCAGGGCAACGCAGTGATCATTAAGGAAGTGCTGGGGTTCAAGGAGAAGAAGGTTCATCGCTCAGCCATCAAAAAATGCAGGCCGGCATATTCCAGGAAAACGGGAGAAAAGGCAATTGCCGCCAGCCCCTCGGGCTGGCGGATCTGGCTCAGGGCGACTCTTGCTGCGCCTCATCGGGTTCACGGCTTTTGACCAGCCGGGCAAACAGTATGCCGCTTTCAAAAAGCAGCCACATGGGGATGGCCAGCAAAGATTGGGAGACAACATCCGGCGGCGTCATCACCATACCGACGACAAAGCAGCCCACCACCACGTAGGGGCGCTTCTCCCGCAAGCTTTCCACCGTCGTTAACCCGGACCAGACCAACAGCACCGTGGCCACCGGAATCTCAAAAGCGATCCCGAAGGCGAAGAACAACTTGAGGATAAAATCCAGGTAGCTGTTAATATCGGTCATCATGGTGACCGACTCCGGCCCCACCTTGGTAAAAAACGAGAAAATTAACGGGAAGACCACGTAGTAAGCAAAGGCAATCCCCAAATAAAACAGCAAAATACTGGCCACCAGCAGCGGGATGGCAATCACCTTCTCGTGCCGGTACAGACCCGGCGAAATAAACCCCCACGCCTGGTGCAGGATAAAAGGCACGGCAATAAAAAACGACAACACAATGGTGAGCTTAAAAGGTGCCAGAAACGGTGATGCCACTTCAGTGGCAATCATGGTGCTGCCTTCGGGCAGACTGGCCCGCAGCGGCTCAGAGATGTACACATAGATATCGTTGGAGAAGTAGAACAGCCCGGCAAAAACCACCAGCACCGCGATCAGGCTTTTCAGCAGGCGCGAACGCAGCTCCAGCAGGTGCTGTACCAACGGCTGTTCCTTGTCGCCATCGGATTTATCATGGGAGTGATCTGACATGGTTACTGCCTGTTTTGTCCGGAGTCGCCCACAGGCGTTTTCGTACTACTGCCGGCGTCCTTTTTGCCTGAATCACCGGCTGAATCCGCAGCAGGATTCACCGAACGCTTCAGGTCATTAATCTGACTCTGAAACTGCTCGCGGGTTTTATTAAGCTCTTTCATAACCGCTTCATTGTGTAACTGCTGCTTGATACCGTCAGCGTCGATTTCCCGTTCAAGCTCTTCTTTGACCGACTGAAAGCTGCGCCGGATTTTACCAACCCAGTAAGCCGTGGTGCGAATCGCCTTGGGCAGCCGCTCAGGCCCCAACACCACCAGGGCGATGACGGCCACCAGTAATAACTCTGTAAACCCTATATCAAGCACTGCGAACTGTCCTGCCTGTTAATGGACACTTTTACGAAGATACCGCCCCAGCTGGCAGCGCGGCCATATTGGGGTGAACGACTGTGTTGCCAGCGTTCCCGGATGCTCATAAAGAATGCAACTGCGCACTAGTGCCGGGACTTGTCGTGGTCGAGACCGCGCTGCTCCTGTGACTTTTGGCTGTCATCCGGGATTTTCTTCTCGCCGTCGGCCGGCTCGTCTTTGTCATCTTCCGAGTTCAGGGCATTTTTAAAGCCCTTGACCGCACTGCCCAGGTCGCTGCCCATACCGCGCAGCTTCTTGGTGCCAAATAGCATAACCACAATCAGCAGTATGATCAGCAACTGCCAGATACTGATGCCACCGAAACCCATTTTCGACTCCTTCAGCCCCTTGAAGGCCGACCAAATATTATTCAAAAGACAGCCATATTACCCCATTTCACCACCGATAGTGCCAACATTTTTGTCAGAAATGCAGGCAAAACAAGGGGGGAACAGAAAACCGGCAGGATACCGTGGGACCATCACTTGAGGGAAACGGCCCGGCTGCACCGGGCCTGAAGAAAAGCCTGTGATTACACTGCTTACCCTTATACGTAAGAGCACAACTTAGGGTAGTGGTGGATACAAAAGTACCCACCCCGTTCATCCTGAGCCTGTCGAAGGACGTTCATCCTGAGCCTGTCGAAGGACGTTCATCCTGAGCCTGTCGAAGGACGTTCATCCTGAGCCTGTCGAAGGACGTTCATCCTGAGCCTGTCGA
>Ga0126343_10000129_pt1 | contig 22628 bp, 16 predicted proteins | sample Cyp2metagenome_FD_92531 | JGI IMG/M metagenome (GOLD analysis project Ga0126343, IMG submission 92531) | Coral microbial communities from Lord Howe Island, Old Settlement Bay, Australia - Cyphastrea 2 metagenome | ecosystem: Host-associated > Invertebrates > Cnidaria > Coral ...
AAGATCAGCGCTTCTCTGCCTCAGAGGCTCCAGATCAAATAGGAGGAGAACCAATAATGTCAAAGACATTGATGTAGAGGTTGAACTTGCCAGATCTAATGCTAAATGACTTTTTAATTCTTTCTTTGTACTTTTTACTAGTTAGTTCTATTTTATATATATGTATAAAAATAGAGAAATATATAATATTGCCTGTAAATCTGAAGCTCTTACCTGTTTGGAGATGTTTTTTGTTAGGCTTGTTTATATCAATGATTTAATAATTTGCTATTCTTACTGTTTTTACAATTTATAGTGATAATAATAATAATAATAATAATAATAATATTAATAATTACTCAAATGTTCTTTTAGTCTTTTAAATTTTGTAAGCAACTATAAGTTTTAATAAAGTTTCTTTTTTATAATAAAATAATAATAACAATAATAATAATGATAGAAAAAAATATCAAATTTAGACTCCATTTAGCTTTTCCCATAACGTGCAGTCCTTCGAACCGGATATTCAACATTTTGTCCCGTAATTTAACTTCGGCAGCATCAAGTCAACTTGTATATGCCCGATGAATCGATAAAAATTACACATACAGTCTTAATTTTCAGCTATTGTTTGATATCTCAACCACAAAACAGGCAAAAAATAAGTCATTTTTTGGAGGTATTCTCTAGCTAACAACTCAGATCTTTTTTTTTTCTTTCAGCACGGAGTTACGATCAAGATCATCTTCAGTTGACACCTGGAAAATTAATGCCGAAATTAGTACAAGTCGGACTGAACTTACAATGGCTAAAAACAAACCATCTTTGAGAGACCTCATTCACGAGTTTGCAGAGGAAACCAGCGCACATGGCGCCATTAAGATATCCTCAGCCAAGTCAGTATTTTGGCGCATTTTTTGGGTACTGGTGTGTTTGGTGTGTTTGGGAATGGTGATATACCAGGGAATACTGCTGTTTAACACGTTCCTGGAAAAGCCAACAAAGTCGGACATTGACGTCACATACATAAGGGTGAGTTCTACTGCCGGTAAGCTGATGGCTTCAACTTTTTCGCCTAGAGTCAATTTCATGCAAATGAAAATTCTAGGCATAGCTTTCATACAGCAAATACAACATCGTTTTCTCGAGTCGTACCGAATAATTTTGAAAAAAGACCGAAAATGTTTCTCAATAATATCAGAAGTTAATAAGGTGAGTTCTGATGATATATATTTAACAATTATTCCACGAGCGCGCGTTGGATATGAGATGATAGATAGCCAACGAGGCGCGTAGCGCCTAGTTGGCTATAATCATCTCATATCCAACAAGCGCTAGTGGAATAATTGTTTTATTAAAAACCCCTCAAAATCGTGGAAAACTAGACTGAAATGGAAATAAAAACGCCCCCAAAAATTCACGCGTACGCTTATCATATTTGTAGAGCATGGTATAATGGCTCATATACCATGGCCACCAAGCCAATCAAATTCCTTGAATTGCTCTATACAATGACCCACCTTGCATACGGCGGCTGAGCCCGCAGCACGATCGGCAGTCAAAATTTTGGTGTCCTAACGAAACGATACGACAATACGATAACAGCCTTTTTCTTCGCTGCTAACAAAAATAAAAACAGTGAGCAAGTTCCTTTGACCTCTACTAGTAGTTAACTTGAGTATTCCGGGTTTCTTTTGTCGAGGAACAGCATATTTTGTTCAAAGGAGCACAATTATTATTCTAGCTTGCGATACTCGACGAACTACGAGCGAGTTGCCATGCCAAGCATTTTTGGCGCCAAAATAGAAGTTTGGAAACACAAAATGGCTCATACTTTTAAGTTTTTGCCAACTAGTATGGTTTTTCAAATTGAGAATCCCTTTTCGTGGATATCTAACGCCATCTCCAGTGAGAAAAGTGCCTGATTTCAATGCGTTTCCTGACCTGTCAACTTTGCATCAGGACACTAGAATTTTTCCCGCCTGCTGAATCCTGATTGGTCGATTCAAATTTCCCGCGCTCCAGCCGTATGCAAGGCAGTTTTTAATAAATATGTGTATGCATATGCATGCACGAAAATATAACTTCACAATTTTCCAACAAACCTTCTGACAATAAATTGAATTTCTCTATATTGCCGACAGGTTTACCCATGTATGGTTTGCGGAGACCCAACACCTTCCAAACAACGATTATCAGAGGGGAAAGGGTGGGGGGAGGAAGCGACGGCGAAATCATTTCACCTAGAGTAGAGTGATGGTGTGAGTCTCAAAAATCATGGTCTGAGATTGTGGCATCGTTTCTTGAACAAAATAAGCTTAAGTGGTTGACAAGTGTCTCGTAAAGTTACTTTATTTCCTTTTTCCTTTTTTTTTACAGACAGTCAAATTTCCTGCAGTGACGATCTGTAACCTAAACATTATAAGAAAGTCCTTCATCAGTAGATTTCCTGAAGCTAAAGCCACCATGAGTCAGTTTAACAGTTTCATAGAAAGACCAGGACCAGGAGGGGGAGGTCCAGGAGGGGAAGGGGGAGGAGGAGGTCCAGGAGGTTCAACGCCCAATGACACAAACAATGTTCCAGATTCATTTGGTCCACCGGATAAACGAAAAGAAGCCATGAAGAAATCCTTAAAGATAGACTCTTCAGGTGCTGAAGAGTCATTGAGTTTAAATAACGTAACGGTTGATGAACAGGCTTACGCTGAAGACCTGATTTTAGGCATGTTAGCAAAGCATAACGAAAGCGAATTAGAGAGAGGAGGACATGATTTCCATGAGCTGGTGTTTCGCTGTAACTGGAAAGATTTTTCTTGTATAGACGGGTAAGTACTATGCGTCTTCAGAATTTTATTGCTTACTCTATAATATTCAACTTGTAAAAAGATAGATGTCGACAGAACACAGCAAATCTGAAATGTGTGTCAGGGCTTGGTGGCCCATCAGCTCAACGCTTTTCTCTGGTTCTCGTAGCACGAAGTGATTAGATGAGTGTTCTCCCTAGTTAATCTTCCTACAGCATTTAGTTCGTCGGTACTCATTTAAATGTCAAGGTGATTTAGGAACTGTGAGAGGAAAGTGTCTTGCCCAAACACTCAGTACACCGGCTCCACTGAGTAACGCTCAAACCTCGATACTGGTCAGGAGCTCAGTGCCAGCGCGGCATACAGTGTAAGGAGTCAAGACTTATAACCCGGTTATGACGCATTGCGTATCTATTTTATTTCGTGGATACAGTGATTTCAAGAAGTACTGGAAACGTACGTGGAATTGGAGATACGGAAATTGCTACACATTTAATTCTGGAGCAACAGGCAAAGGGAAAAAGATACCTATTTTGACTAGCACAAAGCCCGGACCAAAATATGGTAAGAAAGTATGAAAATTAATCAAATTAAATATTACCAGATGTCGTTTGACATAGATGTAATCCTGAGGCTACGTAAACGTTTGCCGGTTTGTTTTTTGTTTGGCTATATGTGTTTATTTGTTTCCTTTGTTATATGGTCAAATGTTTGTTTTTCTTTGCGGTTGACCAAGCACATCTTGAAATTAAAATAAGGTTGCGATTCAACAACAGCCGCATCTAAAGATACTAAAAAAGGCATGGCCGGTACCTCTGATCACCTTGAATCAAACAGGTTAATAATGATATATCATTGAGTGACTCGCATTGCCAACAGACACACAAAACATATCCCTTTGAATGCTCAAAAGCTAGACTTTTACTTATATTTATATCGTGACATTCTCTTTCTCCCGAGGTCTGACGCTAGATCTTTTTGTGAATCAAGGGGAGTACATTCCCACTCTGAGCCAGGAGGCCGGTGTTCGTGTTTTACTCACTTCTGAACGAAGCATCCCTTTCCCTGTTGACGAGGGCTTCACGGTCTCTCCAGGATTTGCAACGTCTATTGGTTTGCGAAAGGTTTGCTTAATAAATATAGTTCGTTAATAGTTTTATTTCAGTAACAATATTTATATAGACGCCAGCGAAAAATAACCTTTTTGTCAAACAAGGCAGGCATTTGAGAACATGAAAGAAATTAGACAAGAGGGATGATGGGCAATAGCCCCTCTGGGAGGGGGGAACTTAAATATTAAAAATTCGGGACTTAACGTGGGGAATTTTGAGAAAAACCACCTATGAGGTATTAAGATCCACCTTTTATATTTGCTAGTTTCCCCCAGTGCCCTCGTTATTTTTGACAGACGTAAACAGACAGAAGCTTAAGTCCACAATCACTTTTTAACACAACCGAGAGAGCTCATCTTCTCTTGTTAAAACATAGTCGTGCTTTGCCGAATCTAAAAAACACTCAGTCAATTCATGCAGCATTTTCTTTCTGGAGCAAAGTCCTAAACGTGCTCAACTTTAGTAAACCAGTTGCCATCTTTTTCCACACAGTTGCAAATCGTCCGCGTGGATCCTTTTAACAATGGAAGTTGTCACGAAAGTGACGATTTAGAGGATTTTTCCGTTTACAGACATTTCAGAGGCTCAAAGTATTCCGTGCAGGTTTGCCATTTTTTCATTCTATTTGTTTTTGTTCTATTTGCAATGAAACATATCTGGAATATAGAAACCTCCAGATATGTAACTTATTTATGTTGGCTTCTCATAATCCTTGCAATGTAGAGTTCATCATGATTGGTAGTTTTCTTTAAAAAAGTCCCACTATGAGCACTTTATCCATTATTTTTTGAGAATCAATGGTCACATGGATAAGAATCAGTAATTCTTGAGAAATTTAGTCCACACGACCCCACAAATATTTTAGGTTTCATTATCAATCATGTGTAAATTAACTTACTGATCCACCCCCGGGGATCCACCCACCAAATTACTTACACTGAGAACATCTGTGACACATTCATGCCAACTCATTTGTTCCATTCATATTTGACGTCATCTGTTATCAATTACTGGACAGTCGCACGCTCGCTAGCATAGAACTGATTTAATTGTTAAATAGATCTCTGTATATATCGTATAAATCACACATGAAGTCAGTGCTCCGGCGACAATGTATGTTTTTATTTCTCTGTTCAGGGCTGTATGTACTCTTGTCTTGCTCGTGCACAAGAAAAGGAGTGTAATTGCACCGAAGGAAAATACCGGACTGTATCGGGAATCTGCTCCGAAATTTCTGATGGTAACGCAATGTCTCTCTTTAGATTTACAATGAGCATGATGAGCCACGGCTAAAAGCGGAGATGGGGAGCAGGGAAGTCGCAGTAGTGAGAACACGCACCTGCAACAAATGTTGCCCGGATTCTATTCCAGCCCCCTACCATATGTGTGTTGAGTTCAAGTTGTTGGTATTCGCCTCCTGCACAGAGGGTTTTTCTCCGGGTTTCCGTCGGGTTTTCCTCCCTCCACAAAATCTCTGGACAAAAATCAACTAAATTCATCTCCAGATTCCACTTCAACAAGGATAGAGGACCTGCATGAAAACCAGCTAAGGCTGATGTGGCTTCCTCTCTAAATGTTGTAAATTTATAACCAGTATCAATTTATGCAATGTGGCCTCGCTTTGCTCTAGCTTGAGTAAGCTTACTTGACGTTTGACTTTTCACATTGGATTTATTCTATATAATTTACAAATTTTGATCTTGGATTTTGTTGGAAAATTATAACTTTAAAATATTTTCCTTGGTATTTACCTATTGCAGCATTATTTAAGGTCTATTAAGGGACTAATGCGAACTCTGTTTTTGTTCATCAGTGGAATGCATTCAAAATCTCCAGAAACAATACGACAATGATCAACTTGGCTGCTCATCAAAATGTCCTCAGCCTTGCAAGTATGTACTTTGTTAATTCTTGTTTTGTTATTTATCTTATTCAAATGCGGAATATCATCAGTTGCAAACTTTTAGAGCAATAGCTATTTAACAATTATTCGCCGAAGGCTAGGTGAATATTGTCGAATAATCCCCGAGACGAAGTCGCGGGGATTATTCGACATTAGTAAATTCTCAGCTCCGACTATTTGCATTTCTAGCTTTTTGATTGGCTAAAAAACTCCGACTATGAGCCAATAGTCGGAGTTTTACGTCATATGGAAAATAGTGCGCAAAGTTTAAAAATTTTCCGCTTTGTAAAATTGTGGAAATAAAAACCCGGTTTGAGAATTTACTAAAACAATTATTCCATTCGCCCTTGTTGGATATAAAGTGATTATAACCAACTCGCGCGACGCGCTCGTTGGTTATTTTATCACTTCATATCCAACTCAGGCTCATGGAATAATTGTTATACATTCACCGATCCTGAGGCGATCGGAATTATTGTTTTAGTATAATTTCAGAGCTGAACAACAGAAAATAACGGACTAAAACATGAGCTTATTTGTTTGTTTGCATACACGCAAGCAGCCGAATAATTTTATTAAGAAGCTTACACAGCCAAAGCGTCCGGGTTAGGATCAACGAGTACAACTGGTGCGGCCATGAGAGCTTCGGCGACGAACGGTGAAGAAGACAACAAACAACGTGACTCTGCCAAAGCGTAACTGAGAAAACAGGCCGAAATAACCTGAACAACACTGTTTAAATAGGTCATTGAATACCCAGGGGAACTAGAATGAATGGTATACCAGTGCGTGAGAACGCTAGAAGCATAATAACAGAAAAGCGAGGCAAGGTTCGTGCCTATCGTGACCGTGAAGATACTAAAATAATCGTAATTTTATGTGCTGCAGTTGATGTTGTTTTTTCTCCATGCTCTATCTTTTGATAATCCACTAATTCAAAACATGGTTTTTCTAACAGTCAAATTAGCTACAGGACGGCTAAGTCCAGTTCAGCTTGGTCTCTTAGTTACGAGGTAAGATCTTATCTTTCCTTCAGTTCAGTAAAACCTTGTGCTATTACGACCATCAAGAAAACACCCGTCAGACTCATCACCTTTTTTTTTAAGCAATAACTGAAAATCACAGAGTATGGATTTTTTTCCACGTGAAAAGAGAGCAATTTTTTTCAATACTTGGCTCTACTGTAGTCACAGATTACAAAAATGTTTCTCATTTCTTTTCTATCATTGCTTTGTCTTTGAAAAAAATTGCGTTGGTGGTTTAAATCCCAAATTAAGAAGAAACCGCGATCCTTTCACAGCATCACAATATAATAACCAGAGCAGTACATGAACCACTAATACACTGCCGTATAATGTTCTTAACAGATCTTAAATGAGCACTAGAGATTATCAGGCAACAGAGAAAGATTCATTGTCATTGTTTTTTTCAATATTAATTAACTTAAAAAAAAACTAATTGGGAACACTATTTATATCATCTTCTTAATGGTCATTTTAATTGTTAATGTTATTGTTATATCCTTTCAATTTATTCCACAGCAACAGTTACAGGCAATAATGCGCAGAGCAGGCGATAAAAATTTTGATGATATGGTAAAGAACAAGGACACATTAAGGTGAGTATGCTGCACTACAATATAAAGCGCATGAAAAAAAATTACAACATTAGCTTAGCTCTGCAAAACACATTCTGCATATCTGTGCTGTAAATGAATCTTTTCAGCTCAGTTTCGTTAATATTACTGCATGCACCGTTTCTCATCATCATCATCATCATCATCATCATCATCATCATCATCATCATCATCATCATCATTATCATCATCTCATTTGTTGATATTTTGTAGGCAAAATTTTCTACGAATAAATATCTATTTTGAGGAGCTGAACATGGAGAAAATTACGTACTCGGAATTTTATGCAGTAAGTATAAACCTCGGGGAAAATACATTTATAGTGGGTGCCACAAATTATTTATTAATATAGAACAAGATGGCGTTCTATTTTTCTTTTGCAAATAATGCACGCTTGAGGTGAAAAAAATGCTGCTAATGGCTGCACTGGCGAACGTGAATGCAGCTTAGTTTTTCATGTTTTTCTAGAATTCAAAGGTGCATTATTTCTTAGAAATCATAGGAACACCATCAGAAACAACATTTTTACCTATAGGAAAAAGAATCTATGGTTCCTGCCATGCAACATAGCTTCCGCGTAAAACCTCTATAGTATAGATATTTGAAAAATCACTCTTACCAGTCAGGATTTTCTCGTGATACATAACGCGAAAACAATTAGTAAAAACTTTGGAGCAAGCTTCTTTAACAACTTTGCACTACCTTAAACTTTAAAATAAATCGTTTTCGGCTTAATTACCAAAACTGTTTAGTTCCCATTTTCCACTAGTTAAATCTACGTAAATGACGATAACCTTTATGCACCTTATAGGTTGAGAATCTCATGAGCGACATTGGTGGACAGCTGGGTCTTTGGATAGGCGTGTCGGTTATCACAGTGGCAGAGATGTTAAAACTACTCCTGGACATTTTCAAAGTGCTGTTCCAAAAGTTATATGTCACCGACGTCAAAGAAATTAAAGACATTAATATGTCATGACCATAGCACATGATGCAGCCGGCCATTGAAAGGAGTACCACACGAAAATGTAGCCATATCTATGTAGAAAGTCTAGCACGTAGAAACCGCGAAAGGCACGGTAGATCCTTGAGAATATTACTGTTAAACTCGTCACACATTTTTTAGCTTCTTAGTTGATTGCCAATTAACAGCGAAATCTTGGAAGTCAGGCCCGGCAGTGTAGCAAAGATGTTACGCCGCCTGTACGTAGATAAAGAAGCATCTTGCGCGTAAATACAACCCACACTTCAACCATTTTTTTCTTGTCAAAAGGCAGCTAAAATCACGACTAAGTACCTTCGCACGAACATGAAATGCACCAAGGACTTGAAGGGAGAACAAATAGTAATTTGAATGTCTTAGTCGATTACTGAAAAGGTCTGTCGGACCTTTCTAGTTTAGGTCGGAATCTTGTCAGTGTGCCTCAGTGTGTGCGTTTAACTACACCATTACTTAAGGTTTTCTTCGTTGTAAATATCAGTCTTTTGACTTTTGTATCTCGAGGGTACACTCTTCAAAGTGCGAAACTCGTGAACACCGAAAATAATTATTAGTTAGTGTTCTGTTAGAAAAAAAAATGAAGTTACAAATGCCCAGTTGCATAATTTATAAACATATGTTATGCTAGTCCTAGGTCGTCGTCGTCGTCATCATCATCATTATTATCCTCATTATCATCATCACTATCATCATCATCATCATTATCCTAATTATCATCATCATCAACAAAAATCATCATCATCATCATTATCACCACGCTTGCTCTCAGAGATATCCAGATTCTGAAGACACAAGCCATATTGTATACTGAGTATGCGATTACTTGCTTGCTTGTAATATAAAGGAAAAAAATAAATTTAAAAATTATATATCTTTTGTTGATTTACAGCCGGCTCTTTCCATATTTTCAGATCTGCTCACGAGAAGTCGCGCCTACTCTCTTCCCAATCATTTCCGTGTTTCAAAAATTTCGCCTCGTATTCCCTGCCTAATTTAGAAAGAAAAGTAGACTTCTGACGAACTAAAAGTACCCTGTTTCTTAACCATCAGAATTCAGTCACAACGCGTGCTCTAATTGGTTAAAAATCTCATAATATACAAGTTTAAAAAACGCGTCACTACTCACGTATGACTCATGTTTCTGAGATCATGCTCATGAGTTTTGTTCCTTTTCGTGTTCTCGCGACTACTTGTGACAAAGTGATGTTCTTCTTCAGCAATAAAAATGCTGTTTTTACCCGATTGAATATATCCCAGTACGTTTTCTACTTTTTGCTATAGAGGCATCATACGTAGTACTACGCATGGATCATGGTCTCTTGTGGTTGCTATGATGCTATGGGAAAATGTTCCGCAACGTTCGTGTGACCTTCGGACAAGTTCAGTTTGGAGAATCTTCGGAAATCTTCGGAAAGTGGTCAGAAATCTTCGGAAAATCGTCAAAAAGCCTTCATCAGTATTTCTATAGAATAAAGAAAACGTTTCACGCTAGCTCGAAGATATGAATTTTATTTTCTCGCGGCAAGAACATAAAATTCATATGTTTCCGCCACCGGGTAACTTCCTCTATATATTAAACCCATGCCTGCCCTTGCGCCTCGAAGTTAGATGCATACCACTGACAACAAAAACGTCATATCTTAGACCAATCAGTATAAGATCCAGCAACTGCGCAAATTAAACATGCACGGTTCGGAATCGTTCGGCTTTGGTTACTGCGCAAAATCTGTCGTGTTTTTTACAGGTTTCCATAGTGACACGTTTTCTTTCGCTTGTATGGCCTGATGATTTGTCAAGTACTGGGTTAGGTTCATAATCAACATTTACTTGTGTCTTCTTCTAACTCTCGTCCAAAACAGTACAAATACGCTTAGGAATAGATGATATATGTCTGTGATGTGTTTAACGTGCGTCACTACTCTCTCATTTGGAAATTAAAAACAAAAAGTTTGCAGCTTTTCAGGCAGTGTCCTCAGTTTCACCTGCCACGTATAACGTTACAAGCACGTTTGAATAACAGTTTTGACAGGCCGGGTGTAAGCTAAACAAATCTCTCGTGTTAGTCCGATCCGCAACTGTTGTTCCCAAACAAGGCCACCCGTATACTGTCCATCATTTGCTCAAAGACAGCTGCTTCTTACACATCAGATGTCATTTCACACGAAAGCTTGCTAAATTACCACTCACACCGAATGAAGAGTTCCTCTGCTGCGAACTTACGTCACGTAAAAAGCGAGATTTGCTCTCCTCAGTGTTGACCTTATCAGAATCTTCACTTTGTTCAATTTCGGTTGGAAATCAACAGCCGGAATTTATGGAGCCCTAAAAGAAAAGGTGGACGACTATTTCCGAAAAAGAAAAAGCTATTTAATTTTCTGCTCTCAGGGAAGATCGTTTTACCAGTGATTGTTCCTCGAGAAACTGATGAAAGATAGGTGTCATAGGAAACACCGCAAGGCAGGTAGGTAAAGATGAACATGTCGTTTTTATAGGCCTTTAAGACGAAATCAGATAGAAAATCGAACAATTTTAAGTATATTACAGTCCTTTTCGCATTTTCTAAAAGCTGAAGATATGGATATTCATTGACCTGAAATAACACCAAAAACAATTTCCCATGAGAAGCCGAGGAAATAAATGTCAAATTCCACAGAAATTGTGTTAATGCAGGTAAAATTGTTTTTGATCATTCTCAATTCATCGGTACTGCCAAGTGTTTCATCTGCACCTTAACATTTGTTTTCGACATTTGATGCGATTAGAAATCATTTCTTTTTAGAAGATATTTAAAACAGTCGCATAGAAACTTGCAATACAATGTAAATAATGTTGGTACTAAGCCGTTTTTGTCCACTAGCTTCTCGAACTTCTGATGGATTCCCTATAACATTTAACAGCGATAAAATGCCACAAATTGATAGACGGAAGATCTGCCCGAGAAGATTTGTCAACGCCCACCAGCCAGTCAGTCTCGTTTTAACAATGACTCGGAATGCCTTAGAGGAAAGAGTAAATTTTCTCCCCTACAAACTGCATGTTTCGCATAGATATTTAAAATGTGGCAACATATTGAAAATCAAGGGAAAATATATTTTGTTTTTAACCAATAAGACGACATTGTGTCAAGCTTGTAATTCGGCGGGGACAATGAAAGAAGTGGACCTTCCTTACAGAAATCGTTCTTGAAGGGAGAGTTTCCTACGTTCGGCACATTATTTATTTGATTGGGCACGCTTTTTGGCTCAGGGCCAGTTAACGTTTTTCATTGTTTATGAGCCAATCATAAGCATGTCGCCTAATTCCCCATGCAAACAGCCATAAGATAAATGGTACGTACGGGTCAAAACTAAATTCTAGGGTCGAAAGTGTCTGTAACATTCACTGAAATCATCTGAGAATTTTGTCATCTGTCATTCTGCCACGACTAACTGTAGCATGTTATTACTGATCTACATTTGAGTTGCTTTTTTCAAGTGATAGCATAGATAAGAAGGGGACAAAAGTATTCAGTGATTTAGAGACGTGCGCCGAACTGTGAAACCCTACCTTGAAATATTTCCATGAAATAAACTTCATGAAATGCAGAGTGACCACGAGCGAGCAACTAGTCTCATTACAAAGCTTCATGAACTTTTTATGGTGATATTTTACCAAGCTGAGTGTATTAAATCACGACAATTAATGGATTTGGCATTTTAGACCAATAAGTGGGAGATGAAGAAAAAATATTAAAAATTGTTGTAAGATGTCACGAAGTCTTCTACATATTATATTGCTTACGGCAGGTGATTGACTCCTTTTCTGTCATGCCAAGAAACTGCTTGGGAGGGTGGCCTCATGGTTAGTTAGCTCGTCGTCGGATTGAGCGGTCTGGGTTCGGGTCCTGGCCGGGGACATTGTGTTGTGTACTTGGGCCACACACTTTACTCTCACAATGCCTCTCTCCACCCAGAGTATATATTTGTAAAAAAAATTGTTCTCCCTGCAGATGTTAATTTATCTGTTGACTTACAAAGATTGGTGCGGAATTGGCACTTGCCCTAAAACACAACACATTAACTGCTCATCTCTCAGATTAACCATTATATTATGTCCAAGCCTCTCCAACAGATCTAGAACTGACTAATCTCACGCTATGTTTACGAACTAAGGAACTAATATTATGCTTTTTCTTCTAAACAATCAGAATGCGCGCGATATCTATATAAGAAAACGATAATTTTTCACTGCAGTTGTTGAAACAATTCAGGCCCGTTTAGAAGGTAATGATTTTCAGCCTGGATTATGAAAGAAAAGGTGAAAGACGTATTCGTTTGTCGTTTCCATAACGCCGAAATGGCAAACAATTTCCTATCTTCCAGTCGGAGAGGTATCAACTGATTAGTAATAGTAATTGGACCGAGTAGAGTACAATTCTGGGATTAATCGCCGAGACAAACTATGCGACAATTCGACGCGACACATCGCGGCGGCAAGTCGCTCCGTCAATGTGACAAGTCGACTCGTCTGCACCGCTTCTGCGACGAGGCTGCCTGCTCTTAATTTGTCACTGCGATATGACGCACGAACTCAAACCAGCAAATAGGGAAACATCGATAGGTTAGCGTGTGTATGAGGTTGATTTGTATTTGGTTGGTGTAAGTGAATCCCGTTTGGTAAAGTTCAATGGATTTCTTCCTGGCCGAAGCCCAAGGTCCCAGTTAATGGTCCGCGCGAAATTCCGGGCAATTTTAAGCGAGAAATTTGGTTTCTTTTTGGCGATTATGTGTACTTGTCTCCTTGTAAGCTGATTCAGATAAATTAGAGGTCTTTCACTTCAATTTTTCCCTTGTTTTGAATTGCCAAATGTTGCCGTCGAATCGTTTATGAGAGTGACCCAAATGGTAGCCATTTTTAGTGAGATATTTTTCAAAAAAACACTTGTGTCATAGTCTGTCGCATAGTCATGTCATCAATACTCACCTCTGATTCAAAATTGGTATCTAAAAGTAAATCGGATTCATTGTTCTTAGTCTTTTCTCTCAAAGTCCAATGAAAATCAACAGTCCAAAACATTTAATCTGTGACATCAACGTAAACTTATCAAACACGTCAAATTCCCACCAGTTTGTAGGCTGAGTGTCCCGCGAAAATTATATTTTTAACGGCACACTAAATGGAAAAATCGAAGTGGAAGCTCAGCTTGCTAGTATTTTTTGCTGTCGTGTGAACAAAACTGCAAGTTAATATTCACCGAAGCTCTACGCAAAATTAATTTTTGGTCAAGGAAAGACGTGAGAGTTGTGTTGCAAGGTGTCCACTTCGGGGGCAGCTGTATGTAAACAAGGAGGAAATTCAGTCATGACTCAACTTCCCTGCTATCCGGCCCACGAAAGGGTCATCAACGACAGACGAATGGAATTAACATCAAAAGTCGTGTTATGTCAAATCTTTCTTGTGTTCCATGTTGTCGTTTTTGTCGTCGCAGCTTAGTATACCTGGCCTTGTTGTGTACCTCTTTATCACCTTCCCTGGTTCAGGGCTTTGGGCCCCGTCCATGCCCCTGGGAATTTGAAAACGAGAGAGACATTGTTTTCCCAGACATTTTAGTTTCGTTCTGAGTTTTGAACAAACCATTTCATAAATTTGCTTTTATTTTTGACATTTAAGTCAGCTGAGTATTTTTTTTTTATCAATAATATGGTTTACTGTTGATATTCTCTTCAACTAAAGAAATTATTTTGATACAGTTTTCACGAATCATTTAAAATCATTGTGGCAAATATTGATCCTTTATGATGGTTTACTCTTGTAATTTTAATCTTGTATCTTTTTGCAGTGCAATATAATTTTTTTGTGCGGAAAGAGACCTCTGAATCAGCATATATTTGATTAACTTAATTCAGAGCCAGAGGGCGTGCGTCAATTGCGTGCACAGCAAGATAAGTTAAGTAATGATACATTTTGTTTACCCGTGCAATGTTAAAAACACGGGTAAACAAACATGGGCAAACATTGCTTTGTGGATATTCCTGGGCAACTATTTACTTGTCAAGTACGAATCGCCTTAAAATCATCGTGGCAAGCTTTAGGGAATCAGATCAATATCGATCCTGTTGCTTGTTGTTTGCAGTGCAATATAACCTTTTTGTGCGGAAAGAGACTTTTGAATCAGCACAAAATTATCTACAGCTTCGTAGAAAGAGATCGTGCATCCGTTGTGTACACACCAAGAGGAGCAAAACAAGGATGCGTCTTGTTTTCCCATGTTAAGAGCATTTTGGCAAGGTCAATGAAAATTGATTTGCCTTCGAATTCGGAGTGTTTGCCAGCCTCTAACTATTTGTTGCGATATCATGTTCTCATACCCGCCCAATTTGTATCTGATATATTCCTCATGAACCACTTCAAAACTCTTCTTCTCAATCTTCAGAGCAACTCAACACTGAACTCGATGTCGTGCAAAATATAATTCAGTTTTCGTTTTTGGCGGCACGTACGTGCAGACTCGTTAATCACGAATGTTCAAACAGTCGTCAATAACAGTTGTTTATTTGCTTAAGTTAGCAAGAAATTATCAATACAAATTTGCATACAATTTCGTTGCATAAGCCGGCTTCTTCCAAACGTCCAGTTAGATGGGGCTCAACGCGAAAAAACGGTGGAGCGAAATACGGAAGGACAGAGAGGTCGAAAGAGGCTAATGTCCTGGGGCCAGCGTTTCGCGGAATACATTGTAAGTCTTGTAACAACAACTGATGTGTCATATTGGCAGCAGCAGTATCCTTGTACATTAAATTAGTTTTGTAGAATTAATGTATAATTTAGCCTTTTTAATACAGTATAATACGCTTGATAGAGCAATCTCATGAAGGTTTGATATCAGACTGAGAAACAAAATGTAGTATTACTTGAATAATGCGTATGAGTTGCGCAACAAATTAAAGTTCATAGACAGCTGCACAAAGACACTACCTCTGCCATCTAACATTAAAAATTGAAGAAAACCTGAGAGTTTGCGAGACTATTTACTCCGATTTGCTTGTAGACATCAATTTTTAACTAGAAGGACTATGGTTAAAATTTGGTCCGTTCTTAAACGATTCGGCGGCAATGTTTGGCACCTCATGAAAACCGTAAAATAAAAGCGAAAGGCATCTAATATATCTCAGTCAACTTATAAAGGGACAAGAATTATTGCACGAAAATAAGAGTTTCTAGAAGTTGTACGAAGAATCTTTTGGGCTCACCTAAGAGGCCAAAACCATGATATGATAACATCTCGAAAAAAGTGAACGACTACCGTACCTCGGCAACTGCAATGGTTAGTAATCTTTTTAGGTAGCTTTTCATATACAGTGAAAAAATGAAGGTAAACGGCCGACCTGTGACGCACGCCTTCCGCCCGCTTTACTCTGACAAATGACACGTAACTGACAGAGAACTTAATTTGAAACAAGGGATTGAATGTTGTAGATTCGTACGTCATGTGTGAGCGAACATTCTGCTTGTGTTTGCTAGCAGGATCGAAGCAAAATTAAATTTGTTTTAAGAATGCTCATATGTCCCAAAAGAAAGGTTTTAGATTACGTTTTATAGTGTTCTTTTGAATCAGTATTTTATACGTAAATTAGCGCACCACTGGATTGAAAACAACTGCGGCCGAAGAGGAACGAAAGGTAAAACCTGGTAAACTTAATTTATCAACGCCAGTTATGGTTCTTTGCTTCATTAATTATTCGTCGACTAATTAGAGATATTCACTGACATGCTTCCTCGGTGTAGCTGAGCCCGAAACACGGGAAAAAAAGCATTACAACCCCGGATATTCAACGGACAAAGATGTTCATGAGAACCATGTTTGACGACTCAAATCGCCGGATTAGAAATCCCTTGTTAATGTCGTTCAATATAGCGGCGACAAAGCGACAAAAAAACGACAAAGAAATACTTGAACTGTTTTAACATTTGTTTAATTTTTCAGCCAGACGTTTATATCAGGGATAACGCCGGTCGACAACTGGAAAATTAACACTAAAATTAGTCCACGTCGGAGTGAAATAGCAATGAGGTACAAAGAACGGCCATTTAGGGCATTGCTTCAGGGATTTGCAGAGGAAACTACCGCACACGGTATCAGTCAGATAGCATCATCCAAGTCAGCATTTTGGCGCCTGTTTTGGGTACTGGTGACGCTTGGGGGCGGAGGAATGGTTATTTACCAGGGAATACTGCTGTTTAACACGTATATGTCCAAGCCAATCAAGTCGGACATTGACATAACCTACAGACGGGTGGGTAGTGTTGTTGTCATTTCTAAATGCATTGCACTGTTAGGCCTGGTTCACACTAGTAATTAACGGCATAAGCATAACGACGTTATATGGTTATGTTTGCAGTGTCGTAGCATTACCGACAAAAGCGACTATGTTGTGTCGTTTTGGCGTGGGCCTTACTGGTCTTATTGAGTTTTGTAAAGTATCGACGAAGTTGTTTACAGAGCTGAGACAAAACCATCAAATAATTACGAAAACCACCTCAGTACAATGCATAGTTACACTATGTTTTTTTGGACGAATTCTGAAACTTGAAGCGAAGAAGGCTCTTCATATAGACTATCAGACTCCTGTTCAACCGGTATCTTCTCATTGTCATTGAGAACTGAATCTTGATATCCTTAAGACTCAGGGCGGGCCTCGATCACAATTTTTCGCCGACCGTGCACGACCTCGAAGATTTCTTCTTCTAAGGACAGGATGAGGTGTATAGAAAACTGCAAAAAATATCCTTCCTACAAATCTTAGTCAGACTAGCTGATTCTCGCTGGTATATTTTATCGCAAATATATTCCCATAGCAGCAAAGGTAAAAATAGGTCCGCAATGCGTAAATGTGTCTAGGGCAGGGGGTAATTGAGTATTTCGTATTTAAGAAATAGAAAACATGTACCGTGTTTCTATCGAGTTATAGAAACACGAATGGAAGTTTGAGAGAACGAGAAATGCTGTGGGAACAAGAGCCGCAGCCGAGTGTTTCCACAGCTTCTTCGAGTTCTCCCAAACTTTCACGAGAGAAAAGGAAAACGACTTGTTAACGTTGATTATCAAAATGTTAATACTCTTTGCTCGTGCCATCATTACTTCAACAGCGCCCGCTTGTTCTGTGTCTCCATCGAGTTATAGAAACACGATTTTTAACCAATCAGCACGATTATATTGCAGGGTATTAAAGTCATTTCACTGAAATAGAACACGCTCTGATATTTTTGACTTTGCCTATTAATTGCTAATATTATAGGGACTTACAATGGCATCATGATTGTAGTCACGATTGCCTTGCATACGGCTGGCGCGCGGGAATTTAAATTGACCAATCAGGATTCAGCAGGCGGGAAAAATTCTAGTGTCCTGACGTCAAGTTGAAATCAGTCAACTTTTGCCACTGGAGATGGCATTAAATATCCGCGAAAAGGGATTTACAATTTCACAAACCAAAATAGTTGGCAAAAAGTGAAAAATAAGAACCATTTTGTGTTTCTAAGCTTCTATTTTGACACCAAAAATGGGTCACCGGCGCTTTGCATGGCAACTCGCTCGTAGTTCGTCGAGTATCGCCAGGTAGGATAATAGTTGTGTTATCTCGAACAAAATATGCTGTTCCTCGTCAAATTAAACCCGGAATACTCAAGTTAAGTACTAGTGGAGGCCAAAGGAACTTGTGCACTGTTTTTATTTTTGTTAGTTGCGAAGAAAAAGGCTGTTATCGTATCGTTTCGTTAGAACACCAAAATTTTGCCTGCCGATCGTACGGCGGGCTCAGCCGCCGTATGCAAGGTGCTTGCTAAATTCACGTTTCCGACTATTGTTCTTTGTCCTACCCTGAGAATTGGTCCATATTTATTTTGCACAGGGAAATTTATTACTTTATTCAAAACAACAGAAAAAATGATAGGTCACCATACTCGTTTGCGAAAAAAATGACGATTTACCTATATGGCGAGGTCCCAGTGAGCCGTAAAGAAAAAGCTGCCATTTTTTAATGCGCGCATGCAATGTAAAACTCCAACCAGGGCGCTTATATGGCCTTTTTCCGCCCGGCTCCAACAGTGTAGCAAAGAAATATGGCTAAAACTAACATACGCGTTGAAGCCGGGTGATATAAAAAATAACGAGTAGTGCTTGGCCTTCTTTGGGGTGTGGTTGAAATTATTACATACATGTTTCTGCAAGTGTTGCTTACTATAATGAAACGACGAAGTGAATTGAGTACAACTTTTTTTCAAGGCAACTAGTTTTCAACGAGAAATACAAAACGTTTATGTAACTTAAAGTTACTCAAAGAAGCACTGAAATTTAGATTGCTAGAGAGTTTTGACACGATGGAATAAAATAAAAAAGGCAAACTAAAACTCTGCTAGCTTTCCATAGCACTTTAATACCATCTTATTGTGCCAAGGTCTCACTTTTCGTCTCTTCTCCTGTTTATTATTTTTACAGAGCATCAAATTCCCTGCGGTGACGATATGCAACCTAAACATCATAAGAAAATCCTTCCTTTCCAAGCTTTCTAGCGTTGACACCAACAGAAGTCGAATGAGTATGGCAATTGATTCAAACCCCGAGCCTGAGTGGACCCGCGACCCGTTGGATGAGGAAAGAATAAATACCCTGAAGCGTTTTCTTCGAACCGACTCTTCAAATGCCGAGGAGATCTTGAATCTGGAAAACGTCACGATTGACCCAGAAGAGTACACTAGGCAGCGACTTTTAATCGACTTAGCTAACTATAAGGAATCTGAATTGGAGAAAGGAGGACATCACTTTCGGGAGCTGGTATTTCGCTGTAGTTTTAAAGGCTTTTCTTGCAAAGATCGGTAAGTGCGGTGGAGGAAAGTAGTAGAATTTTATTGGACGAGCTGAGTGGCTTTGGGATGCCGGTCCGCAGTATGACTCTAGTATGATGGGACCGTGACCGGCGGTATTTCCTTGAGTGGGATGGAGGTGATCAAGTCCAAGTTCTGTTACGTTTGAGGTCCTTTATGTTCTTTCTGGCTTTAAGTTAGGATATAGTTCTTTGCCGAATGTTTAATATCTATATAAAGGTGGTACCGTGATAAAGAATTTCACTTCCCTTTTCCTTCGGATTTTATAAGTTTGTTTATTCAAAATCTTGAGCTTCGAATTTTATCCAAAGGTTGTTTTCTTTGAGTGCAAATTTAGGATTTTACGGTCCGCCATCATTCACGTTCAAGACTGACCGATTGGACTTCATAGGGTTGGATCGAGGATATAGCTAAAATTGAAGCGTGTAAACGCAGTTTATTGTACACGCAAAAGGCCAGTTTAATAAAAGTCTGATGACAGTTCGAAACTCCCGTGCTGCATATTAATTTAAGGGCGTGAACACGCATTGCATTTTAGCCCATTTTTTAAACTAGTTAATCTTTATTCTCAAGATTTTAAAGTTAGTAATGGAGGACCATTAAATAGGAAAATTTCAGTCAAAATAAACAGGTGTCTTTCTGAAATGAAGGCTTAAAAGTTTGGTCAATAAGTGGTTCACTCACCTGGTTTTGAATACACAGAAGAAGAATTGATTTTTGGTCACAGTAGCACTTCAAGCAGCGTACCGTGGTCAGTCTTATAAATGAAATGTACACAAAATTTCAAAGTCATCAGAATACTAGGTCATCCGTGTCATGCAGGTGCGATCTTAATTATGACGCATTGCGTGTCGTGTTTTCTTCTCACCATGGTTAGTGATTTCCTGAAGTACTGGAAAACAACTTGGAACTGGAGATATGGAAATTGTTTCACATTTAATTCTGGTACTACCCGTCAGGGCAAACGGAAACCCGTTTTGACCATAACCAAGCCCGGGCCACAATACGGTAAGAAATTATAGAAAAAAAAAACAATTATGCACAAAAATGGTTATGTTTTTAAACCAAGTTATAAATTTCTTTGTATGTCAAGTTTTTTATCATCATTTAGTTAAAAGAGTTCTTCTAATCGAATCAGATGACAGCCTTTTTTCATTTTTAATATACTTACTCCCCATGAACTTCACTCAGGCCTCTCAATGGTTTGTTTCTAAGTCAACAACTAGAAAAAAATCAAGAGCAGTAAATGGAAGAGCTTCGTTGATGCATTCTCAAACAAACTGGATGAAACAGAAAGTTAACTCGGCATTGTTACAGCCTCGCACCACATTGCTTTCATGCATCACTTTAGCTTCATGTACCTTAATTCTGCGATATTCTCCCATCAGGTCTGACACTGGATTTATTTGTGAATCAAAAGGAGTACATTCCTATACTTAGTCAAGAGGCCGGTGTTCGTGTTTTAATAACTGGTCAACGGAGCATCCCTTTCCCTGTTGACGAGGGCTTCACCGTCTCTCCAGGATTTGCAACGTCTGTTGGTTTGCGACAGGTTTGTCTAAATTACGCAAATTTGTATAAAGTCCTCGTCCATACGTGAACTGTGTGTGCAGTAATCTCAGCCAGTACACAGGAGTCGGTCAACGGTCTAGATAGGGAGTGGTGCAAAGTGAACGTGACCAAGTCATTGTAAATGCAAAAGATCAACTTGAAAATGAATGCTGCTCGATTATTTACTTCATTGGCTCTCTCCTCAAAGACTCTGAAACGGACTTTCTTTTATTTTACTGAGCGGAAATTCTCTCAACATAGCACTAATGTTGCAAGCATCTCTGCTATCTCATACAGTAGTCCTCAGCCAGTCTAACCTAAAATCACCACGAGTTACGACTTCCCTAAACACTCTTTTTAATTTATCCATAGTTGAGCATTAAACGAGTGGATCCTTTCAACAACAGAAGTTGCTACAGCGCTGATAGTTTAGAGGACTTTTCCATTTACAAACGCTACGAAGGTTCAAGTTATTCGGTGCAGGTTTGTCAACTCTTTACCCACTTTCAATCTCACAATTCAATGCCATCCATTTGGCAAGATTTTGGCGAATCCACAAAACATATTTTGATCGTGCACGATCAAAGAAGTTCAACAGTAATCGCTTGATTTTGTGGTACTTCACATAGAAGGAAATCCGGTACCAAATGAGGATCAGCAACAACAGTTAGCGAGTTTGGAAGTGAAATATAATTTAGACAAGCACGAAAATGAAACTAAGATTTCCTTTTAGGGTACTGGTACGGCGACTGATCGATCATTTGCTTGACATCATTGCTCTAAAATCAGCCGTTACGGGTAGTAGAATAATGTCAATAAAGAGTAATTCTGTGTGTATGTAGTATCCATCTATCTAAAAGAGTGTCTCCTCAGATTGTAGATTATCATTGAAATTGGTATTAGCTGTTCCAGAGACTTAAGCTCTTGTGAGGTGTATCAAATCAGCCCAAGATTTGTCTTAATGATGTTGAAACCTGCTTCAGCTCACCAGAGATTAGCCTGTTTAAGATCCCAGACGTCAAAAGCCTTTAGCTCATACCAGAGACGGTGCTGCTATAAAGACACGTTAACGCTTTTTTACGTTTTTAATAATTTTTCGAAAGTACAAAAAAGAAATATTTATAGCAGAACAATTCTGAGCTGAAACATTTGAGGGGGTTACTGAGTTTTTTCTTTGTCTCAGTAGGGCTGTATGTACTCTTGTCTCGCTCGCGCACAAGTAACGAGTTGTAATTGCACCGAAATGAAATTCCCTTCTGGAAAAGGAGTCTGTTCCACGACTTCTGAAGGTAAGATTCCCTATCATAGAAATGAAAGTTTTCATGGATACCCATATATCAATTTCCACAAGTTATTGATCTTACATCCAAAGTCGTCACGTTTATAGATCACGGTGGATCTCAGTAGAACATTTTGGTTGCTTCGCGGTATAATAAAGAAACTTGTAAACGTTGTTTAGTAGATCATGTATGAAGGTAGATCTTGGACAAAATGTTCGACTCGTCGTTTCGTTATGGCGTTACGTCGTTTCGTCGTTTCGTTGTGGCGTTTCGTCGTTTCGGCACACCGATTCTCCTGGTCGAGTCGTTGTTTTCCGAGGTCAACTCGGCGAATTGCCAGTTCGACTCGTCGTTTTACGAGCTCGACACATCCGTTTGTAGTTTTGTCGTTTCGTCGTTTCGTTATGGCATTTCGTCGTTTCGATGTGGCGTTTCATCGTTTCGACTCGTCGACTCATAGAGGCTATAATTCGACTTAAATTACATGAACTATTACTTGGTTC